>JACDJA010001939.1_pt1 | contig 15952 bp, 14 predicted proteins | sample 7449241 | NCBI WGS metagenome assembly JACDJA01 (sample SAMN14253289, study PRJNA609438) | sludge metagenome | isolation source: initial anaerobic sludge | collected 2018-12-20 | reverse complement strand
GGGAGGTGTACTATCAGGTAGACACGCAAACACCTATTCAGGGGCCATCGACACTTACTTTTGACGCCAACGGTAAGCTACCGGCCACACCTGCACCATTCAATGTTACTGCTACGGCCGCCAGCTTGGGAACAGGCGCTGCTGATTTGAGTATTGATGTGCAGACCCAAGGCGATTCCACTCAGTACAACGCGCCGTTCAATATGGCCGCGCAGTCGCAGGATGGGAATACCACCGGGCAGTTGACGGGCGTATCGGTGGGGAGCAATGGCCTGATTCAGGCGAGCTATTCCAATGGTCAGAATATTCCGCTGGGGATGGTGGCGCTCGCCAATTTCAGTAATCCGCAGGGCCTGAAACAGGTTGGCAATAATTCATGGGCGGAATCGGTCGATTCGGGCGCGCCCACGGCCGGTCAACCGGGAACGGGTACCTTCGGTCTGATTCAGGGCGGCGCACTGGAGCAGTCGAATGTCGATCTGACTCAGCAACTGGTGAATCTGATTACGGCGCAGCGCAACTTCCAGGCAAATGCTCAGGCCATTCAGACAGATAAAACAGCGACTGACTCGGTGATCAATATTCGGTAAATCTGGTCGGTAAATCTGGCCGTTAAATGAGACAAAGGGTGATGAAAAAGACGGACAGTGTGCCGTCTTTTTTTTGCCCTAAGTAAATGCTGATTTATTCCATCCTTGGAATAAATCAGCTCGCTCATCGCGGTACACGCCCGCGATGGCTCTCACGAATCAAAGACGTACGTCTTTGTTCGTGTTGGGCCATCCTGCCCCAAACGGGAAGCACTGAATAAATCAGCGCTTCCCTAAATCAAGTGTGAACGGGATGTCAGGATGGTGTCATAAAATTGGCTATTGCGTCTCTGTGATCACAAGCCATGGCGCTATACCGCATCAGGCCTTAGGTTTGGAGCTGATTTTCAATAATTGGCACGTCCTGTGCTTTGAAACAACTGTATTCATTATTCAGTGAGGAGCCGGTTATGGATCGTCTCGCCTACATTGCCATGAGTGGCGCCAAGCAAACGCTGCTGGCCCAATCGACCAATGCCAACAATCTGGCCAACGTGAGCACCCAGGGGTTCAAAGCCGATCTGGATGCGTTTCAATCCATGCCGGTTTATGGCCCCGGTTATGCAAGCCGGGTGTATGCCCAGGATGAGCGCAGCGGCACCGATTTTGCCCAGGGCCCATTGATGACAACGGGGCGTAGCTTGGATGTTGCGCTCAAGGGCCAGGGGTTCATGGCTGTTCAGGCGCCCGATGGTTCGACGGCTTATACCCGCCGCGGCGATTTGCATATCTCACCGAATGGACAACTGCAAACCGGTACCGGCGCTCCCGTGCTGGGCAACCAAGGGCCGATTGCCATTCCGCCGGCAAGCAAGATCGATATTTTGGGCGATGGCACGATCTCGATCATCCCGCTTGGGGGCGATGTCAATGCACCGGCGCAGATCGATCGGATTCGTCTGGTCAATCCGCCATTGGCCGATCTGCAAAAACGCGGGGATGGTTTGTTCGCGCTCAAGCCGAACACGCCAGTCCCACAACCGGACGCAGCCGTGCAGGTTGCCAGCGGCGTGCTTGAGGGCAGCAATGTGAATCCGGTCGACTCGATGGTGAAGATGATCGAATACGGCCGTCTGTTCGAAATGCAGACCAAGATGATCAAAACGGCCGATGCCAATAGTTCTGCGGCCGATCAATTATTGAAATTCAGTTGAGGATTGAACCATGACGACACCAGCTTTATGGATTGCCAAAACCGGCCTTGATGCCCAGCAAACCCGCATGTCTGTGATTTCGAACAACCTAGCGAACGTCAACACCACGGGTTTCAAGCAGGATCGGGCGGTATTCGAAGATCTGATTTATCAGAACTACCGTCAGGTCGGCGCGGCCAACACGCAACAAAACGAAGTACCCACCGGTTTGAATATCGGCACCGGGGTGAAGGTGGTGGCGACGGAAAAGAATCATACCCAGGGCAATTTGGTCACCACCAATAACGCACTGGATTTGGCGATCAATGGCCGTGGTTTTTTCCAAGTGCTTCAGCCCGATGGCACCGTGGCCTACACCCGTGACGGCAGCTTCAGCCTCGACAGTAACGGCCAGGTCGTCACGGCGAACGGTTATCCCTTGCAACCGGCGATTACCGTGCCGCAGGGCGCGCAATCGATCACTGTGGGTAAAGATGGCACGGTCAGCGTTCAGTTGGCGGGGCAGGCGCAACCGAGTCAGGTCGGTACGATCGATCTGGCGGATTTCGTCAATCCGGCGGGTTTGCAGCCCATCGGCGATAACCTGTTTTTGGAATCCGGTTCCAGCGGCGCGCCACAAACCAGCACGCCCGGTTTGAACGGCGTGGGCAATATGCAGCAAGGCATGCTCGAAAGCTCCAATGTGAACGTGGTCGAAGAGCTGGTCAGCATGATTGAAACCCAGCGCGCCTACGAAATGAATTCCAAGGCCATTTCCGCGACATCCAGCATGTTGCAGACCTTGAATCAGAACACCTGAGATCAATTAGGAAGGGTTGGGGTATGAACCGATTTCGAGTTTTAGGGTTGGGGGTGATCGGCCTCGCTTTCGGCTTGAGTGGCTGTGCGAGTCAGCCGCCGATGAAGCCTGATCCGTCCTTTGCGGTCGTCATGCCGCCGGAGGCGTCTACCAACAATCCCATGCAGAATAACGGCTCGATTTATCAGTCCGGTCAGATGGACAACATGTTTGTCGATTCCCGGCCCTATCGGGTGGGCGACATTTTGACCGTGGTGCTACAAGAAAGCATGAACGGCAGCAAGAGTGCCACCACGGGAACCAGCAAGGCCGATTCGGTCGCGATCACACCACCTGCGATCGGTGGGTTGTCTGCCAACCTCATGAATCGCTTCGGCGCCACGCTTTCCACGGCCAACCAGTTCAAGGGTGACGGAACCAGTGCGCAAACCAACAGCTTGAGGGGGCAGATTTCCGTGACGGTCGCGCGGGTCTATGCCAACGGCAGCCTGTTCGTGCAGGGCCAGAAATACATCGGAATCAATCAGGGTACGGAATACGTGCGCTTATCCGGATTGGTACGCCCGCAGGATATTGCGACGGATAACACCGTGCTCTCGACCCGGATTGCCGATGCGCATATTTCCTACGGCGGAACGGGCACCGTGAATGACGCCAACAACATGGGCTGGCTGGCACGATTCTTCAACAGCCCAATTTTTCCTTTCTAATTCAAGTGAGGCCAATCATGCGCCATTTCATGCTGATTATGCTGTTGGGTTTGCTGCTGCCGGTGACGGTGGCACAGGCTGTTACGCAAGAACCTGCGCAGCGCATCAAGGATTTGGCCACCTTTGCCGGCGTGCGCAACAATCAGATCATCGGTTATGGTCTGGTCGTGGGGTTGCCTGGGACAGGGGATCAAACCACGCAGGTGCCGTTCACCTTGCAGAGCATTCAGAACATGTTGTCGCGTCAGGGTTTGTCGCCATCGGCTGGCAACGTGCAGCTCAAGAACGTGGCCGCGGTCATGGTCACGGCGAGCTTGCCGCCGTTTGCCAAGCCGGGTCAACAAATTGACGTGACGGTTTCTTCCATCGGCAATGCGAAAAGCCTGCGCGGTGGTGAGCTCCTGATGACGCCGCTCAAGGGCGTGGACGGACAAATCTATGCCGTGGCGCAAGGGAGTCTCCTCGTCGGCGGGCTGGATGTGAGCGGCAAGGATGGTTCCCGTGTGACCGTCAATATTCCGACGGCAGGGCGCATTCCGAACGGTGCGTTGGTCGAGCGTTCGGTTACCAGCACGATGGGTGGCGCGAATTCGGTTTATCTCGACCTGAACACCCCCGATTTCACGACGGCCAAGAACATGGAAAAAGCCATCAACCAAATGTTGGGCGGTGGCGTGGCTGAAGCGGTGGATGGTGGCACGATCCGCGTGCGTGCGCCGCAGGATGCCAATGCCCGCGTAGGATTCATGTCGGTGCTCGAAGGCATTGAAGTGTCTCCGGGTGAAGGGGCGGCCAAAGTGGTTGTCAACGCGCGTACCGGCACAGTGGTGATCGGTCAGAATGTGCGGATCGAGGCCGCTGCCGTGTCCCATGGTGATCTGACCGTCACGGTCAAGGAAAACGCCCAGGTGTCGCAACCGGGACCATTCTCGAGAGGGCAAACCGTGGTTACGCCGAATTCCCAGGTGAGCGCGAAAGAAGACAAGAAGCGTGCCTTCCTGTTCAATCCGGGTGTGACGCTGAACGATATCGTCAAGGCCGTGAACGCGGTGGGCGCATCGCCTTCCGATCTGGTTGCCATTCTCGAAGCCCTCAAAAGCGCTGGCGCGTTGAAGGCGCAACTGATCGTGATCTGATGAGCGAGGAGGGTTTGGTATGAGCATCATCAATCAAAGTACCGATGTCAGCAGCTACGCCGACTTTCAGGGCTTGGCGCGCCTGAAAGCGACGGCTCAGAATGACCCGCGCGAGGCCCTGAAAACCGTCGCGCATCAGTTCGAGACCCAGTTCATCGGCATGTTGATGAAATCCATGCGTGATGCCACACCGCAGGATGGCTTGCTCGATAGCCAGCAGAGCAAGACATTCCAAAGCATGATGGATCAGGAAGTCGCGCAGAAAATTGCCGCGCATGGCGGGATCGGCCTGGCGGGTATGATCGAGCGGCAGCTTAGTCAGGACACGCCCGGCACGGCCCAGAACAAGGCACTTGATGAAGCCAAACCTCATGCCTTTGCGTTGCACCCGGTCAATCCCGCAACGGAGCAGGCCATCGATTCGACCCCACGCGCGTTCAAACTGCCGGAGCGTAACCCGATGCTCAAGGCCTTCGCGCTGGGGAAGCAGACGCCAAACGCTTCTGCGCTGAAAGCGTCCGATGCAGCGCCATCTGTTTCTGCGCTGGCGAGCCAAACCACATCGATAAGCCCTCAAAATAAGCCCAAGTATTGGGATTCCCCCGAGGCTTTTGTCACTGCGATTCTTCCCCACGCTGAAGCGGCGGTGAAAAAACTCGGCATTCCCGCCAAGGTGCTGGTGGCGCAATCGGCGCTGGAAACAGGCTGGGGCAAGCATTTGCCCGTGAATGCGAGCGGGCAGGCCAACTACAACTTCTTTGGCATCAAGGCAGATTCTTCCTGGCAAGGCGCGAAGCAATCCGTCAACACGCTGGAATTTGAAGGTGGCGCGATGGTGCAACGCAAGGCATCGTTCCGGGCCTATGATTCGGTGAGCGCTTCGTTCAATGATTTCGTTCAGTTCCTACAGGAAAACCCACGGTACAGCCAGGCATTGAAAGACAAGAGCGATCCCGAGCGTTTTGCGCGTGCGCTACAGAAGGCGGGCTATGCAACCGATCCACAATATGCCGACAAGCTCATTGCGATCATGCGATCCGGGCGGATTCCCGATTCGTCCGATGGCTTGGGTACGTCCTGAGCTTTTTATGGATTTCCTCGTACAAAAGGCTCAAGTTTCCCAAAGCTTGGTCGATAACAACCGCATACCGTAAAAGAGGTTTTGGCCATGCCAGACTTGATGAGCAATTCCGTTACCGGCCTGTTGGCCATGCAGCAGGCACTCGCCACGACGGGCAATAATATCGCCAACGCCAATACGCCGGGTTACTCACGTGAACGGGTCAACCTGGCTTCCATGCTGCCCCAGTATCAAAACGGAAGCTATATCGGTTCAGGCGTGCAGGTGGCTTCGGTTACCCGGATGTACGATCAGTTCATTACCAGTCAACTCAATGCCGCAACCACAACCAATAGCAGCCTGACCTTCCAGAATGATTTCACCACTCAGGTGACCCAGTTGCTGGGAGATACCTCATCGGGCATCGCGCAGCAAACCCAGGCGTTCTTCAATGCGACACAGGCAATCGCTGCCAACCCGACGGACGCCACGGCGCGTTCGACATTCCTCGGGTCGGCGCAAGCGCTGACCGACAGTTTCAATCGAATCGACAGCCAGTTGCAAAGTCTCGATAACCAGATTGGTCAGCAGGCATCGGATATCGGTCGGCAAATCAACACCTACGCCAAGCAGGTGGCTTCACTGAACGGTGAGATCAGCAAGGCACAGGCAACCAACCCCAATGCCCTGCCCAATGATTTGCTCGATCAACGGGATCAGTTGATCACCCAGATTTCATCTCTGATCGATGTGAAGGCCAATCCGGACAATCAAGGAAATATCAATCTCACTCTAGCCAGTGGCGAGTCGCTGGTTCTGAACTCGACTGCGACCAACCTGAGCGTGGGGAATTTGCCTTCCGGCCTGAATATCACCTTGGGCAAAACCGACATCACATCCCGCGTGAACGGCGGTACCTTGGGCGGAATGCTTGAGGCTCAAAGCCAATTGATCACCCCTTTGCGTAATCAATTGGGCAGGGCCGCGCTGGTGCTGGCCGATCAGGTCAACCAGAATCAAACCGCCGGTGTTGATTTGAACGGGAACACAGGAACGAATTTATTCACGGACGTTTCCGCATTTGCGCCGCAGACCACGGCACAGCCAACAAATAAAGGGACCGGTTCTGCGACAGGGGCTTACACCGATCCCACCTTGCTGACGGGGCAAACCTACCTTGCGCGTTACGACGGCACTAACTGGCAGGTGAGTACCGTTCCCGGTGACGGCGCAGCACCGTTGACGGTCGCTTCCGGCGGTACGCTGAACCTGCCCGGGCTGGATGTGACCTTTGCGGGCGCACCGCAATCGGGCGACGTGCTTAATATCCTGCCGACGGTGGGGGCCGCCGGGAAGATCGGCGTGGTTCAGCAAAGTCCTTCCGGGATTGCAGCAGCAGAAGCGGGCCAGCCTGCCTACTCGCGTGACAATACCCAAATCCAGAAGCTATTCGATTTGAGCTCGGCTACCATCGTCGGGCAAACGGCCTCTGGAGCGGGTAATGGTTCCAGTTTGTCCGAGAGCGTGAGTTCGGCGGTTAGCCAAGCCGGCGCCTTTGCCGGGCAGATTCAACTTGCAGCCAAGGCAGCCAATGCCACTCTGACAAATCTGACTGCCCAGCAGCAGTCGGTTTCGGGTGTTAATCTCGATGAAGAAGCCGCAAATCTTTTGAAGTATCAACAACAATATCAGGCGCTTTCGCAGTCGATCAGCTCGGCTAATACGATTTTCCAATCGCTGCTCTCTGCCTTTCGTTAAGAGGATTCGGATATGCGTGTTTCAACTTCCATGGTTTTTGCACAGGGCCTGAGTAATCTGCAACAGCAGCAGTCCGCGATGTTGCAATCTCAGCAAGAAATCGCAACCGGCGTGAAACTGACCAATCCGGCGCAAGATCCGGTCGCCTTTTCGACGGCTAGCGATCTGTCCGTCCTCAGTAGCAAGCAGAATCAGTACAGCACGAATATCGACAATGCAACCGGTAAGATCCAGGTGCAGGAATCGACCTTGGGTTCGATTACCACGATGCTGCAAAGCGTGCGTGATGTCGCCATTCAGGCGAATAATGCCGCGCAAAACGGCACGTCACTGTCCGCGCTTACAGATCAGCTCGATCAGTTGCAAAAGGCTTTGGCTGGTCAAATGAATGCCACGGATGAGCGCGGGGAGTATCTGTTTTCGGGGACGGCCGCACGTGAAAAACCCTATGACGCCAGCGGCGTACTCAATCCAGCCGTGGGTTCGGCGGGGACGGTCAAGCTGGCCATTTCCGACCAGCAGTCAGTGGGCATTAATCAGCCAGCCGGGCAGATTTTCCAGCTTTCATCCAGCGCAACGACAGGGGGCAATGCCAGCATTCTGCAAGTCATTGATCAACTAAAAACGGCGATTACGACGCAACCTGCCAATCTGCAAACCGTTTATGAAAATGCCCAAAAGGACATTGACGCCGTTATGAACCAGGTGACGGACGCGCGCGGCAGCATGGGTAATGCGCTCAATACACTGAGCACGGCCAAAAACGATAACGCCGCACAAAATGTGCTTACCCAGCAAACGCTCTCCGGTTTGCGCGATACCGATGTCGCCAGCGCCATTACCAAACTGAACCAGAGTTACCTCAATCTGCAGGCGACCCAGCAGAGCATGGTTAAAATTCAAAGCCTGTCCCTGTTTAACTATATCCGTTGATTTCAAACTCATTTTTCCCACTTTCGGTTCGGCTGAGTGGGTAGAAAATTGTCTCCTATACCTGAATTCTCCCCGTTTGGTTATGGTGCTCTTGTCGAGGTGCCTGCATTGACTTTGATCAATAGATGACCTTCAATGTCGGAAATTGATGTATAGGCACCTCGAAAAACCTACTGCGCGCCCCGATTGCTGCGTTGGGCGGTGCTCGCTCCCTCGCCTATCTATTTGATATGTCTCGGTCGCTGCGCTCCGGCCGCCTTGCACTCGAGCCGCTCGTAACGGTTTTTCGAGGTGCCCATATTTCATACAAGGAGTTTCGCTTATGTCGCCCTCACTCCAATCCGTCGTTATTGATCTGGAGCGGATCTTTGCAGCGATCAATGCAGAGCGAAAGGTGGCGGGGTTACCTCAGATTGAACACGCTGTCATGCGCGTTCGCGTGAATATTCGGCTGGCGATCAAGGGTCAGGATCGAATTGAAGGTAAGTTGCCCGTCGTTCTTTCATCGGATGCCACGGATGAATTGTCTCGTGTCCTCAATGAACTGTTTCAGACCAGCTTCAGTGCACAACAACTGCAAGAGTTGTCCATTAATCAGACGCCACCTGAATCTGTGCCAGACACTTCGCCCCCGCAAGTTCAGGAAAGTCATTCCGATCAACCTGCGGCGGTGGCAGAACCCATCGCTTCTGTCGAACCTGCTCGTGCAGCGGCCGATGGGCCACTAAAGCAGATTTACCTGGTCGATTTGTACATTGCCATCAACCAAAGTCGGCGCCAGGCTCAATTACCGCCGATCGAGCCTGCGGTGATCGCTGTTCGACTGGGTGTTCGTTTCAGTATCATGAGACGTAGGAGGCTGGATTTCGGTCAGGCCTCTTTGGAGATGTCTTCCCTTGATCTGGATGCGTTACAAACCATTCTGGTTGAGCAGTTTGATGTCAATCTTCCGGGAGGGACTCACGAACTGGTCGTTGCAGGTTTGCGGCGACAGCGCGAACAGCCCCGTAAACGCTCATGGCTTGAGCGTGTATTCCGCAAGCGAGTTCATCATATCGGGGTGCCCGCACTCATCATGGCTGTCATGCGCCAAAGAGCGAGTCTGGGTTACAAGCCGCTTTCACCGACCCTGATCACAACAGGTTGTCAGGAGACACTGGGCAAGATGGGGATCCAGTACCAGCCCGGTATGACTGAGATATCACTCAACGAATTACAAACAGATCAACTCGCTGAATTTTTACGCAATGAATACGGGCTTTATTTTGAAGATTTAGAGGAATTTCTTGATCCGAAAAAATAATGACTGTTCACAAACTTGGTACACCGAATTTATATAAAAAGGAAAATTCAATGAGAATGAACATGCAGGCTGATCGTGGTTTGATTCGGATCGGTGGTTTGAGCCATGTGTTCCATTGCAATCACTACAATGCCCATTTGCAAATGGCTGTCTTGTTGGGTGAGGGAATCGAAGATGGTTTCGACCCCCGGGAACTGCTTTCCCGTGGTGCTCGAATGGTCGTCGAATACTTGAGAGGAAAGGGGTATTCAGAGTCAGATCTGCTGGCGGAATATACCGCCTGCGGGTTTGGTGTGCTGAGACAGGAAGATGCCGATCACTGGGTTGCAGAGCATTCTCACTACGGCGAGAAAACCTATATCCACGGTCGTCCGGAACCCAGTTGCTTCTTCGATGCGGGCTTTATCAGTGGCATGACCGGGCGAGCGACACGAGAGGTCAGTTGCCGGCACGCTGGCGGTGGTATGGATCGGTTCGAGCTTGGCGCGGCCGTCGAGCCACTGCCGCCATTCATCAAGAATTCGGAAACGATGACAGATGCCCCGGCCCGGTTCGATTTCCCCGAATGCGCGCCCATGAGTACGGGCGTGGATGAACCGGCGATTATCGAGGCGGTCGGCGGTATGCCGCTGATCGGCAAGCCTGCGTCCGAGGGGGGCAATGGACTGATTCTCGCTTTTGGTGTGGCTTTGACCATTCACTATGCCGATTATTACAACTTCATCAGTTATGAAGTGTATCGACGCATGGTGGCGATTGGTGTGCCATCGGATATGGCGCGCGAGTCTTTTGTTTTGGCGGGGCACGTGTGCGCGTTCAATACCTTAGGTGGCATCATGGAAAGCGATGCTTGGGATCAGATGATCAAACCCATGTGTCAGGATGTGAGCGACTGGGTGCACGGCATCGTTGCGGTCGTTAATGCGCTGGGATGGGGCGTATGGCGGGTGGAGAAGATCGAGCCGGGCAAAGAGTTGGTTATCCGGATTTATAACTCCTACGAAGGCGTTGGTTTTCGTCGGCTTTATCCACCAGAGGCCGGTGAGAAGCAGTTGTCCTTTTTGGCCATGGGGGCTGTGCGGGGGATTGCCCATCTGCTGTGGAAAATCGATATCCGTGAGCGACCGGGGCTCAATGAGCAGCTGTACATGCAGACGTTCAATAATCCAAAAGGCTATTGGTCGGTAGAACAAACACACGCCATTGCCGCAGGTGATGGATACGACCGCATCGTCACCCGCGCACCATGATTACTCGCCCGTCCAGTACGTCACGTCTGATTTCCTTCTCTGAGGTTGATTTGATGATGCTGAGGGTGCGACGGTGCCGATATTGATCAGGCCGATGAGTTCTTCTTCGGGTGCCAGGCCCAACCCGGACATCACCTGCCGATCATAGACCCGGCCGCCGGTGAGCCAGATGGTGCCATAGCCCAGATGGTTGGCGGCGAGCATCAACTGATGCGTCGCGATCGCCGCGGTAATCAGTTGCTCGGTAGCCGGTACCTTGGGATGCGCATGATCCAATCGGGCAATGGCCGCAACCAGCATGGGCGCACGCAGGGCCCGCTCGCGTTCACGTTCCAGCAGATCAGGTTCTGTATGTGGCGCTCTTTGCAGCAGTGCCCGCACAAACAGTTCGCCAAGCGCGTACCGAGCCGATCCTGAAATAACCAGAAACCGCCAGGGCTTGAGGGCGCCGTGATCCGGTGCGCTTTGTGCCGCGGCCACGAGTTGTTGCAATTCTTCATGGGAAGGTGCGGGTTCGATCAGGTATTTGGCGGGCGTGGATTGTCTCTGAATAAGAAACTCGATCAGATTCATGTTTTTCCTGTTGTATTTTTGATGATTTTATTGAGCACGTTATCGGGCCACAATGTGGTTTTTTTGAAATAAAGGCTTGGAGCTGAACGCTTTTTGCTTGATAATTTGCGCCCACTTTGAAACATGCTGGATTTATGGCAAAAGAAGATTACATCGAAATGCAAGGCACCGTTGTGGACACCTTGCCCAATACCATGTTCCGCGTCGAGTTGGAAAATGGCCACGTTGTCACGGCTCACATTTCCGGGCGTATGCGTAAAAACTACATCCGTATTCTCACGGGTGACAAGGTCACGGTTCAGCTGACACCTTATGATCTGACCAAGGGTCGGATCTCGTTCCGCGCGCGCTAATCCCGAATTCGACTTCCGTTCGCGCTTTTTGTTCCTCGCCCGCCCATCGCTTGGGCGGGGGAAGGATTTGTGCGGTGAGAGTTTCCACCCAACTTGCGTGCCCCCGGCACAATCTCCCTTCGTATTGCTCTGGCCGTTTTAGCCGGGAGATTCCGCGGTTAACGCTTCTTCCGCGGGCTGGATGGTCAGTGAGGGGACACCTGCCTCATCGAGTGAGAACCGGACGGTGCCGCCACGCTCGGCCAGTTCGCCAAACAGCAACTCTTCTGCTAACGGACGTTTGATTTTTTCCTGAATCAGACGTGCCATCGGTCGCGCGCCCAGGACAGCGTCATAGCCTTCCCGTCCCAGCCATTGGCGAACTTCATCGTCGACAACCAAACGGACTTTCTTCTCTTCGAGCTGCTGCTCCAGTTCAAGCAGCAACTTGTCGACCACGTTGGCGATTTGCCGCGGAGCCAATGCCTTGAACTGGACGATGGCGTCCAGCCGGTTGCGGAACTCAGGGGTGAAACCACGCTTGATTGCGTCCATGCCGTCCGGGCTGTGGTCCTGAGTGACGAAGCCCATGCTGTTGCGCGCCAGCATTTCGGCACCCATGTTGGAGGTCATGATGAGAATGACGTGCCGGAAGTCTACTTTGCGGCCATTCGTGTCTGTCAACGCGCCGTTATCCATTACCTGAAGCAGGACGTTGAACACATCCGGATGCGCTTTTTCGATTTCATCGAGTAGCAATACGGCATGGGGCGTCTTGTTGATGGCCTCGGTGAGCAGGCCGCCTTCGTCGAAACCAACATAGCCCGGCGGCGCGCCGATCAAGCGCGATACGCTGTGCCGTTCCATGTATTCGGACATGTCAAAACGCACGAGCTTGATGCCGAGCAGGCGGGCAAGCTGTTTGCTGACTTCCGTTTTGCCCACGCCGGTCGGGCCGGCAAAAAGGTAGGAACCGATGGGCTTGTCTGCCGTACGCAATCCGGAGCGCGCCATACGGATGGATGTCGTGATCTGTTCGATGGCGTCTTCCTGACCGAACACCACCATGTTGAGGTTTCGATCCAGGTGGCGCAGCACTTCACGATCGGATGTGGACACGCTGCGTTCCGGAATGCGGGCGATCTTGGCGACGACGCGCTCAATTTCAGTGGCCGTAATCAGATTGCTCTCCGGTGCCGGTTCTATCAGGCGATGTTGCGCTCCGGCCTCATCGATGACATCAATAGCCTTGTCCGGCAAATGACGATCGGATATGTGACGATTGGAAAGTCGGACGGCGGCCTCCAGTGCATCATCGGTATACGAAACGCCATGGTGTTTTTCATAGCCGCTGCGCAGCCCCTGCAGAATGGCGATGGCTTCATGCTCGCTGGGTTCGGGGACATCCAGTTTCTGGAAGCGGCGGGTAAGGGCGGCATCCTTTTCGAAGATTGCCCGGTATTCCTGGTGGGTCGTGGAGCCGATGCAACGCAAGTCCCCGTTGGCAAGCGCTGGCTTGATCAGGTTGGATGCATCCATGGAGCCACCGGAGGCGGAACCGGCACCGATCAGGGTGTGAATCTCATCGATGAACAGAATGGCATTCGGCAATGATTTGATCCTTTTCAGGACAACCTTAAGCCGCTTTTCAAAATCACCGCGATATTTTGTGCCAGCGACCAGAGAACCGAGGTCGAGCGAATAGACCACCGCATCCTTGAGGGTTTCAGGCACTTCGCCTTCAACAATTTTGCGTGCGAGACCTTCGGCCAGAGCTGTTTTACCGACACCGGCCTCGCCGACCAGTAGTGGATTGTTTTTCCGTCGCCGACACAAGATCTGCTGTACCCGTTCGATTTCAGGGGCGCGTCCGATCAGCGGGTCGATCTTGCCGTCGCGGGCAAGCTGATTGAGATTGATGACGAAGTTTTCGAAGCTGTTCTCATCGGTGACTTCGGGCTTTTCGCGTTCTTTTTCGGCTGGTGCTTCATTGGCTGCCGGTTCATCTTGAGTCAGGCCATGCGAGATGAAATTGATCACATCCAGGCGCGTCACACCGGCCTTGTGCAGCAAATGCACCGTATGTGAATCCTGCTCGGCGAACAATGCCGCCAAGACATGCGCGCCGGATACTTCGTTCCGTTGAGCGGACTGTACCTGCATGACGGCACGTTGTAGTACGCGCTGAAAGCCGAGCGTGGGCTGTGTTTCACGGGCGTCATTTTCCGGGATGCGCGGTGTGGTGTGGCGAATGTGGTTTTCCAGGTCGACGGCCAGTTGCGAGATGTTGGCATTGCAGCCTTCCAGCACGGCGCGTGCGTCCGGGTCCTCGAGCAGGGCATGGGTGAGCGCTTCTAAGGTGACAAACTCGTATCTTTGACGCCGGGATCGGTCAAATACGCGGCTGATGGTGGTTTCCAAGGCTTTGCTTAACACGGAGAACTCCTATCTGATCCCATGGGTTACTGGGGTGCCGGTTCCATCACGCACAAGAGCGGATGTTCATTCTGGCGCGCGACCTGATTGACCTGCGCGACACGGGTTTCGGCGATTTCCCGCGTAAACAGGCCGCAGACGCCTCGACCTTTATGATGAACCTCTAACATAACGCGTTCAGCCTGTTCGGTCGACAGGTAAAACAATTCAACCAGAATGCGGACGACGAAATCCATCGGCGTGAAGTCGTCGTTGAGTAGAATCACCTGATACATCGGTGGCTCGGCGACAATAGCCTCCGGTATGGACTCTGTTTCAGTGGGGGTAATTTGATCGACCATGTCTGTCATTCTATGTGTGCTGAGCCAAATCCCAAGATCGCGGCCTAAGGCAATAGTTTAGGGCCTAAATTCGCCGCCCAGAGGCTCGTCAGCGACTGGCTGATCTGTGTACTGGTTTTGCCCAGAAGTTCTTCGAATGGGCTCTTGCTTGGCGTAAGGTTGACTTCGTTTTTGAGGTGCAATTCATCTCGAACCACGCTGCGTACCGTGCCCAGGCCGTCGATCAGTCCGTTCTTCTGTGCCTGCGCGCCGGTGTAGATCAGACCGGAGAACAGGTCGGGGTCGTTGGCGAGTCGTTTGCCCCGGCCTTTTTTGACGGCATCGATGAACTGTTGATGTACCTGATCGAGCAGGTTCTGCATGTATTGCACCTGGGCGGGATTCTCCGGAGAGAACGGATCGAGCATGGCCTTGTTTGCACCCGCAGTCAAAAGACGGCTTTCAATGCCCAGTTTGTGCATGGCATCCACGAATCCGAAGCTGTCCATCCGCACACCGATCGAACCGACGAGTGATGCCTGATTTGCATAAATTTTGTCGGCTGCGGCTGCAATGTAATACCCGCCGGAAGCGCAAACATCCTCGACGACGGCGTACACCGGTTTGGCAGGGTATTGATTGCGCAGTCGCATAATCGCATCAAAGATTTCGCCGGACTGGACGGGGCTGCCGCCCGGCGTGTTCATGCGCAGAACAATGCCCTTGATCTGTTTGTTCTTGAATGCCTTTTCCAGTACGGGGATGATTTCCTCCGCGGAGGCTTCCTGCCCTGCGGCAATCACACCGCTGATATCGATGATGCCCGCCGAGGGTTCCTTGATGACAAGACCCTTGCCATCGTCCAAATCGCCGCTGAAAGAAATCCAGGCAATGATCCAGATCACCAACGCGAAGCTGATCAGCCGGAAAAACACCCGCCAACGGCGTGCGCTGCGTTGTTCCTTCAGGCCTTGGCGGGCAAGATCGAGTAATGCCTCGCGCGCCCAGGCGTCATCACCCGCCGCATTTTTTTCAGATGTGTTCGTGTGTTGTGCGGATGCTGCGCCGAGATTGGGTTCGATGCGCAGATCATCATGTGGCGGCTGGGCGGTGCTCATTCGTTCATACTCACTTTATTCTGGCTCACTTTTTGAGCGGTGGCGGACTGGTACAGCGGCAACAGGCTGGGCAGATCATGAATGACGGCGGCCGGTTTGGCGGCGTGAAGGCGCTCGATTTCGTGTGCGCCATGGGTGATGGCGATGGGGACGCAGCCCGCATTGTGTGCCATCAGTAAATCAAAGTCAGTATCGCCGATCATCCAGGCCTGCGCCGGTTCCAGCCCGAATTCGTCCAGCAGTTCCATCAGCATCAAGGGTGATGGTTTGGAAGCGGTTTGCTCGGCTGTTCGTGTACCAAGAAAGTAGTGACCCAGACCGGTTTCTTCAAGTGCTTCGTGCAGGCCCCTGTTCGATTTTCCGGTGGCAATGGCCAACCAGCAGCCCGCTTCACGCAGATCATTCAGCAGGGTTGCCGCCCCGGCATAGGTTTCAAGGGTACCGGTTCGGCTGAAATAGAACTGCTGGTAGGTTTTTCCC
>JACDJA010001937.1_pt1 | contig 15955 bp, 13 predicted proteins | sample 7449241 | NCBI WGS metagenome assembly JACDJA01 (sample SAMN14253289, study PRJNA609438) | sludge metagenome | isolation source: initial anaerobic sludge | collected 2018-12-20 | reverse complement strand
TAAGATATTTTGCTTTAATATTTGGTATAGCATTTGTAATCTCCTTTATCGTTTTTATCAATTACAGAGCTAATAAAAAGGAACAAAGTAAGGAGAAGTCCCCAGAATCTAAATACTCTTACTAATATAGCTTTGTAGACAAACGCAAGGCACTCTCATATAATGAATACATATGAAAAAGTGGAAATCTGCCTTGATAATAACATCAGTTGTTGTTTTAATATCTCTTTTGTTCTTCTTCCTACCACCAGAAGATATTTTTAAGCATATACCGATACTAAAAAGCTTCTACCAGAACACAACATTAGAGGTTACGGTACCTAATGGTAAAGCATCTGTGAAAGTAAATGGTAAGGAATATGGAGAGACCCCAGTAAATGTACAGAACTTAATAGCAGGAGAGTATGAAGTAGAATTAGAAAGAATATCGACAGAGAGTGGATATTACAAACCTCAGATATTTAAAATTCAGCTTTCTAAAAACAGTACCTCAAGAATAAATATTGAAATTGGACCAGATGATAATCTATACGGGTCTGTACTGTATTACACGGAGGATAATAATATAGGTAGTAATAAAGGGAAACTTACAATAACAACCAATGCAATTAACAGTAAGATATATCTTAATTCTGAATTCCTTAAATCAGCACCAATTACAAATCTTGATATAAATGAAGGTGAATATGAAATAAAAATAGAAGCTAAAAACTTTGAATCCCTTACAGTACCAATTGTAGTTAGAAAAGGATATACATTGAATATAAAGGGGTATCTTTTACCAATACCAGTAATTTTTGAAGAAGTACAATCGGATGAGTAGTTCTGATTTAACAAAAATAAAAGGTCAAATTCCTGTTTCTATCATTGTACATGGTGGTAATTACTTAGGCTTTTTACTTTCAAAAACCTTACTAGAACAAGGAAGTCAGGTAGTTATAATAGATAAATATACATCTAAATCTAAAGAGTATTTTTCTGAATTAAAAAGAAGTGGGAAAGTAAGCTTCATTGATTTTAAAGGTCTGAAAAGCTTCTATGAAAAAATAGCAAGAATAGATTACATGTTCTACCTTCTGGGCGATAAATTAGAGAAAGAAAAGAGTATAGATAGTAAGGATTTTCTTTCTGAATCTGATTACCTTAGTAGTAGTTTAGCATCTGCACATAAATTTAAAGCTAAGATATCCTTAGTGACCTCTCTTAGGCTTAATAGAGAGCTCTCCAATAGGCTAAATAATGAAAGAACAGGTAAAAGCACTCCTTACTCACCATTAGAGCTACAACGATATGCTGAGAACTTCGTAGCTGAGTATGTAGATAAGACAAAAGCTAATGTAAGGATATTAAGGTTAGGAACAATAATTGGAAAAGGTACAGACAAATTAACTGATAGTACACTAGATAGGCTCTTTACAGATGCAACACAGAAAGCACAAATAGAGATATGGGGTGAAGGGTTAGAAATACACAACCTAATACACGAAAACGATGCTGTATACGGTATTCTAAAGCTTACATTCGAAGATAATACAAAGGGGGAAGTCGTTTCTTTGTGTAATAAAAACGATTATACTACGCTCTCTTTAGCATATAAACTACTTGAGTTAGATGTAGAATCCAAAGCTATTAAATTTGTAGAGAAAGAGGGTACAGATTCTGTTTTACAAGATTTGTATGTACCTGCTCCAAATGCTACTGATTTCTCATGGAAACAAAAAGTTTCATTAGAAGAAGGAATAATAGAGCAAATTAAATCTTACTACGATAGATCGGATAAGAAGTGGGATTTAAATGATTCAGAAACTGCTCAAAAGAAAGAAGCTAAACAGCTAACAGCAGTATCTAAGACTAAGTTAGGTCTCTTTTTACACAATCTACTTACTCCAATTAGAAATACATTCTCGCCTGAGACATTCTTTAAGGAAATCAGTTACACAGGTATATTTAAATGGCTTACCATATTAACACTTTCGATAATTGCAATATACTACCTTCTTTCTCCGATATTAGGTATATCTCTTGGTTCTTACCTCATACTCTCCGAAACAAAGAATTTAAGAACCACTTTTGAAGAATTAGATTTTAATTCGATAAAGAAAGAGACAGAAAGTATTTCAAAAAATCTAACTAGAGTAGAAAGTAATATCTCAAGACTGTATTGGATATTTAGTATTACTAACAACAAAGAATTTTACAATAATGGAACACAGATAATACAAGGTACTAGATATGCACTAGATAGTGCATCTGACTTAGTCGTTGGATTACAACCTTTAGGAGAATATATAAAAGATTTTGAACCAGCAGTAAGTTTTGATTCCTCAGAAACTTCTACTACAAGAGAATATAGAGATTACCTCCTCTCTATGAATGATAATCAATATAGCCTAAAAGAAGGTATATACAAAATGAGTTTGGCTCAAAATTTAATAGATAGTGTAAATACCAAAGACTTCCCTAAGTTCTTACAAGACTTTGTACTAGAGTACAAAGATATGATTAATGATGTAAACAGTACAGTATTACCATTAGAGAAGATATCTCAATTCTTACCTAATCTCTTAGGTGTAGATGAAAGACAAAGATATTTAATACTACTCCAAAATGATGGAGAGATTAGAAGTACTGGAGGGTGGATTACTAGCTACGGTGTAGTAGCAATAGAAGGCGGACAGATACGAGAGCTTTTTGTTGATGATATCTATAATGCAGAAGGAACACTGAATATTAAAGGGTATACATACAGACAACCAATATCAATGATTAAAGCTTTAGGAGATACTCCTTACACCTTCTCTTTGGTCAACTGGGATCCTAATTTAGATAGTGTTATGACTAATTCCGAACAATTCATATATGACCTAGGTAAAGGGAATGATATTGATGGTGTGATTACAATAGATACAATCTTTTTACAAAAGCTTTTAGATAAATGGGGTGGTATAGAAGTACCAGGTGAATCAGAGGTTGTAACATCTTCAAATCTCTACTCTAAGATTTTTGAAATGCATACCGAATTCACACCTGGATCTACAAGAAAATCTACTTTCTTAGCAAACTTAGCTAATGAGGCAGTCTCAAAACTGCTCTCTTCGAACTTCGCAGAGTACAAGGATATCTCAGATGTAATTACAGAATCATTAGAACAGAAACACTTACAAGCAACATTCAAAAACTCCTTAGCTAAGTCATATTTTGATAGTAATAACTGGGATGGGAACTTGGATAGTAAATATAGGAGTATTCCAATAAATATAGATTGGAATTGGGGTGGTAATAAAGCAAATATGTATATTAAGAAAAATCATACCGTAGAAATAAATATTAAAGATGAGAAGAATATAGATTACAAATATCAAATAGCAATACAGAATGAATCTAGTACAGATACATATCCAGAGGGAGAATATATTAACTATGTACGAATATTTATACCTTCTAATGCAACAGTACTTGGAATATCCGGTATTAAAGATAACAAATACGATATATACAACGAAGCAGGGTATAAAGTAATTGGGGGATGGTTTAATGTCCCCATCAAAGAAAACAACATTTTAGAAATCTCTTACAGAATAACTGACGATGGGAACACAAATGATTTCATACTAGAAGAGACAGAAACACATTACAGTATGGATTTAAATATTTACAAACAACCAGGTAGTAAAAAGGATGCATTTAATCTAACAGTCACATATCCAGAGGGTTGGATAGTAGAAAATAGTGATAGCTTGGCAAGCATTGGTAATCAACTAAACAGAAGATTTGAATTAGCAACAGATGAGAGTTTTACAATCTCTTGGCAAAAATAGTTAGATTACAATCGTCTCTTTCTGCTTAAGAAACATGTATATCTCCAGTATCTCCTCTAATGATGTTTCCTCTTTTGATGCAAACTTACCTATTTCTTCTACATCTAAATCTGTATTAATAGGCATTCTATTACTAATACCCATAGGTTTAATAAATGTTGCTATATGGTTAGATTTACAAGTAGAGCATGAAAAGTGTATAATACTCGAGATATTGTTATCTTGAATTATTTCTAAACTACTTTCAGTATAAGGAGTACCACACTTATCACAAAACTTAGCAATAACATCTATAAAAAACTGCTTTCTTTTATTTAATTTTTCTGTGTTGTCGGTTTTACTCATATATTAAATTATACCATAATACAAATGGCAAAAACCTCTCAAAAGTCTTTACATTTAAAAGAATTAGTTCTTAAAGGAAAGGAACAAGGATTCCTAAGCCAGGAAGATATACTGGAAGTATTTCCTACAATTGAAGATGATATTGTACTTTTAGATGAGATATTTAAAGAATTACAGCAAAATGAAATAGAGGTATTAGAACCAGAGGAAGATCAAGTAAAGAGTAATGAAGAACTAACACTAGAGAAAAAGATTCGTATATTAAAAACAATACAATCTACCATATCAACAGATGCAATTAGATCATACTTGTATGAAATAGGAAAGATACCTCTTTTAACAGGAGAAGAAGAAGTTATATTAGCAAAGAGGATAGAGAAAGGTGATAAAGAGGCAGGACAGCTTTTAATAACAGCAAACCTAAGATTAGTAGTAAGCATAGCTAAAAAATATAGTAAGAGTGGTTTAGAGCTTTTAGACTTAATACAGGAGGGTAATATTGGACTTATGAGAGCAGTAGAGAAGTTTGATTACCATAAAGGTTTTAAATTCTCTACATATGCTACTTGGTGGATTAGACAAGCTATTACAAGAGCTATCGCTGACCAAGCAAGAACAATCCGTGTACCTGTACATATGATAGAAACTATTAACAAGTTTAATAAGGTAAATAGCGTATTAACAACAAAACTAGGTAGACAACCAACCGATGAAGAGATTGCAAAAGAGATGGATATTGAATTAGAAAAAGTTGGAGAAATAAGAAAGATTAAACAGAATCCATCTTCACTTGCTACACCAATTGGTGATGAGAAAGACAGTAAGTTACAAGATATCCTTCCAGATGAATGGTCACAAAGTCCTGAAGATTTTGCTACCTCCGAATATCTAAAGAACCAACTTAGAGATATCTTAGGTTCATTACAAGATAGAGAAAGAAGAGTACTCTCATTGCGATTTGGCTTAGATGATGGTGTAACAAGAACATTAGAAGAGGTAGGAAGAGAGTTTGGTGTTACAAGAGAAAGAATTAGACAAATAGAAGCAAAAGCATTAAAGAAATTAAAAGACAGATCTTCTGAAAAGAAATTAGACGACTATATAAATCTTTAGTCTGAATCTTCTAAGCTAAAAAATTCAGAAGGTTTAACAGGAAAACTACTATCTATTTTTTCATCAACCTTTTCTAAAACCTCTAGATCAAATGTACTGTTTAAAGGTTTGGTATATGTTGTTGCATTAGGATTAACCTCTGAAAAAACTTTTTCAGAGATAACATTTAGTCCTACCCAAATAATAGCAACTATTAAAAGTAGTACTATCCCTGTTATATATTTCTTAACTATTTCCATACCTTTATTCGTAAAAATTAGAACTCTCAATATGATATATCCTTAAAGAGACAGAGTATCTCGTATTACCATTGTCATCAACATCACTACCAAAGGAAACTCTTTCTACTACTGGATACATAGGCATAGCTTCTAAGTCTTTAAGCAGGGTTATAAAGTAAACTTTCTTACCATTAACAGACAACCTTACACTCCAAGGCTTAAGTACAGAAGTTTTAACATCTAATGTCTCTTTCTCATATTCAGAGAAACTGATAGATTCTAGTATAAAATTGTTTCTTGATACTACAGCATCTATATTAGAAAGAAAAAGACTGAAGTTTCCTGAATCAGGAAATAGCAATGTAATATCTTTAAATGCATCAGCATTAGAATTGTACTGCTCATCTAAAGATGAAAGAGCTACCAACTTTGCTTCCAAAGCATTACTAACTCTCTCTTTCTCTTTCATTTCTTTGTTAATAGTGAATACTGTTTGTACTGTAGGTATAACTGCAAAAACAATTAGTAATACAGCAAAGACATATGTTAAACCAACAAAAACAGACTCCACTTGTCTAGAGGGTAAATCCCTAACCAATTTCACCATATCTGTTCTTTCAGTTGTCTTTGCCATACTTAGATATTCGATTCGTTAATTAAGAAATTAACATTTACCTCTAACTCATCATTTGCTTTATCTATATTAAACCTTACATCTGAGTAATATGAATTGTTCTTTAAAGAATCTTCATAATCTTTCAATGCCTTAAAGTTTGGAGTCGTTAAGGATAATGAGACTCTGCTACCATTAAAAGAGAAACTCTCTAAATTAATAGTCATAGGGATATTACTAATGATTTCAGATACAACACTAGAGTTAATTTTCTGACCCGTTTCTATATTCTTAACATCAAAAAGTAAGTTTTGTAAGTTATCATATTTAATAGAGCTCTGTTTCCAGGTATCATTCTCTAATACAGATACCTGAGCATTAATCTCTTCTGTAAGATCATTACTTCTTTCATCCATAAAGAAACGAGCACCAAATGCCATTAAAACAATAATTTCAACAGCGATTAATAAACGCTTACCTGCAGTAGAAATCCAAGATATTGCACCTGCAAGCATCTGAGAATCCTGATTAATAGGTTCTAAAAAGTTTATAGATTTTGCTTCAGGACTTTTCTTAAACATAGGGCAGCATATGTAATTACTAACTACAGTATATAGTACCTATATCTTGTTGAAAAGTATAATCTTTTCTTCTTCAAGTAATGCCTTCTTAGCAACCTTACAGCTCTGTGGGATAATTGGAGTGTAGTAATATATTACTGTATTTAATAAATAGCTAAGATTATTTAGTATAACCTCGCTCTCTTTAATATCTAATTTCTTGCTCCAAGGCTCTCTCTCTGTTATATATTTATTCCCCCAGTCTGCAAGTTCATTTATCTTTTCTCCTGCAAGGGCTATTTCATACTCCTCATACAATCTCTCAATCTCATCTTTAAAAGCATCAATCTTACTCTTAAAATCACTCTCTACTAATTCATATCTATTAATCTTTACTCCTTTGCTCTTTGATAAATGAATTACTCTGTTTAAAAGATTCCCGAAGTTATTAGCTAATCTTGAATTATACATGTTTATCAAATCATCCTCTTTATAAGCAGAATCTGCATAAGTAGATATACCTACGAGTAAGTAAAACCTTACAATCTCAGCTCCGAATTTCTCCTCTTGATCAAAAGGGGAAATAATATTACCCTTACTTTTTGCCATCTTAGTTCCATCAGGACCAAGTACCATACCGTGTTCTAAGAGTTTCTGGCTATGCTCTAAACCAACAGAAGCCAACATACCTTGCCATATTACTCCTTGAAATCTTAAATTGTCTGGACCAAATAGCTGTATACCTGGCCACCATTCGTTTAATTTCTTTTCATCCGTACCAAAACCAATTACATTAACATAGTTAGTTAAAGCATCAAACCAAACATAGAAGACTTGCTGTGGGTCATTAGGTACTTCTATACCCCAAGGTAAACTTTCTCTTAATCTAGATATACTAATATCTTCAATATCATTGATAATCTGCTTAAGTTCATCAATCTTTTGAGATGGCTTTAATACATCAGGATTAGTATCTAACCAATTTAATAGATGCTCTTTGTAATTAGAAAGTTTGAAAAAGTAATTCTCTTCTTCTTTTTCTTCAGGTTCTGTTCCATGATCTGGACACTTACCATCTATTAACTCTTTTTCAGTAATAAAGCGTTCACATCCTACACAGTACTTACCAGAGTACTTCTTTTTGTATATATCCCCTTTATCATTACATCTCTTCCAAAATTCTTGTGCTGCTTTATGATGACTCTCATCAGATGTTCTATAGAAATTATCATACTCTACAAAAAATAGCTTACAAAAATCCTTGAGCCTATTAGCATATTTATTTACAAACTCATTAATACTCAATCTCTCTTCTTTAGCTTTCCTGTATATCTTAAGACCATGTTCATCAGTACCTACATTAAAAAATACATTCTCATTACCAAGCTTCTGCTTAAAGTATCTAGATATCGTATCTGCTTGAACAAATTCTAAAGCATGACCAACATGAGGCTCTGCATTTACATACGGTAGTGTAGTTGTGATGTATAGTTTGTTTCTGTCCATGAGTATTTCCTTTTAATATATTAGCCCTATTATATATCCTTCTTAAATATATTCAAACAAAGGTAATGGTTAGATGATATAAACTATAAGCCTAATTAAATATATGTTTTCAAAACTAAAAATTTTTGATAAAAATATCAAAAGGAGGTGGATAATGGCCAAAGATTCCTACCCAGTTGTTAAAGTGAAGGTTTCTTCACTCGCTTCGAAAGAAGAAGAAAAGAAAAAACAAAAGCCAATGTATAACACGGGGAGGAGGTGATCCAACTCTAGGCTAAGCGATTGCTAAGCCTGATGAAGAGAGTTCATACACTCAACGATTTTTACATCGCGAGCTCTCTTCATCTTAACCCCTACGATATCTGTTCTCCCATTAATACTCCATGTGCAAGGTTTAGTTTTACTAATTCCTGCCATACTGATTCAGTAACAAAAGGAATAAAAGGATGCATAATCTTTAAATTTTCTTTCAATATATAAAGAAGCTCAGCCAACTTCTCTATCCTCTCCTGACTACCAATCTCTTTCTCTTTAATCTCTTCCTTAATTTCTTCTATCCATATATCACATACCTGGTGCCAGAAGAATTCTCTAATAGATTCTGCACCTAAATTAAACTGATACTTCTCTATATACTTACCAACCTTTGAAACATGCTCCCTTGTTTTTAGTATTCTTTCTGTTTCTATAACCTCATGCTTAGAAATCTCTCCAATCTCATCATCATCAATATTCATAAGGATAAATCTAGATGCATTCCATATCTTGTTTACAAAGTTTCTGTTTCCCTTAATCTTCTCCTCTCTTAATGGAGCATTGCTACCAGGTAATGCATCTGTGTAATACCAAAGTCTTAAAGCATCGGCCCCATACTTTTCGAATACCTCATTTGGTTCAACACCATTACCCTTAGATTTAGACATCTTAGATCCATCAGAAGCAAGTATCATACCTGTAAGAAATATATCCTTAAAAGGAGCTTTACCCGTTTTGTAAATACCCATCATTAACATTCTTGCAGACCACCAGAAAAGAATATCTCTAGCATGAATCATTACTTGAGTAGGGTAGTACTTTGCAAAATCCTCTCCCTCAGTACCACCTAATGTAGAAAATGGCCACTGACCAGAACTAAACCATGTATCAAATACATCCTCATCTTGCTCCCAAACCTCTCCATTTCTTGACTCAGGGATATCTTCTCCAACATATATCTTTCCACTACCTGTAACTTTTGTATTAAACTCCTTTTCAAAATCTCTTATACTCTTACCTTCATTCTCATTTAACCAATCGTAAAGTTTTTTACCTCCGCTATACCATACTGGTATTCTTTGACCCCACCAAAGCTGTCTAGATATACACCATGGTTGAATATTCTCAAAGAAAAACTCCAATGCTTTCTGTTGTCCAGAAGGTATTACTCTTACATTTCCATTTTTAAGCTCTTCCAGTGCTTTTTGAGCTAAAGGTTGAACATTTAGATACCATTGATTAGACATAATGGGTTCGATAGGGGTCTTACATCTTTCACAAATTACTACCTCATGCTTAATATTCTCAATCTTTAGAAGTAAACCTATCTCATCTAACTCTTTACATAAAGCTTTAGAACAATCTGTTGTACCCATACCTTTGAATCTCTCGGGTATTTCTCCTTCCATCTTTCCTTCCTCATTTATTACATTAACAATCTCTAAGCTATGTTTTTTACCTAATTCAAAATCAATGGGAGAGTGAGCAGGGGTAACTTTAAGAGCACCCGTACCAAGCTGTGTATCTACTTCCTCGTCTGCGATAACGGGAATTTCTCTATTAGCGATAGGGAGAAGAACTTTTTTACCAATGAAATCTATATATCTCACATCTGTAGGATTAACTGCTACTGCACTGTCTCCAAGCATAGTTTCAGGTCTTGTAGTTGCTACAGTAATTCCCTCTACACCAAATCTTTCTTTAGCTAATATACGATCTCTCTCATCAACAAATGGATATACAATATATGCAAATATACCTCTCCTTTCTTCATGTTCGGTATCTACATCAGCAAGGGCAGTATTACAGTTAGGACACTGATTAATTATCCTCTTATCCCTGTAAACCAATCCCTCTTCATACATTTTAAAGAATGTCTCATATACAACCTTTGTTAACCTAGGATCTAATGTAAAGAACTCTCGTGAATAATCTGCAGAAAGACCAATTCTCTTTTCCTGTTCTCTAGCATTTTGTGCGTTAGTGATACAAAAATCATAACTTTCTTTAAAGAACTGCTCTCTACCCATCTCTCTTTTACTACGACCTTCACTCTCTAACTTTTTACTAAATACACTCTCTGTTTGAATACCAGCATGGTCTTTACCAGGTAAAAGTAGTGTAGGATGACCAGTCATTCTCATATATCTACCCAACACATCATGAAAAGAGTATCCACATACATGACCAAGATGTAAATTACCATTAGCATTAGGAGGAGGTAGTGTAATTGTAAAGGTCTCTTTTACATCAGCCCCTTTATTTTTAAGATATTCCTCTATATTTTCAGGTTTAAAATACCCTGAATCTTCCCATATTTTGTAAATATTTAACTCTGTATCATTAAGTTCGTAGCTTTTGGGTATATCCTTACTCATACAAGAAAACCTTTAAATGACATATTAATAGCCCAATTATACCACAGCATTAAATATATATATTTAAATATTTGTAATACATGGTGTGATATAATTGCGCATGGAAAGAACAAAAAACAAAAATTTTAGAAGCAGTGAGCTTAGGCTGTGTACTCTTTCAGGTACAGAAGAAGTAGGTAGGAATTGTAATTTCTTAGAACTAGGTGATGAGATTGTTATCATCGATGCAGGATATGCATTCCCAGGGCATGAAATGTATGGGATAGATTACTTAATACCAAATATTAAATATTTAAGAAAAAACAAACACAAGGTAAAGGCAATACTGATTACACACGGACATTTAGATCATACAGGAGCACTTAGATGGATACTTCCTGAATTAGATTTTCCTCCAATATATGCAGGAGCATTTGCAAAAGCATTGATAGAAGCAAAGTTAGAGGAACACAACCTTAAGCAGAAAACGAAGATATATGGAGTAACTAGACATACTACAATTAATATCGGTAGGAATTTTAAGGCAACATTCATTGGTATAAATCACAGTATCCCAGATGCCTTTTCAATCTTCATTGATACTCCCAAGGGTAATGTATTTTTCTCTGGAGATTACAAGATAGATGCACAACCAACAAGTGAATTAGAAGCAGATTACTCTAAACTTAGATCCTTAAGAGGTAGGGTAGATTTAGCATTAATGGAGAGCACTAACGCAAGTACTCCAGGAAAGGCACCCTCAGAAACAGAGGTTTCTAGGAATCTAGAGGGTGTAATACAGAAAGTACAAGGTAGAGTCATTGTAGCATCATTCTCTTCTCTCTTAACAAGATTACATTCTCTCTTTGAAATTGCAAAAAGAACAAACCGAAAGATTGTGTTGTCAGGAAGGAGTTTAGAGCAATCAATATCCATTGCTCACAATCAGAGATATATAAATATACCGGAGGGGTTAATAATTAAGGAAAGAGATATGCCTAAGTACAAGGATAATGAGCTACTTGTTCTTTCTACTGGAAGCCAGGGAGAAAGGTTTGCTGCTTTGAATAGGATTTCCTTAAATGAACATAAATATATAAAGATAAAGAAGGGAGATTTAGTAATAATGTCTTCTTCTGAAATCCCTGGGAATATAACTAGTATAGAGAGAATGACAGACAGGTTGATAGCCTTAGGTGCTGATTTAATAAAAGATAGTATTGAAACAAAAATTCACTCAACAGGACATGGTAATCAGGAAGATATGAAAATCATGTATGACCTTGTTAGACCTAAAAAGGTATTACCAATACACGGACCATTAACCTTTAGGTACTTTAATAAGAAAAACTATATAGAGTGGGGGATGAGACCTGAAGATGTTTTACTAACTAAAGATGGTCAAGTTTGGACATACAATGGTCAATATTGGAGAAAGGATAAGGAGATTGAATCAAAGCCAATTCTAATAGATGGCCTTGGAGTAGGTGATACTGGAGAGATTGTACTCAAGGACAGACAACAATTAGCAGAGTATGGAATGTTTACTGTAGTCTTAAATCTTAGTCAAAAGAGTAAGAGTTTAATAGGGAGGCCTCACTTTGTATCAAGAGGATTCATTTACATGAAAGCTTCTCAAGAGATTCTCAAAGAGATTGAAACTATGATTTTTGATATACATAGATCTTGGGCAAAGAAGTCACAACAAAGTAAAAAGTTTGAGATTAAGGAATTAAAAGAGAACATAGAAAAATCCCTTAGTAAATTCATATTCAAAAAGACTGAGAGAGAGCCAATAATACTCGTTGTAGTTGTATAGTACGATAGAGCTTCTTAAGTAAATATCTTAATGATATAATTGCGATAAGATGATAAATCTGCCTTTCAAAAAATCAAAAGTTAATCTTTTAGATGGTAAGAAGTCCATTGTTGCATTGGATATTGGTACTGAGAGTGTTAAAAGTATTCTTTTTACCATTGATCAATCTGGTGTTTCCGTAAATAGAGTCTCTAGAATACAACAGCAGCCACATGCAATGAGAAGTGGAATAATTACAAATTTAGATACTGTACTTGAGAATTGTTCCCTTTCAATAGATGAACTGCTTAACAATCTAAAAGAGGATGAATACCCTAAACATGTTATTACTGGTATTGCCGGAGAGTATATACAGGGTGTATCAATAGTAGTTAATTACCAAAGAGAAGAGAACTTTGATAAAGAGGTTACTAAGAAAGAACAAGATAAGATAATAGCACAGATTAAATCTCAGATAGCTGCAGATGGTAAAGGAGATCTTAGTCAAAGGACTGGGTTAAGGGGAGAAGATATAGAGATATTACATATTACTCCTACAGGATTAGAAATAGGGGGTATGCCCGTTAATACTCTAGTGGGATACAAAGGACAAGATGTAAGACTTCATTTCTACGCTTCCTTTGCTCCTAAAACATATACAGAAGCTCTTAGGAAAGTTGCAAACAACTTAAACTTCAATGTACTTGGTATTGTTTCTCAACCATTTGCAGTAGCTAGAGCACACTCTGCAGGAGAGAATTCAAACTTCTCTGCCATCTTCATAGATATCGGGGGTGGTACAACAGATGTAGCGATAGTTAAAGATGGTAATATTGCAGAGACACAGATGTTTGCATTCGGAGGTAGGGTATTTACTAAAGAGTTAGCCAAATTAACAGATTCAGATTTCAGACATGCTGAACAGAGAAAAATTAAATACTCTAACAAAGAATTACCCAGGGAAGTATCAAGACAAGTACAAAAGGTAATGTACTCTACTGCAAATCTTTGGATGAGAACATTGAAAGTCGCATTAGCTAGCTGCGAAGATATAGATATACTACCTTCTCAAATATATCTTTGTGGTGGTGGTGCACTACTACCTGACATTAAAGAAGCCATGTTAGAGTTCCCATGGAAGAAGGACTTGCCCTTTACAGTTGTACCCAAGATAGAGATGTTTACACCTGATTTCCTTGGCGCTGTAACAGACAATAGTGGTAAATTAGAAAATGTATATGATATTACACCTGCATCTTTGGCTAAATTCGTATATGATATGGAGATAGATAAGGCTAAATTTGATATAAATTGGGATGCCTAAAATATGGCAGAAGCAAGTATAAAGAAAATAATAGTAAATGCCTCTCATGAACTTACAGATATCGTTAAAGATATCCATAGTAGTAAGGGTGAAAGAATAGTACTCACATTTACAGATCAAACAGATCTCTTAATTAGCCCTATCAATCTCAAAGTTCTTCAAGAGGTTGCCCAAAAAGAAGGGAAAGTTTTAATAGCTCAAATAATTCAGAATCCAACAGGAGTTCGAAATAGTAAATTGGCTGGTATTAAGGTAATAGAGACTCCATCTGCTCCAACTGAACAGGATTGGGAAGAAGCTGTGGAAGAGATTGTAAAAAAAGAAAGAGAAAAAATATCTAAAAAGAAACTAAATGATTTAGCAAAAGAAGAAGAGGTAGTTAAAAAATCTAGCTTTGAAGATAGGGTAAACAATGCCTTGAATAAGAGAAGAGAAGAGAAGGGATATGAAGATAGAAGGGGTATAAAATCTGACTCTTCATTCATATCAATAGATAAAGACTTGCCCTCTGATGTGAAGAAGGAATCTCTTGCAGGTAAAGACTTTGCACCAACTGTACCTGATATAGAAGATGAACCACCTGCAAGGGTAGAGCGTATTCAACCATTAAGGAGAGATAGTAGACCAAGATTTAAGGGTTTTAATTTTAAGAGTATTAATTTCAAAGATAAAAAGACACTTAGGATTGTAATAATAGTTCTTGCACTTCTTCTAGTACTACCTGGTGTAGGTTTTGCAATATACAATCAGATGGCACCTTTAGTTAAGGTAAAGATTTTTGTAGAAGCAAAACCAGTAGAAATAGAGAAGATATTTACTGGTGATTCTAATATAGATGAAATTGATTTTGATAATTTAAAGATTCCAATTAAAGTAGAGAAAATAGATAAGAGCTTGTCTGATACAGTTACCCCTACAGGCAAAGCGTTTAAGGGAGATAAGGCAAAGGGAGTAATTACTCTTACATATACTAATACAGAGGGTTGTAATGAAACCAATACTCCGATTACCTTAGCTGCAGGGCAAAGAATAACTGCAACAACAGGGGAGATATTTGTATTAATTACACAAGCCCAACTCTCATGTCCAGAAATTGTGGACGTTAATGTTGAGGCTTTGGATATAGGTACAGAGTACAACATCAATTCTGGTAAGGCCTTCTCTGTCGCAGGGCACTCTTCTTCCTTACTATCAGGGTTTAACAAGAATACCTTTACAGGAGGTACAAAGGAAGAGTATACCGTTCTTTCTCAGCAAGATTTAGATAAAGCGATAGAATCTTTAACAGAAACAGCAATAGAAGAAATAAAATCTGAGTTAAGAAGTACAGAAAATACTTGGGAGATAATAGAGGACAGTATTAAGAGTGAAGTAGAAAAAGATAGTATAAAGACAGATAAGAAAGTAGGAGAAGAAGCCTCTGTTGTAAATTTAGAGGTCACTCTCAAAGGTAGCGCAACATATTACTCAACTCGGGATTTAAACGAGGGGTTAACGGATCTTCTTCGCGAAGAAGCAATAGTTAACAACCTCTTCGAAACAGAGGACGATATAGAGTTAGAATTAGGAGATAATATAGATAAAGAGATTACTGTTGAAGACTCTGAGGATGATTCTGTACAGATAAAATTAGTAGCACAATCATCTGTAAGACCTAAGATTAATAAAGAAGAGATAGAGAATAAGCTTAAGGGAATGAAGTGGGAGGAGGGATTGCAGTACATTACTACATTGGATTTCTCAGAACAAAAAACTGAGGTTTTATTCATACCTGAAGGATATCCTGAATTTCTAAAAAGATTTCCAAATAGAAGAGGAGGGGTACTTGTCTCTATCATAGAGTTACAGATAAAAGAGTAAAGGCTTTTAATTCAACCAATTTATTGATAAAATTGCATGTTTTATGTACCCGTAGCTCAATTGGATAGAGCAATTGCCTTCTAAGCAGTAGGTTGTCGGTTCGATTCCGGCCGGGTACGCCAGTTTATTAATTGGGAGAGATGCCTGAGTGGCCGAAAGGACACGCTTGGAAAGCGTGCGTACAG
>JACDJA010001936.1_pt1 | contig 15958 bp, 19 predicted proteins | sample 7449241 | NCBI WGS metagenome assembly JACDJA01 (sample SAMN14253289, study PRJNA609438) | sludge metagenome | isolation source: initial anaerobic sludge | collected 2018-12-20 | reverse complement strand
CTGGCGCTGGTGCATCTTCTGGGCTCGGTCGCGCTGCCGCTGGTGGCGGTCTGGCTGGGTGTCATGGCGGGACGGAGCTGGGCATGAGCGGTGTACAGACCCTGACCGTGGCGGCGGACGAGGGCGAGCAGCGCCTTGACCGCTGGTTGCGGCGCCGGTTCCCGCATCTCACGCAGGGCGCCATTGGCAAGATGTGCCGCAAGGGCGAATTGCGCGTGAATGGCGGCCGTGTGCGCCCCGAGACAAGGGTTGAACCCGGCCAGAAAGTGCGTGTTCCGCCCATGGATGCGGCATTGCTGGCGCCCGCCCCGGCGCCGCAGCTTTCGGGGATTTCCGCCAGCGATGCCAAGATGATGCGCGATTCGGTGATCTGGATGGATGATCATGTCATCGCGTTGAACAAGCCTGCAGGTCTCCCATCTCAGGGCGGATCGGGGCAGGGGGATCGGCATGTGGACGCCTTGTCCGCCGTCTTCTCGCGTGAAGGGGGCGACAAGCCGCGCCTCGTGCACAGGCTCGACAAGGATACCTCGGGGGTGCTGCTGCTGGCGCGCTCGGCGCGGGTTGCGCGTGACCTGTCGGAGGCGCTGCGGCATCGCAATGTGAAGAAGATCTACTGGGCCGCCGTCGCCGGAGTGCCCGAACCCAAGGCCGGGACGATCCGCTACGGTCTCTTGCGTGTACCGTCGGGGGCGCATGACGAGAAGATGAAGCCGATCCATCCGCGCGAGATCGAGTCCACGCCCGGCGCGCAGCGGGCGCTCACGCATTTCGTGAGCATGGCCTGGCTCGCGGGTCGCGCGAGCTGGGTCGGGCTGTCGCCGGTCACCGGGCGCACGCATCAGCTGCGCGCCCATATGGCGGCCATCGGCCATCCGATCCTGGGCGACTCGAAATATGGTGGCACTGCACAGGACAACCCCGGTGACGGATGGGGGGCCGGACTGGGCGGCGATCTGGCGCGGCAGTTGCATCTGCATGCCCGGGCGGTGGTGTTCCAGCATCCGGTGACAAAGCGCATGGTCACCGCCGTGGCGCCACTGCCGCCGCATATGCGGGCAACCTGGGATTATGTCGGTTGGGACGCGGATTACGGGATTGTCGACCCCTTCACCCTTGACCGAGACGAGCGCCGCTGATGGCTGCGCGGCTGGTCATCTGGGACGTGGACGGCACGCTTATCGACAGCGCTGACGAGATCGCCTCGGCGGTTGCGCTTTGCTTTGCGGACGAGGGGATTGCCGCCCCCACGCCGGTTGCGGTGCGCGCGATCATCGGGCTCACGCTGCCGGTGGCCTTTGACCACCTGCACCCCGGTCTGGACCCGGCGCGGATCGGGAGGATGGTCGATGGCTATCGCGCGCATTTCAATCGCCGCCGCGATGAGTTGGGGGTCGCGCCGCTCTTTCCCGGTATTCGACAGGTCCTTGATACGCTGGCGACTGCCGGCGAGACGCATCTTGCCGTAGCGACGGGCAAGTCGCGGCAAAGCCTGATGCCGATTCTGGATGGCCACGGGCTGACCGAGCTGTTTGCGAGCATCCAGGTCTCGGACGACCATCCGTCGAAGCCGCATCCCTCGATGCTGCTGGCGGCGATGGCCGAACTGGATGTCGGGCCCGCCAGCACTGTGATGGTGGGCGACACGAGCTTTGACATGGACATGGCCCGCGCCGCCGGTGTGGCAGCGCTGGGGGTGCTCTGGGGTTACCATGCGGCCGAGCGGCTGGCGGCTGATCTGTTCGCGCAGCGCGCCGAGGACCTGCCCGGCCTTATCGAACGGCTGACGGGGGGCTGAGTCGTGGCGGGAAGGCCTGCGCAGGTGTTCTGGAAAGACGTCGCGGTGGTGCCGGTCGATGATGGTCACGCGGTGCTTCTGGATGGCCGCCCCGTGCGCACGCCGAACCGCGCCGCGCTGACCCTCCCCTCGCGCGCCTTGGCCGAGGCGGTGGCGGCGGAATGGGCGGCGCAGGAGCGGGCGATCCGCCCGGAGACGATGCCCGCGACGCGGCTTGCCAATTCCGCCGTGGAGCGGGTGCGCCCGGCGCGTGATGATGTGGTCGCGCTGCTCGCGGAATATGGTGGAACCGACCTTCTGTGCTATCGCGCCGAGCGGAATGCGGGGCTGGCGGAGCTGCAGGCCGAGGGTTGGGATCCCCTGATCGACTGGGCGGCGGCCATGGGAGTGCGGCTGCGTGTGGGCGCGGGGGTGATGCCGATCCAGCAGGATGCAGATGCGCTCCGGCGGCTTGCGGACGAGATCGCGGCGATGGACGATTTTAGGCTGGCCGCGTTTCACGAACTGGTGACGCTGTCGGGATCTCTCATCATTGCACTTGCGGGTGTATATGGTGTGCGCGACCCCGACGCAGCATGGCGCCTCTCGCGGATCGACGAGGAGTGGCAGGCTGCGGTCTGGGGGCGCGACGCCGAGGCCGAGGAACTGGCCGAAGCGCGGCGACAGGATTTTCTTTTTGCAGCGCGGTTTCATGCGCTGGTCTGAACGGGCGGATGGCCGTCCGGGGAAGGGGAGCGGAATGCGGGATGCGCGCGCGATCGGGGCGATACTTGCACTGGTGCTGGCGGGAGGCGTGGCGCTCGCGCAGGAGGGCGCGCAGGAGGATGCGGTCCTCGCCACCGTCGAGGCGCGCGGTCAGTTGTCCTGCGGCGTGAATGCCGGGCTGGCAGGATTTGCCACCGTCGATTCGAACGGGGTCTGGTCGGGCTTCGAGGTCGAATTCTGCCGCGCGCTGGCCGCCGCGATCCTTGGCGATCCGGCGCTGGTCGAATTCCACGCGCTTCCTGCCGACGGCCGCTATCGCGAGCTTCTTTCCGGCGATGTGGACGTGATCGCGCGCGGTGGAGCATGGTCCATCGGTCCTGATGTGCGTCGGGGCCTCGATCTCGCTTCGGTCAGCTATTTCGACCAGATGGGCTTTCTCCTGCCTGTGGAACTGGGCGTGTCATCGCCCAAGGAGCTGGAAGGGGCGCGGATATGTCTTGTTGATGACATGGCGACCGAGCCGGCGCTTGACGATTATTTCCGTGCAAGCAGCATTTCGTGGCAGGCCGTGTCCGCGCAGAGCGATGGCGATGCGCGCAGCCTTTATCTTTCGGGCGACTGCGACGCCTACGCCCGGCCTGCGGCCGAACTCTCGGCCGTGCGCGCCACGTTCGAGACGCCGCTTGCCCATGTGATCGTAAATGACAGCGCCTCGCGCGTGCCCTCGGGGCCGGTGATCCGTGAGGGAGACGGCCGCTGGGGCAATGTCGTGCGCTGGACCTTCCTTGCGCTGCTTGCGGGCGAGGAACTCGGCATCACCTCGGCCAATGTGCGCGAGATGGCAGCGACGCCGTCCTCGAACCCGGAGGTGAACCGGCTACTTGGCACCGAAGGCGAGATCGGCCCGATGCTGGGTCTGCCGCAGGACTGGGCCGTGGATGCGTTGGCAGCGGGTGGCAATTACGGCGAGATATTCGAGCGCAACATCGGCGAGAACACCCCTATCGGCCTCGCGCGCGGACTGAACGCGCTCTGGGCGCGGGGCGGGCTGCAATATGCGGCGCCGTTTCGCTGAATCTCAGATCAGGTCGTCCGGCACGACGAAATCGCGTAGCGCACCGCTGCCCGGGGCAAGATCGGCCCAGTCGGGAAGCGCCACGTCGATGACCGCGCTCGCCCCGGTCGGATAATCCGCAAAGCGCGGATGGGCGGGGCGGTCGTGGACCAGCGACGCCGCCAGTTGCGCAATCCCGGGGTTGTGTCCGACCAGCAGGATCGTCGCACCCTCGGCCTGACGCAACCGCTCGAGGATCGTGCCCGCGTCGGCACCGTAGAGCGCCTGCTGCGCCTGCAGGCTGGACGTGCCTTCCAGAAGGGCCACGATGCGCTCGGCTGTCTCTTCGGTGCGCCGCGCGGTCGAATACAGCACCGTATCGGGCAGATAGCCTCGCGAGCGCAGCCAGGTGCCGAGGCGGTCGGCCTGGTCGCGGCCGCGCGCGTTCAGCGGGCGCTCAAAATCGGATTGCGCGCCCCCGGACCAGTCGGATTTTGCATGGCGGACAAGAATGAGGCGCAGGGTCATTTGTGAAAATACCTCATGTGATGGGCGGATTGTGCGGGCGACCGGCGCGCCTGCCCAACCGGGCAGGACCGGCGGACGAGGCAACCTTCCAGGCAACCTGTCGCGGGCGGCAGCGTGTCGAGCCATGCGTGGCAAGCGGGCACGTCATAACCCGCGCCTGTCAGCGCACCGACCGGACAGGCTGACAGGCAGGGCTTTTCCACGCAGGTCTCGCAGGGCGAGGGGCGCGGATCGGGCGCAGGGGTAAACGGCAGAAGAAGCGCGCCGCGGAAGGAAATGAACAATCCGGCCGTGTCATGCACCATGAGCCGCACCGGTGATTCGTGGCAGCGTCCCGAGCGCAGCGCCCAGCGGGGGAAGGGAAGCCAGGGCGGCCCGCCGAAGGGAAGGACGGCCGTCAGGTCAAGCGCCTCGGCCAGTTCCCCCATGATCCGTCTTGACCAGCGGTCGACCGGATCGGGGGCACTGTCCTGTCCCTCGGGGCTGTTGGTGACCATGGTCCAGAAATGCGGCTCGTCCGGCGAGAGAAGTGCGACCCCGCGCACATCGGCGGGCTGGCCATCTTCGGGTTCCACCGCGCAGGTACCGGACAGGAACAGCCCGACTTCACGCGCCGCCGTCCGGATATCTGCCAAGGTCATGGTGCCGCCACGCGCGGCGTGGTCGAGCGGATGATCGAGCCCGCCCCATGGGCGGTGAAGAGTTCCAGCAGGCAGGCATGCGGCAGCCTGCCGTCAAGGATCACGGCCGCCCGCACGCCCTGCCTGACGGCGGCAAGCGCTGTCTCGACCTTGGGGATCATGCCGCCCGCGATCGTGCCGTCCGCTATCAGTGCCTCGGCCTCGTCCGGGGAGATCTGGGTCAGGACCTCGCCGCTGGCACCGCGGACGCCCGCAACATTGGTGAGCAGCAGCAGCCGGTCGGCCTTAAGTGCACCCGCAATGGCGCCTGCCGCCGTGTCGCCGTTCACGTTGAAGGTCTCGCCGGGCGCCTGGCCCGTGGCGACGGGTGCGACTACCGGGATGATACCTGCGCCGTAGAGGTCGCGGAGCACCTGCACATTCACCTCGACCGGGCGGCCCACAAAGCCGAGGGCGGGATCGTCGGCCTCGCATACCAGCAGGTCATCGTCCTTGCCGGAAATTCCCACTGCGCGACCACCTGCATCCATGATGGCCTGCACGATACGCTTGTTCACCATGCCGGACAGCACCATCTCGACCACCTCGACAGTGGCCGTGTCAGTCACGCGCTTGCCGCGTACCCAGTCCGAGGTGATGCCGAGTCGGGCGAGCATATCGTTGATCATCGGCCCGCCGCCGTGGATTACCACCGGGTTCACGCCCACCTGGCGCATGAGCACGATGTCGCGCGCGAATTCGGCCATCGCCTCGTGGTCGCCCATGGCGTTGCCGCCGAATTTCACTACCACCACCGCGCCCGCATAGCGCTGCAGATAGGGCAGGGCCTCGGACAGCGTATGGGCGGTGAGCGTCCAGTCGGTCTCCATGGAGCGTATCCTTGCCATGATGTCCCCCTCAGGCAAGACTGGCGATGATCGCGCGCAGCGTTTCGATCCCGGCACCGGTCTCTGACGAGGTGAGGACGATCTCGGGGAAGGCGGCCGGGTGGCGGGCCAGCGCCCCGCGCACCTGCATGAGCGCCCCCTCGAGCGCGGGCTGCCGCACCTTGTCGATCTTGGTCATCACGCATTGGAACGTGACGGCCGAACGGTCGAGCAGATCCATGATCTCGTCATCCACCGGCTTGGCCCCGTGGCGCGCGTCAATCAACACGAAGGCGCGGCGCAAGTTCTGCCGCCCGGCAAGATAGGCGCGCAGCAGCTTCTGCCAGCGCTCGACCACGGGCTTCGGCGCCTGGGCATAGCCGTAGCCCGGCAGGTCGACGAGATAATGCCGCTCGCCTGCGGTGAAGAAGTTGATCTCCTGCGTCCGCCCCGGTGTGTTTGACGCGCGCGCCAGATGTCGCCGCCCCGCAACAGCGTTGATGAGGCTCGACTTGCCCACGTTCGAGCGCCCGGCGAAGCAGACCTCGATCCGGTCCGCAGGCGGCAGGCCGGCGAGCGCGACAACGCCCTTGAGGAAGGTGACCTCGCCCGCGAACAGCAGCCGCCCGGCCTCATGCGCCTGGGCGTCGGGTTCGGGCGCCAGCGGGAAGGGTAGCGCGTTCATCAGGCCCTCACTTGCCGCGCGGCTTGTTCGGACCGTTGGCGGCCTGTGGCTTGCGCCGGAACATGGATGTGATGTTCCCGAACACGTTCGGGTTCACCCCGTGGCTGCGCATGATGAGGTACTGCTGCACGAACGTGAGCAGGTTGTTGGTGATCCAGTAGAGGATAAGCCCCGAGGCGAAGCTGCCCATCATGAACATGAAGACCCACGGCATCCAGGCAAAGATCATGCGTTGCGTCGGGTCGGGCGGTGCGGGGTTCAGCCGCTGCTGCAACCACATCGACACGCCCAGGCCCAGCGGGAGCAGCCCGAGGAATATCAGGTGCAGCAGGCTGCCTGCCGGCGGTGCGCCCCAGGGAAGCAGGCCGAACAGGTTGAAAAGGGACGAGGGGTCGGGGCCGGACAGGTCCTGGATCCAGCCGATCCAGGGCGCGTGATAGAGTTCGATCGTGACGATGATGACCTTGTAGAGCGAGAAGAAGATCGGGATCTGGATCAGCATCGGCAGACAGCCTGCCGCCGGGTTCACCTTGTGGTCCTTGTAGAGCTTCATCATGCCCTGTTGCAGTGCCTGCTTGTCATCCCCCGCGCGCTGCTTCATCGCCTCCATCTCGGGCTGCAATTCGCGCATGCGGGCCATCGAGGCGTAGCTTTTCCAGGCCAGCGGCAGCACCAGCGCCTTGATGACGAAGGTCAGCGCGATCACCGCCCAGCCCATGTTGCCGATCAGGGAATGCAGGTGGTGCAGCAGCCAGAACATCGGCTTGGTGATGAACGAGAACCAGCCCCAGTCGATGGCGTTCACGAAGCCCAGCACACCTTCTTCGTTCTCATAATGGCGCAGGATGTCCCAGTCCTTGGCCCCGGCGAAAAGCTGAGTCTCGTGGGTCGCCGCGCCGTCAGCAGCAATCGTCACATCGGGCATCCAGGCGAAGGTCTGGAAGATGCCGCGTTCGGGCAGGACACGGACCGAGGACAGAAAGCCCTCGCCCTGTGTGGGCACCAGCGTCGCCATCCAGTACTTGTCGGTGAACCCGGTCCAGCCGTTGGTTGTCACCACCTCGTCATTGGTGCGGCTGCCATCGGCGGCGGCGCTGCCGGTATCGGGCAGTTTCTTGTAAGCGATCAGGTCAAGGATCCCGTCGGCCATCCGCACCACGCCCTCGTGCAGGATCCAGTAGCCCTGGCCGTTGTCAGGGCGCCCGTGGCGGGCGATGAAGCCCCAGGGCTGCAACGTCACCGGCTGTTCGGTGGCGTTCTGCACCGTGTCGGTGACGGTGAACATGTAGTCGTCATCGACGGCGATCTGCCGTGCAAAGGAAAGGCCGCTGTCGTTATCCCAGGTCAGCGTGATCGGGGTCTCGGGGGTCAGCGTATCGCCCTCGGCCAGTGTCCACACCGTCTCGGCGCCAGGCAGGGCGCCTTCGGGCAGATTCGCGCCGTGCCAGCCATAGACCGCGTAATAGGCATAGGGTTCGCCAACCGGGCTGAACAGCCGCACGTCCTGCGCGTCGGCCTCGAGCGAATCCTTGTATTTTACCAGCGACAGGTCATCGAAGCGCGCGCCCTGCAATGACAGCGAGCCGACAAGGCTGGGCGTGCGGATCTCGACCCGCTCGGCAACGGCTTCGGTGATGCCGTCCTCGGGGGCGGGTGTCTGCGCCTGGACCGTGCTTTCGGTCTGCGTGGGCTGAGAGGTGGTAGCCGTCGTGTCTTCCGCTGGCGGCTCGGGGACCTGCGGCGGGAACAGCACGAGCCAGATCAGGATCACGGCAAAGCTCAGCGCCGTGGCAAGGATGAGGTTCTTGTTCTGGCCGTCCATGCGGATTTCCTTCAGGTCCGGAGCAGGGCCATGAACAGAGATGGTCCCCGAAGGTCAAGAGCGATTGCGGTTTTCGCCGGGTCGGCACCCATCTATCGCAGGAGCAGTATCTCGTGCGAAGGGGCCAATTCGCCCCGCGTGAGCGCTGCGAAGTCGAACAGGTCCGGATCGAGCAGATGTGAGGGGCGGGTGTTCATCGGCACGCACTCGACCGCCTTGCGGGTGTTCGGACGGTACGCTTGTGCAGATTGCAGAAGACAGTCGCTTTCGGGGCGCAGTGAAAGACGGCGTGGATGTCGTCGGGGGCGTCGGTCTCGTCGAGCATGTGGGTCACTCGTCCTGAGGGTCAGTCCGGTACGTTGTCGATGCCAGAGCCGCCCCAGGGATGGCAGCGCGACAGGCGGCGCAGGGTCAGCCAGCCGCCTCTCACGGCACCGTGCTTCTCAAGCGCCTCGAGCGCATAGGCAGAACAGGTCGGCTGATAGCGGCAGCTGTGCCCGATCCAGGGGGACAGGAACAGGCGATAGGCCCGGACGGGCAGGGCTAGTACCCAGGCAGCTGGAGTCACGATGAACCCCTTTGACGATGGACGCGGGCGAGCGCGTCCCGAAGATCGGCGCAGAGCGCGGCAAAGGGCCGCTCGGCCGTGGCGCGGGCGCGGCCGATCAGGACATAATCCCATCCGGGGCGTCCTGCCAGAGGCAACACCTCGCGCGCCGCCGCCCTGAGGCGTCTCTTGGCGCGATTGCGGGCCACGGCATTGCCGACCTTTTTCGAACAGGTAAAGCCCACGCGGATACCCTCGGCCTCGTCCGGCCGGCGTTCGCGGGCCTGGAGAATGAAGCCGGGCGTGGCGGCGCGACCTGCGCGGGCAGCGCGCAGGAAATCCGCACGCTCCGTCATCGTGGTGAGTGGCAGGGGAGCGGCGGCTGCGGGGCGCATCGGCTCAGCCCGCGGCCCCGGCGCGATCCTCAGGCCGAGAGGCGCTTGCGCCCGCGCGCGCGCCGCGCGGCAAGGATCTTGCGACCGCTGCCGGTCGCCATACGGGCGCGAAAGCCGTGACGCGCCTTGCGCACGCGGTTCGAGGGCTGGAATGTGCGCTTCATTGCTGGCTCTCCGTCTTGGCGTTGCCGCGATCATGGGAATCGCGCAGGCCGTCTATCTCATGAGGAGGCTGCCATAGCCGTGCCCCCAATGGCTGTCAACGTCATGCAGGCGTGTCCGGCGCTTCAGCGGTTTGCGCCGGGAACCCAGAGAATGTCCGCCCGGCCCCCGTCATTGGCGATACGGGCGGCGACGAAATACCAGTCCGACAGGCGGTTGAGATATTTCAGCGCCACCGGATTCGCCTCGTCCTCGCGTCCGAGGGCGACGGCGATGCGCTCGGCGCGGCGGCAGACAGTGCGGCATTGGTGCAGCGCGGCGGCAAGCGCCGTTCCCCCGGGCAGGATGAACGACCGCAGAGGTTCGAGAACCGCCGTCATCGCGTCGATCTCATGCTCGAGTCGTTCGATCTGGGCGTTGCTGGCACGCAGGACCGGGTACTTTTCCTCGTGGTCGCGTTCATGGCCCGGGCGGCTGAGATCGGCGCCCACGTCGAAGAGGTCATTCTGGATGCGGGCGAGCGCCGCGTCCACATCGCCGCCCGCATGCAGCCGCGCGATGCCCGTGACCGCATTCAGTTCGTCCACTGTCCCGTAGCTTTCAACACGCAGGGAATCCTTGGCGACCCGCGTGCCGTCTGACAGCGCGGTATCGCCCCCATCGCCGGTGCGGGTGTAGATGCGGTTGAGAACGACCATCAGAATGCTCCTCGGCGAATCCACGCCAGCAACAGGATGAGTATCACCGCCACGGCCTGCGCCCAGACCCGCCAGCGCATCAGGCGATTGGCGTTGCGGCGGTCGAATTCGCCACCTTTGGCAAAGCTGCCGATGCCGATCATGAGGATGAGCAGCACCACGAGCACCGCCCCTCCGGCGATGAGGAAGAATGGGTCGCTGAGCATGATGCCTCCGGCTTGGCTGACGGTCGACTTTAGCAGGCGACGGCTGGAATGTCAGGGCATCACAGCCTGTAAAGGATGTGATCGGTGGCCGCTGTCGGCAGGAAGCGGCGCATGGCCCAGGCGAGGCGGGTGGGCGTGGTGACCAGATAGCGCGCCCTTGGCCGGGCTGATTCGAGCGCATGGACGATCCGGTGCGTCACCGCCGAGGGTGGCAGTTCGAACCGGTCGGGCCCACGCGATTCGTATAGCCGATGCAGGAGCTTTTCGTAACGGCTGCGCTGGGCGCTCGCCTTCCAGTCGATGTGGCGCTCAAAATGCGGGATCGAGTTTTCACGAATGCGCGACGTGATCGGCCCGGGCACGATCAGGCTCACGTTGATGCCGGTTCCGCGCAGTTCCAGCCGCAGCGTATCGGCCAGACCCTCCATGGCGAATTTCGTCGCTACATAGGCGCCTCGCCAGCGCTGTGTCACAAGCCCGAGGACCGAGGAGCACCAGACGATCCGCCCATGCCCCTGCGCCCGCATCACCGGGATTACACGATTGGTGAGGTCAAGCTTGCCAAACAGATTGGTCTCGAAGATTTCCCGCATCGCGGCGCGCGGCAGATCCTCGACCGCGCCGGGGCAGGCGAAAGCGGCATTTGAATAGAGCGCATCGAGCGTGCCTCCGGTAGCCGCGAGCACCTCGTTCAGCGCGGCGGTGATACTGTCGGGGTCATCCACGTCAAGGCGAGGCGCGTGGAACCCTTCGGCGCGCAGGCGGGCGCAGTCCTCTTCCTTGCGGCACGAGGCAAAGACCTCCCAGCCGCGCGCCCTGAGCCCCCGTGCGGCATCCAGGCCGATGCCCGACGAACTGCCGGTGATGAGCACCGAACCTCTCATGCGCGAACCCTTCAGGTCACTTACAGCGGGGCAAGGAAACTGGCCGACATCCAGCCCTGATCCCCGTTGCCCTGCAAGGCGATATAAGCCCAGCCGTCACGGATCTCGAGCACCTCGAGGATGGTGCCGGCTGTCACCTGCCCGGTGGTCGCAAAGGATGTCCCCGGCCCTTCGCGAAGGTTCACGCGGCTGCCGGTGACGACGTGGAGATTGGTGCCTGCGGGCGCGGGGGGTGCCTCGGCGACGGGTTCCGGTTCCGGTTCGGTTGCGGGTCCGGTTGTGGATTCAGGCGGGGCAGCCTGGGTGGTCAGCGGATTTTCGTTGAAACCGGAGGTGGTGGCGCCCGCGTCTGCGTCGGCCATTGCCGCCTCGACTGCGGCCTCGATCTGCAACTCCTCGACCGCCGCCTCGGCGCGGGAGGGCGGGGCAGGGTCTGCGATGGGCGCGGGAATGGCTTCGGGCGCGGTGGCAGGGCCGGTGGAAGATTCAGGCGTGAGCTCGGCAGCGGGCGGTTCGGGCGCGGATTCCGCGACCTCGCGGTGTTCGGGCGTGAAATCGGCGCCGCCAGACAGTTCCCAATAGGCCCAGGCCATCAGCAGCAGGGCAACAATGAGAAAACGCTTCACGACACTGCTCCCGGAGGGTTCTGCGGGCCTCTCCTTTCCTCCTAGCCTACACGATCCGGCATGTCACCGGAACTGGCATTTCCCGGGTGCCAGCCGCTGCGCGTGATCGCGCCTGTGCCGTTTGCACTGGTCCGGCCCGGTTCGAGCCGCTAATGGAGCGCCATGTCAGACGACCAGCCCATATCGCCCGAACCCGAAGACCCCCGCGAGGTGTCCGAACCACTGCGCCGTGCCATCGGCGAGCGCTATCTGAGCTATGCGCTTTCGACCATCATGAACCGCGCGCTGCCCGATGCGCGGGACGGGCTGAAGCCGGTTCACCGCCGCATCCTGTATGCCATGCGCGAGTTGCGGCTGTCGCCCACAGGCGGGTTTCGCAAGTCGGCCAAGATCGTGGGCGATGTGATGGGCAACTATCACCCTCATGGTGACACGGCGATCTATGACGCGATGGTGCGGCTCGCCCAGGATTTCACCATGCGCTATCCGCTGGTTGGCGGGCAGGGCAACTTCGGCAATATCGACGGCGACGCTGCCGCCGCCAGCCGCTATACCGAGGCGCGCATGGCCGCCCCCGCCGAAGCACTGCTGGCCGGGCTGGACGAGGACGCCGTCGATTTCCGGCCGAACTATGACGGCACGCTGGAAGAGCCCGTGGTCCTGCCCGGTGCATTTCCGAACCTGCTCGCCAATGGTGCCTCGGGTATCGCCGTCGGCATGGCCACCAACATTCCGCCACATAATCTGGGCGAATTGATCGACGCTTGCCTGCATCTTTTGCGCGCGCCGGACGCGGATACCGAGGCGCTCATGGCGCATGTCCCCGGGCCTGATTTTCCCACCGGCGGTATCATCGTCGAGCCGCGTGACAGCCTGCTCGAGACTTATGTCACGGGGCGTGGCTCGATCCGGCTGCGGTCCAAATGGGAGGTCGAGGACCTGGGCAGGGGTCAATGGCAGATCATTGTCACCGAAATTCCCTATGGCGTGCAGAAGTCGCGGCTGATCGAGCGTCTTGCCGAGCTCGTCACCACGCGCAAGGTGCCGGCCCTGGCCGATGTGCGCGACGAATCCGCTGCGGATATCCGGGTCGTGCTCGAGCCGCGCGCGCGTACGGTCGAACCGGCAATGCTCATGGGGATGCTCTGGCGGCACTCGGATCTTGAGTCGCGCTTTGCGGTCAACATGAATGTTCTGATCGACGGAGTGACTCCGCGCACCTGTTCGCTACGCGACCTGCTGCGAGCCTTTCTTGACCACCGGCGCGAGGTCCTGTTGCGCCGATCGCGCCATCGGCTGGAGAAGATTGACCACCGGCTCGAGGTGCTCGAAGGCTTCATCACCGCCTTCCTGAACCTTGACCGGGTCATCGACATCATCCGCTACGACGTCGACCCCAAGGCCGCGCTCATGGCCGAGGACTGGTCGCGCAAGCAGGCGCGCGCCACGGACGAGACGGATTATGTCTCGCCGCTGACGCTGGATGCGGCGGGCGACGGGCTCTCCGAGGTCCAGGTGGAAGCGATCCTGAACATGCGGCTGCGCAGCCTGCGCCGTCTGGAAGAGATGGAGCTTGTGCGCGAGCAGGACGACCTCCTGCGTGAACGTGCAGCGCTTGAAGACCTGCTGGAGAGCGAGAAGCGCCAATGGAAGGCCATCGCCGGCGAGCTCGAGGCCACTCGCAAGGCGTTTGGCGCCGATGCCCCGGGCGGCGCGCGGCGCACCATCTTCGGTGAGGCGGGCGAAGAGCGCGAGGTGCCCATCGAGGCGATGATCGAGCGCGAGCCGGTGACGGTCATCTGTTCGGAAATGGGCTGGGTGCGGGCCATGAAGGGGCATCTGGCGCCTGACGCAGAGGTACGTTTCAAGGACGGAGATCGGGGTCTGTACCGCTTTCACGCCGAGACCACCGACCGCATCATCGTCATGGGCTCGGACGGGAGGTTCCATACGGTCCTGGCGGCGAACCTGCCCGGGGGGCGCGGCATGGGTGAGCCCCTGCGCCTGATCGTCGATCTGCCGAACGAGGCGCAGGTCGCGGCGATGTTCGTGCTTCAGCCGGGGGCGAAGCGCGTCGTCGCCTCGTCTGCCGGGGACGGGTTCGTGGTGGCCGAGGATGATCTTGTCGCCCAGACCCGTGCGGGCAAGCAAGTGCTGAACCTGAGCAAGGGCGCCGTCGCGCGCAGCTGCGTGCCTGCCGTGGGCGACCATGTCGCAGTCGTGGGCGAGAACCGCAAACTGCTTGTGTTTCCGCTGGCCGAGCTGCCAGAAATGGCGCGTGGCAAGGGCGTGCGACTGCAATCCTACAAGGACGGCGGGCTGTCCGATGTGGCGGTGATCGCGCTGGCGGGCGGCCTGTCCTGGTACGACCCCGCTGGCCGCACCCGCACCGAGGGCGATCTCACCGAATGGCTGGGCAAGCGCGCGGGCGCAGGCCGAATGGCCCCGCGAGGGTTTCCGCGCGACAATCGCTTCAACTGAGAGGCAGGCATTGACCGCTGACGACCGTGCGCTTCTGTCCGACCTGTTTCGCGTGGCAGTCGCCGCCGCCGATCCGGCGGAGGTGTTGCCTGGTTATCTGCCTGCCCGGCCCCTGGGTCGCACCGTGGTCGTGGGTGCGGGCAAGGGGGTCGCGGAACTGGCACGCGCCTTTGACGCGCTATGGGACGGGCCGCTCTCGGGCGTTGTCGTCACGCGGCACGGACAGGCCGTGCCTGCCGGGCGCATCCAGGTGCTTGAGTCGGCGCATCCCGTGCCGGACGCGGCGGGCGAGGCGGCAAGCGCCGCGCTGATGGCCGCCGTCGCCGGGCTGTCGCCAGATGATCTGGTAGTCGCCCTCGTCACGGGCGGCGGCTCGGCGCTGCTGCCCGCACCGGGGCCGGGGCTGACCCTGGCCGGTGAGGTGGCGCTGAATCGGGCCCTGCTGGCATCGGGCGCGCCAATCTCGGTCATGAACGCGATCCGCAAACAGGTGTCGCGGATCAAGGGCGGGCGGCTTGCCCTTGCTGCCCATCCCGCGCGGGTGGTGAGCCTGATCGTCTCGGACGTGCCGGGCGACGATCCGGCGCAGGTCGCCTCGGGACCGACAGTCGCTGACCGCGTGACCCGCGCCGACGCCCGCGCCATGGCCGCCGCCTGGGGTCTCACCTTGCCCGATGCGGTGGCGGCGATACTGGCAGGAGACGACAATCCCGCGCCGCTGCCAGATGATCCGCGCCTTGCCGGAGCCGAGGTCCATGTCATCGCCTCGGCACGCCAGTCGCTCGAGGCGGCTGCGCAGGCTGCGGCGGCGCGGGGCCTGCCCGCACATATCCTGTCGGACGCCATCGAGGGCGAGGCGCGCGACGTGGGCCGTGTCCATGCCGCCATCGCCCGCGAGGTCGCCTTGCGCAACCGTCCGTTCACACGGCCCGCACTGCTGCTGTCGGGAGGCGAGACTACTGTCACCCTGCATGGCGCGGGGCGCGGCGGGCGCAATACGGAATTCCTGCTCGCCTTTGCCATTGCCGCCGAGGGGCTGCCCCTGGTCGCGCTGGCTGCCGATACTGACGGCATCGACGGCAGCGAGGCCAATGCCGGGGCCTTTGCCGATGGCACCACGGCCCCAAGGCTGCGCGCGGCGGGGCATGATCCGCAGGCACTGCTCGTGGCCCATGATGCCTGGGGCGCATTTGCGGCGCTGGGCGACCTGTTCAGCACCGGGCCGACCGGCACCAATGTGAACGACTTTCGTGCGATTCTGCTGCCCTGAGGCGCCGGGCATGCGAATCGTGCCAGCGGATCAGGCGCAGGGTTCAGGCGCCGACGATGGATCAAGACGAACGTGGACTGGCCTGATCGGCGCGATCCGGGTGAACTGTTCGGCGCATGACGGCCTGCGCGACCAAGGGGCCTTTCGGTGGATATTGCGGGCCCGGTGCCGGTCCGCCTTGACGCCACGGAAAGCCATTGTGCTGCCACGGTTCCTTCGCCACATTGCGCGGTGACTCGGATGCGAGCGCCGATCACCCTGAGGAGTCCGTCCGATGCCCGGCCCCCATGTCGTGCCCGTTCATGGCGACCGCGATCTCCCGCGCGAGGTAGATGTCGTCGTCATTGGTGGCGGGATCGTCGGCGCGTCGACCGCGCTGGAACTGGCCGAACGCGGGTTGCATGTGGCGCTGTGCGAAAAGGGCGGCATCGGCCACGAGCAATCCTCGCGCAACTGGGGCTGGGTGCGCATCTCGCGCCGCGATCCGCGCGAGGTGCCGCTCATGGCCGAGGCCTTGCGCATCTGGTCCGATCTTGACCGCCGCACCGGGCGCGACACGGGCTACAGACGCACGGGCATCCTTTTCACCT
>JACDJA010001935.1_pt1 | contig 15964 bp, 9 predicted proteins | sample 7449241 | NCBI WGS metagenome assembly JACDJA01 (sample SAMN14253289, study PRJNA609438) | sludge metagenome | isolation source: initial anaerobic sludge | collected 2018-12-20 | reverse complement strand
GACTGTCAGCCCGAGCAAGCGTCGTATGAGTTCATCGATTGCTCGGCTTGTCGCCGTGGCGGCGCTGGCCCTCGGTGGGTTGGTCGTCGCCGGCACAGCCGGAGCCCAGGGATACGACTCCGGCGGCGCCGGCGTCGATGGTGGTCCTGGCGCGGACGGTGGTGTTTCGCCCGATGGTGCAGCAACCGATTCCCCGGCCAAACCGCCGACCAGCCCGGTCAATCCTCCGAGTCAGGGTCCGGGAGTCCCGATCGCCTCTCCGGGTGCGACCGGCGGAGGCACGACCGGTGTCGCCCCGGCGGCCTACCCGGTGGTCTCCGGCACCGCTCAGGCACCGTACGCCGGCCAACTGGGCAACACCGGTACCTCGGCGAGCACGATTGCGATCGTCGCCGCCGCCGTGGTGCTCGTCGGCAGTGCGCTGGTGCTCGGCGCCCGCCGCCGCAAGCAGGTCTGAGGCCTCAGCGTTGCTCGGCCGGGCGGATGCCCGGCGGCTTGGAGGCGATCCCCACCCCGCCGCCAGGGCGCTAGCCTGCCCCACTGCATGAGCTCTCCAGACCACTCAAGGACACGGTCCCCCCGTCACCTGGCCTCCCCGCCCACCGGTGTCAGGTCCGGACGCACGGCCACCCTGATGACGGTGGGGGTTCTTGCGCTGGCCATGGTGGTCGTCGTCGCCTGTGGCAGCGAGGGCGGCGTTCCCGTGATCACCCCAGGGCCCCCAGGGGCCGCCGCCCGCCAGGACGTCGAGGCGGCGCCCACCTCGCGTGGCGATGGTCAAGATGGCGTGAGTACGGGTGCAACCAGTACCACGGTGGCACCGACGAGCACGGCCAAGCCTCCGCCGTTGCCCGACGGGGTGGAGGTCGCCGAGTCGGTCGACCAGCCCAACCTGCTGATGATCATGACCGACGACCAGACGGTTGAGGCCATGCGGGTGCTCACGGCGGTCAACGCCCGCATCGGCGGCGAGGGCACGACGTTCACCAACAGCGTCACCAGCTATCCGCTGTGTTGCCCGAGCCGAGCCACCTACTACTCCGGTCAGTACGCCCACAACAACGGAGTGCTGTGGAATGCGCTGCCCACCGGTGGGTTCACCCGGTTTGAGGACTGGGACACCGCGTTCCCCGCCGCACTGCAGAAGGCGGGCTACCACACCGCCCATGTCGGCAAGTACCTCAACGGTTATGGCGTGGGGAATCCGACCGAGATCCCCGCCGGCTGGGACGACTTCCGGGCGCTGATCGACCCGTCGACCGGCCGCTACTTCGGGTTTTCGATCAACGACAACGGGGTGATCGACACCTACGACGAGGACGACAAGACCCTGTACCAGACCGACGTGTTGACCGACCTCGCCCTCGAGCAGATCGATGAGGGTGAGGCGAGCGACGCGCCCTGGCTGGTCAACGTCAGCTACCTCGCCCCGCACGCCAAGTTCGGCTACACCCTCAAGAAGTATCGCGAGAACCCGAGCATCGTCCGCGACGACATCGAGCAGGCCAACACTGCGTTCAACATCATCTCGCCCACCCCCGCACCGCGCGACGAGGGCAAGTTCGCCGATGAGCCGCTCCCCGAGAAGGCCAACTTCGGGTCGTCGACCGCCGGACAGGTCGTTCCCCCGTGGCGGCCTGAGATCGATGCCGCCCGCACCGAGGACATCACCCGCAACTATCAGGCCGAGCTGGAGTCGTTGCTGGCGGTGGACGAGGGCGTCAACCGGTTGCTCGACCGGCTCGACCAGCTGGGCGTGGCCGACGACACCCTGGTGGTGTTCACCTCGGATAACGGGTACTTCCACGGTGAGCATCGCGAATACCAGGGCAAGTACTACCCCTGGGAGGAGAGCCTGGCCGTTCCGCTGCTGATGCGCGGCCCCGGCGTCGCCAAGGGGGTCGAGGTCGATTCGGTGGTCGCCAACGTCGACCTGGGCCCGACCGTCCTCGACGTGGCCGGCGCAACGCAGCTGCGGCAGATGGACGGGCGCAGCCTGGCACCGCTGATGGCCAACCCCGCCGTCGCCTGGGATCGGCCGATTCTTCTGGAGGGCTTTCAGCCCCCGGCGCCGTTCCGGCCGCAGTATCAGGGCATCCGCACCAACCGCTACAGCTACATCGAGTACACCGGCGGCGGGTTGCAGGGCACCGAGCTCTATGACCTGAAGACGGATCCCGAGCAGCTGACAAACCTGGTGCTCGACCCGGAGCGCACCCCCCTGGTGAGCGAGATGGCCCAGTTGGTGACCGACCTTCGCCAGTGCGCCGGGCCCGTCTGCGACCGTGCGGTCGTTCCCGACGACGCGCAGGGGTAAGCCGGCCGTCGGGTGATCCGGACCCTGCGTGTCCCGGCGGGTCAGCCCTGCTGTTCGCGCAACAGCTCGGCGACTCGAAAGGCCAGGTCGACGCTCTGGCGGGCGTTCAGCCGAGGGTCGCACATCGTCTCGTACCGCAGCCCCAGCTGTTCGTCGGACAGCTCCTCGGAGCCGCCCAGGCACTCGGTGACATCGTCGCCGGTCAGCTCGACGTGGATGCCGCCGGGCCAGGTGCCCAGGCGTCGGTGCACCTCGAAGAACCCGCGAATCTCGGCCTCGACAGCGTCGAAGTGCCGGGTCTTGCGTCCGGAGGGAGCGGTGAAGGTGTTGCCGTGCATCGGGTCGGTGGCCCAGATCACCTGGTGACCCGATTCGGCCACCGCCTCGACGAGCGGGCCGAGGCGCTCGGTGACGAGATCCGCACCCATGCGGGCGATGAGGGTCAACCGGCCGGGCACCCGGTGTGGGTCGAGGGCTTGGCAAAGCTCCACCACCTCGCCCGGTGTGGCCGTCGGGCCCACTTTGGTGCCGATCGGGTTGGCGATGCCCGAGAAGAACTCGACGTGGGCACCGTCGAGCTCGCGGGTGCGCTCGCCGATCCAGACCGAGTGGGCGGAGGTGTTGTAGTAGTCGCCGGTCTCGGGGTCGAGCCGGGTCATCGCCTCCTCGTAGTCGAGGATCAACCCCTCGTGGCTGGTGTACAGCGTGGCCTCGTGCAACTGGGGCACATCGTCGGTGTCCAGACCGCACGCCTCCATGAAGCGCAGGGCTCGGTCGATCTCGTCGGCGAGTGACTCGTAGCGCCGGCCCACCCCGGTGGCCGCAACGAACGCCTCGTTCCACTGGTGCACCTTGGCCAGGTCGGCGTAGCCGCCCTGGGTCATCGCCCGTAGCAGGTTCAAGGTGGTGGCGGCGTGCTGGTAGGCCTCGTCGATGCGGCGCGGGTCGGACCGGCGGGCCTCCGTTTCGAATTCAGGCAGGTTGACGATGTGGCCGCGAAAGCTGGGCAGGCTGAGGTCGTCCTTGGTCTCGTGGCTCGACGATCGGGGCTTGGCGTACTGCCCGGCAATGCGGCCGAGCTTGACCACCGGGACCCCGGCGGAGTGGGTGAGGACGATCGCCATCTGCAAGATGACCCGCAACCGCCGCTCGATGCTCTGCGGGTTGGCCGAATCGAAGCTCTCGGCGCAGTCGCCGGCCTGGAGCAGAAAGGCTCGGCCCTGCGCCACTTCGGCCAGCGAGGCGGACAGCTGCCGGGTCTCGCCCGGGATCACCAGCGGCGGCGCAGCGGCGAGCTTGTCGTTCACGGCGCTCAGCGCAGCTTCGCTCTCCCATTCCGGCTGCTGGCCGGCCGGGCGGTCCCGCCAGCTCGACGGGCTCCATGCAGGGAGCGAGGCGGCCTCGGCTGGGGATTCGTCGGTCGCAATTGGGGGCGTCACGGTGCTCCTCGGGGATCTGGATCCCGTTTGGGGGAGAGGGGGCGGGGGAAGGGACGGCGGAGAGGGAGAGGGAGAGGGAGAGGGAGAGGGGAGGCGGGGAGACCATCCAAGCTACCGATCCAACCCGGCGTTCGGTAGCTGCGGCGACCCCGACGGCCGTCCAGGTTTCCACCGCCAAGAAAATTGCCGTGATGGCCCGTAGTGTGGACATGATGACTCAACGTCGCATCGGGTTGTTGGGCGGCACCTTCGACCCCCCGCACATCGGCCATCTGATCGTGGCGGTGGAGGCGCGGGACCAACTCGAGTTGGATGAGGTGTGGCTGGTCGTCGCCCACACGCCCTGGCAAAAGGCCGGCCGGGTGATCTCGGCGCCCGAACGGCGTCTGGCCATGGTTCGTTCGGCGACCGAGGGGCTCGAGGGCGTCGTGGCGTCGGCGATCGAGTTTGAGCCGCCGGGGCCGAGTTACACCGTCGAGACGCTCGAGCGTCTCGCCCGCTGCCGCAGTGAGCTGGCCCCGACGCTGATCATGGGGGCGGACGCCGCCGCCGGAATCGAGACATGGCATCGCAGCGAGGAGCTCGCCTCTCTGGCCGAGCTGGCAGTGGTGGACCGGCCGGGCTGGGCCGTCGAGGGCGTGAGGAGGCGATTGAGCGTGCCACAGCTCGACGTCAGCTCGACCGGCATCCGGCGTCGGGTGGCCGACGGCCGCCCCATCGACGTGTTGTGTCCACCCGGCGTGGTTTCACTCGTCGCCGGCTGGGGGCTCTACGATGGTGCCAATGCCAGTTGAGGCCGCCCCCGAACGGGCAGATCAACCCCGCGTGAGTGCTGAGCCGCTGGGGGTACAGCGCTGAACGAACGCGAACTTCCCGAGGCGCCGACCGCCGTGTATGTCCCGGCCCCCGATGACAGCGACGAGTTTGCTCTCATCGACGATCTCCCCGTCATCGATGGCCCACGTGCCATCGATGGCCCTGCCGCCGTCTTCGACCTCGATGACGGTCGCGTCGAGCGTTACGACGCCGGTGACTATGACGCCGGTGACTATGACGCCGGTGACTATGACGCCGGTGACTATGACGCCGGTGACTATGCCGCCGGTGACTATGACGCCGGTGACTATGCCGCCGACGACTATGCCGCCGACGACTATGCCGCCGACGACTATGCCGCCGACGACTATGACCCTGCGCTCGAGGAGCCGGAGGATTTCGTGTCCACCGCTGGCGCCCCGGCGGTGGGTGCAGGCCGGCACGCTGTCAGCCGTGACGCTGACGCTGAGTCGTGGGTGCCCAAAGCCCGACGCCAGATCGGTTCCACACGGCGCTTTCTCGCCCTCAGCGCCACCTTCGCCGCATTGCTCGTCGTGTTGGTGTTCACCGGGTACCGCAGCTCGCTGCGTATGACGGGCGGGGCGTCGATCAGCCCACAACAGCGCTCGCCGAGCGAGCCCGGCTACGAGGCGGCCGTCAAGCCGACGCCGGTGACCTTCCTGGCGGTCGTCAACGACGGCGGAGACCTGCGGGCGCTGTCGTTCGTCACCCAGGGCTCGGGCGAGGCGGGCGGCACGATCATCACCGTTCCCCTCAGCCTCCTGCTCGCGAACGATGACGGAGCCATGCGAATCCCGAACTACATCGAGGCCGAGGACGGCATGGACGAGCTACAGACGGAGCTCGAGAAGGCCCTCGGGTTCGGCATGACCAAGCAGTTGATCGTCACGCAGTCCGAGATCGAGGATCTGCTGGGGGGCGAGCCTCTGAAGGTCCGCAACCCGGAACAACTGCTCATCGACTTCCAGGGAACGCTCGTGCCGCAGTTCGAATCAGGCGACCTGGCCCTCGATCCCGACGGGCTGATGTCGTATGTCAACTATCTGGGGCCCGAGGAGTCCGAATACAACCGCCTCAACCGGCAGCAACTGGTGTTCGAGCAGTTGCTGGCGCTGAGCGAGCAGGGCTTTGAGCCCTCGAGCAACGACGAGAACGTCACCGCTCTCGCCGAATTGCTGACCGCAGTTGGCGCTGGGGAGTCGTCCGTGACCCAGCTACCGGTCACCGAGGGTCGCATCGGTGGACGCGAGGATGGCGGCGAGGGCCAGGGCGCCTCGATTACCGCCCCGGACACCGAGGCGATCGATGCCACGCTGGGCGACATCATCCCCTTCCCGGTCTCGGGCTTCCCCGGGCAACGCCTGGGCGTCAAGTTGTTGAACGGCACGACCGAGCCGCAGCTGGAGCTGCGGCTGGCCGGCCAGGTCGTGGGTGCCGGCGGCGAGGTGCGGGTGGTGGGCAACGCGAAGAAGCTCGACCAGGCCCGGACGACGGTGGCGGTTTCGCGGGATGCCACCGAGGACGAACGCGCTCAGGCTCAGCGGGTGGCCGAGGCATTGAACGCCGAGCTCACCGAGACCGACAACCTGGGTGAGGAAGTGCGCGCGGTGGTCGTCGTGGGCCAGGATCAGGCATGAACCCTGGCCTGGACGTCGAGACCGCTTCGTTGGCCGCCGTTGCGGCTCGGGCAGCCGAGAGCAAGGATGGCGAAGCGATCGAGGTGCTCGACGTGTCGGGCGTCTTCGTCATCTGCGATGCGTTCGTGCTGGTGACCGGTCGCACCGAACGGCAGGTCAAGGCGCTCGCCGATGAGATCGAGTACCAGGTTCGCGAAGAGACCGGGCGAACCCCCAGGTCGGTCGAGGGGCGCGACACCCTCCGGTGGGTGTTGATCGACTACGGCGACGTCGTCATCCACATCCTGATCGAGGAGGACCGCGGCTATTACCGCCTGGAGCGACTCTATGGGGACGTGCCCCGGGTCGACCTCGCTCGGTCCTGAGCGCTCCTCAGAAGGAACGTCTCCGCCGCCCGAGCGTGGTGTGAAGTGGAGCTGATCGGAATCGAACCGACGACCTCATCCATGCCATGGATGCGCTCTACCAATTGAGCTACAGCCCCGTTGGGGAAGGTTCCACATTAGCAGTGTTTCCCCCGGCGGCGTCCAACGGGGCGGCGGCCGGACCTGCCGCCCGGCCGGTGTAACCGGTGGCCGCTCGGTCGGGTCTCATCGGCGTGCACACCCTGATCGGAAGAATCGAGCGAGCCGCCCGCAGCGGGGCGACGCTGACCCTGGCCACCCCCGAGGGATACGACACGACGACCTGGGGGGAGACCCACGCCGCTGCCCGCTCGCTGGCGGCGGTGCTGCAGGCACGTGGTGTGACGCCCGGAACCCACGTGGCCATCCTGGGGCCAACCACCCGGCCCCTGATCACCGCCATCCAGGCCACCTGGCTGACCGGTGGATGCCTGGTGATGCTGCCCCTGCCGATGCGCCTCGGATCGATCGAAGCGTTCGTCGACCAGACCCGCAGCCGCATCGCCGCCGCCGACTGCTCCCTGGTGCTGATCGACGACCAGCTCGCCCCCTTTGTCGAACGCACCGACGACGACCCGCCCTTCGCTGTGCTGCAGGAGCTGGTCACCGAGTCGGCCGAGGTCGATCCCGCAGACTGGATCCGACCCCCGGAGGACCCCGACGCCCTGGCGGTGCTGCAGTTCACCTCCGGATCGACCGCCGAGCCCAAGGGCGTGATGCTGCCCCACCGGACGATCTGCGCCAACCTCGACGCCTGCTGCGAGGCGGGCGGCCTGATCGACGACGAGACCTTCGTCTCGTGGCTGCCGCTGTACCACGACATGGGCCTGGTCGGCCTGTTGACGATCCCGATGACCACCGGGCGCAACCTGGTGCAGGCCGCCCCGCAAGACTTCTTGTCCCGACCGTCCCGCTGGATGCAGTGGATTTCCGATCATGGCGGCACGATGACCGCCGGCCCCAACTTTGCCTATGCGCTCGCCGCCCGGGCGCTGCGCCGGGCCGAGGACCTCGACCTGTCATCGCTCGAGGTGTTGCTCAACGGCGCCGAGCCGATCGACGCCGAGGTCTTCCGCCGGTTCATGACCGCCGGCGAGCGCTTCGGGCTTCGACCGGGCGCGGCCTTCCCCGCCTTCGGCATGGCCGAGCTTGGCATCGGCGGGTCCTTCTCCCAGCGCTGGGACGGGTTCCGCACCGACGTCGTCGACGCCCGGGCGCTCGAGCACGACCACCTCGCCGTCCCGGTCGACACCCAGTTTGTTGATGATGTACCCGACACCCGGGAGCTGGCCCTGCTCGGTCAACCGGTGCCCGGCCTCGAGATGCGCGTCGTCGATCCGAAGACAGGGGCCCCACGGAGCGACCGCGAGGTCGGCGAGCTGTTGATCCGGGGTACTTCGGTGACGCCCGGCTACTACAAGAACCCGGAGGCGACCGCCGAGCTGCTTCGCGACGGTTGGTTGCGCACCGGTGACCTGGCCTACCTGCTCGATGGCGACCTGGTCATCTGCGGGCGCATCAAGGACGTGATCATCGTCGGTGGTCGCAACATCTATCCCCAGGACATCGAGCGTTCGGCATCGGCCGTCGCCGGCGTTCGGCCGGGCAACGTGATCGCCTTCGGGGTGGACGGGCGGGCCGGTGCCCAATCGATTGTCATCGTCGCCGAGCTGGGCGACGCTGATGCCGAGGCGGTCCGCAGCGAACTCGCCGACACGGTCACCCGCGACATCGGAGTGCCGCCGCGCCAGGTGGTCATGGTGGCCAAAGGGTCGGTGCCCAAGACCAGCTCGGGCAAGTTGCAGCGTTCCCTGGCCCAGTCCCGCTGGGAGAACGACGAGCTCGAGCTGGTCGACCCGGCGTAGCGTGTCCGGGCCGGCGTCGACCGGCGAGACATCGTCGCCCGGCGCTGTGAGGCGTTTGTGTACAGTGCCACAACACTCGACGATGGGGGCTGGGCGAGGTGGTAGCCGGGGGGCAGAGCGCTGCTGGCGGGGGGCCGCGAATCGCCTCAGCCGGAGGGTACGACGGGGCTGAGTGGCGCCGTCGCCTGACCCCCTACGCCGCCCCTGCGGCCCTGCTCGTCGCCCAATTGGTGTTGCTGCCCGTCCCTTTGGGAACGTTCGCTGCCGGGGCGCTGGCCGGGTTGATCGCGTCGCTCGCCGCGGTGGGCTTGGCGCTCGTGTGGCGGGCCAACCGGGTGATCAACTTCGCCACCGGCGACCTGGGCATCGTCCCGGCCACCCTGGCGGTGTTGCTCGCCGATCAATGGGGCTGGAACTACTGGGCCTGCGGCGCCGCCGGACTGGCCGCAGCGGTCGTGTTGGGCGTGGTGGTCGAGGGGCTGATCATCCGACGGTTCTTCGAGGCGCCCCGCGTGTTGCTCACGGTGGCGACGATCGGCCTGGCCCAGCTGTTGGGCTTCGGCGCGCTGATCCTGCCCCGGGCCTGGGGGGCGTCGCCGTCGGTGCGGACGCTGCCTGTGCCATTCGAAGCATCGATCGAGATCGGCGGCACGATCTTCGACGGTTTCGACCTGATGGCGTTGGTGCTCGTGCCGGTGATGCTCGTCGTCCTCGTGCTCTGCCTCAACCGAACTGCCCTCGGGGTGGCGGTGCGGGCGTCGGCCGACCGGACCGCTCGTGCGCTCACGCTGGGTGTTCCGGTGAAGCGGCTGCACAGCCTCATCTGGACGATCGTCACCGTCGGGGCCTTCGCTGCGTTGTTCTTCACCGCCGGCACCGGGGGGCTGGGCGTCGGCTACGGCACCAGCCTGGGCCTGTTGCTGCGGGCGATCGCCGCGCTGGTGCTGGGCCGCATGACGCACCTGGGTGTGATCGTGTCGTCCTCGATCGTGCTTGGCGTCCTCGAGTTGGCGGTGCGGTTTCAAACCGGCGACGGGGCCTTGGTGGCACCGCTGTTGGCGGCGATCATCATCGGCGCCCTGTTGCTGCAGCGCCGGGGCATCACACGGGCGGCCCGCGACGACACGTCGTCGTGGAAGCTGGCCTCCGACGTTCGCCCGATCCCGGCCGAGCTGGCCGGCCGGTGGGAGGTCGCTGCGGTGCGGCTGGGGCTGATCGTCGCCGGGTTGGCGGCGCTCACCGCGTTTCCACTCGTGTTGTCGACCGGCGCCATGTTGAAGCTGGGAGCGGTGCTCGTCGTCGCCAGCATCGGCGTATCGCTGGTGATCCTGTCCGGCTGGGCCGGTCAGCTCAGCCTGGGGCAGATGGCCTTTGCCGGTATGGGCGGGGCCGTGTTCGCCTGGGCCACCCAGAACCACGCCGTCGATCCGCTGCTCGCCATCGGCCTGGGAGCGATCGGGGGCGCCGCCGCTGCGGTCGTCGTCGGCCTTCCGGCGCTGCGGATCCGAGGGGTGTACCTGGCGGTCACCACGCTGGCCCTGGCGCTCGCCTTTTCCAACGGTGTGTTCGACAACGGCTACGTCGACTGGATCCCGACCGCCTCCTTCGCCGGCAACCGGCCACCGTTGTTGGGGCGGATCCCGATGGAGACCCCCGCCCAGCTGTACCTGCTGGCGCTCGGCTTGTTGGTGCTCTCCCTGCTGGCGGCGTCCGCGTTGCGGCGCTCCCGCTCGGGCCGCGTGCTGATCGCCATCCGGGAGAACGAGGATGCCACCCGGGCTTACGGGGTGGGGGTGACCCAGGCCAAGCTGGCGGCCTTCGGCCTGTCCGGGGCGATCGCCGGCGCCGCCGGTGCGGTGTACACGTTGCATCAGGGGGCGTTCAAGCAGGCGCTGTTCCTGCCCGAGGAGAGCGTGGCCACCTTCATCGGCGTCGTCGTCGGTGGCCTGGCCAGCCTTCCGGGTGCGGTGATCGGGGCCTTCATTCTGCGGGGCACCGGTTGGCTGCTCCCGCCGCCGTGGAACCTGTTTGCCACCGCGACGGGCGCGCTGATCGTGCTGCTGGTGATGCCCGATGGGGTGGGCGGGGCGCTGGTGCGCTGGCGCGACCTGTTGTTGGCCAACCTGGCCCGCCGGCGGGGCATCATCGTGCCGTCGTTGTCCGAGCTGGGCGACCCCGACGCCCTTGAGCACCCCGTCGAAACCGAATCAGCCCCGGAACCTGAGGCCGAGCCCGAGCCTGAGCCCGAGCCCGCCGAGGTGTCCCCATGAGCGGTCAGCCCGAAGCCGCGACCGCCAACGCTGGCGCCGAGGATGTGGGGTGGGCATCGCTGCTCGGCGAGTCGGTCAGCACGGTCGTCCAGCCGTCGCGCTGGGGGCCGTCGCTGCGCCACCCCATTCAGGGCCTGCGCCGGGCGGTCGGCGACGGACCGCTCAACGCGCTCGTCATCCTGTTTGGCCTCAACGCGGTCGATGAACTGGACCGCACCGGCTTTGGCATCCTCATCCCCAACATTCGCGACGACCTTCACATGTCCAACGCCGGCATCCTGTCGGTGGTGGCCCTCAGCCTGCTGGTGGCATTTCTGTTGCAACTGCCGATCGCCGTGGCGGCCGACCGCTACCCGAGGGTGCCGATCGTCATCGCCGGTGCGCTGTGTTGGGGCGTGTTCTCGCTGTTCACCGGCCTGGCGGTCGGTGCTGTGATGCTGGTGATCGCCCGCTCGGGCGCCGGCATTGGCCGGGCGACGGTCGACCCGACCCACAACTCGCTGCTCGCCGACTACTACGCGGTCGACCGGCGGTCGTCGGTGTTCTCGATCCACCGCGGCGCCAACGTGCTCGGACAGTTTGCCGGGCCCCTCCTCGCCGGCGGGCTGGCCGCCGCCACCGGCAGCTGGCGCACCCCGTTTTTCGTGTTCTTCATCCCGACGGTGATCTTCGCCATCGCAGCGTTTCGGTTGCGCGAGCCGGTGCGTGGCGGCCAGGAGCGCAAGGCTGCGGGCGGCGACGCCGAGATGATCGCGCTCGCCGAACCCAAGGCGTCCTTCGAGGAGGCCTTCCGGCTGTGCAACGAGATTCCGTCGCTGCGGCGGCTGTGGTACTCGGTGCCGTTCCTGTCGGTGTCGCTGATCGGCTTCGTCAGCCTGGCAGGCATCATGTACGAGCAGACCTACAACCTCGACGAGCTGCAGCGGGGCTATCTGGCGGCCTCGGTCGAACCGTTCCAGTTCATCGGCCTGGCGATGGGCGCAGCGATGGGCACCAAGTTGTTCCTGCGGGACCCGGCCCTCGTGTTCAAGTTTCTGCGGGTGGTCGCCATCGCCGCCGGCGTGTTTGCGGCGGCGTTTGCACTGGCGCCCACCGTGTGGCTGACCGTCGTCGCCAACATTGCGCTTACCTCATGTTTGGCGATCATCCTCCCCGGGCTGTTGGCCAGCCTGTCGGTGGCCATCCCGGCCAGGGCGCGGGCGGTCGGCTTCGCCATCGCCAGCTATTGGGCAATACCTGGGCTGTTGGTGCTGCCGCTGATCGGCTGGGTGACCGACCGGTTCGACGCCCGGGTGGGCATGTTGGTGATGGCGCCGGTGCTCGTCATCGGCGGGCTGATCGTGTCGACCGTGTCCGCCACGATCCAGGGCGACATAGCCGATGTGTGGGTCGGGTCGCTGGCCCGGGCCGAGGACGCCAGCGAACGGGCGTCTGGACGGGCCAAGTTGCTCGTCGTGCGCGACCTGCTCGTCAGCTACGACAACCTGCGGGTGCTGACCGGCCTGTCGATGGAGGTGGCCGAGGGCGAGGTGGTGGCGCTGCTCGGCACCAACGGCGCCGGCAAGTCCACCCTGCTCGGGGCGATCGCCGGCTCGGTGCACGCCCATCGTGGCGCGGTCGTCTTCGATGGGCGCGACATCACCCACGCCCCACCCCAGGAGATTGCGCAGCTGGGCCTGGGCGAAATGCCGGGGGGCAAGGGAACGTTCCCGTCGCTGAGCGTTGCCGACAACCTGCGCACCGCCGGCTGGATGTTGCGCCGGAAGCCGGGCGAGTTGGCCCGGCGCATCGAAGAGGTGTGCGCACCGTTCCCCGTGCTCGGCGAGCGGATGGGCGAGCCGGCCGCCAACCTGTCCGGTGGGCAACAACAACAGCTCGCCCTGGCGATGGCACTGTTGGCCCGACCTCGGCTGTTGATGATCGACGAACTGTCCCTCGGCCTGGCACCGGTCGTCGTCGAGGAGCTGGTCGCTCTGGTGCGCAACGTCGCTGCGTCCGGCACGACGATCATCCTGGTCGAGCAGTCGGTCAACGTGGCGTTGACCCTGGCCGACCGGGCACTGTTCATGGAGAAGGGCCAGCTGCGCTTCACCGGGCCGACCGCCGAGCTGTTGAAGCGCCCCGACCTGTTGCGCTCGGTGTTTCTCGGTGCCGAACCCGCCGAGCACACCGAGCACACCGAGCCCGCCGTACCCCGTGTCTCGTCCCCGCCCCGCTCACCGCAGAGCCCGGCGCTTCGGGCGACCGATCTGGTGTGTCGCTTCGGGGGGGTCCGCGCGGTCGACGGCGTGTCGCTCAGCGTCGTACCGGGCGAGATCGTTGGGCTGATCGGCCCCAACGGCGCAGGCAAAACGACCGTGCTCGATGCGATCTCGGGCTTCGTCCCCACCGAAGCGGGCACGATCACGCTCGGCGAGGTCGAGCTGACCGGCGCCCCGGTCGCCCGCCGGGCCTGGGCCGGCCTGGGGCGGTCCTTTCAGGACGCCCGACTGTTCCCGGGCCTCACCGTCGCCGAGGCGCTGGCGCTGGCCCACGAGCGCTGGGTGGAGGTCCGTTCGACCGCCGACGCGGTGCTGCGAACTCCGCCGTTGGTGATGTCGGAGTGGAAGGTGCGCCGGGATACCGACGTGTTGATCGAGCGCTTCGGTCTGGGCGACTATCGCAACAAGTTCGTCGGCGAGCTGTCGACCGGCTCCCGCCGCATCGTCGACCTGGCCGCCGTCGTCGCCCAGCGGCCCAAGGTGGTCCTGTTGGACGAGCCCTCGTCGGGCATCGCGCAGCGAGAGACCGAGGCACTGGGCCCATTGCTCCTCCGGCTGCGAAACGAGCTGGGCTGCGCCATGGTGATCGTCGAGCACGACATGGGCCTGTTGGCCCAGGTTGCCGACCGCCTGGTCGCCCTGGAAACCGGCCGGGTGATCGCCGAGGGCCGACCGGCCGAGGTGCTCGGCCATCCCATGGTCGTGGCCAGCTACCTGGGAAGCAGCGCCGAGTTGGTGGCCCGGTCGGGGTCCCGCGTGCAAGCGACCGATGCAGGAGGGTTGTCGTGAGTGGAGATCGTACGGAGGGGCCCGGCCCGATCGCCCGCTGGGGCCCCATGGTTGCCATCCTGGGGGCGATCGCGCTCCTCGTCGGCGTCGTGTTGGTCGCCGAGCCGATCGCCGACGCCCGGGCGACCGGACCGTCGAGTGCGCCCGAACGCGGGGCCGGCGACACGACCGAGATCGAGCTGCCGCCGGGGGTGATGACCTTTGAGCAGGCCAAGGCCAAGGGCACCCTGGACGACTACGACTTCGGTGATCGCTGCGATCCGGCCACCGGCACGCTCGCCCTGCCGCTCGCTCCGCAGCAGAACTGCTTCGCCAAGTTCTCGGGCGACAACGGCGGCGCCACCGCAACCGGGGTGACCGCAGAGAAGATCAAGGTGGTCGCCTACCTCAACCAGCCCAACGACCCGATCCTCGAGTTCATCTACGGACAGATCGGCCTGGAGACCAAGCCGGGCGAGGCCGAGAAGGCCTACGACAACTTCAACGAGATCTTTGCCTCCTACTACGAGTTCTATGGTCGCGAGGTGGAGATCATCCCCTACATCGCCACCGGCAACATCCAGGACTCGGTGGCCGCCACCGCCGATGCCGAGACGATCGCCCGCGACATCAAACCGTTCGCCGTGATCAACGGGCCCCAGCTGTCCAACGCCTTCGCAGACACGATCTCGGCCAACGGCATCGTGTGTATGGGCTGCACCTCCACCGGCGACGACGAGTTCTACGGAGAGCGTGACCCGTACCAGTGGGGCGTGCAGAAGACGCCGACCCAGAACCTGGTGCTCGTCGCCGAGTACCTGGGCAAGCGGCTCATCGACCGCCCGGCCAAGTGGGCGGGCGGCCCGCTGAAGGACAAGCCCCGCAAGATAGCCATGATCGCCGCCGAGGGGACCGAGCAGAACGACGCCCCCATCGAGATGTTCACCAGCATCCTGGCCGAGGACTACGGCGCCGAGCTGGCCAACATTCAGCGCTACGACGACCCGCTCGCGCTCGGCACCACCGGCCGGGCCATGCTCAGCCAGTTCAAGAGCGAGGGCATCACCTCGATCGTGTTCGTGGGCGACCCGATCGCCCCCCAGACGCTGACCCGCATTGCGTCCGAGCAGGATTACCACCCGGAGTGGATCACCAGCGGGTCCTCGCTGGTGGAGAACAACGTGTTCAGCCGCACCTACGACCAGGACCAGTGGGCCCGCGCCTTCGGCCCCACCAGCCTGTTCCCCCGGGTCGACGGCGGAATCGGCACCCCGATCGGCCTGCACAAGTGGTACTTCGGCACCGAGCCGCCGGGCGGCGCCGCCGCCCTGCTGACCGTGCCCAACCTGCAGGTGTTGTTCGGTGGGCTCCAGGGCGCCGGGCCCGACCTGACCGCCGAACACTTCCGCGACGCGCTCTTCACGGCACCGATCCTGGCCGGATCGCCGATCGCCCCGCAGATCAGCTTCGGCAACCGGGGCTTCTTCCCCAACACCGACTACGTGGCCCTCGACGACATGACCGAGATCTCGTGGGACCCCGACGTGATCGCACCCGACGAGGGGGGCAAGGAAGGCAAGGGTGGTTGGCGCTACTCCGACGGCGGCAAGCGCTATCTGCCTGGTGAGTGGCCCGACGACGAGCCCCACGTGTTCGATGCCGAAACCGGGGTGACCAACTTCGAGGATTTCCCCACAACCGCCGAGGAGCCGCCCGCCGACTGGGCGCCGGTCTCCGGACCCCGCAAGGGCAAGACCTACCCTTAAGCCTCACCATGGGCATCAACTGGGTGTTTCTGCTGTTCCAGGCGATGGGGGGCGAGGGCGCCATCCCGGTCGGCACCGCCTATGCGGTGTGGGGAGCGATCGGCGCCACCGGCACGGTCCTCGCCGGGATCGTGTTGTTCAACGAACCGGTCACGTTCTGGCGGATGTTTTTTCTGTCGACGCTGGTCGTTTCGGTCGTCGGCCTTCAGGTCGTCAGCGGCGAGTCGTGAGCGCTGGTCGAACAGCCGTGAACCGAGAATCGCATTCGCCCGAGCGCCCGTCGGTCACGCCGAACGCGCGTGCGTGGGAGAGCCCGCGTGGGTGGGCGCTGAGCCTCGCCCTCATCTCGACCGTGGCGGTTGCCGCCCGGGTGGCTTATGTGCTGTGGGTGCTCGGTCCG
>JACDJA010001934.1_pt1 | contig 15967 bp, 12 predicted proteins | sample 7449241 | NCBI WGS metagenome assembly JACDJA01 (sample SAMN14253289, study PRJNA609438) | sludge metagenome | isolation source: initial anaerobic sludge | collected 2018-12-20 | reverse complement strand
GCTATACTTGCCACTTTCAAAATCTGCAACAATCCTTTTTTTAAATTCAATCGAGTATTTACGCTGCTTGCGGATACTCCGTACATTTGCTTTCATAGTTTTCCACTCTTTAAGTGGTCAACCTATATCAGGGACGTACACAACCTCTTTGTCTCTGTTCTCTTTTCTCTATTCTGTTCTCTACTATTAACTCCTCCCCCTAATCACATTGTTCAACAATATAATCGGAATCACCCCCGTAAGCACCACCACCAACGATGCGTTGGCCGATTCGGCGATCATTTCGTTGGTCGCCATATCAAAGGCCTTTGTTGCCAAGGTGTTGAAATTGAAGGGCCGCAATATCAACGTCAGTGGCAATTCCTTTAAGATATCGACAAAGGCCAGCAAAATTGCCGCGGCAATGCTGTTGCGTATCAAAGGTAAGTCTATTTTCCATAACGTCCTTACCGGGGATGCGCCCAAAGAGCGTGCCACCTCGTTCACCGAAGGGCCCGTTTTCTGAAATCCCGCATCTATGGCGTTATAGCCAACGGCCATAAAACGAACAATATAGGCCAGTACCATAATAAACAGACTTCCGGAAAGTATCATTCCCACCTGCTCGGAGGTGGCCCAAGAAATAAACCGATCCAATTTCATCATCGGAATCATCACTCCCACGGCGATAACGGCTCCCGGAATGGCGTAGCCCATGGAGGCGGTTCGGGCAATGTGCCGCGTCCATCGCAACGGACTCAATCTGATGGCGTACAACAGGAAAATGGATAAAACCGCTATTGCTATTGCCGACCCGATGGCCAGGGAAAAACTGCGCAAAATGAGAATACCAAATTCCGAATCCACCACATTTCGCCATGTAAGCGCTACCCAATAAAACAGTTGCGACAGCGGCAGAATAAAACTGATCAGCAGCACAAAGGCACAAAGCCCGGTAAAAAGCCATTTCCCAGTCCAGTGTTTTGGAACAATCCTTCGCGCGGGCCGGGAACTGCTGCTTTGGGCGGTCCAATTTCGACTGCCTCGTTGGAAGTTTTCCAGCCAAATGAGCAAAAGAACGATCAAGGTCAATATCGCCGACAGGTGGATGGCGGTGTTGATATCGCCAAAGGAAAACCACGCCCTGAAAATTCCCGAGGTAAAGGTGTCAACCCCAAAGTATTTTATCGTGCCGTAATCGTTGAGCACTTCCATCCCTACCAGGGCTATTCCTCCCGCTACGGCAGGTCTGGCCATGGGCAATGCTATTTTGGTAAACACACGCCATCGGTTGCTTCCCAATAAAAGGGCCGCTTCCTGCAGCTCACTGGATTGGCGCATAAAGGAGGCGCGACATATTACATAGACATAGGGAAAGAGACTGATGGACAATATAAAAATGGCACCGGGCATGTTCATGATGTCGATAATGGGTCCCGTAAAATACAGGTCGAACCGGTTCCTAAAGAATGCCTGCACCGGGCCGGTGTATTCCAATATGCCCACATAACTGTATCCCATCATATACGAAGGGAAGGCCAAGGGCAAAATGAGCAGCCATTCAAAATAATTTCTACCGGGAAATTCATATACCGAAACAAACCACGCCATGCTCACCCCGAGGAGAAAGGTACCGGCACCCACCCCGAACAGCAATATCAGGGAATTTGAAAAATAGGAGGGCAGGAGGTTGGTGACAATATGCCCCCAATGCTCCCCAGGACTGCTGAACAATTCGATGAGAATGGTGAAGATTGGCGTCAAAACCAACAACAATATCACAATCGCTCCCGCTGTCCACTTATTCCACCAATAGGTGGTCTTTTTTGCCATTTATAATCGCTCTAATTTTTAAATACAGGAATAAGGAACTCCTCAACTAACTCTTAATCACCACAGAGGCACAGAGAGCACAGAGAAAAGTTGCTACTTTATCACTAATCACCACAGAGGCACGGAGAGCACAGAGAAGAGTTGCTACATTATCACTTATCACCACGGTCAATCGCTACTGTCTTTTGCCACTGCCTCCCGACTACAACTACTCCCTATTTCCACCCAACTTCATCAAAAATCTTCACCGCCTCACTGTTGAGCTCTCCCAATTTGATCAATTCCACGTCATCTGCTTTAAAATCGCCCCATTCCTTTAATATTTTAGCTTTTGAGGCATCGGGATTCACGGGATATTCGTAGTTGATGTTTGCCAAGGTCTGTTGCGCCTCCATTCCGGAGAGGAATTCGAGCAACTTTACGGCGTTTTCCTTATGCGGAGCATATTTGGTTACCCCCGCGCCGCTGATGTTGATATGGGTGCCGCGGTTGTCCTGGTTTGGGAAAATAATTCCCACCGATTCGCCCGCTTTGCGCTCCTCTTCGTTCTCGTCGTTCAGCATCAAGCCGATGTAATAAGTGTTTACCACAGCGATATCCCCTTCGCCGGAAGCTACAGCCTTCACCTGGTCGCGGTCGCTTCCTTTGGGGTTACGGGCCATGTTTTCCACCACCCCACGTGCCCATTCCTTTGCTTTTTCCTCGCCATCGGCAGCGATGATAGAGGCCAGCAGAGACTGATTGTAGATGTTTTCGGAAGATCGGATCACAATTCTACCCTTCCATTCCGCATCTGTCAAGTCTTCATAGTCCTTAAGGTTCTCCGGATTTACGCGATCCTTGGAATATGCGATTATCCTTGCCCTATATGTAAGCCCAAACCAATTTCCCTCCTTGTCGCGAAAACGGGATGGAATATTGGTTTCCAACACTTCTGAGCTGATGGGCTGTAGCAAATCTTTTGATTGGGCGCGATATAACCTTCCGGCATCCACCGTTATCAAGACATCTGCCTTGGAATCCTTTCCTTCGGTCTCCAATCGCTGGATCAATTCATCGGCACTGGCATTTACTATGTTGACCTTGATGCCCGTTTCCTTGGTAAACTGGGCAAAAAGCTGGTCATCGGCCTTGTAATGCCTATGGGTATATACGTTTACCACATCTTCTTTTGAAGAATTTCCGCAGGAAATTAAAATACCCACTGTAAAGGTTAATAGCGCTAATTTTAAAATAGTTCTCATTCTTTTTGATTTTTTGTTTCTTATAATGCCAAAGGCAAGTTTTTACTGGTTTCAGGTTGGGGGTTACAGGTTGCAGGTTTCAGGTTTCAGGTTTCAGGTTACAGGTTTCAGGTTTCAGGTTGCAGGTTGCAGGTTTCAGGTTGCAGGTTACAGGTTTCAGGTTTCAGGTTGCAACCTCACCACCTTGTCCCGAGTTTACATCGGGAACCTGTCCCGAGTTTACCTCGGGAACCGACACTCTGTCCCGAGTTTACATCGGGAACCGACACCCGACAACCGACAACCGACAACCGATAACCGATAACCGATAACCGACACCCGATAACCGATAACCGATAACCGGTACCCGACACCCGCCACCCGCCACAAAGGTATAGTTATTTAGACTGATTACAAACTAGTGAAGTGGATTAACTGGGTTTGTAATGGGTAATGAGAAGTGAGCCCAAAAAAATAATCTCGGGCGGCTATCCCTCGGTAAGGGGAATTTCCTCGCCTTGGGCATTTAGTTGTTTTTCCAGAAAGTAGAGGCCGTTTAACGAGGGTGTGTAAAAATATTCGGCCACGCCTTCGGTATCTTCCACGAGATTGGCATCGGCATCGTAAAAAGAAACACGCACCACCTGCCCGCTGTTGTTTACGATAAAAACATAGTCGGCAATCCCTTCGCCTTCTATCAATTTCTCATCGGTGCCATAGGTGGAGGTGCGTACCACTATATCCAGGTCGTTGTAATTGTTTTGCAAATAATGGTATCCGTCTGGTCCTACAACCGGATGGCCGTTTTTGTCAAAATAGGAAAGCTTCCGAAGATATCCGGAGGGAACCAAATCCATGGTTATTTGCGCATATCCTTGGTGGTTGTTTACCGATTCCCCAGATTTGCCTTTAAAGGACTCACCGATGTATCGATAGTTTTTATCGTAGTGGTAAACGGTTTTGTGTATGCCCGTTTTGTTGTGAATAGGACGATCATTTTTATCATAGAAAGCTTCAGATACCAGGATTCCGTGGTCGGTGTAGGCATACTTGACAACGGCGGCATCTTTATTTGGTTGGTTGTATGCGTCATAATTCCTCACGAGCGAATCCCTGCCAAAACGGTTTACCAAATACCTGCTCCTATGTACCCCATCAAGGAGACCGGGAGCCATTTCTTTGGTAAAATAGGCCACTTCCGTAATAAAATTATCTTCGTTGTATTTGTATGTGCTAATGGCATTTCCATTTGGGCCATCGGCAAGTTTTCCCTCTGCATTGTAGTAAATGGTCTTTAGCATATTGCCACTTTCATCGTACTCCCAGCGGGCAATGGCGACGTCGGCCTCCCAAGACCGAGGGTTGCCCACGGAATCGAAGGCAGCTTTTTCTATTTGGTTGCCTCTTTCGTCGAATTTGTATTTATAGGAAGTTATCCCGTCTTGTGTCTTTGCCCAGTTTCCTTCGGAATTGAACATTTGTTCCTCAACGGTTTCCTTTTTTGGATTCAGGTGCTTGAGAACGGTGGAAATTCCAAGATCACTATCGATTTCTATTCCGAAGACATCCACATTCGTGATTTTGACAATGGAATCGCCCTCGTGTTCATATTTGGATGCCCCCACCTTGTCATCCGTAAATTTCAATACGTAATCCAAATGATATTGTGCAGAAAATTGCATCCGACCCAAGCTGTCGTAAATGTTGACCGATTGGTGAAAATCATCCATTCCATTGGTGGCCAGCCCGCGCAGATTGTATTTCCGCAAGTCGGTGGTGTTGCCGTAGCGGTCGTAGGTATAGGTATATTTATGGATTCCGTTTTCATCGGCGTCCCTGTTGCCGTTCTTGTCAAAATAGCTAATGCCCGAAACATTCCCCTTTAGATCATATTCGTAAATCTTGTGATATCCTTCCTTATAAAGGGCAAATTTGCCATCCACATCAAAATATTTCACCCTGGTTACGTTGAAATGCTTATCGATTTCATATTCGTAGATAGATACAAAATTGTCGTCGCGCATGGGTTTCCCAGCCTTGTCGTAATAAGATATTCTATGTGTTACCTTGTGTTCATCCATCTCGCGCATTTCAAAAAAGGCCTCGTCATGGGTTATCTGTTTTCCCTCTTCGTCATAATAGCTGGAGTATAAACTCTTCTGCTCCGCATCCCATTTTCCCTTTTGGGTGAAGATGCCTTTCCTTGCGGTTCTGTTTCCGGAGCCATCGTAATAGGTCCTTGTTATATTCCCTTCGGAATCGGTGACCGTCTTGGCAATGGGAGTAGTGGTTTTCGAATAAAAATAATTCCCTTTTTCGTCCCTCAGATGCTGTTCTCGGGTGTTGGTGCCAGAATAAAACAGTATGCTCACCGGAGCTTCAAAATATCCGCCGGCCCCTAGTTTTCCATTCTTATAAAAACGAACAAGGGTACTGTCGTTCTTTTTTTCCACCTTGTAGATTTCGCCGTAAACGCTGTTTTTGGAAGTCTCTGGGTAGGAGGTGAGCAGCTCGCCATCCAGGCTTACGTAAACACGTCGGTACCAAGGGGTCTCGCCATTGGTAAACTCTTGGTATTGGTAGATGTCCTCTTCGGAATAATAGGTTGTTTCCCTGAGAAGGCCTTCAACATACAATTCCCAATACCGCTGTTTTGGCATAAGGGTATTGTGCTCCGATTCTTGGTCGTAGAGGGCCTGCATTTGCTCGATCCTCCCCAGATATTTTTTGCCCAGATACTGTAGGTCCTCATTGGAAAGGTTTTCCTTGCCAATGGCAACCACTTCCTTGCGGAAAAGCCGGGCATGATATTCGGTAATGTTAAAATGATTTTGCTCATGGACCAACAGTTGATCGTTTTCATCCTCCCTAAAAGCCACCCTCCCCGAACGATGGGGAAGCATCCTGGCATAAATGCGCAGCGACTGGTCTTCGCGGTTCCCCTCAAACTGTATATCTGAATAAACCATGGCGTGATGGTCTCCCGGAATGCCGCCGATAAGGGGAAAGTCATTCCAGGTGAGATGTCTTTCGCCCCAGCGGATGCTCCGGGTTACTTCGCTTTTTTTGGCGTGGGCCAGACCGAGTAAGCACGCCAATGCGACGATGGAAATGAATATGTGGTATTTAGGCTTCAAGGGGAATAAGTCTTGGCGATGTTTTTGTTTTGAAAATAATATAGGGAACGTAAGTAAGGGTGAATATGGCCACTATATAGCTGATATCGCCTCCGATAGCGGAAAAATCGAAATCGCCAATATTATTGCTGTAAACCCCATAGCTCCAAAGGCCCACATAACTGCCAATGCTGAATACCCCTCGGTGCAGCAGAAAATAGGAATTGCCCGGGACGATGTTTCCCGCCTTAGAGCCAAAAAGAAGAACCAAATAATAGCCGGCCATTATAATTACACATTCTACAATGTAGTACAGCCATCCATTCTCGCCATAAAAGTAACGGATCAATGCCACGGTCAACACGGTGAGCGCTATTCCGCTCAAGAGTTCGCTTCCCAGGGATTCCAGACTTTTTCCCTTGGGAAATATTATTTCCTGGGAAGGCAAAGCCGGCTCCCTTTCCTGAAGTTCAGCGAGTTTGGGGTCTTGGCCGTATTTGTTTCTGCGGTTTTCCCCTTTGGAGAACAGCATGGCAAAAACGTAAAAGGGAATAAGTTGATAAAAACCGCTATTTCCCATGTCGTGGCAGCGTTTTGCGCCTTGGGCAAAGGAAAACCAATAGATGGCAATAAGATGGATTAAAATGGGCAGTCCATTCAGTTTCAAGCTATCGACCACAAAGGCCATGGCATAAATTGAAAAAAATACCAATAGGTAGCTGAGCCCAAATTCGGTCCTTCTGATTCTTCCTTTAAAGGAAAACGGATTCTTAAACATTTGTTAAAATTCGTCTGGCAATATAAAACTTTCCCCTAATTTTTCAAATTAAAATATAACTGCAAAGGGTTTATATTTAGGAAGAAGGGGAATGGAAGGGTTTTTATTCTTTCTATTGGGAATTTGGCTGATTTTCCCAACGCACCTCTTTCCAAACCAAGAAGTGCCTCCCTTTCTCAACTAAAAATGGAGACTATGTAAAATTGTAGGCGAGAATCATTTGATGAATGTCCAATCTTAAGCAAGTAAAATTCACCCTGGACTTATTTATATTCTAAGGTATCCCACATAAGATCGATAACCTTTTGGCCATCGCTTGTGGGGTTGTCGTTCATTTTCATGGTGATTACCACAATGCCCTCATCTTTCTTTCCTATGGAAGCCACTTCATAGATGTTGGTCTCCCCTTTATAAGTGAGCACGGTTTTGTTTATGGTAATCTGCTGCCCCGAGAGCAGGTTTATGTCATAATCCTGTCGCACCGCTTGGTAGCCATAGCTTATACTTTCCTTGGTGATCTCGTCCATAATAATCTCATTGAGCACGGTAGGATTGAAATTGGTGTACTGTTGGACCGCCACCCCCGTACCCTCGGCCGTCATTATCATTTGTTGGTCTATCCCGTTGTCGATTATCGATCTTGCAACCTTGTAATCCTTTGAATATTTGAAGCTGAAAAGATCTCCGTTATAGGTAAGTGTGTCTTTTGCCTGCACTATAAACTTAACATTCTTGCCTCGGATGGTTACCTGGTACTCTTTATCAAGGGCAATGTCCATTGGCTTCCCATCTATAAGAATGCTAAAGTCCTCCTGTCCATGGGAGATGCCAACAACCAAAAATGCCAAAGTGAGGAAATATAGTTTCATAGGTAAGTAATATTGGTGGATATGTTATACGACTGCTTTCAAATATATAAATAAAATACAGACTGCTCTTTTTTTTTTTGGATCGCCGCACTTATCCCGAGTCGTCAGGTATGAAAACGCGATTATTCAACAGCCCGAAGCCGTGGGCAACGAATTGCCGGGACGCACAGGTGTTCATTTCGAAACAAATTGTATTTTACACCGTTGTAACGATTCCCTGTAAATGGTCAAAACCTCCGTCCGGCATATTGCAATCATTGGTTTTATATCAAAAGGCTTTGTCTATGTGGTAAGCGGGGTGCTTACTTTTTTGGCCGCGGTGAACATGGGTGGGGAAAGTTCCGGCGTCAACGGTGCCTTGTTGTTTTTAAAAGAACAGATGTTTGGCCGCTTTTTGCTTACCGCTTTGGCAGTGGGACTTCTGTGTTATTCCTTTTGGATGTTTGTAAGAAGCATCAAAAACCCGGAAAATCTGAAGGACAACAGAAGTTCAAAGCTTATGCGGGTGGGAATCTTTCTCACCGGTGTAATCTATACGGCCTTGGCCCTCCTGGCATTTTATCATCTCTTCAGCGGCAAGATGAATGGCTCCACCTCCCGTTATCTCGACTTTTTGGGGCCCACTGCCGTTTCTGTCATATTTGTGGGGATCGGTATTTTTTTGGCGGGACAGGCCGTGCGCTTGGCCATAGGAGTTTACAAAGGTGGGCTGTTGGACCAATTTAATCTGGAAGGGCATAAGGGTTCGGCGGTATTGCGCGTAGGAGGAAAATTCGGATTCTATTCGCGGGCCTTTATCGTTGCCATTATCGCTTATTTCTTTTTAAGGGCCGGAATATATTCGGGAAATCACGAGATAAAGGGCATTCAGGATGCCTTTGTGTTTTTGGACCAGTCGTTGGTGGGCCGGATCCTTATGGCCTTCACCGCCATTGGCTTTGTCTCCTATGGCCTCTTTTACATCCTCCTCTCTCGCTACCGAACCTTTGAAGAATAAAAAAATATTGCCACCCTATCCAAACTCGCTCCGAACTGAGTGCCCTTGGTGAGGGAGAACGTTTGAAATTGAAATTGAATTTGAAACTGAATTTGAAACCAATAGCGTCCTAAACGATTAAAAAAGAGAAAGGAGTTTTGTTCCGCAAAGTTACTTTGTGGTGCAAACACAAAATATAACTTTCTCCTATGACAAATATAACATTGTTCTCGCAAATCATTGCTAAACTCGACCGTCCCCTTTTCAATAAACTGGTCAAAGAAAAGCAAACCGACAAACACCAAAAAGGCTACAACAGTTGGACCCATTTGGTCTCAATGCTTTTTTGCCAGTTCGCCAAGAGCCAATCGGTACGCGACATAAGCAACGGTCTGCGCTCTGCCATGGGCAACCTGAACCATCTGGGCGTTGAAAGAGCCCCGTCAAATTAAATTGTTTCAAATCCTGGTTTCTTATTGGATGGGTTGGGAATTACCTGTCGCGCATACGGGAACTGGATGTCGGCAAAGTTTCAATCCTAGTTTCTTATTGGATGGGTTGGGAATTCAACTTGTGCCTGGATGACCTCTGGCCTTGGGTTGGTTTCAATCCTAGTTTCTTATTGGATGGGTTGGGAATTTCATAATCGTAATTGTTATTAATTTCCGTTATCAAGTTTCAATCCTAGTTTCTTATTGGATGGGTTGGGAATATGATATTAAAGAAGATACTCTTTACCGCGATTTGTTTCAATCCTAGTTTCTTATTGGATGGGTTGGGAATTTCATTGTTTTATTTCGCGTATTTTATATTTCAATGTTTCAATCCTAGTTTCTTATTGGATGGGTTGGGAATTGTCTTTGTTTTTATAATATTGGAGCGAAATATTTGTTTCAATCCTAGTTTCTTATTGGATGGGTTGGGAATAACCAGGGCTCCGCCTTCATAGGCGAAACCTTTCGGTTTCAATCCTAGTTTCTTATTGGATGGGTTGGGAATTAAGTGAAGGGCTCCATCCACATTTTCGGCACCTAGTTTCAATCCTAGTTTCTTATTGGATGGGTTGGGAATACAATGTATAACACACATTAAAACGATGTGTTATACGTTTCAATCCTAGTTTCTTATTGGATGGGTTGGGAATACATTTGGAAGCATCAAAAAAAGCACCTTTTGGTTTTGTGGGTTTCAATCCTAGTTTCTTATTGGATGGGTTGGGAATAGTATCAATGTTTACAAGGGATAAAGTAGCAATGTGTTTCAATCCTAGTTTCTTATTGGATGGGTTGGGAATCAAGCAACGATAATATTGCCCCTACCGCAGACGGTCGTTTCAATCCTAGTTTCTTATTGGATGGGTTGGGAATCCATCAATGCCAAACCTATTTATGTAGATTTTAATGGTTTCAATCCTAGTTTCTTATTGGATGGGTTGGGAATTTTGGATGGAGGCGGGCCGGACCAAAGCGCAGTACAGTTTCAATCCTAGTTTCTTATTGGATGGGTTGGGAATCCGCAGGAACGGGAACGTAAGGGGGCGACTGCGGGTGTTTCAATCCTAGTTTCTTATTGGATGGGTTGGGAATCTAATTTATGGTGAATGACTAAACCCCACGTTGTGAGTTTCAATCCTAGTTTCTTATTGGATGGGTTGGGAATTGGGCCTGCAACAAGGCACCAATATAGGCCAAGTGGGTTTCAATCCTAGTTTCTTATTGGATGGGTTGGGAATGTCAAGGTATCCGGAAACCAAACGGTGGCCGGAAGTTTCAATCCTAGTTTCTTATTGGATGGGTTGGGAATAGTACACCGATGGATGGAGCGAAAGTTGGCAGGCCTGTTTCAATCCTAGTTTCTTATTGGATGGGTTGGGAATCGGTGGACGCGGCAACGCTTGCCGCCGCGCTCAACCGTTTCAATCCTAGTTTCTTATTGGATGGGTTGGGAATTGTAATGAATAAGTAACAATACCTCCTACGGGTTTGTTTCAATCCTAGTTTCTTATTGGATGGGTTGGGAATCATTTCGAGGGATGTTATTGGAGCGGGATATGACCAGTTTCAATCCTAGTTTCTTATTGGATGGGTTGGGAATACAGCCCCGGGATCGCCCCAGCCGCGGTTGTGCATAGTTTCAATCCTAGTTTCTTATTGGATGGGTTGGGAATTCCTGATTGCCGGTTTCCCTCTTTTTTGCTATTCTCGTTTCAATCCTAGTTTCTTATTGGATGGGTTGGGAATGGAGTGCCAAAAGCTGGCCCGGTTCTGGCCTATCCGGTTTCAATCCTAGTTTCTTATTGGATGGGTTGGGAATTCTGCACGAACTTATTAGGGTGAATAATCAGGCTCAGTTTCAATCCTAGTTTCTTATTGGATGGGTTGGGAATTGCTTTTCAAAAGCTCTTTTTCCCTTTATCGGTACCGTTTCAATCCTAGTTTCTTATTGGATGGGTTGGGAATTCTTATTGCCGAGAGAAAGCGTGGTTCCAGAAGGCAGTTTCAATCCTAGTTTCTTATTGGATGGGTTGGGAATAATAGTTCGCATCTACTCGAAATTCTTTGTTCATATAGTTTCAATCCTAGTTTCTTATTGGATGGGTTGGGAATACGAACAAAAGTCTTAATAGAAAGGCGCGAACACGTTTCAATCCTAGTTTCTTATTGGATGGGTTGGGAATAATGGCAACAATCTCACGCTTTCCAAGACGCGTTTTGTTTCAATCCTAGTTTCTTATTGGATGGGTTGGGAATAAATTTCCAGACATTAATCCGAAAAAAACCTACAAGTTTCAATCCTAGTTTCTTATTGGATGGGTTGGGAATCAAAAGCATTATTAGCGTTCCGATATAAATTAGAGGGTTTCAATCCTAGTTTCTTATTGGATGGGTTGGGAATTTAACACATTTAATTTGTGTTCCATCCGGAGCAAGTTTCAATCCTAGTTTCTTATTGGATGGGTTGGGAATGGGTTGAGCGTTTTTCTGAAATAGGAAATTATAAGGGTTTCAATCCTAGTTTCTTATTGGATGGGTTGGGAATTTGGCTGGCGTGGTTATGTTTCTGTACCAAGGCGAGAGTTTCAATCCTAGTTTCTTATTGGATGGGTTGGGAATATATGGGAATTTGGAAACCACCGACGATCCAAGTTAGTTTCAATCCTAGTTTCTTATTGGATGGGTTGGGAATTTAGTACTAACAAGTTTAAAAAACCCCCGGCGTATTGTTTCAATCCTAGTTTCTTATTGGATGGGTTGGGAATCTTTTTCTTGTCCTTGTCATCTTTTAGCAGGTCGTGTTTCAATCCTAGTTTCTTATTGGATGGGTTGGGAATCGCGCGCACTTGGCCTCGAGGTGCCCCGGGATGGTGGTTTCAATCCTAGTTTCTTATTGGATGGGTTGGGAATAAAACTATGTAGGGTTCTTTGATTATTACTATGGGGGTTTCAATCCTAGTTTCTTATTGGATGGGTTGGGAATCCAATATGGCGGGCAAATGGAAGGACTTTGAGCGCAAGTTTCAATCCTAGTTTCTTATTGGATGGGTTGGGAATCGGCTAACTATGATCTGAGTAACCCTAGAGAAGATTGTTTCAATCCTAGTTTCTTATTGGATGGGTTGGAAATAATTTTTGTTTTGGGGAACGTCCGCCAACAGTCGCGTTTCAATCCTAGTTTCTTATTGGATGGGTTGGGAATCCTGCTGGACGGCATTGCCCAAAGCCTGCAGTTTTGTTTCAATCCTAGTTTCTTATTGGATGGGTTGGGAATCCACTTTCTGCAGTGCATCCACCAAGAAGGTCTTGAGTTTCAATCCTAGTTTCTTATTGGATGGGTTGGGAATTTGCCCACAACAAGTATATAAACGAACATATTAATTGTTTCAATCCTAGTTTCTTATTGGATGGGTTGGGAATAGAAGGGAGTAGAACTTCTTGACGTTATTATACAGGGTTTCAATCCTAGTTTCTTATTGGATGGGTTGGGAATTATTGTTAAGCAAACAGATAGACAGTACAGGGCAATGTTTCAATCCTAGTTTCTTATTGGATGGGTTGGGAATAAGATAATTTTTAAGTCCAGATTTTGTTACCACCTGTTTCAATCCTAGTTTCTTATTGGATGGGTTGGGAATATATCATCCTGCGAAACAACACCAAGAGTATGGAAAGTTTCAATCCTAGTTTCTTATTGGATGGGTTGGGAATACCGTACTGGTGTGGATGGGTTACGAGGTAAGTAACGTTTCAATCCTAGTTTCTTATTGGATGGGTTGGGAATTTTTGATACGCAATATGCGCATCCATTTCATTTGAAGTTTCAATCCTAGTTTCTTATTGGATGGGTTGGGAATCCATTTATCACATTTTTCGATTGATTGACGAAATTGTTTCAATCCTAGTTTCTTATTGGATGGGTTGGGAATAACTTTCAATATAACGTATCGCATCAATCCCGTGGTGTTTCAATCCTAGTTTCTTATTGGATGGGTTGGGAATCACCAACGACGAGAACGGCCAATTGAGACGATTACGTTTCAATCCTAGTTTCTTATTGGATGGGTTGGGAATTAATTCGTATTTTGAAGGGTTGGGGAATAAGTGTTTGTTTCAATCCTAGTTTCTTATTGGATGGGTTGGGAATTGTCCTGATGTTGTGGTGATGGGGTGGTCATCGTTTGTTTCAATCCTAGTTTCTTATTGGATGGGTTGGGAATAAGTACAACGTAATTCAAGTTTCTAATGGATGATATGTTTCAATCCTAGTTTCTTATTGGATGGGTTGGGAATCGCCTTATTCGCTGCTATCCTACTGCTTTGGCTTCCGTTTCAATCCTAGTTTCTTATTGGATGGGTTGGGAATCTTGGTAAATAGAGGTTATGGAGGTTGGACGGCTTAGTTTCAATCCTAGTTTCTTATTGGATGGGTTGGGAATTTGTTATTTTTATACTGCTTTTCATCAGGTCGTTATGTTTCAATCCTAGTTTCTTATTGGATGGGTTGGGAATCGTACAGACCAAGACCGCACTTATGATCAAGGCGGCGTTTCAATCCTAGTTTCTTATTGGATGGGTTGGGAATCACGCCTGCGCACCAACAGCGAGAGCCTGCTCCGTTAGTTTCAATCATAGTTACTTATTGGATGGGTTGGTAATTGAAAAAACAGGGCTTAACCTGAGCGGCACTTCCAGTTTCAATCCTAGTTTCTTATTGGATGGGTTGGGAATATCGCTAAAAACAAAATACTAACAAGGGCTATGAAGTTTCAATCCTAGTTTCTTATTGGATGGGTTGGGAATTCAACCTAATACATCCTAATGTAGTGTGCGGGTCTTGTTTCAATCCTAGTTTCTTATTGGATGGGTTGGGAATTTTAACCACCCAAGGGTTGCCAGCATCACCAAGGTGTTTCAATCCTAGTTTCTTATTGGATGGGTTGGGAATGTTTCCGGATCTGCGGTGCGTAGGTTTTCTGCGGCAAGTTTCAATCCTAGTTTCTTATTGGATGGGTTGGGAATAAACCTTCACAGCTTACTTAACCAGCCTTGGTACAGTTTCAATCCTAGTTTCTTATTGGATGGGTTGGGAATTTGAAAAAATATCATACTACGGCGCTTTTGAATTTGTTTCAATCCTAGTTTCTTATTGGATGGGTTGGGAATTGCACGTCAAAATGAAAGGTGGTGTGGCCCAATGATTTGTTTCAATCCTAGTTTCTTATTGGATGGGTTGGGAATTGGGCTGGATAAGGAGGATAGCCCTATTGATCTGGAGTTTCAATCCTAGTTTCTTATTGGATGGGTTGGGAATTAGTGAACCTTGGTAAATAGCGCACAACGTTCCTGGCAGTTTCAATCCTAGTTTCTTATTGGATGGGTTGGGAATTTGTTATTTTTACGCTGCTTTTCATCAGGTCGTGATGTTTCAATCCTAGTTTCTTATTGGATGGGTTGGGAATTACCATTTTTTTGTCCAGCAATTCTTCAAAGGCGTGTTTCAATCCTAGTTTCTTATTGGATGGGTTGGGAATCTGTTTGTTCTTCTATAGCCTCTTGGTTACGAAATTTGTTTCAATCCTAGTTTCTTATTGGATGGGTTGGGAATTTTGTTTCTTCTTGCTTGCGAATAGTTTCCTTTTCAAGTTTCAATCCTAGTTTCTTATTGGATGGGTTGGGAATTTCGCGGAATGATTGTAAGGTTCTCCTGTGGCGTTGGTTTCAATCCTAGTTTCTTATTGGATGGGTTGGGAATCCCGCAACACCTTGTTGCAGGAATCCAAAAAAACGAGTTTCAATCCTAGTTTCTTATTGGATGGGTTGGGAATAAAATTTGGTTTGGTATTATCTTCTAATTTGGATAAGTTTCAATCCTAGTTTCTTATTGGATGGGTTGGGAATACGCACGGGTAAGGTATTCTTGGGTGTATTTGAGTTTGTTTCAATCCTAGTTTCTTATTGGATGGGTTGGGAATTTACCTTCTTTCCGTTTCCGTAGTGAGTGGCTCCAGTTTCAATCCTAGTTTCTTATTGGATGGGTTGGGAATCTTAAAAGAGATTATTAATTTTTTCTCTGATGAACGTTTCAATCCTAGTTTCTTATTGGATGGGTTGGGAATTTTAAAAAGAATCTATAAGCTATGACACTATACGGTTTCAATCCTAGTTTCTTATTGGATGGGTTGGGAATTAACATACAGATTCGCCCGGCTGCAGCTGAAGACGGTTTCAATCCTAGTTTCTTATTGGATGGGTTGGGAATTTTAACCGTTGGAAAACGCCGTTGCTCTTGGTGCCTAGTTTCAATCCTAGTTTCTTATTGGATGGGTTGGGAATAGGCAAGGATAGCGTGGCAATGTTGGCCCTTGTGGAGTTTCAATCCTAGTTTCTTATTGGATGGGTTGGGAATTTGGCTTTGGGGTATATCTACTTATTACAAAGCAAGTTTCAATCCTAGTTTCTTATTGGATGGGTTGGGAATGCAGCTTATCGGTTTTCATCATTTCAATTCTTCGTGTTTCAATCCTAGTTTCTTATTGGATGGGTTGGGAATAGAATATTTCGGCATTTATGCCATATATTTCATAGAGTTTCAATCCTAGTTTCTTATTGGATGGGTTGGGAATTCCTACATATCCCTTGATTCGAGATATCGCATTCCCGTTTCAATCCTAGTTTCTTATTGGATGGGTTGGGAAT
>JACDJA010001930.1_pt1 | contig 16018 bp, 17 predicted proteins | sample 7449241 | NCBI WGS metagenome assembly JACDJA01 (sample SAMN14253289, study PRJNA609438) | sludge metagenome | isolation source: initial anaerobic sludge | collected 2018-12-20 | reverse complement strand
GGCCCCGCGTTCCTCGATGGCGACGGCCCGGCCGCCGACCTGCCGCCGCCGCCGTATCGAACGCAGAGCCTGCCGCAAATCCTGGCGGCCCTCCCCGATGACGAGCTGGCGAGCTGGCCCGGTGAGCTGGCCGACCAGGAGCGGGAACGGCGTATTGCGGCTAAATGATGATAAGTGCTTTTACTCATTCGCTCATTGTGCTATGATGCAATGAGTAAGCCATCATCCGCACTACACCGGGAGAACACATGAAAGTCATTGCCGTGCTGAACCAGAAGGGCGGGAGTGGAAAAACCACCATCGCCACCCACCTTGCCCGCGCCTTGCAACTGGACGGCGCCGACGTGCTGCTAGTCGATTCCGACCCCCAGGGCAGCGCCCGCGATTGGTCAGCCGTGCGGGAAGATCAGCCGCTAACCGTTGTCGGCATCGACCGGCCGACCATTGACCGGGACGTGAAGAACGTAGCCCGCAAGGTGGATTTTGTCGTGATCGACGGCGCACCCCAAGCGGCCGACCTGGCCGTGTCGGCCATCAAGGCGGCCGACTTCGTGCTGATTCCGGTGCAGCCATCGCCTTACGACATTTGGGCCACGGCCGACCTGGTGGAGCTGGTCAAGCAGCGCATCGAGGTCACGGACGGAAAACTACAGGCCGCCTTTGTTGTATCGCGTGCCATCAAGGGCACCCGCATTGGCGGAGAAGTTGCCGAGGCGTTGGCCGGCTACGAGCTGCCCATTCTGGATGCCCGCATCACGCAGCGCGTGAGCTATCCCGGCACGGCCGCCGCCGGCACGACCGTTCTTGAATCCGAGCCGGACGGCGATGCAGCGGCCGAGGTTCGCGCCCTGGCCGCCGAAATCAAGCAAAAACTCATTTGATACTTTAAGGAAATAAAGAAATGAGCAAAGCAGCAACCACACTCAGCGCCGGCCGCCCGAGCGCACGCACGGACAAATCCAAGGCCGCCACGCTTGCCAGCCTGGCCGACGACGCCAGCATGAAGCGGGTCAATTTTGAACTGTCGGCCGACCAGCACACCAAGCTGAAAATCTACGCAACCCGGCAGGGCAAGACCATCAAGGAACTATTGACCGAGTATGTCGCCAGCCTGCCGGATTGACGCTCAAACACATATTTACTCATTTGAATTTTAGCGGCTAAAGGGCGAAGCCATGACAAAGAAGCAGCGAGAAGGGCAGGGCGCGCAGCAGATCGGCGAGATCATGGGCGACCTACTGGCCCAGGCGCAGATCAAAGCGGCGTTGCCGCCCCCAAAGCGCCAAACCAAGAAGATCACGCCGGCCGGCCTCATCTTGACCGAGCGCGATCAAAAGCTGATCGAGGCCAGCGCGGAGATTGCCACTACCCCCCCGAGTGGCGAGGACATGGCTTTCACTCATGCCGTGCTGTGCCAGGTTGGTTTGCCCCGCGCCAAGGTGGAAGGCCGCGAGTTCATGCGGCAGTCCGGCGCGGCTTGGGTCAATGTCCAGGCCGGCTACCTGGACGAAGGGCATGGCCCGGTTCTGCAACCTATCCCCTATGGCGTCATGCCCCGGCTTGGCCTGGCGTGGGTTTCCACCTTCGCCGTGCGCAACAAAGAGCGCGAAATCCCCATCGGTGACAGCGCCGCCGAGTTCCTGCGGCTCATGGGGATGGAGAGCGACGGCCGCCGCTATACGACCTTGCGGAAGCAGATGCACGCCTTGGCCGCCGCTCGCCTGCAACTCGGATTCAAAGGGCGTACCTACAACGGCCAGCCAGTGCAGCAGTTCGATGCTTGGGTGGCGAACAAGGACACGCAGCAGCGCGCCCTATGGCCTGGCGTCATGCTGCTGTCAGAGGACTATTACGGCTCCCTGATCGAAAGCGCCGTGCCGCTGGACAACCGCGCTTTGCACGCCCTGAAAGGTTCCGCACTGGCGTTGGACGTGTACGCCTGGCTGGCCCATCGGCTGCACCGCATCGAGGGCAGAGGGGTAACGCTGCACTGGAAGTCGCTGCGCGAGCAGTTCGCCCAGGAATACAAGGGCAAAGACCCGGACAAGGATTTCAAGAAGGAGTTTTTGCCGGTGCTGCGCAAGGTGCTGGCCGTCTATCCGCAGGCCAAGGTGAAGCCTGTCACCGGCGGCGTGCTGCTGATCGGCTCGCCACCGCCCATTCCCTACAAGGGCGGCCCCACGGTTTAGCTAAACTTCGTGAAATCGCCCCCCCCTTGCAGCACCGCACCGGCCGCCCCAGATCGAGGCGGCCGCGTCGTTTCTGGCGTGACCTGACCAGCACCTACCCCCGAGCGGTCGAACTGGGGATAAACCCTGTGGATAGCTGCACTTATCCACGTGAAATCGCCCCCCCCAGGTTCGTGAAATCGCCCCCCCCTTCGCGGCTTATCCACGTGAAATCGCCCCCCCCTTTCCACGTGAAATCGCCCCCCCCCTAAACCTGTAAGGTAATCCTTTAAGATTTTTTCCTATAAATACTTGCCTGTAATTGGCAGGCAAAATCGGTGGAAAACTCGACCGGCAGCGCAAACCGAACCACCGCAACGCCCTACGGGCGCGCCTGCCCTCCGGTCGCTTCGCTCCCGTCGCCCCGCCGCTTCGCGTCGGCCTATCGCGGCCGATGGCCGCTCAAAAATGGCTGGCCTGCGGCCAGGCTTCTACCAGGCGCGGCACGCCGCGCCGGTGCCAACTCCACCGCCTGCGCCCACATCCAGCACCGCGGCCGCTGAAAGGTCGTCAAAAGCGGTTTAGCAGGGAAAAGCAGGCAGGCCGACCGTCTGCGCTCAACTCGAACACCTGCGCGAGCTGGAAGGCCGCAAGGTTGAACGCCAAGAAAGAAGGGCCGCCAGGCTATCGAACTGGCCAGCATCGCCATATCCGACGATGACAACCGCCAAGCAATGCACCCAAGCCGCACAGGGACGCGCAGGAGGCGCGAAAGAGGGCCGAGGGTAGGGGATAGGTGCCGCCGACCCCAAAAACGCCGCCACGGGCCCCACAGGGCCGAATTTCGGCCGCCACGCGCTCCCGGCCGGGCCGACCCGAGAACCGGGCGCAAATAACGCTTGCATAAGAACAATAAGAATAATATTATTATTCTTATCTTATCCGCCGGAGCCAAGGCCATGACGCAGCAAGCCCCCCAAATTCCCGCCGACGTGCGCGAACGCATCATTGCCGCCGCCGCCGATCTTTTCGAGCAGTCGGGCCGCGAGACGATGCCCACGGTCGATGCCGTGCGCCGTGCCGCCCGCGTGGACATGAACGCCGCCAGTGCCGTGATGAAGGAATGGCGCAGGGCGCAGACGGCCCAGGCCGCGCCGGTGGCCGTAGCCGTGCCGGAATCCGTGCAGCAGGCCAGCAGCGCCGCCGTGGCGACGATCTGGCAGCAGGCCCAGGAGCTGGCGAACGAATCCCTGCGCAGCGCACAGGCCGCATGGGAAACCGAGCGGGCAGAGCAAGACGCCATGCGGCAAGAGCTGGCCGAGGCTTTCGAGCGTCAGGCCGGCGAGCTGGAAGCCTTGCAATCCCGCCTGGCGTCCATCGAGGCCGCCGAAGCGACCGCACGCGGCGAAGCTACCGAGCTGCGCGGCCAACTGGCCGCCGCCCAGGAGCAGGCGCACACGGCCGAGGCCCGCGCCCAGGAGATCGAGCGCCGCGCCGGTGAGCTACGCACGGAGCTGGACAGGGCGCACCAGACCAGCCAGGCCGCCGCCGCCCAGCTCGACCAGGTGCGCGGCGAACTGGCGAAGGTGCAGGCCAAGGCCGAAGCCGAACAGGAAGCGCACCAGGAACAACGCAAGGCCGCAGCAACCGAAGCGCACCGCATGGCCGAACGCCTCACCGCTGCCCAGGCCGAACGCGATCAGGCCACGAAAGCCGCCGGCCAGGCCCGCGAGGAAGCCGCACGCATGGCAGGGCAAATCGACACGCTCAAAGAGCAATCCGCCGCGCTGCTGGCCCGTATCACGCCAGCCGAAGCCAAGCCGACCAGGAAGAAGCCCGGCGGCGAGTGAATGCCTGCCCCTCAAGTGTCAATAACCCGCCTCGCTGGCCGGTTTGCACAAGCGCAGACAAAGAAAAGGCCGGAAGCATGGGGCGCTTTCCGGCCTGATATTGACACTTGAGGGGCGGCCCATTTTAGCCGCTAAAATCATTTACTCATAAAAGGTAAAACTCAAAAACTCTTTTATTCTTTTTCCTGCCGCTGGCGGAATGCCGCCAGGTCGATCACGTCCGCCGTGCGCCTTGTGGCGGCCTGCATCGGCGTGGGCGGCTTGACCCCGGCCGGGGCCGGGCTGGCCTTTGGCCGGAACTGTCGCCACAGTTCCGCGAAGAACGACCAGGCGAAGATGAAGGGCAGCAGCGGCAGCACCAGGACGAAGCCGACCAGGCGGGCCAGGGCGAGGCCGACCGGCCGCAGGAAGGCCAGCGGCCGGCGCAGCAGATCGAGCAGCGCACCGCCGACCAGCCATACCGGCGCGAACAGGACGAACACCGCCGCAAACAGGGCAGGGAACAGCCGCCGCAGGAACCACGCCAGGGCGATGACACCGAGAACCGCCGCGATGATGAACGCCATACGTCATCCCTCAACTATGGTAGGGATTCGCGTCGAACAGCCCGGCATATTCGGCATCGGCCAGGTAGTTCAGCCGGTCGAGCAGGTAGGGGCGTTCCCCGCGCACCAGGACAATCGGATGCTCCGGCCCCAGGCGCATGACTTCATCCGGCGTCAGCAGTTCGCGCCCGGTGAATTGCTGGCTTGTGCCGGTGCTCTTGCCCCGGTTCATCGAGCCGCCGCCGCCCGATAGGCCGCTACCGCTGTTCTTGCCGGTGTTTTCCGTCTCAAACTCAATCGTGGCTTTGCCCAGGCTGTCGCTGATGTATTTGGCCGTGTCGTAATCGTCAGTGCCAAAGAAGCTTTTGGCGCTGTTCGCCAGGAAGGTCTGCCACTTGGGATAGGTGCCTTTGAGCTGCGACAGGTCTTGAATGAACACCCAGAAGGCCAGGCCGTAGCCGCGCAGCAGTGAAACGGCGTCCTCGATCTGCTTCATGTAGCCGAGCTGGCCGAACTCATCGAGCAGGAACGCGACCCGGTGCGCCGGCTGCACGTTACTGGACGTGATCGCGGCAATGATCGACCCGACAAACAAGCGCAGGAAACGCGCATTTGGGCCGATGCGGTTGGCGGGCATGACCAGGAACACCGTCATCAATTCGGACTTGATCGCGGACAGGTCGAAGTCGGAGCGCGATAGCGCCGCTGCAATGCGCGGATCGTCCAAGAAGGCGGTATGCGTGCGGGCCGTTGAAATCACGTCTCCCCGCGCCTTGTCGGCCATGCCCATGATGGTATTCGCGGCCCTGGCCGGGATGCCGAAGGCGGCCGTTTCGTCGGCGGCCATCATGCCCAGGAGGTCGAAAAACTCGCCTTCACCCGTGGTCAGCAAGCGGCGCAGCTCGCCCAGGTTCCGCCGTTCCGGCTCATCCAGGCTAACAACGTGAAGCATCAGTCCTTGAAGTAGGTTTTTAGCCGACTCATCGAAGAACTTGGATTCGGCTTTCTCGCTGCCGATCACTAGGCAATCGGCCAGCGTGGCGGATTCGCTCACACAATCCGGGTTCCACACGTCCAGGCGATCCAGGACGTTGAAAGCGGCCGCGCCGTCGCCATTGACCGCGAACGGATCGACCACATGCACGGCCTGGCCGAGCGCCCGGCGGGCGCGAGCCGTCACGGCCGCGTTTTCGCCCTTCACGTCGAGAACCAGGGCCGATCCGGGATAGTCCAGGAGGTTCGTAATCACCGCGCCAATGCCCTTGCCGGAGCCGGTCGGGGCCACGGTCACGACATGGCCGGTAAAGCGGAAACGCTGATCGAGGCCGGCGGGCGCATCCGACACCCGGCCAAGGGCGAAGCCGCCCGGCTTACCAGGCGCGACCAGGTGGCCGCCCTGGCGGATTTCATCGACCGTTCCCCAACGGGCCGAGCCGTGCGAACCCAGCGGATGCGTGCTGCTGTTATCGACCGCCGCGACCGCCGCACCGGCGGCCGCAACTGGCCCGGACGGTTGCACCTGGCCGCGCAGGTTTTCAATCGTTGCGCCGAGGATGCGCAGCCGCTTTCCTGTCGGAGACTCCGCGCCGACCAGGCCCGCGAGCCAGCCGAACACCCGGCCCGCGTTCAGATACGTTGCCACTGTTCCGGCGACCGTCGCGGCGAGGATGAACCAGCCCGGAATGAATGGCGCGAACACGAACAGAAGCAACATGCCGACCGATGGAACGAGGAAGGCCAGACCAACGGCCGTGCCGACCGTCACAGGGTTCTGCCGTCGCTTGTGCGCCAGCCACGCGCCGACAAAGCAGACCGTGACCAGGTAGAACAACCAGCCACCGAAAGCCGCCTTGATGCGCTCGCCGAAACCGCCGAAATAGCCGCTCACGGTCGAGCCGCCGAGCTGTTCCATGCGTTCCGCGCCGCGCTGCTGAACTTGGGCGCGATACTCCGCAAGAATCGTTTCCGCTTGTGCCGTCCCGATGCCCTTGCCGAACTCAACGCCTCGCGTCACGGATTGCTGCACGACATTGACGCCAGCCGTTGCCGCCGCCGCTGGCCGTTCGCCGTCCAGGCCCGCCAGAATCCGGGCGCTGAAATCGTCCAGGCTGCCCGCCGAGGCAAGGCCCGCATTCTGCAAGAACAGGCCCAAATCGTTGCGATACAGACTAAGGATGTTTGCCGCGCCTGGCGCGTTCCGGTTCGCCACCGCAGCGGCTTCCAGTTCCTTCAACACCGGCAGCAATTCGGCCCACTTGTCCCGGTAGGCTTGCCAATTCCCGGCGTTCGTCGCCATCGCCAAATCCTGCTGCCCAACGTCCAGGGCTTGCAGGCTGTTTTCCCACTTCTGGAATGCCGCCTCTTGCGCATCACAAACGCGCTTCACCCAGGCATCCGAATCTTCCGCGCCGTAGAACTTCGCGGCCTCTGCCGCCGGGTTGCATTCAGGGAAAACGCGGGCGTGCGCCGTGTTCGCCAACGACAGCACGAACGCCCCAAAAAATACCGCTACGACAGCGGCCCACAATCTCGCCAAAAAATCTCTAACGTCCATCATGCTTCACCTCTATGTCAGGTTGAATTGACGGCTAGGAACGGTTGCCGCCGTCCTCTCCATCATCGGAAAAAGCCTCATCGCCTGCCGCCTCAAAGCGTGCTTTTGTAGCGTCAGCGTTTGGCCCATTTAGCGCACCGGCCGCGAGGGTCAAAGCGCCCAAAATCACAGACGCCGGATAGCCCGCCATGCCGGACTTTATGACCAAGCCGCCGAGCTGGATTTTCCGGCGGGTATCTTCTCTCCTGGCGTTCATCCGAAGGCGTCCCAAATCGCGCTCAATCTGCGCTATTCGTTGCCGCCATCGGGGCAGCTTGCTTGCCTTCGCTTTTGCGAAATTTCGAGGCGACAGCCTCAAACTCCTTCCGCAATGAAGCGTCGTCTATGTCGAGATCGCCGAGGCCAGCGGCAAGGGCAATCTTACCAATGCGTTCAGCGGCCTTGCTTTCCAATTCGGCCAGTTCTGCCTTGATGCGGTTCAGTTCGGCCAGCTTGTCGGCCTTGCGTTCGGATAACGTCTTGCGTGCCATCGTCATAGCTCCTTTCGAGATTGTGGGTTATGCGCACACGATCTTACCACCGGCGACGCTGTCGGGGAAGGCGCGGCGCTGGTATAGTCATGGAGCGAAAGCAAAATGCGCACTTACGGGTTGCTGCGCAACCCTCATGCGGCCGGGGATACCCCGGCACCCCTTTTTAGCGGCTAAAACGCCAAGGGAAAAAATGGCGATCTACCACTTGAACACGCACACGATAGGACGGGCGGCCGGGCATAGCGCCGTGGCCGCTGCCGCCTATCGTTCCGCGTCGTCGCTGGTAGATGAGCGCACCGGAGAAGTGTTCGATTTCACCCGCAAAGGCGGCGTGTTGTCGTCCGAGATAGTCACGCCCGCAGGCGTGCCGGTTCCCGAGCGTGCCGCCTTGTGGAATGCCGCCGAGACCGCCGAGAAGCGAAAAGATGCGCGAGTGGCCCGAGAGTGGCGGGCGGCCCTGCCGCATGAGCTGAACGAAGCCGACCGTAAAGAGCTGGCAACGCGCATGGGGCAGGCTATCGCAGACCGCTACGGCGTGGCCGTGGATGTGTGCATTCACGCACCAGACAAGGAGGGCGACGACCGGAATTTTCACGTTCATATGCTGGCGACCACGCGCACCATTCAGGCCGATGGAACGCTAGGCGCGAAGGCCGTCATTGAGCTGGCGAACAAAGACAGGCAGAAAGCGGGCATTCCTGGCACAAGCCAGGGCGACATCATCGAGATTCGCCAGCAGTGGGCCGAGCTAACAAACGAGGCGCTAGAGCGGGCCGGAATCAGCGCCCGCGTAGATCATCGCAGCTATGCAGATCAGGGCGTAGAACTCACACCAACCAAGCACATCGGCAGCGATGCCGTGGCGATGGACAGGCGCGGCCTGGAGGCCGACCGCATCGACATTCACAACGCCGACCGGCAGGAGCAGGCGCGGCAGATTGTCGAGCGGCCGGAGATCATCCTAGACAAGCTCACGGCCACGCAAGCGGTATTCACGCGCCGCGATATTGCCGCAGAGCTGAACCGCTACATTGACGATGCCGACCAGTTCCAGGGCTTGCTTGCCAGGCTGGAAAAATCGCCGCTTCTGGTCGAGATGGAACCGGCCAACGGGCGCGACCCGGCGAAGTTCTCTACCCGCGAAATGATCGACACCGAGCGCGGCATGGTGGACAGTGCCGAGCGCCTGGCGAGAACCGGCAGGCATGGCGTTTCCGGCCCCATCACGAACGCGGCGATTGACGGCGCAGGCACCCTATCGGCAGAGCAGCAAAACGCCGTCCGGCACGTTCTCAAGCCGGGCAGCCTGGCCGTGGTCATCGGCGACGCCGGCACAGGCAAATCGTTCTCGATGAAGGTTGCACGCGAGGCATGGCAAGCGCAGGGCTTCAACGTGCGCGGCGCGGCCCTGGCGGGCAAGGCGGCCGACGAATTGCAGGCGGGTAGCGGCATCGACAGCCGCACGCTGGCATCCCTTGAATTTGCCTGGAAGAACGGAAAAGACAAACTCACTTCCCGCGATGTTCTGGTGATCGACGAAGCGGGCATGATCGGCAGCCGCCAGCTTGGCCGCGTGCTGAAAGCCGCCGAGCAGGCCGGGGCAAAAGTCGTCCTGCTGGGCGACGACAAGCAGCTTGCCGCCATAGAGGCGGGCGCGGCTTTCCGGGGCGTGGTGCAGCATGTCGGCGCGGCAGAAATCACCGAGGTTCGACGCCAGAAAGAGGCATGGGCGCGTGCCGCCGGCCAGGAGCTTGCGCGCGGTTCCGTTGCCGATGGCTTGGCGGCCTATGCCGAGCGCGGCCACGTCAAAATCCACGACAGCCGGGACGCCGCCCGCGACAGCCTGGCGGCCGCTTATGTCGGCGACCAGGGCAAGGGTAGCCAGATCATCCTTGCGCACAGCAATAAGGACGTGCAGGCGCTCAATGAAGCCGTGCGCCAGGCCCGCAAAGAACGTGGCGAGCTGCGCGGCACGGCCCGCTTTATGACCGAGCGCGGCGGCCGGGAGTTTGCCCCAGGCGACCGCATCGTGTTCCTGAAAAACGACCGCGACCTTGGCGTTAAGAACGGCACTCTTGGCACCGTCGAGCGTGCCGAAGATGGAAGCCTGGCCGTGCGCCTGGACAGCGGCGAAGCCCGCCGGTTCCAGGCCGCGCAATATGCCGCCGTCGATCATGGTTATGCCGTCACGATTCACAAAGCCCAGGGCGTTACCGTCGATAGGGCTTACCTGCTGGCGACCCCTGGCATGGATAGGAGCCTTGCCTATGTCGGCATGACCCGGCACCGCGAGGCGGCGACCCTGTTTGCAGGAGCCGACGACTTCACAGACCGCCGCGCCGGCCGCCTGGTCGATCATGGCGCAGCGCCCTACGAGAACAAGCCGGAGAACCGGGCCAGCTACTTTGCCACTCTGGAAAACGACAACGGCGAACGGCACACCATTTGGGGCGTCGATCTTGAACGCGCCATTGCGGCCAGCGGCGCGAAGCGAGGCGACCGTATCGGCCTGGAACATGGCGGCTCTGAAACCGTGCGCCTGCCAGACGGCACCACGGCCGAGCGCAACACCTGGCACGTTCGCGGCGCGGCCGAGCTGGCCGCCGGCAAGCTGGCCCAGGTGCTAGGCCGCGAGCGTCCGAAGGAAAGCACTTTGGACTTTGCCGACCGGCGCGGCTTTGACGGTGAAAGCGTGGTGCGCCGCTGGCTGGAACGTGGGCGGGCGAAGGTGGCCGAGCTGGCCGGGAAGATGCGCGACGGCCTGCGCCGCAACCTGGAACGCCACGGCCGCCCCGACCTCATGCCCGCGACCGACATTGCTGGCACGCCAACCGTGCAGCGGCCGCAGCAGAACGAGCGCACGCCAGAGGACGAGAAGAAGCGCCGGGCGGCCGAGATCGCGGCGAAGTTCCGGCAGCAGGTCAGCGAGGAACGCGGCGAGCAGGCAGCGCCGCAGCAGCGGCCCCAGGCCGAGCGCCCGGCACCCGACCCGCTGGCCGGATTCCGCGCCGGTGTCGAGCGTGCCGAGGCGGCAGGCGGCGGCCTGGCCCTGGACGTGGCGAAGGCACAGCTTGCCGTCGCCCAGGAGTTCCACGCGGCCGGGAAAGACCCCCGGCACCATTCGGCGGCCATCATGCAGGAAGGCCAGCAGCGGGCCTTTGCGGGCCTGGCGCAGCCGTCCCAGGCCAAGGCCGAGCCGGAGCGCCTGGCGGCCGTCCAGGTCAGCGAACAAGACCGCAAGCGGGCAGAGATGAATGCACGCCAAGAAGTCAGCCGGTTCAAGACGCTGGCAGCAGGCCGCCGCAACGGCATTGCCGGTTACACCGACCGCAGCCCGTCGAAGTGGCAGGCATTGCCGGGCGAGCTGCGCGAGCGCATCGAGCGGTTCAATGCCATGCCGAAAGAGCGTCAGGCCGTCGAGCTGGACAAGATGCAGCGCGAGCTTGCCGACAGGTATGCACGCAATCCGCAGGAAATCACGCGCAGCCGACAGCAGCAGCGTGAACAGGAGCGCGGCCGCGATGGCGGGTGCGGGTATTGAGTTAAAACGCTTTTACTCATTTGCGTTTAGTGTTATGATGCAATGAGTAAATGAGAATTTGAGGTTTACGCCAGGAGGAAAGACGATGAGCACCGAACCGACGAACGAAGAACTTGCCAAGAGCTATGCAACGAAGATCGAGCAGGCCCAGGAGCGCCGCGAGGCGAAAGACCAGGAGCGGCTAGAGCGGCACGGCCAGGCGGCCGCGCTGGCATCGCAGAACATCGAGGCCGAGCAACCGCAGGCCAAGCAGGCCCAGGGCTTCGAGCTGGACGCGCAGAACCAAGACAGCGCAGAGCAGCGCATCGACCGCAACGAGATCAACGGCCAGCAGGCAAAGACGCTGGCAAAGGAATTGAACCGCGACAACGAGAGCGGCGACCAGGTGAAGCAAGCCAGGGCGCGGGAAATCGCCGAACGGTTCAAGGAGAAGGCGGCACGCGACCGGGAGCAGTCCCGCAGTTTCAGCCGCTAAAAAGCGGTGCCCAGGAAGGCGGCAACCCACCTGGACACCTGACCACAACCCACCTGACATAGAGGTGAAATCATGGCTACTTCCAATGTTACCGGCCGGGCAGAACCCGGTATATCGAAATATTGCATCACCTTCGGCGTATCGCTGGCCGCGCTCATCCTGGCCGGCGGCGTGCTGGTCTTTTCCTACTGGCAGCACGTCGAGCTGCTGCATGAGGGCGACCGCGTAGGCACGCGCCTGGAACGCTTGGGCCTGATCGACCGGGAGGGCGCACAGCATGAGCCGCGCTAAAGCCTGGCGGCGTGCCGCCCTTGCAACCTACATCGCCGCCGGCGCTGCATTGACCCTGGCGGGCTACACCGTGGCGACCACAGCCGCGAACGCCAACACCCTGCGCGACACGCGGGAGCGCATCGAGGACTTCCAGCGCGAGCAAACCGCCATTGCCGAGAACTCGATAAGCGCGGCCAGTGTGCGGCGCGGCACCCTGCCCCCCGACACCCGGCCGCCTGTCGCGCCGGACTGGCCCGCCCTGGCCGAGCGCGCCATGCCATCCGTGGTGGCCCTGGCGGGCATCGACAAGCCCTATGGCACCGGCCAGAACAATCACGCCTGGCGTATTCCTGGCGTTCAACAGAACGCGGCTACGGCCGCCCTCACCCGCATTCGCGCTTGGCATCGGGATTGGCCGAAAGAGGATGCCAAGCGGCGGCAGCGCATCATCTGCGGCGGCGTGGCCGTCGAAGGAAACAAGGTGCTGACCGTGGCCCATTGTGTCGAAGGCCAGGAAGCATTGCGCGTGCGCACCGCTGCCGGCGAGTGGCGCGAGGCCCGCGTGATCGGCGCGGACATTTCCCGCGACGTGGCGCTGATCGAGATCGAGGGCGACCCCCTGCCCCCGATTCCGGTTGCTGGCGTCATGCCCCGCCAGGGGCAGGACGTGATGGCGATCGGTTCGCCAGGCGGCTACGGCTTCGCCGTGGGCGTGGGCATCGTGGCGTGGTATGGCCGCGATGCCGCGATGCTTTCCCCCGATGATTTCATGCTGGTGACGGCTTCAATCATCGGCGGCAACTCGGGCGGCGTTGTCGTGAACACCAGGGGCGAAGCCGTTTCACTGGTGAGCTATGGCTATGGCATCTACACGCAGACCGTGCCGATAGACCGCGCCCAGGCAGTTGCGGCCGCGATCGAGCGCCGCGTCGTGCGGTAAGCCCTGCACAGAACCCGAAGGCCGGGCGCTGCGCCCAGGTCGATACCGGACGCCGCCGGCGTCTCGATGAATCCTCAACCTTTGGAGCAACAGCTATGAAACTTCGCAATTCCTTCCCGCTGGCGGCCGTGGCCGCCCTTCTGATCGCTTCGACCGCGCACGCCGGCCAGGATGCCGACGCGGCCCGCTTTTCGATCATGGCCCCTGTCCAGGCGGCTTATGACGCCTACCAGGTCACGGCGAGCCGGGCGCAGAACACAATGGACAGCATCGAGGCCGAGCTACGCGAACCCGGCTTGTCGGCCGAGCGGCGCGAGCTGCTGGCGGTGTCGCTTGCCACCCTTCGCGCCCGCGAGGCGGCCGCATTGGAGAGGCTGCACGCTGAATCAGCCTTGGCACAGTTGAAGATGGCAGACTGGAACGCGAGCCGGTAACGGCGACCAGGAACAAGAAGGGCGGCCACTGGCCGCCCTTTTCACGTCTGGATCTTGCATCGTCATTCCTGGCGATGAGATCCACCGTCGCGGCCGTCATCGTCGGAACTGGCGATGTTGGCCAGCCCCTCGCCTTCCAAGGTTTCGCAGGCCGGCCACTCGCGGCCAACGGCGGGCGCATCGACCCATTCGCGTTGTTCCGGTGGCAATGGATACTGGCCGGATGCTTGGGCTTCGGCCAGCAGCTCATCGAGCGTGTAGCGCGGCCGGCTCATCGGCGGGCCTCATCGAGCCAGGCCAGCGTTTCAGCTTCGCGGGCGGCCACGCGGGCCACCAGCTCGCGCACCAGGCCGGCCAGGCTCATGCCGTGCGCTGCCGCGACGGCGGCAGCTTCGGCTTTCACGTCCGCAGGAACGGCGGCGCTGATGGTGGCAGCCTGGTTCATACGGCCAAATCCAGCGGCAAATCGGAAATGTCTTTCAGGCGCTTGCCATCGACCATCACGGCCAGCATGTCGGCCGCGTCGGTCATGCCCAAGGCTTCTACCGTGGCTTGCAGCTCATACAGGGCGAAGTGATACACGCAATCAATGTCCCCGGTTCCCAGGGCGATAGAGGCAAGGCGGCTTGGTGTCGGTTCGGCCGTGACGACCACCACATGAGGCAGACGGCCCTTGCGGTTGCGCACCAGGTTCAACGCTTCGGAACGGGCGTTCTGCGCCCGGTCGCTGCGAATTGTCCATTTGCATGAAATGCTGGCGTGCAGCAGCGGCAGGCCGCCGTTTTTCTTCCGCAGGCTGGCAAGCGTGGTCACACTGTCATCGACCAGGAGCGCCGGGGCGTTGATGGCGCTGTCGTCCTCGGTGTCGCGCACCACCACAATATCCGGCGTGATGGTGTAGTCGCTGCCCAGGGCGGCCGCCAGTTCGGCATCGGCCTTGGCGGCCCGGTCGAGCGCGACCAGGTGCGCGTATTGCTCATAACGGGCAATTTCCAGGCGGTTACGGCCGGAGACTTGATGCACGTCCCAAATGCCGGGCCGGAGGTGGCCGAGCTTGAGGAAGGTTTCCCGCACGAAGCCCGCGCAGATGCCTTCAAACTGGTTGCCCGAAGTCTGGCCCGCGATGCGTTCGCCGATGGTTTCAGCTTTGAGCAGATCGGCAATGCCCTTGGCAATCGCCTTGCTTGTGGTGTTGCTGCTATCGGCGTTGCTCACCACGCCCGCAGCATTGGTGGTCAGCGTTGCTTCCAACAGCTTTGCATGGAACGCTTTGCGGGCTTCCGAGAACTCGGCGGGAACACTCATCACGCCACCTTGTAGATACGTTTGACGGACAGCGCCGCGAAGATTTGCCGGGCCACCGCAGCGGCCACCGGCGGCGGAAAGGCGTTGCCGATCTGGCGATAGGCGGCCGTCTTGCGGCCGGAGAATTGCCAGTCATCGGGGAAACCTTGAATGCGTGCCGTCATGCGCGTTGTCAGGCGCGGCATACCCACGAAATCACGCGGCGGGGCATCGTCCCATAGGCCCATGCCATCGACGCCCAGGGCGGCCCATGCGCGTTTTGCACGGGTTGGGCCGAGGTCAGGCCCGCCGTGTTTCTTGGAACCGCCTACCAGCGTTGGAGCAATGACGTTCGCCTGTTCGCGCCAACGGTTGGCACCGCGCCAGCCGTTCGTGGCCATGAGATCGTGCAGCAGTTCGCCCACTGTCAGCGGTTCGCTTTGCAGCGGTTCCGGCCAGGAGAAGCCGCCGGCCAGGTCTTTACGGATACCGACGAACACCACACGCGGGCGTAGTTGCGACACGCCATAGTCGGAGGCGTTGAACAGCCGCCAGCCAGGCACATAGCCCAACTTTTTGAGCTGCTTTTCAACCTTGTTCCGGTAATCGTCAAAGACGGCATCGAGCAGGCCACGCACGTTTTCCAGCATCACAGCTTGCGGGCGGCACTCATCGACCAGGCGGATAGCTTCGGGGAACAAGTCGCGCTCATCCTTCGCGCCGAGCTGCTTTCCTGCCTTGGAGAACGGCGGGCATGGCACGCCACCGGCTAGCAGGTCGATGCCTTGATAGGGGCGGCCATCGAAGCGGCGCAAATCGTCCTCAATGACGTTCCAGGCGGGACGGTTCAGGCGCAGCGTTGCACACGCCGCCGGTTCCAGTTCGACTAGGGCAGCATGATCGAAGCCAGCCATTTCTAGGCCGAGCGCCTGGCCCCCTGCCCCTGCGCACATTTCCAAAGAATTGAATTGGCTCATATCGCTTTTCTCTTGGTTGATTGACGTGGCTTCCTGGCTGCTGGTGTCGTGAACATATCCGGCTGCAAGCCGCCTTGGTGTCGGTCGGCGAATGCCTGCATAAACTCGCGCAGCACTTCCGATGCCTTCCGGTTTTCAGCCAAGCAAGCCCCTTGGAACGCCTCGCGGAGTTCCTTTTCAACACGGATACGGAGGCCAACGTCTTTGCTCGACATAAGGCGACAGTATCGCATGGATACACAATTGTGTATCCAAAAAATCGCACCCGTCGCATAAGTCCTAAGTTGTGCGACAGCTTGCCACCTGTCATTTTCAGAAGACGACTGCACCAGTTGATTGGGCGTAATGGCTGTTGTGCAGCCAGCTCCTGACAGTTCAATATCAGAAGTGATCTGCACCAATCTCGACTATGCTCAATACTCGTGTGCACCAAAGCGAGGTGAG
>JACDJA010001923.1_pt1 | contig 16082 bp, 11 predicted proteins | sample 7449241 | NCBI WGS metagenome assembly JACDJA01 (sample SAMN14253289, study PRJNA609438) | sludge metagenome | isolation source: initial anaerobic sludge | collected 2018-12-20 | reverse complement strand
GTGCTGGGTAATCTGGTGGGGCTGATTGATTCGGATTATCAGGGACAAATCCTGGTTTCCTGCTGGAATCGGGGACAGACTACATTTGTACTGGAACCATTGGAGCGGATTGCGCAACTGGTCATCGTTCCGGTGATACAAGCCAGCTTTAATGTGGTGAATGATTTTCAGCACAGTCAGCGCGGAGAGCAGGGATTCGGTAGTACCGGCAAATGCTGAGAGCCTGTTTCACTGTACTGTTGATAATCAGTGTATTGAATACAGCCGGTGCCGAAAATCAACAATTACCAATCATGAAGCTCAGTATTCTGGATCACGTAATTACTGTCGAGCTGGCGGATACTGCCTCGGCTCGCATGATTGGGCTGATGCATCGACGTAATCTGCCAAAAAATAGTGGTATGCTTTTTGTTTTTCCAGCTCCCGGTATTCATTGCATGTGGATGAAAGATACCGTTATCCCTTTGAGTGTCGCTTTCTTAGATGAAACGGGAAAGATCATCAATCTCGCTGAAATGGCATCTGAAACACTCGCTCCACACTGCTCGACCAGTGCAGCACGATATGCACTTGAAATGAATTCTGGTTGGTTTGCAGCACGAAAGATCAAAGTGGGTGATCGGATGATCGGACTATAGAAACCATAAATTCCGGCACAGCATGTGGTGGTAGGAAATGTGCGAGCTATTGCAAGTGTGGATGCTTCTGTTTGACAGCAGATCAGTTTCTGCCTTTCGTATGTGAAAATTTCTATCTTTGTTTGTAGTATCCAGAAGGGTACTGTAAGACAGAATTAGTTTAAAAATTATCTAACCTCATGCGAGTGAAGATGAGTAGAGAGGCCAATAGTTAAAACGTGGAATAGAGCTGGTATTGTAGATTATTAATCTGGGATTCTGAATACGTTTACTGATAAACAGAGCGTTTTATCTTTGAATGGATCTTTTTGCAGGATGTACGAAAAAGCCCACCAGATTTGGCGGGCTTTTTAGCAGTGGAGCCTAACTTCTAATTATAGTAGCGGAATAATCAGTAGTGCTACGATATTGATAATTTTGATAAGTGGGTTAATAGCCGGGCCCGCAGTATCCTTGTAAGGATCACCAACCGTATCACCCGTTACAGCAGCTTTGTGGGCATCACTGCCTTTGCCACCATAATTTCCGTCTTCGATATATTTCTTTGCATTATCCCATGCTCCGCCACCAGCAGTCATGGAGATAGCAAGGAACAAGCCCGTAATGATTGAGCCCATCAATACACCTCCCAGAGCCTGCGGGCCGAGGAAAACTCCGACCAGCACTGGTATCAGTACAGGCAGCAAGGATGGAATGATCATTTCCCGAATCGCTGCCTTGGTCAGCATATCGACCGCACGGGAGTAATCAGGTTTACTCGTACCATCCATGATTCCCGGGATTTCTTTGAATTGGCGACGTACTTCAATTACAACAGAGCTTGCTGCACGACCAACCGCTTCCATCGACATTGCACCAAACAGGAAAGGGACCATGCCGCCAATAAATAACCCAATAATCACCAGGTGATTAGATAAATCAAAGGTAAGCAGTTTGTCAGCATGTTCTAGTCCGTGAGTATAGTCGGCGAACAGCACCAGTGCAGCCAGGCCGGCCGAGCCAATCGCGTAGCCTTTGGTAACGGCCTTGGTGGTGTTGCCTACCGCATCCAGCGGGTCGGTAATGGCACGGACGGATTCGGGCATACCCGACATTTCAGCAATACCGCCAGCGTTGTCAGTAATCGGACCATAGGCATCCAGTGCTACGATGATCCCGGTCATGGATAACATGGCGGTTGCAGCGATCGCAATTCCATAAAGACCGGCGAGTGAATAGGCAATGATGATACTTGCACAGATTGCTAGCACAGGAGCTGCAGTAGCACGCATGCCCACGCCGAGCCCGGCAATGATATTGGTGGCGTGTCCGGTGGTGGAAGCATTGGCGATATGCTGTACTGGCGGATATTCAGTAGAAGTGTAGTATTCGGTGATGATAACTAATAGACCGGTTAGAGCCAGGCCAACGGCTGTACTGGCAAACAGACGCATGACCAGCTCGCCGCCCCCGACTTCGACACCGCCCAGTGACAAGGTTGCTCCCCCCATAAACCATACGGTTATCGGCAAATAAGCGAAGAAAGCAATTCCACCGGCAACTGCCAGTCCGCGATACAGGGCGTTCATGATCTTGCCACCTTCACGCATCTTGACAAAATAGCAGCCGATAATTGAAGCAATGATGGATACTGCACCCAGTGCGAGTGGGTAGACTACTGCATTGCCAGTTTCGGTCTGGAACAATAAAGCACCCAGCAACATTGTTGCAATGATTGTGACTGCATAGGTTTCAAAAAGATCAGCTGCCATCCCGGCACAGTCACCTACATTGTCGCCTACGTTGTCTGCAATCACTGCCGGATTGCGCGGATCATCTTCAGGGATTCCGGCTTCGACTTTACCGACCAGATCAGCGCCAACATCCGCGCCTTTCGTGAAAATACCACCACCCAGCCGTGCGAAAATTGAAATGAGTGAGCCACCAAAAGCAAAACCGATCAGTGGGTGGATGAGGTTGCTGATATTGCTACTTACATCTGCACCATTGACCAGCAACGCTGTATAACCGGCTACACCAAGCAAGCCGAGCCCCACAACCAGCATCCCGGTTACAGCACCGCCACGGAAGGCGATGGCCAACGCTTCGCTCAATCCGCTGCGTGCGGCTTCAGCTGTCCGAACGTTGGACTGAACCGAGACATTCATTCCCATGAAACCGGCCAGGCCGGAAAGTATAGCTCCCAGCGCAAAACCAAAGGCTGTATCCCAGGAAAGTGTCAAGCCGATAATTAGGAATAAAACCATACCTACCATACCAATGGTTAGATATTGTCGCTTGAGGTAAGCCGACGCACCTTCCTGTATGGCGGCTGCAATTTCCTGCATGTGCGCATTGCCCGCGGGTTGTGCGTAGATACGCCGAATCCACAGGCCACTAAAAATCAGGGCAAGTATCGCGCTGCAGATTGCAATCGTTAAACCGTTTGCCATAAAGAACTCCAGTTAAAATCAGACCATCCTAAATATGTACGGAGCCAGGCCTGATAGCCCCGCATCAATCTACAATCAAAATCGTGAACAGCTTGAGTATATATAGCTTAAACACATATTTTATATGCTCTTACTGCTAAAAAACAAAACAGATTAAATTTTGAACTCAGCCAGCTTTTTAGCAACTGCCGTATTTTTAAGCCGAATATAGTCGGGCAGTCCATTCTTGTAGGGTGGATAGTCTTCCCCCTCGATTAAAGGGCTGAGATATTCGCGGCATTTGTCGGTAATGCCAAAGCCATCTTCACTGATAAAGTCTGCTGGCATCATTTTTTCTACATTGGCAACTTTGGAAAGTTCAACCATACCGATTTTCCAGGTATAGGGCGAATTGGAGGTGCGTTCGATAGTCGGCATCACCGAATTGTATCCGGCAATTGCATATTCCACGGCAGCTTTGCCTGTGGCGTAGGCTTGCTCCACGTCTGTTCGGGAAGCAATATGCCGGGCAGCACGCTGCAGATAATCCGCGACTCCCCAATGATATTTTAATCCCAGGCCATTTCTGACCATATTTGCGATTACTGGCGCCACACCACCCAGCTGCGCATGTCCAAACGCATCGCGCAATCCCTGATCGGACAGAAATTTGCCGTCAGCTCCTTTCACTCCCTCTGATACCACCACCGTACAATAACCGTATTCCTTGACGTAACGATCCGTTTTGGCCAGGAATTTCTCTTCATCGAATGTAACTTCTGGAAACAGGATGATAATTGGGACATGGCGATCCTTGCTGGACGCCAACCCGCCTGCGGCTGCAATCCATCCAGCATGACGCCCCATCACTTCCAGAATGAACACTTTGGTTGAAGTCTTGGCCATACTGGCGACATCAAAACTGGCTTCCAGCATGGAAACAGCTACATATTTGGCAACTGAACCAAACCCTGGGCAACAATCCGTGACAGGCAGATCATTGTCAACTGTCTTAGGTATGTGAATTGCCTGGATTGGATAGCCGAGTGTATCGGCCAGCTGTGAGACTTTTAGGCAGGTATCGGCCGAATCGCCGCCACCGTTATAGAAAAAGTAGCCGATATTATGGGCCTTGAATACTTCTATCAGACGTTCGTATTCCCGTCGGTTATCTTCCAGACTTTTCAGTTTGTAGCGACAAGAGCCAAAAGCGCCGGATGGTGTGTGGCGCAATGCCCGGATTGCTTCGGGGGGCTCTGCGCCGGTATCAATTAAGTCTTCAGTGAGTGCCCCGATAATGCCATTGCGACCGGCATAAACGTTTCCAATTTTATCCGGGTGTGCACGTGCTGTTTCCAGTAAACCTGCCGCTGAAGCATTGATTACAGCCGTTACACCGCCAGATTGGGCATAGAATGCATTTTTTATAGTCATACTCCACTCCTGGTTGATCAAAACCTGTTTCTCGTCCGCGTATCGTGTAAATAAATGTCACGCAGCAGAAGTCTTTGAAAAACCAGCTGCCTGATCAGGTAGTTACAATCTGCCCGACGTTTACTTTAGTCATTTTTCAGCAAATGATCTGGTCTGGAACAGGGAACGGTTCAAAGAAGCGCTTGCCCTGTTTGTTTGAGCGCTGCGAGAATATTTTCCTGTATGGTTTCCACGCTGCCGGTTCCGGCAATTTTGACGTAACCTGGTGCATCGGGATCGCTACTGTTTGACCATTCAAGGTAGTATCCAGCCAATGGCTGAGTCTGCTCATGGTAGACCTGCAGACGTTTGCGCACGGTTTCTTCCCGGTCATCATCACGTAGAACCAGCGCTTCGCCAGTCACATCATCCCGATCAGCAACTGCTGGCGGGTTAAATTCAATATGGTAAATCCGACCCGAGGACGGGTGTACGCGGCGGCCTGATAAACGTTTTATGATCTCAGCATCAGGCACATCGATTTCGATGACATAGTCTATATGCACATTGGCCGTTCTAAGTGCATCGGCCTGAGGAATGGTGCGGGGGAAGCCATCAAACAAAAAGCCGTTAGTGCAATCAGGTTCTTTAATTCGGTGGCGGACCAGATCAATAATGATTTCATCCGAAACCAGGCCGCCAGATTCCATGATTTTTTTTGCCATTATGCCTAGCTCGGTTCCTGCTTTTACAGCATTGCGGAGTATATCGCCGGTGGAAATCTGTGGAATTGAAAAATGTTCGCGGATAAAACCTGCCTGTGTGCCTTTGCCCGCGCCTGGTGCGCCTAGTAAGATGATACGAATGATTGGCCTCCTTTATTTTTATCTGGATGTTAACCATCCTGAAGCTACGCGTGCCATAGATATCCTGTGAGTAATCGGTGTTAGACAAATCGGCATTCTGCTCTGTAGATTTTGCTGTGAATTATATCTCAGGCCAGCCAGTGGCTTGAAGTTTTTGGAGACATTTAGCGCGTCGGCATAGCAGTTGATGCTGGATGGCGTTTTTTACAGATTGAATATGCGATAATTTCAGCTGTCTTTTTCGGGGATAGCTATGGACGAAAACAAAAATAAGGCACTTACGGCTGCATTGGCGCAGATTGAAAAACAGTATGGCAAGGGCTCAATCATGCGGCTTGGTGATAGCGATGTGGCTAAAGATATCCAGGTGGTATCTACCGGTTCGCTGAGTTTGGATATTGCACTGGGTGTGGGCGGACTTCCGCGCGGGCGTATTATCGAGATTTACGGTCCGGAATCTTCAGGTAAAACTACCCTGACGCTGCAGGTGATAGCAGAAATGCAAAAGCTTGGTGGAACAGCCGCTTTTATTGATGCAGAACATGCACTGGATCCACAGTATGCTCAAAAAATCGGCGTTAACGTACAGGAATTGCTGATTTCCCAGCCAGATAACGGTGAACAGGCGCTGGAGATCACGGATATGCTGGTTCGATCCGGATCGGTTGATATTGTTGTAATCGATTCGGTTGCGGCACTGACGCCCCGCGCTGAAATAGAAGGAGAAATGGGCGAGCCGCAGATGGGGTTGCAGGCAAGGTTAATGTCGCAGGCCTTGCGTAAGCTGACCGCCAATATCAAGCGCACCAACACCACGGTAATTTTTATCAATCAGATACGCATGAAAATTGGTGTGATGTTTGGTAATCCGGAAACAACCACGGGTGGTAATGCGCTGAAATTTTATGCTTCCGTTCGCCTGGATATTCGTCGTACCGGATCAATTAAACGTGGTGAAGAAATAGTTGGTAATGAGACCCGTGTCAAGGTCGTTAAAAACAAGGTTGCCCCTCCCTTCAAACAGGCAGATTTCGCTATTTTGTACGGCGAAGGCATCTCGCGCGAGAGCGAGATTATAGAACTGGGTGTGTTGCATAAACTGATCGAGAAAGCCGGCGCTTGGTATTCCTATAATGGTGAGAAAATCGGGCAGGGCAGAGATAATGTGCGTGACTACCTGAAAGAGCACAAGGATCTTGCACATGAGATTGAACAGAAAATACGTGCGGCAGTTGACCTTGCTGAAACAAATAACCGGACTGTTCCACCTTCTCCTAGCGAATAAAGATGAATTTATATACGCGCGCGCTGGGATATCTTGCTCGACGGGAGTATTCGCGGCAGGAGCTGGAAAGAAAGCTATCGCGCCATGAGTGCACACTTGCAGAAATAAAAAATATTCTTGACAGACTTGAGCAGCAAAAACTACTGTCAGATGAAAGGGCAGCTGAGCAGATTCTCCATACGCGCAGTCGTAAATATGGAAGCAGGCGAATACGCTATGAGTTGCAAATGAAGGGAATTACCGATCATCTGATTGAAGCTGCCATGAAAGATTTTGAGCAAACAGAATTTTGCTGTGCACGAGCGCTTTGGTACAAAAAATTTGGCGGGGTTCCGTCTACTCCGGCGGAACGAGGGAAGCAAATTCGTTATTTGGCAGGAAAAGGCTTTCCTTCCGAAGTGATAAGCAGGGTTTTGTGTGATGCTCGGGAAATAGAGAATTGAGTCATGAGGTTTTCAGGATGAAAAGCAGTGAAATCAGGCAGAAATTTCTTGATTTTTTTGAGACACATGGGCATGTCGTCGTGCCATCCAGTCCGCTGGTGCCAGGGAATGACCCCACCTTGCTGTTTACCAATGCAGGTATGGTGCAATTCAAGGACGTGTTTCTTGGTCAGGATAAACGCCCTTACGTTCGTGCCGTCAGTGCCCAGCGTTGCGTGCGTGCAGGTGGCAAGCATAATGATCTGGAAAATGTAGGTTATACCGCGCGGCATCATACTTTTTTTGAAATGCTCGGTAATTTCAGCTTTGGAGATTATTTTAAGCGTAATGCTATTTTGTTTGCCTGGGAATTTCTGACCGGTCCGTTAAATATTCCCAAGGATAAGCTATGGGCAACTGTATATGCGGAGGATGATGAAGCAGCGGATATCTGGCTGAATGAGGTGAAGATTGCTCCTTCCCGGCTGGTGCGTATTGCAACATCAGATAATTTCTGGCAGATGGGGGAGACAGGGCCTTGTGGCCCCTGTTCCGAAATTTTTTATGATCATGGCCCGGAAGTGGCGGGTGGCCCACCCGGATCCGAGGATGCAGATGGTGATCGTTATGTCGAAATCTGGAATCTGGTATTCATGCAATATAACCGCGATACCAGTGGCGAGCTGCATCCTTTACCCAAACCATCGGTGGATACTGGCATGGGTCTGGAGCGTATTGCAGCTGTTATGCAACAGGTTCACAGCAATTATGAAATCGACCTGTTTCGCTGTTTGATTGAAGCGGCTGCCAGAGTGACCGGTGAACAGGATTTGTCAAACAACTCGCTCAAGGTTATTGCTGATCATATCCGTGCCTGTGCTTTCCTGATTACGGATGGTGTGATTCCAGGCAACGAAGGACGAGGTTATGTGTTGCGGCGTATCCTGCGTCGCGCCATTCGGCATGGATACCGGCTCGGACAGAAACAGTCCTTTTTTCATTTGCTGGTGGATGATCTGGTTGATGTCATGGGGCAGGCCTATCCGGAATTGATGGCTGCCAAGAAGCATGTGATCGCTGTTATCAGGCAGGAAGAAGAACGTTTTGCTGAAACACTGGAGAATGGCATGGGAGTGCTGGAAGCAGCATTGGCTCGGGAAAGTAATATGCTTCCGGGCGATGTTGTTTTCCGTCTGTACGATACCTTCGGTTTTCCGGTTGATTTGACTGCGGATATTGCTCGTGAACGGGGAGGTGGAATTGATCTGGCCGGATTTGAGATGTGTATGGCCCAACAACGGGATCGCGCACGTGCCAGCGGCAAATTCACTATGCAGGCGGGTCTTGAATATGTTGGATTACCAACCGAGTTTCACGGCTATGAAACGTTGCAGCATGAAGCGCATATTTTGGTGTTGTATAAGGAAGGCAGCCATGTGGATTTCATAGAGGCCGGTGATGAAGCTGTGGTTGTGCTGGATCAGACTCCTTTTTATGCAGAATCAGGTGGCCAAGCCGGCGACAGCGGAGAACTTCTGTCAGGTAGCGGCACTTTTACCGTAAAAGATACTCAGAAAATTCAGGCCAAGGTATTTGGCCATGCCGGAATGCTGAGTAGTGGTCGGCTGGTGACAGGTGATCGGGTGATCGCCAGGGTTAATCCGATTGCTCGAATCAATACTGCCTACAATCATTCCGCGACACATTTGCTGCATGCTGCATTACGCCAGATATTGGGTAATCATGTCACGCAAAAAGGATCACTGGTTGATGCTGATAGGTTGCGCTTCGATTTTTCCCATAACAGTGCTATGCAGGCAAACGAGATTCGCCAGGTTGAAAATCTCGTCAATGCGCAAATCCGTAAGAACCATGAGGTGGCGACACAGTTGATGGCCTATGATGAGGCCGTCAAGCAAGGTGCCATGGCATTATTCGGTGAAAAATACAGTGATACGGTACGTGTTGTATCAATGGGCGATTTTTCAACCGAGCTATGTGGTGGTACTCATGTGCAACACAGTGGCGATATCGGTTTCTTCCGGATTGTTGCTGAATCTGGCGTGGCAGCGGGTATTCGCCGGATTGAAGCATTGACGGGTGAGGCTGCATTGGCTTACACACAGCAACAGGAGCAACAGTTGCAACAGGTTTCTGATGTGCTCAAGGCAGCACCACACGAAGCTGCTCTGAAGTTATCCCAAGTGCTGGATCATGTCAGACAAGTAGAGAAGGAAATCACAGTTTTGCGATCGAAGCTTGCTGGCATGCAAAGTTCTTCCCTGATTGAGCAGGCGCAGGAAATCAAGGGAATACGAGTGTTGGCGGCAGCGCTGGAAAATGTGAACGTTAGAACATTGCGTGAAACACTGGATAATTTCAAGAGTCGGTTGAAATCGTGTGTTGTCGTGCTGGGTACCATCGAAGACGATAAAGTAATGCTTATTGCCGGTGTAACCAATGATCTGACAGCAAAGCTCAAAGCAGGTGACCTGATCAACTTTGTTGCGCAACAGGTGGGCGGGAAAGGCGGCGGGCGTGCGGATATGGCGCAGGCCGGCGGGACGCTGCCAGACAAGCTACCGCAAGCTCTGACAAGTGTGGCGGGCTGGGTGGAACGCAATCTTTAACCTGTAATTAAAAATTATTCAAATACCTCTTATTCAATATGACAACAACCAGACATTGCAAATTACTCATTCTCGGATCCGGCCCAGCCGGCTATACAGCAGCCATTTATGCTGCACGGGCGAATCTCAATCCGGTGCTGATTACCGGGATGGCGCAAGGTGGGCAACTCACGACGACGACGGATGTGGATAACTGGCCGGCGGATGTTGCCGGGGTGCAGGGTCCAGAGTTGATGGAGCGCTTTCTGAAGCATGCTGAGCGTTTTCAGACTGAAATCATATTTGATCATATCCATACCGCCAAATTGTCAGGAAAGTCGTTTGAACTGACAGGCGACCAAGGAACCTACACCTGTGATGCACTGATTATTGCGACAGGCGCTTCGGCGAAATATCTCGGGCTGCCTTCAGAGGAAGCTTTTATGGGGAAAGGGGTTTCAGCCTGTGCAACTTGTGATGGGTTTTTCTATAAAAATCAGGATGTGGCTGTCATTGGGGGAGGGAATACCGCAGTAGAGGAAGCGTTGTATCTCTCTAATATTGCTCGTAAGGTAACTGTGGTACATCGTCGTGACAAGTTCCGTTCAGAAAAAATTCTGATCGACAAATTGATGGAAAAGGTACAAAGCGGCAAGATTGAGCTAGCGCTTGATCACGTTCTGGAAGAGGTGAAGGGTGATGACAGTGGCGTTACCGGAGTTCGCATTCGTCATGTCCGGGACGATACGGCACGTGATCTTGATTTGCAGGGTGTGTTCATCGCTATCGGGCATCATCCCAATACTGATCTATTCCAGGGACAGCTGGAAATGAAAAATGGCTACATTATTACGCAAGGTGGGAACGAGGGTAATGCAACAGCGACCAGTATCCCGGGTGTATTCGCGGCTGGTGACGTGCAGGATCATATTTATCGCCAGGCGGTTACCAGTGCCGGCAGTGGCTGTATGGCTGCTCTGGATGCGGAAAGATATCTTGAAAAATCCAGCTGAGTGCCATGAATTTTCTGTCCGCATATTTACGTATAGAGAAGGATAACCCGTCATCCAGTCAGGAGACTATCCATGATGCTGCTGCCTTGTTCCGCGAGGCTATGCAGGGAGTTAAACCGCTTGCCAAGACTGGGAGGAAAGTGATGCTTTCTCAATCAAAACGCCGGCTGTTTATTCAACCTCATGTACCAATCCTGCCTTGTGTTGACCATGACTTGCCCGGCGGTCATCAGCAAGAGATAGGAGAGGGTGATGAATGGTCGTTTGCCCGTCCTGGTCTGCAGCGATATACCTTGCGCAAGCTACGGCGTGGATATTGGTCTATTCAGGATGAACTTGATCTGCATGGATTAAATCGGGATGAAGCGTATCGGGTATTGATGACATTTCTGGAGGCTGTTATTTTGCAGGGATATCGCTGTGTACGTGTTATTCATGGCAGAGGACTCAGTTCAAAGAACCGCAGACCGGTACTAAAAATTCTGACAGGCAACTGGCTGATGCGCCATGATGATGTGCTCGCTTTTTGCCAGGCGCTGCCTGAACATGGGGGAAGTGGCGCTGTACTGGTTCTTTTGAGAAATGCGGATAAGTCACCCTGAAAATTGCAGTTGATCGTTTATCTGTTTCTGGAAGCCTGGAAATAACTCTGCCGCTTCGTCGCCCTTTGCCCAACATGCATCCAACATACAGAAATTTTTTACCTGTTTTTATAAAGTATTGAACCCTCCCCGAGCCTTGTATCGAACGATTCACAAATGGCTATCATCGTTTTTCTACATGCAGGAGTGATATTGAGAAACAGGTGAATTCCAAATGTGGTGCAGTCAAGGGCGCGTGCCACGGTATCAAACTGGGCAATCTGACTACTTTGCTGGATAACAAGGAAATTGCTTTGGAAGGTGGAATGTACGATGTGGATACAGGGATAGTTACGTTTTATGACAAGTAATCATCTTTAAGACGTAACTATCCCCCATTAGTTAGAAACTGCTTTTGTAATAATGATTTTAGAATCCCAATTTTGCCAGCAGATCATTAACCTGTGCCTGGTTGACGTAAACATCTTCTTGTTTTTTGGGTTAATTTCCGGGCCGTTTAATAGATTGTTACTCGGTTTGGTTGCTATTTCTTTGCTGGCCGGAGTATCTCCCAACAATTGTTGAGTTTCCCCTCTCAATTGTTTCAATTGTTTGCAAGATTCTCTGGACAAACTGGCCTGTCAGATCATGAAAGTTTTGTGCTGCCAGAATTTCTGTCAGATAGATTTGTGTGGCAGCCGTTTGATCCGGAACTTCATTCAGAAAATCAAGAGTCTGCTTGAGTGCACGATGTATAACAGGTTCGTTTGCTATGGTGGTTACGGTTTCTTCAGGTATCTGCTTCTATAATTTATGTAAACTTTCGGCGTTTGCAGACAGATTCTCAAGGATGGGCTTGGCATCCTCTACCGCGAACGGAGTAGATTTGGCAGATTGAGTTGTTTTGCTAATAATGTAATTTGTTGCAAACGCTGATCATGTCCAAGCTCGGCCAATCAACTGTATATCACTCTCGTAACCCATTTCAGATGATCTACAATTTTTTCATTAGTATCCAAGCTGCTGTTCATTTTTTGGCAATACCTATTGACTAATCAATAAAAACTCCAGGTTTACGCATGTACCGCCATATTCTGAAGAATTTTGTTCAGTTTCTCGTCGAGTGTGGCTGCAGTAAAAGGTTTGGCGATATACCTGCTTGCGCCGGCTTGAGCCGCGACAATAATGTTTTCTTTCTTGGCTTCGGCGGTGATCATTAGCACGGGGATGTCTTTCAATGCATCATCCGCACGGACATTTTGTAACATGGCTAATCCATCCATATTGGGTATGTTCCAGTCGGAAACAACAAAATCAAAACCACCATCGCGAAGTTTTTAGATAGTGTAGTCATGAGATTAAAAATTTGAGATTCTTTTAAAAAACAAAAGGATTTCATATGACACAATCACATCGCAGACATGATATTTCGGATAAGGTATGGACATTGCTGGAGGGTCATTTACCGGGGCGCGAAGGAGTATAGGGAGAGGTGGCTGCAGATAATCGTCGATTTTCAATGCTGTTTTCTGGATATAAGAACAGGCGCTCCATGGAGGGATTTACCGCCGGACTACGGAGGCTGGAGCAACACCCATCGCTGCTTTATTCGCTGGCGTGATAAGGGTATCTGGGAAAAGTTGCTGGAAATTCTGATTGATGACCCAGATTATGAATAGCTGATGATTGATGCCAGCCACTGCAAGGTTCACCCCCATGCCAGTGGAGCCAGAGGTGGTAATCAGGATATGAGTCGGACAAAAGGAAGCTCAACACCAAAATATATCTGGCTGTGGATGCGCATGGTATGCCGATCAGAATCCTTGTCACGCAAGATGCCACTGCTGATTGCACGCAAGCTGGCCACCTGATGAAGGAATCGATGTCGATTATCTATTGGCTGATTACGGTTATGACAGTAATGTTCATTATTGAACAGGCGAAAAAACAGAAGATGAACGTTGTTATTTCACCAAAAAAATAGGAAAATGCAAAGATCATTATGATAATGAATTGTATAAACTGAGGTATCTCTTTGAAAATACTTTCCTTCATCTAAAAAGATGGCGTGGTATTGCTACACGATATGCTAAAAATACCTCTTCCTTTCTTACTGCCGTGCAAATCAGGTGTATCGCTCTTGGGGCAAATATCTTGTGACTACACTGCCCGGGTAAAGCATAATTTTTTCTTATGTTCTAAATAAGAATTTCAAATTTTCATTATCCTTTGACTGCCTTTAGGATGGCATTGCCGATGCGAATGGATGGATAGGGTTCGCCTCGGTTCAGAAACGGGCGTCCAGTGCAATCCGGAAGAGCGGGTCCACATCTTGACGCATTTCTCTTTCCCTTTATCGAGGACATATCTGTCGTGAACGATTGGGTCGCGTTTTGTCTAGTGGCTTTGCCGGCCCTGCCGGTTCTTTCTGCCGTCGTCGCACCGTTGCTGTCTCGCTCCGCCAAGCATCTGGCGGCGCGGATCAGCACAGGTTTCATGGGATTGACTCTGCTGCTGGCGCTGGCCCTCTTGATTGCGGTACTGCAAATGCCGGCTGAACAGGTCCTGGTGTTGCGCGCCGGGCCGCTGGCCTTAATCCTTGATCACTTAGCCGTAGTCATGGCGATACTGGTCTCGGGCATTAGTTTGATCGTGCATATGTACGCGGTGCAGTATATGGCTGACGAGCCCAGCTATGCGCGGTTCTTCGCGTTGCTGGATCTGATGACGGCGAACATTTTGCTGCTGGTGTGCGCATCCGACTTGCTCACGCTGGTCATGTCCTGGTTCCTGGTGGGGGTGCTACTGTACTTCCTGCTGGGACACGACACCACGCGCGCGGCCAGCGGACGCTATGCGTTCTGGACTTTCATCACCTATCGCGCCGGCGACCTGCCTTTGCTCGGTGCGGCTCTTGTGCTTGGACACGCTTACGGCACGATGCAGTTGTCCGAACTGTTCGCGCGCATCGCGGCCAATCCCGACGTGACAGTCGCCGGCTGGCCGGCGACAAGCACTGCAGCGATGCTGGTGGCGTTGGCTGCGTTTGCGCGTTCCGCGCAGTTTCCGCTGCATTCCTGGTTGCCGTACACAATGGAGGGGCCAACCCCGGTGTCGGCACTGATGCATGCTGGTATCGTCAACGCCGGCGGCTTTTTGCTCAACCGTTTTGCCCCCTTGTTCGTACACACGTCGGACGTGCTGCACGTGGTGTTCACGGTTGGATTGTTGACCGCGCTGATTGGATCGGCACTGATGCTCACGCAAAACGATATCAAGAAATCGCTGGGTTACTCAACGATGGGTCAGATGGGTTTCATGGTGATGGAGTGCGGGCTCGGAGCGTTTTCGCTCGCAGTGTACCATCTTGTTGCCCACGGTCTGTTCAAGGCTACGCTGTTTCTCGGGTCGGGTGGTGTGATCAGCGATGCGCGCCGCAACGATGGCGTGCCTCCTGACGATATCTACACCTCGGTAGTCGAACGTAAGCCGTTGCGCTTGGTGCGCCTGCCCTGGTTGGTCGCATTGGCAGTGACAGTGCTAGTTCCGGCCTTCGTGCTCGGCTTTTCGCATCTGCTGGTGGCAGCTGATTTCGTGCATAAGCAAGGGGCGGTCATTCTGCTGTTTTTCGGCTGGATCACGGGTGCCCAGGTCTTTTTCTCGATTCACCGTTTGTCTACCGAGAATCCATGGCGGTTGATGGGAATGATCTTCCTGTCGTTTGTCATCGTCGTTGTGGGTTATACGATAATAGGGCATCTGTTCGAGCAGTTCCTCTATCCCGACGCAACTCTGGTAAATGCGATATATGCCGCAGCAGGAGTCGATCTGATTGTTTTCGATATCATCGTGGTGGTGCTGACCTTGATCTTGGTGGCAGCATGGCTCGTCATTTTGTACGCTGACTCATCGAATATGGGTGGACGTTCGAGGGTCAGGAATATCGTTTACCTCAATCTTTACGCTTTGTTCTCGCGCGAGTTCTACGTGGTTGATGTGTTTGCGCGTCTGGGGCGCATGCTACAAGACGGCTCCAAGCGCGTGAACGTATGGCTGCGCTGGGTTTGATTCATGGAGACGACACCGATGATGATCTCACTGATGGCATTGTTGGCAGTTTTTTTTCTGCCACTATTCCCGTTTAGCATGGTTTTCAACACCGTATTGCGTGCGGTGCGCTTGGTGTGGTTGCGCGCAGCCTTGCTGCTGATTTGGCCGCAAATCGGCGTGTGGCTGATTTCCGGAGCCAGCATGCATCTTTCACAGGCATGGACATCTGCCGTGCTTGCGTGGGCAACCGGCACATCTCTTTTCTATGCTTGGCGTATGCTGTCGACTCGCGATCTCGACATCTGGATCGGATTTTATGCGAGCTCGGCCTGGGCGCTGGCTTGGATCGGCGTCATTGGCGGGGCCGGCGCAATAGAGCTGAGCGCGGTAATGGCATGCCTATCTGTGACCGTGCTGGCGCTAGCTCTGGTCAGTCATTGCTTGTGCAACCGCTGGGGTGATGCCTACGTCGGCCTGCGGCCGGGCTTGGCGCGGGCGATGCCGCGTCTGGGTGCGGCAACCACGCTCTCAGTTCTCGCCGCCCTCGGCGCGCCGGTATTTCCTGTATTTTTCGCGATGATCTATTTGTTGAGCCTGAGTAATGCTGCGACCGTTGTCAGTGTTCTCATCGTTTGGCTGCTGTGGAGTTGGGCGGGAGCGCAGATATGGCAGGGATTTCTGTTTGGAGTGCCGCACGCTGAATATGTTTTCAAATCTGCAGTGCACGACATCCCGGTATTCTGGACTGTTCTGGCCGCGTTGCTGGCCGTGGCCGTGATTGTGGCCGCTTCTCT
>JACDJA010001922.1_pt1 | contig 16083 bp, 22 predicted proteins | sample 7449241 | NCBI WGS metagenome assembly JACDJA01 (sample SAMN14253289, study PRJNA609438) | sludge metagenome | isolation source: initial anaerobic sludge | collected 2018-12-20 | reverse complement strand
GCGGGTTGCCGCCCAAAAGCCGCAACACTTCGTTATCGGCCTTGGCATCGTAGCGTAAACTACGACCTGCGGCCTCTGCCTCGTTTTGCGGCTTTTGGATCAGCAACTCGGCTCACGAGGGATTCAATCAGAGGTTCCCTAGGTAATATCCACCTGCGCAAAATAAGATCGGATTCATGATTTTCCAACCAGAAATCCGGGGCTGTCAGTTAAAAGATCACGCCTAAACGCATCAACAACTTGTGAGACAAAGGATAAAAGCCTAAAATCCCAAGCTTGGTTTTTGTTGGACCCGGTGTCTTATTCGATCAATGAACACGCGCTGTAAGGCGGGTGAGCAACCCTTGATCCAATTAGATCTTCAATTTGTTTTATTAAGGAGAAGCCATGTCTGTTAAGCATCCCGTTGTGGCTGTCACCGGTTCGTCCGGCGCTGGCACCACCACTGTAAAGCGTGCTTTTGAACACGTATTTCGCCGCGAGTCACTCACGCCTGTCGTGATTGAAGGTGACAGCTTCCATAGCCTGTCACGGGTGGATTTTAGAGAAGCGGTCAAAAAGGCGGAAGCGCTGGGCAATTTCTCTTTCTCCCATTTCGGTCCGGAAGCCAACCACTTTGACAAACTGGCCGAACTGTTCAAAACCTACGGCGAAACAGGCACAGGCAAAAAGCGCTACTACATCCACAGCGATCAGGAAGCGGCAGAACACAACGCCCGCCTCAACACCAACCTCAAGCCGGGTGAGTTCACGCCATGGGAGGACATCCCCCTCGGCTCCGACCTGCTTTTCTATGAAGGCCTGCACGGTCTGGTCAAAACCGACACCATTGACGCTTCGGCGCACGTGGATCTGGGCGTGGGCGTTGTCCCCATCATCAACCTGGAATGGATCCAGAAGATTTTCCGTGACAACGCAGAACGCGGCTATTCCGCTGAAGCCACGGTCGATACGATCCTTCGCCGGATGCCTGACTACGTGAAGCACATCACACCTCAGTTCTCACGTACCGACATCAACTTCCAGCGCGTTCCGACTGTGGACACCTCCAATCCGTTCATCACGCGCGACATCCCCACCCCCGATGAGAGCTTGGTCATTATCCGCTTTTCAAACCCCAAGAAAATCGGAGCTGATTTCCCTTATCTGTTATCGATGATTCCCAACTCATTTATGTCTCGGTATAACACCATCGTTGTTCCAGGCGGCAAAATGAGCTACGCAATGGACTTGATCCTCACACCGGTCATCCACAACATGATCGAACAACGCAACGCCTGATAACGGCTCTCCGGTCAAACAAAAAACCCGCTGGATTCAGCGGGTTTTTTATTGGCCACATCGGCCACGGTCTGGCTTCCAAACAAAAAAGCGCCCGTAAAGGGCGCCTTTTAATCGACTCGTTAAAACAGATGACGAGTTAAAGGAAGATCACTTGCCCAGCTTGGCCGGATCAATCGTCTTGGCGCCTTCATACTGGCTGTACTCAACGAGCGAACCATCATAAAGACGGGCTTTCTTGTCACCCACGATTTCATGGGTCACAAACCACAGACCAGAGGCCAGATGACCGGTGTTGCAGTAGTCGACGATCTCCTTACCTGAATTCAAACCGACCGCTTTGAACATGGATTCATAGCTGGCTTTGGGCAGGAAGCGTGCAGAAGCCCCATCGGCAGTGGTCAGTAAATCTGGCGGAACGTTCTTCGCACCGGGCAGATGACCAGACAGTTCTTTGGGCTTGGTGAAAACCCCCATGTACTGGTTGGTTGGACGGGCGTCGGCAAGCTCGACAGCGCCTGGTTGTTCAAGGGCCTTTTTGACATCCTGATAAGTCGCAAGAATATTCTTGCGCTCGGCAGTAGCAACCCAGTTGCCCGCGGAAGCGGCAGGTGAATCGGTCGCCGCTGGCATGCCGTCTGCCAACCATTGGGCCATACCACCGTTCAAAATGGCCATGTTGTCCTGACCGTAGTATTTCAACTGCCAGTACAAACGAGTGGCCTCGTCAACGTCTGGAGTAGAAAGACCTTTGGGCACGATCACAATGGGCTGATCCTTGTTCACGCCCCATGATTGAACCAGTTTCTCGAAGGCCGCCTTTTCAGGGATAACACCCGGTACCTTCTTGCCATCGATGTCACGCGTGACACGGATCGCCTTGAAATCGACAAACGATGCGCCCGGTACATGCCCGCTCACGGTCACGGCAACTTTCTTGCCCTTAATCTCTTTGATCTCAGGGGCGGTCGTGAAATCTTTCATGGTGCCACTGACCTGCAGCACCTTGACGTCGTTCAAATGTGCGTTCAGCCAAGCCGGATCAACCAACGGCCCCGGCACAGTAACCGCAAACGCGCTTTGTGCCGCGAACGATGCCGCGATCACAGCGGGCACAAATACAAACTTCTTGAAATTCATTCGTCAAAACTCCTTCTTTAGAACATTTAACTGTCAGATAGCCTACGGCGCATCCAACCACCCCATGAGATGCTAACCAGAAAGTTGCATCGCCTATCAAAACACACCAACCAGATCGTGACAATGTGTGTTTTTTTATGCCGAATAACGCTGCACCCCCATGTGTTGCACTGTCGTTAAAATCGCATAGATATCAATAAACTCTTCGCTCAACACCTGTTTTGATCGGTCTTCGGCAATCTCGACCGGAAGTTCACCTTCCCCGGTCCAGCCCAGAAATTCATCCCGCGCGATGAGCAATCGCTGAATATGTGGTTCGCACAAACGAACCAACATCATCAACCAACGGGAAACCAACCAGGATGGGCGTGCACGATTAACGACAAACGCGTCGGGCAACAGGGAAACCAAATCATTTGCGGAACGAAAGTGCTCGTCCGTCACCCAGCGATTGGTTGTGAACAGGGAACGTACGGCACCTCGCGCATCAATGGAAACACCTACGAAATGGCTGAATCGGGCACTCGGTTCCGGACGAATAAACAGATGAAAATGGCCATGCTCATCAGAAGGACGCTCACCATCAGCATGCGCATGGTAGTAATACATTGCCCCCGTATCCGGGTCCGACACATCTCCTGAGGGATAGTGCTGCCAGCGGAGCACGGGCGAATCAGGCTCATCTCTGAGCAACTCACCCAGAATTGTTAGCTGATCATTGATCAGGGCCTGATTGATATCGAAAAATTCCTGAGCCGCAGATACGAGCTCGTCGAAATCCGGCTCAGGAAGCTGAATCAGCCAATCCCGATAATCATCCAGCGGGCATAAGGCAGAGATCGTCACACTGAATGCTCTCGACCACGTACTGACTTGGAACTCATTGTGAATCGCTCGGATTCAACCTGGATTATCGGCCACCAGGTGCGCAGGGATTGCCGCCACGACTGGCCGGCGCACAGGGATTGCCACCGCGACTTGCCGGCGCACAGGGATTGCCACCGCGACTTGCCGGCGCGCAGGGATTGCCGCCACGACTGGCCGGCGCGCAGGGATTGCCACCGCGACTTGCCGGCGCACAAGGATTACCACCGCGACTTGCCGGCGCGCAGGGATTGCCCCCACGACTTGCCGGCGCACAAGGATTCTCACCTCGGGCTTGGGCTGTCGGAATAACAGACAGCACGCTCACTGGCGAAGGCGCCACGGCAGCTGCGGTGATTGCTACGGCCAACGCCGGAACAGAAGCGGAAAGAAAACGTCGTGACTTGGAACGCATCATTTTTTTATCCTGTTGAGTCATGAATCAAATCCCCTAAAAGTCGTTATTCGCAATGTTCTGCATGAGAGTGTGCACTTAATTCGAACGCAACAGGCCGATATTTAAGCCGCGCGCGAGCCAAGATTACCATGGACCGCACTACCCTCTCCATCGAAGGAAATCGTCGGATCAGTTTCATCCACGATATCTTCTGCGGTAATCACACCATGAGTCCGGCGCTCCAATACCCGACCCAGCGCGAAGCCACCTATGGCGACCAACACCATAACGGCCCAGATCAGCCAAGGTGAAACTCCGAGATACTGCGGCAAGGTTTTGGCAGTGAATTGCGCCGAATGCAAAATGGACTGGATCAGGGCGCTATCGTACACAGACGCAAAACCGAAAATCCCCAGCACCATGCCCACCATAAAGACCAGACCATCGATCCGTCCCGACATGAAGCCAACAACCGAAGTGCCGGGGCAGTAGCCACCGATTGCGAAACCGGCTCCGATCAGGGCAGCCCCGGAAACCGTGGCCCAGAGGAACGTGGTTGGTACGAAGAACCCCTTGGAACCGAAGTAATTTCCGGTTTGCAGGAGAAGAATACCCAGAGAAGCCACGATGATGGCCGTAAACATGACCTTGAAGACAGACCAGTCTGTCAGGCGGAACTGAGCCGTCAGCTTGCACGGAGACCCGAAACCCGCCTGCTCCAGCACATAGCCGAACAGAATCCCCGAAGCCAGTGCAGTACCTGCTACTCCATAATCCATTACCAGACCCTCCGCAACAGTGCGCTCATACCAAGGCCAACCAAAAAGAAGACCACGAGGAAGATAAATCCACCGATGCCGAGCATTGCTGTACCGGACAAACCGACACCGCTCGTGCAACCAGCCGCAAGGCGAGAACCGAACCCTGCCAACACGCCACCGAGCAGCGCCAGAGCCAGGCGCGGTGCCACGCCGATTTTGCCGGCGCCCGTATCGACTTTCAGTTTGAAGCGCCCTGCGCTGGCAGCAGCCAGAAGCGCGCCGATGGCGACCCCGACAACCTCGACGACGATCCAGCTCGCAAACGGGTTGGCGCCATGCGCAACCATGCCGCCAAGATAACCATTGGACTGCGTTGCCGCCGGTGCGATCTGCATCCCCAACCAGGCGGCAATACTGGCGAACGTACCCGAGGCCCCGACACCATTCCCGACGAGAACGAAGGTAAGGATAAGAACCAATCCGAGCACCAACCCAGCGACCAGAGGCGGCCACAGCGGACGAACCGACGAACCATCAGACATATATCACTCCTTTTTCTACTATCGATGCCATCTGACCTTTTAGCCTAAAGACAGGGTAAACGCCCAATCGATATGTTTGATTGAACCATTCGCCCTATCTATTGATGCACTAAAGATCTTATCATTCAACAGCATTTCAGAATGAAGCCGACTCAGCTTCGAGGTAAGCAAGTGAGGTGTACTTGCCTATGTTTTCATCGAAGCCTTTGGTTACCGGTGCGTATTTTTTCACGCGCGGATCTTCAAGTGCCAAAGATTTGGCCAATTCCTGCCCGCCCATCTGCTCGACGGCCTTTTGTGCAGACTGGTAAATCCCCTCGAACAATTCCCGGTTGTGCGCAAGAACCTGCTTGCCGGGATGCCCATGTGCGGGAATCCACAATGCCCCCGGCACCGCCGCTTCCAGCGCATCATAATTTTTGAATGTCCCGCGGAAACTGCCATCGTCCATGAATGCGATTCGATTATCCATCGCGACATCACCGACATGAACGATATTGTGCCCCACGATTTCCAGACTGATATCGGAGGGCGTATGCGCCGTACCGTAGAAATGCACCTTGATTTTCGTATCGCCGAAATCCAGAACGTCGCCATGGCTCAATGCCAGTGTAGGCGGCGTGACGGCCGTGCCTATGGTGGCGTTGTCGGTCGAACGCTCCATCAGGTTGCGCCAGAACTCACCTTGCCCGGTCTTGATGGCCGAGATGGTTTTCTCATGCGCATAAAGAGGGACATCGGGGTTCTCATTCACGAAGGCATGATTCCCCAACCAGTGATCACCGTGATAATGCGTGTTGATCACGGCTACTACCGGCGCGTTCGTGATTTGACGAATCTGGCGCAGGGCCATCTCCCCGATTTGCCGGGAAGCACCGCTATCGATAATGACCACGCCTTTTTTCGTGTTCACGAAAGTCACGTTACTCATCATCCCCTGATTCTCCGCCGAGGGGAAACCCCAAGGTGAGACAATGCAGAATACGTGCTCAGCCAACTGGGTAGGCTTGATGTCAGGCACCTTCGGCCCGGCAATAACCAGATTCTCCTCTGCAAAAACACGCGCGGAAAAAGCCGCTGGCAACATGGTCGCTCCGGCCACGAAGCCTACGGATTGCAAAAAGCGTCGACGGGGCATAGGTTCTGTAATTGATTTCATTGTGTTTGATCTCATTTTTATCTGACTCCCAACTAGGATAGAACGACTCGACCGGATGACCGAGCATGACTCCTGCTATGATCTTGGTCAGTGCAATGAAAGATTTCAATACCATGATTATTGATTCTTTAAATGAGCCCCTGGATTTGCTTGTCGGTTCGGCGCGATTTCGACACCACAGCCTGCACGCGAATCTCCAGCAGGGAGCCAGAATCATTACTTCTTCGCTCCAAGGACACGACCGGATCCCATGAGTTGTCTCAATCAACACGACTGCGCCACCTTCGCACTTGCACATGCGGAAGAAGTATGTCTTGCACGTGGCGCGCGATTAACCCCCATCCGGCGTGCCGTGCTGACGGAAATATGGGCGAATCACGAGGCGACGAAAGCCTATGATTTGATTGCACGTCTCTCAAGCGAAGGCAGCCTGATCAAGCCGCCCACCGTTTATCGCGCACTGGATTTTTTGCTGGCACACGGATTGATTCATCGCATCGAGAGTTTGAACGCGTTCATCGGCTGCCATCATCCGGACACGCAGCATCAGGCCATTTTGATGATCTGCGACCAATGCGGCACGATTAACGAAGCAGCCAGCGAGCCCCTCAATGGCATCCTGAGCGCGCTCACTCTTGCGGAGAAATTCAAAGTGACGCACCAGTCCATCGAGCTGCACGGTCTATGCGCGACCTGCCAAAGGCTGGGATGAAAGAAGTCCGCATCACTGCTGACTTCAAGCTAAAATACCCCCCGTCATTTCCGCCACATCTGGTCTTCTCATGCCTACGCCCCAAGAAATCGCCCAACTTCGTGCCGATCTGGTTCAAACCACCACGCTGATGAATCAATCACTCACGCTGCATTCCACCTGGGGATTGTTTTCCCCGCGTGAAATCGACGAAGGCACGCGTTTACTGATGGGTTTTCTGGATGCGCCGGAACCCGGCCAGACTATTGTGGACTTAGGGTGCGGCTATGGCCCGATCGGGCTGGCTCTCGCGAAGGCTCAACCCGAGGCAGAAGTGATTTTGCTCGACAAGGACTTCGTCGCCTGCGCGTTTGCGGCAAGCAATGCCCAACGCAATCATTTGGGCAACGTCGTCGTCAAGCCCAGCAACGGTCTCGATGCCCTGCGCGGCCAACATGTTGATCGCATCGTATCGAACGTACCCGCCAAGGTGGGCAAGGAGATGTGGTCGATCATGCTCTGGGATGCTGCCGAGGCGCTCAACCCCGGCGGGGATATCTGGTTTGTGAGCATCAATGGCCTTCGCGACTACTTCAAGCGCACATTCAAGGAACAGTTCGGCAACTACGAAAAAATCAAACAGGGCCAGAACTACACCATTCATAGAGCGATCAAATCATAGTTTTTTAATGGGTTCAGATCCCATCTTTGGACATTTGGCCGACATTCATCATCCGATCGAGAGCATTCCCAGTGACGACCGATTTCTATACCTGGCATTTGCAGGGCGATGGCACAGCACGCCTGCTTCCCCTTTCAGATGAAACGCCCTGCGCGGGACCAGTCTGGGTGCACCTGAATTACACCCAGCCTGAAGCCGAGGAATGGATACGTAGTCAAATCGATCTGGACAGCACGGTTCAGGACACGCTATTGGCCGAAGTGACCCGGCCACGCGCCTTGATTCTCGATCAGGGGCTGCTGCTGACGCTGCGCGGCATCAACCACAACCCGGGGCAAGAACCGGATGACATGATCGGTATCCGGCTCTGGATCACACCAAAGCTCATCATCAGCACTCATTTGCGCACCTTGCAGGCGGTCAATACGTTGCAGCGCGATATGGAAACCAACAATGCGCCCAAAGATGCCGGTCAATTTGTCACGCGGCTCGTCGAACTTCTGAACGACAACATGCTGGATACGATCGAAGAAATCGACGAACTCACCGACAATTACGAAAAAATCATGCTGATCAGTGAAGATGTCGAACCGGTATCCGACCGTGACCTGGCCGATCTGCGCACGATGATTCTCACCCTGCGACGTTACCTGGGGCCACAACGGGATGCATTGCTCACGGTCATCGGCAGCCATCTGATCTGGATGAAGAAAGGGCCGATCCAGCGCCTGCGCGAAGCGGAAAACAGACTGACTCGCTATCTTGAGGTACTGGATGCCTCCCGCGACCAAATGCGCATTATTCAGGAACAGTTGCAGACCCGCTCCAACAATGAACTGAACAAACAACTGACCTTCCTCACCGCGCTATCAGCCATTTTCCTGCCGTTGACGTTCATTACCGGCCTGTTCGGGGTCAATATCGACGGTATTCCGGGCAATCAGGGGCATCCGTGGGCCTTCAGTCTCTTCGCTCTGCTACTGGGGGCACTGGGCGCCGTTCTCATCTACCTGTTCAAACGCGCCCGATTGTTCTGACCCTTCACGCCGCTCGCTCAACTCAAGAGGCACGAGGTATCCACTTGGATAACGCCCGAACACCAGTGGCCCGAAGAATCGCTTTTTTATGATCAAAACGTGCGGTCGTCACCTTCGGAACAGGCTTTGGGGCATCGATTTCCTGCCGCACCTTCGCCTGAGTGGGCAACAATGGCAGAAACCCTGCCGCCATGATCTCCAAAGCGTCGTGCATCCCCAAACGATTCAGAACCTCTTCGGGCGCTTCGATGAAACGCACATAAGAAATTCCCACAAGATGCAGCCGGCAGGCTGCATAAACTTCAGCCCATTCAAACGATGCAGTATGTGTGGCGGTATCAAGTACGTGACCCATGATTAATCTCCAAATGTGTCTATTTAATCTACACGAACAGATAGTAGACACTTGATCAAGATGCGTCAACATTGTTTAGTCAAGTTTATTGACACATGTTGTATTTACGGCACAATGACGCATTAACAGGCTGCTGAAATGAGTATTTCAGCAGCCTGTTAATGCGGAACATGGATGTCCCGCCCACGAATACGGGCGTGTACCGGATTCGTTAGGTCTGAAAAACTCAAGGATGAGTTTTTCAGCATCCTGATAAATCATCTACCGGCACACACACAAAAGACCATGCTTAATCACGCTGAAATCGCGGCCCTGAAATGGGATGTACGACAACGCCTCACGCTATTGGAAAGCACACTGTTACTCACGGGTTGGGTGCGCACGCAGGCGCTCGTCGAGACGTTCAGCATCAGTCGGGCTCAGGCATCCAAGGATTTTGCGGTGTATATGAACCTTCGCCCCGATAATCTCAAGTACAACAAATCACTGAAATATTACGAAGCAGGTGACACGTTCACCCCGCTACTGCTCACCGGTTCGGCCACGGATGTACTCAATGCCCTGCAGGTGGTTAATCCACAGCAGACACCCGTGGTTACCCTGGCTGCCGCTCTGCCAGCCATCCAGGTGGTACAGCCCCTGGATCGTCAACTGGATTGGTCGGTGCTGAAGGCTGTGAGTCAGGCCATCTGCCAAAAACGGAAACTCAAGGCGGCGTACCAGTCCATGAATCGCAATGAACCAACCGAGTTGACCCTCTCGCCGCATCATTTGGTGTTCAGTGGTTTCCGCTGGCATGTGCGCGCATTCAGTGATACGCATCAGGCATACCGTGATTTCGTATTGGCGCGATTCAGGGGAGAGGCGCCCCAATTGCTGGATGAAACTGCGATCACGGGCGATCACGATGAGGCATGGCATCAAACCATTGATGTGATCATCGAGCCGCACCCGGACCTTCCGGAAAGCCAGCGAATGATTCTGGCCGAAGACTACGGAATGGTCGATGGAACACGTTGCGAGCCCGTTCGTCAGGCCTTACTGCCCTACTTCTTGCGGTTGATGCAAATTGAGCCCGAACGGCAACACCCCGACCCGAAAATCCAACAGATCATTCTGAAAAACCCGGAACAGGTTCAACCGTTTTTGTGGCGCAACAATTAGCCTGCAGAAAATGAGCGTTAATTCGGGCGGGTGCTAGCGACTGGGCAAATAGGCCATGGGATCGACAGGTTTACCATCCCGACGTATCTGGAACAGCAAACTGCCGGTTTTATCCTTTGCACGCCCATCTCGCCGCCCCATGGTCGCCACGACTTGACCTGCCCGAACGGACTGCCCCTCCTTCACCAAAAGGCTGCGGTTGTAACCGTATGCCGATAGCCATGTCGAGTTGTGCTTGATGATCAAGAGATTACCGTAACCAGGCAGACCATTGCCGGCATAAACCACTTCTCCGGCTGCGCTGGCACGGACAGGTTCTCCGATTTGACCTGCCAGAATCAATCCTTTTTGCTGCTTGCTTTGGTCAATAAACCGACTCAGAACACGTCCGTTAACCGGCCACTGCCAAGCCACGCCCTGAGACGAAACGGAGGCATTGGAGCGGGTTGAGGCTGATTGGGAGGTCGGTTTGGCGGACGACGGTTGATGTGGAACGGCTCGCGGCGGCGTGTTTGCGGCGGCTCGTGCGGTTTGCCCTGGCGGCGTCAGTCGCAGTATTTGCCCCGCACGCAAATCACGCGGATTGCGGATGCCGTTCCAACGCGCGACATCACGCCAATCCAGATCATTCGCCACGGCAATGGAGTAGAGCGTGTCGCCCGGTCGAACGCGTATGGCCGAAGATTCCGGCCCTGCCCACCGATCAAAATGAGACCCTGTGGCACAGCCCGACAAGGTCATCACGCCAAGCAGCAACCCGACCCATGCCATCCGGTACAGGGGCCTCACGAGGGCTGCAAGACGCGATAACTGGTTCACGATGGGATAATGCGCTCCATCCGGTCAGAGTTTCGTCCATCGCCATAAAATCACGGCGATGACCAGTAAAGCGACCGTCAACCAACCCAGCCACTCAATATAGTGGCGGAGCTTGGGTGCAATCTTCGGCCCGGCCCAGGCGATCAACCCCGCAACCAGATAAAGCCGCCCACCGCGCCCGGCCAGAGAAGCGACAAAAAACAAGGCTGGATTCATGGTCAGCGCACCGGCCGTGATCGTAAACGCCTTATAGGGAATGGGCGAAAAACCCGCCACGATGATCGCCCAGAATCCCCACTCATCAAACCACAGTCTGGCTTTTTCAAAAACCGAACCATAGCCCCATTGCTGGATATAGGGCATCAGCCAATCAATCGCCACCCAGCCGATCAGATATCCGAACATGCCACCTAAGGCAGAAAAGACAGTAGCAATGGTCGCAAACTGCCACCAACAGCGCGGCCGGGCCATGGCCATCGGAATCAGCATGACATCGGGAGGAATCGGGAAAAACGAGGCTTCCGCGAAGCTTAGTCCGCCCAGTGCAACCGGCGCATGTCGATGCGCAGACCAGGATAAAACTCGATCGTAAAGAGCGCCAAATAGTCTCAAGACTGTGCTCCGGGAAGCATGGGGACAAAACTGACCGCATCGAAAAACTGACTTCTGAAGTCCGTTTCGGTACGGGTAATCACGGTAAGTCGCTGGGCACCACCCTGCGCGCCAACCGGCACAATGAGTCGACCGCCGACGGCCAGCTGCACTTTAAGCTCATCGGGAATGGTTGGTGGCGCCGCGGTCACGATGATTCCATCGAATGGAGCCTGCGAAGGCCATCCTTTGAAACCATCTCGGTGCAAATAACGGATATTCAACAATCCCAGCCTGCGGTGACGGGCCTTGGCCACGTCCAGAAAAGCCCCGATCCGTTCGATCGTGAACACCGCACAACCACATTGAGCCAGCACAGCGGCCTGATACCCCGAACCGGTGCCGATCTCCAACACCCGTTTCACCGGGATATTCGCCCCCAGAAGCAGCTCGGACATCCGCCCCACAATATAAGGCTGGGATAATGTCTGTCCTTGCCCGATGGGCAACGAGCAATCGTCATATACCCGCATCCGCAGGGCTTCATCGACAAATGCCTCGCGTGCCAAGGTGTTCATCGCGGCCAGCACCTTGGGGTTGGATACGCCTTGCTGCCGCACTCGTTCGACCATGGCGCCACGTGCCCAGGTATAGTCCGGCCCTCGTTTGGAAGAAGATGTAAGCTCGTCTTCAACTCGACGAGCCGTTTTCTTCGCCGCCTTCTCGGGCACACGCAGTTCTGGCTTGCCTGATGAAGACAATATCTTCTTCAGACGTGGAAAATCAGACGATGTCATTTGGGCAAGGCACACACGGGTTCCGCCAACCAATCGGCGACACCGGGTATGGCGCTGTGCCGCGTCATATCGAATTGCACCGGGGTAACCGAGATGTGTCCGGCGGCGACAGCGGCAAAATCCGTGCCCTCTCCGGCATCCGCACCCTCTCCGGCGGCGCCGATCCAGAAAATTTCCCGGTCGCGGGGATCCCGATCACGAACGATCCCCGATGACGGATGGCGACGACCCAAACGGGTGGCGAGCATGGGTTTGATCTGATCGGCCGGTAAATCCGGCACGTTGACATTCAGCAGTGTAAACGCGGGCAGGGGGTGATTCACCAGGCGGCAGACCAAATCCACGACCGCATCGGCGGCGACACCCAAATGCTCCGGGTGATGTGCCGCGTTGGAAACGGCAATCGCCGGCAACCCAAGCGAACGGCCCTCTGTGGCTGCGGCAACCGTACCCGAGTACAACACATCATCACCCAGATTCGAACCATGGTTGATGCCGGAAACAACAATATCGGGCACCACGGGCAGCAAACCTTGTATCGCCAGATGAACACAATCGGTTGGTGTACCATCCACCGCCCAGACATCCGGCTCGACCAGCCGGGGTCGCAACGGGCGGCTCAGCGTCAGGCTGTTGGATGCACCGCTGCGGTCTCGATCCGGTGCCACAATCGTTACATGCCCCAGCGCTTTAAGGCGCTCGGCCAAAATCCGTATCCCTGGCGAGAGGTAACCATCGTCATTACTGACCAGAATATTCATGAATTTGCATCCAAACGATAACGAGGGCATAAGGATACCGGTGCGGCGGCTGCTTTACACCTCGCACTTGAACTAAAATCGAACAAAGTTATTTCATGGCATGAGCAATGGCGAAAAGCAGCAAAAAAACAGCACCACTCGCCCCTGAGGATATCGCCTTATTTCACGAGGCCGTAGGCTCGGTTGAGCCGGTCGCAAATGCTTGTGTCGTGGTGGATGAGGCACCACCAAAACCCGGTCACAGGAAGGTGATTCCAGAGCGGCTCAGCGATTTCATCGACCAGCATCTATCCGATGGATTCGCACTGGAAGAACCCATCGAACATGGCGAGACCTTGAGTTATCTTCGGCCAGACAGCCCGCCTACGCTACTTAGAAAGTTGAGACGCGGCCAATTCAGCGTTGCGGCCAGTCTCGATTTGCACGGCATGAGCATCGACGAAGCGAGAAACAGTATCGCTCGATTTTTCCTGGCGCAACGCCGGGACGTGCGATGCTGTGTCCGGATTGTTCACGGCAAAGGCAACCGATCGATTGGGCAGGTTCCCGTTCTCAAACGCATGGTGAACCACTGGCTGCCCCAGCGAGATGATGTTATCGCCTTCTGCTCTGCACCGCCGCATGATGGCGGCACAGGCGCAATTTACGTATTGTTACGCAAGTCCTAATCCCGGAAATTCAAACCAAATGCCATCAACAATCCACGCCCTTGCTCAGGCCGTACGTGCCATTCCCGATTTCCCCAAACCCGGCGTCATCTTTCGAGACATCTCCCCACTTCTGAACCATCATTTCCGCGAGACAATCGATATGTTGTCTGCCCAGTTCACACCAGAAGAATGGGCAGAAATCGATGCCATCGTGGGGATTGAATCCCGCGGGTTCATTCTGGCTTCCGGAATGTCCTATGCCCAAAACAAGGGGCTCATGATCGTCCGCAAGCCGGGGAAGCTGCCGCCACCCAGACATAGCGTGCGTTACACACTTGAATACGGTGAAGACGAACTGCAAATGGCTACAAATCTGAATCCACAGCGCGTATTGATCATCGATGACGTGCTTGCCACGGGCGGCACGCTGCTGGGTACATGCGAACTCTGTGCGCAATGCGGACATGAGATCAAAGGCATCGGCACCTTGATCAACCTACCGGGTCTGAATCAATTCAGCTGGCCAAACACACCGGTACGCAGCCTATTCACCTACTGAACAGTGAACAAAACGATGAAGAAAAACATACTCCTCGTCATGGCACTTCCACAGGAGAATGTGGGGAACCGTCTGGATCAGTTCGGCCTACCTATTCTTTACACCGGCGTCGGCAAGATTAATGCGGCTATAAAGCTGGGTGAAATCCTGTCCAGAACGAATGAAGAGTACATCGTGATCAATTTGGGGTCGGCAGGTTCACACCAGTATCCAGCCGGCGAAACACTGTGCATCACCCGGTTCTTTCAACATGACATGAATGCAACGGCGCTGGGTTTTGATCCGGGTCAAACACCCTTTGAAGAGGACACACACATTACAGGCAGCCTGGCCATACCCGGGATGAAACAGGCAACCTGCTTCACCGGGGATAGTTTTGTCACCGAACGGCACCCAGATCTCGGCTTTGAAGTCATCGATATGGAAGCCTATTCGCTGGCGAAAACGTGCCGCCACCACAACGCAGAATTCATCGCGCTGAAGTTTATTACCGATGGTGCAGACGGTCAGGCCGCACAGGACTGGTCAGAGGCGCTCAAAATGGCCACCGAGCATTTGAGCGTGGCGCTGGATGAAACTTTGAAACATCTGGAGCGTCTTCAACTGGCAAGCAAATAAAGCACTACTCAGTTGCCAGTTACAAGGAAATTATCCATGAACAACCGGAAGCGGATTATCGCCGCCCTATTAATGTTGTCTGCCAGCCCCCTGGCTATTGCCGGGACATCGACAAATACACTTGGCGAAAAAATTGCCAGAAAGGGAACAGGTGACGTTCCGGCCTGTGCGATATGCCACGGCGATCATGGCGAAGGGAATATAAAGGCTGGCTATCCGAGATTAGCTGGCATGAATGCAGAATATCTAGATCAACAAATGACGCTGTATGCACAAGATGAGCGAAAAAATCGAATCATGCAGGAATATGCACAAAAGCTGAGTATCGCGGAGTGCCGAGCCGTATCTGATTACTACGCGAATCAGACCGCGCATTCACCACACATTGATCTCCAAACCCTTCCACCTCAGGCGGCGAAATTGCTTCAAGTGGGTGCGCCGAATCGGGGGATACCAAGTTGCTTCAGTTGCCATGGAGACAACGGGCAAGGTAATAAAGATGGAATCGCGCCCATTGCAGGCCAACCTGCCATCTACTTTATCCATCAAATGAACGCGTGGCGATTTGATGAACGCCCGGTGACAGAGGGCAATCCGATGGCAGTCATCGCAAAAACATTAACCCTGAAGGAAATCGTCTTGCTGGCGCATGCTCTGCAATAGAGTTTCCACCATTAAACAGACTACCGGTGATCAACAACGAAAGGTATTTTGGCGAAAAAAGTACCTGCCGTCGTCGAAAAGCTAAGATCAGCCACCCAATCCGTTCGCGTCGTTGTGCAGACAGGCAGGATGATATTCTGAGCATAATTTCCATCACTGGAACGGGTCAGTGGATACCGGTTGATGCCCATGTCCATGCCCACCATCTGAAAATCCACAGAGACCGCACCCATCGATTTTGAGGCATCACCTTGCGGTTCCACGACCAGTGAAAACTTCTCCAGCGGCTTGATCACATTGGGTGCCCGCACAAGCACGTGGCCGATTTTTCCTAAGGACAAGTCACATCCTGCGCCTTTAATCGTGCAGTCAGTCGGGATCACCACCGGAATAACCGGGCCAGAAGCCGTATCCTTGGGGCGAACTTCAGCAGGATTATGGCCCCAAATAAAACTCAGAACGGCAAGAACGACGAACGTGGCAACAAGCCAGCGAGCTTGATTCATCGACATATTCAGACCTCTCATTTGGCCGCAGACTCTATCATTAAAG
>JACDJA010001919.1_pt1 | contig 16102 bp, 15 predicted proteins | sample 7449241 | NCBI WGS metagenome assembly JACDJA01 (sample SAMN14253289, study PRJNA609438) | sludge metagenome | isolation source: initial anaerobic sludge | collected 2018-12-20 | reverse complement strand
TCGGGTCCGTGCTGCCGTGCTCTCCAGCGAGCTGCAGTGGCCCTCGTGCCGGGTCACGGTCAACCTGGCGCCGTCCAGCCAGCGCAAGGGCGGCTCCGGGCTCGATCTCGCCATCGCCGTCGGGTTCCTCGCCGCCAACGGCCAGGTGCCCGTTGGCCAGCTGGAGGGGCTGGGCTTCGTCGGTGAGCTCGGGCTCGATGGCAGCATGCGCCAGGTCTCCGGCGTTGCTCCCATGGTGGCGGCTATGGGTGAGGTGCGCCCGGTGGTGCCGCTGGGCAACTTCCGTGAGGCGCAGGGTGTCGCCGGCGATGGTGTGCGTGTGGCGCGCACGCTGCGGGAAGTGGTCGATGCGCTCAATGCCGAGGCCCCGTGGCCGCAACCGCCCGACGAGGAGTACGTCGACGACGAGCCGCCACCTCCGGATCTTGCCGACGTCCGCGGCCAGGCGCTGGCTCGGTTGGGGCTGGAGGTCGCGGCGGCGGGGTGCCACCACATGCTGCTCGTCGGGCCGCCGGGTTCGGGCAAGACGATGCTGGCGCAGCGCATCCCAGGGCTGTTGCCGGCGCTCGAGCCCGATGTGTCGTTGCAGGCAACCATGGTGCACTCGGCGGCGGGGGTGCGGCTGCCCGCCGGTGGCCTGGTGCGGCGCGCCCCCTTCAGAGCGCCACATCACAGCAGCTCGATGGTGTCGCTCGTGGGCGGTGGCAGCACCAGCCTGCGCCCCGGCGAGATCAGTCTCAGTCACGGCGGAGTGCTGTTCTTGGACGAGCTGGGCGAGTTCGCGCCCACCGTGCTCGACGGCTTGCGCCAGCCGCTGGAGGAAGGGGTCATCCGCCTCGCCCGGGCTCGCGCGTCGGCGTCACTTCCCGCCAAGTTCCTGTTGGTGGCGGCGACCAATCCGTGCCCGTGTGGTGGCGGTGCGCCCGGCGTGTGCGAGTGCGACGAGGCCGCTCGTCTCCGGTACGTGCGCCGGTTGTCGGGCCCGTTGCTCGATCGCTTCGACCTGCGGGTGGGGGTCACCCGGCCCGATGTCGACGACCTGCTCGCCAGCGGTGGGGGTGAACCGACGGTGGTGGTGGCGGCCCGCGTCGCCACCGCCCGCCGGCTGGCGCTCGACCGAATCGGCATGGTCAATGCCAACATTCCGCCCGCACATCTCGACTCATTGGCTGCGCTGCACCCAGAGGCTCGGCTGCGCTTGCGCGACCAACTCGAGCGCGACCAGCTCACCGGCCGCGGCTACCACCGCATTCGCCGAGTCGCACGTACCATCGCCGATCTCCGTGGCGGTGGCGACCTCGTGCTCGACGAGCACGTGCTGCTGGCGCTCAGCATGCGAGTGCGGCTCAGCGTGTCGTCGCGCGAGCGTGCGGCATGAGCCCGGCCGGGAATTCGGGCACAGCCGTCGCCGCCGAGCCGGCGCTGCCGTCAGCGGCCTACGTTGCTGCGCTGGCCGGCTTCCGCAACATGAACGTGCACCGCCTGGCGGCGTTGCTCCGGCACCACACGCCCGAGGAGGCGTGGTTGGTTGCGCTGGGCGAGCTGCCGTGCAGCGGGCTCATCTCGCGCGTGCTCGCCCACGACGACATACGCGCGATGTGGCGACGCTGTGCGCTCGAGCGCCCACCCGCGCAGGTGTGGCAGCGCTGCGCCGACTTGGGGGTGCAGGTGTTGCCCTACGGCCATGCCGGGTACCCGGCCGGCCTGCTCGACGATCCGCTGCCACCGCCGGTGCTGTTCGCCCGCGGCGATCTCGGCCTGCTCTCGGGTCGACGGGTGGCCATCGTCGGCACTCGCAACGCCACGGCCGCCGGCCGCGAGGCTGCTCGAGCAGTCGGGCACGGGCTGGCTGCGGCAGGCGTCCACGTGGTCTCCGGGTTGGCTCGCGGCATCGATGGTCATGCGCACCGAGGGGCTATTGGCGCAGAGGGGCGGGGTCGGCCGATCGGCATCGTCGCGTCGGGCCTCGACGTCGTGTACCCGCGTGAGCACGCCGACCTGTGGCACGCGGTGGGCAACTGCGGGCTGCTGCTCACCGAGGCGCCGCCGGGCGTGCCGCCCGAGGCGCACCGGTTCCCGTTGCGCAATCGCATCGTGGCCGCGTTGTCGGAGGTGGTGGTGGTGGTCGAGTCACGCGAGCGGGGTGGCTCGCTCATCACCGCTGCGCAGGCCATCGAGCGCGATGTGCAGGTGATGGCGGTGCCAGGGCCTGTCGGCAAACGGGCGTCGGCCGGCACCAACGCGCTGCTGTGCGATGGTGCCACCCCTGTCACCTGTGCCGACGACGTGCTCACCGCGTTGTCGTTCCAGCACAGCCGCTCGGCAGTGGTCGCCAGCGACCTGCGGGCCCGCCCCGCCGGGGCCGACGTGGCGGTCTACCGAGTGGTGCACGCCGATCCGCGCACCATCGACGGGGTCTCGCTGGCGTTGGGTCTCAGCCTCGTCGAGGCGGCCATGAGCCTGGCCCGACTGCAGTCGGCCGGGTGGGTCGCGCAAGCCGATGGATGGTTCGAGTGCGTGGGCTCCCCGTTGCGATGACCATTTCCGAATACTCTGTGCACCGATGTCCGCCCGCGCCTCACTTTCTGCGATCCGTTCGGCCGCGAACCCTCAGGTGGAGGCAGCGTGGCAGCTCGACGAGTTCGCCGCTTCGCTCACCAGCAGCGCCGCCAACACGGTGGCCGCGTACTGTGGCGATGTCGAGTCGTTCATCCAGTGGGCAGCGCGCAGTGAGGTGGTGGGCCCGAGCATGGTCGATCGTCTGCTGCTGCGTCGCTACGTTGCGTCGCTCACCACCCGCAACTTCGCCAAGCGCAGCGTGGCGCGCAAGGTCTCGTCGCTGCGTCGCTACTTCGCGTTCCTGCGTCGCACGGGGGTGTTGGTGGCCGATCCCAGCGTTGCTCTGCGGGCGCCCAGCGGCGATGGTCGGTTGCCGAGAGTGCTCGATCATGCCGACGTCTCGGTGTTGCTCGATGGCCCGAGCCCCGACGGCGAGCCGCATTGGCGCCGCCTGCGCGACGACGCGGTGTTGGAGGTGTTGTACGGCAGCGGCGTGCGGGTTGGCGAGCTGTGCAGCCTCGATCTCGACTCGCTCGACCTCGCCGGCGAGGCTGTGTCGGTGTGGGGCAAGGGCTCCAAGCAGCGCCGCGTGCCGCTCAGCCGGCCGGCTGCGCAGGCACTTCGAGCCTGGCTCGGTGTGCGTCACGAGGTGGTGGCCAGTGCGGCCGGCGCAGCGTTGTTCGGCAACGAGCGGGGTGTGCGCCTGTCGCCGCGCGACGTGCGGCGCATCGTCGATCGGCGCTCGCCGCGCCCTACTCACCCTCATGCGCTGCGGCACAGCTTCGCCACGCACCTGCTCGACGGCGGCGCCGACCTGCGGGCCGTGCAGGAGCTGCTGGGTCATGCCGACGTCGCCACCACGCAGCGCTACACGCACGTCAGCAACCACCGCCTGCGCGAGGCCTACACGGAAGCGCACCCACGAGCATGAGACGCGAACTCGACCTGGAGGATTGCTGGCAGCGCTGGTTCGATCGGCGCGACCCCATCGCTCGCGACCGCATCATCGTGCACTACTCGCCGCTCGTGAAGTTCGTGGCCGGTCGTGTCGGCGCCGGCCTGCCCAACAGCGTCGACTCCGGCGACCTGGTGAGCGCCGGTGTGTTCGGGCTCATCGACGCGGTCGAGCGCTTCGACCCCGCTCGCGGCGTCAAGTTCGAGACGTTCGCCGTGCCTCGCATTCGTGGTGCGGTGTTCGACGGGTTGCGCTCGCTCGATTGGGTGCCGCGCTCGGTGCGCAGCCGCGCTCGCGAAGTGGAGAACGCCTTCCAGGACCTGGAGGGCAAGATGGGTCGCGGCCCCACCGACGAGGAGCTCGCCGTGCACTTGAAGATCTCGGCGACCGAGTTCCAGAAGTGGCTGGCGTCGATCGCCTCCACCACGGTCGGCCCGCTCGACAGAGCGCTGGTGGCAGGTGTCGAGCCGCGGGCGCTCACCGGCGACGTCCCCGATTCGCCGGCCGCGCTGGTGGAGGAAGGCGAGGTGAAGCGGCTGGTGAAGGTCGAACTGCGCCGCCTTCCCGAGCGCGAGAAGCTGGTGCTCACGCTGTACTACGACGAGGGCCTCACGTTGTCGGAGATCGGGTCCATCCTGGGCGTCACGGAGAGCCGTGTCTCGCAGATCCACACCAAGGCGGTGCTGCACCTGCGCGCCCGGCTCTCGGCCACCGGGGTGGCCTGAGCCCAGCGGCCGGCCGCCGTCCTCGCCCTGCGAGGCGGCGATGATGGCTCCACTGGCCATGGTGCTGGGGCTGTTCGCCCCGGTCTGCTACGCGCCCCCCGTTTCGGCGGTCATCACCATGCCCTACGTGCAGCCGGCGTGTGCCTACTGCTCCGGCCACCGGGGCATCCAGTACGCAGTGGCCACCGGCACCCCGGTGACAGCCGTGTCCGACGGTGTGGTCGTGTTCGCCGGCGCGGTGGCGGGCACTCGCTACGTCGTGGTGCTGCACCCCGACGGCATGCGCGCCACCTACGGAATGCTCGCCTCGGCGTCGGTGCGCAGCGGCGAGGTGGTGCATGTGGGGCAGGTGGTGGGCCTCTCCGCCGTGCACCTGTACTTCGGGCTGCGCGACGCGGCAAACGCCCCCGTCGATCCCGCACCACTGCTCGGTCGCCTGGTGGGCCGAGCTCGCCTGTTGCCCACCGACGGCAGCGGCGGCCGCCCCGCCGCCGCACCCCGCCTCGTCTGCGCAGGCGACGTTTCGCGCCCGTCGTCTGCGTGAGCCGCTGGTGAGGCCGGTATCATCGCACGGCGGTTCGCTGTTTCGGCGAGCCCGATCAATCCGCATGTGCCCTCCTGCGGTCGCCTCGGCGCCCGGGTGCATGCGCCGCCAACCGCAGGAGAGGAGCAATCACCATGGCTGTCGTCACGATGCGCCAAATGCTGGAAGCAGGTGTCCACTTCGGGCACCAGACCCGTCGGTGGAACCCGAAGATGAAGCGTTTCATCTTCGGTGAGCGCAACGGCATCTACATCATCGACCTCGACCAGACGATGCAGCGCGTCGAGGCCGCCTACAACTTCGTTCGCGACCTGTCCGCCAAGGGCGGCACGGTTCTCTTCATCGGTACCAAGAAGCAAGCGCAAGACCCGGTGCGCAGCTACGCCGAGAAGAGCGGCATGTACTACATCAACGAGCGTTGGCTCGGTGGCATGCTCACCAACTTCGAGACCATCTCCAAGCGCGTCGCCAAGATGCAGGAGTACGAGCGCATGCGCGCCGCCGGCGAGTTCGAGGCCATGCCCAAGAAGGAAGCGCTGCTGCTGTCGCGCGAGCTCGAGAAGCTGCAGAAGAACCTGGGCGGCATTCGCCACATGGCCAAGCGCCCTGACTGCATCTTCATCCTCGACACGAAGAAAGAGCACATCGCGGTCACCGAGGCCAACAAGCTGAAGATCCCGGTGGTGGCCGTTGTCGACACCAACGTCGACCCCGACGTGATCCAGTTCCCGATCCCGGGCAACGACGACGCCATCCGCGCCAACGCGCTGATGTGCCACGTCATCGCCGAGGCAGTGCTGGAAGGCCGCTACATCGCCAACAAGCGCAACCCGCAGGTGGTGCCGACCAAGCGCACCGTCGAGGACGAAGCGGCGTTCGCCGACGCACAGGCCGACGCTCGCCGTCAGGCTGCAGCGGCACAGGCCGAGCGCGACGCCCGCGTGGCCGCGGCCGTTGAGGCACCCGCAGCCGTCGCGGAAGAAGCCGCAGCCGCGGTGGCCGTCGAAGAAGTAGCCGCCGTCGAAGTGGCTGCCGAAGAAGTGGCCGTCGAAGAAGTGGCTGCCGAAGAAGTGGCTGCCGAAGAAGCGGCCGTCGAGGCGACCGAGACCCCCGAAGCAGAGGGCTGATCAAGAATGGCATTTACCGCCAAGGACGTACAGGCGCTGCGCCAGGCAACCGGCGCCGGCATGATGGATGCCAAGAAGGCCCTCGAGGCCAACGACGGCGATGCCGAAGCAGCCAAGCAGTGGCTGCGTGAGAAGGGCCTCGCCGCCAGCGCCAAACGCGACGACCGCGAGAACACCCAGGGCCTCGTTGCGCTGCTCATCGAGGGCAACGTCGGCGCCATCGTCAAGCTCAAGTCCGAGACCGACTTCGTGGCCGGCAGCGACCTGTTCAAGGCCGAGGCCGCTGCGCTGGTCGCCCTCGTGGTGGCGAAAGGTGAGGCCGCTGTGGCCGAGCGCTCGGCGATCCTCGACGACCTGAAGATCACGCTCAAGGAGAAGATCGAGCTCGGCGAAGTCGTGCGCATCGAAGCGGCTCCCGGCAACGTCATCGACAGCTACCTGCACTTGCAGGGTGGCCGGGGCGTGAACGCGGTGCTGGTGGAGATGGCCGGCGCGACCCAAGAGCTCGCGCACGACGTGGCCGTGCACATCGGCTTCGCGCGTCCGAAGTACCTCAGCAAGGCCGACGTGCCCGCCGAGGTGGTCGAGCACGAGCGCGCCACGCTCGAGACGCTCAGCCGCAACGAGGGCAAGCCGGAAGCGGCACTGCCCAAGATCGTCGAAGGCCGAGTGCAGGGCTTCTTCAAGGACGTTGCGCTGCTCGAGCAGCCGTACGCGAAGGACGACAGCAAGTCGATCACGCAGTACATCGGCTCGGCCAGCATCGTGCGCTACGCACAGGTCGAGATCGGCTGAACCTCTCACATCATGAAGGGCCTGCCATGACCTCTCCCCGCTGGAAGCGCATCGTCTTCAAGCCGTCGGGAGAGGCATTGGCCGGCCCCTCGGGTCAAGGCCTCGACGGCGACACGCTCGACCTCACCGCGCGCGAGATCATCGCCGTACGCGAGATGGGCGTCGATGTCGTCGTGGTCGTGGGCGGTGGCAACTTCTGGCGTGGTCGCCAGGGCGCGATGACGGGCATGGACGCGACGCAGAGCGACCACATCGGCATGCTCGGCACCGTCATGAACGCGCTGGCGTTGCAGGATGCGCTCGAACGCGCCGGCCAGACCACGCGCGTGCAGAGCGCCATCGAGATGCCGCGCATCGCCGAGCCCTACATCCGGCGGCGTGCGATGCGCCACCTGGAGAAGGGTCGCGTGGTCATCTTCGCGGCCGGCACCGGCAATCCGTTCTTCACCACCGACACGGCGGCCGCCTTGCGTGCTGCCGAGATCGACGCCGACGCCTTGCTGAAGGGCACGCACTCCGGCGTTGACGGCGTGTACGACGCCGATCCCAGGTTGGTGCCAACCGCGACCAAGTACGACGAAGTCAGCTACATCGAAGTGATGACGAAGGATCTGAAGGTGATGGACGCCACGGCGATCGCGTTCTGCCGCGATCACAAGATCCCGATCGTCGTCTTCGACATGTCGTCGCCGGGTGCTCTGCAGGCCATTCTGCGCGGCGCTTCGGTCGGCACCATCGTTCGCGACCGGCCCGCCTGATCGCCGACGCATTGCCGTCGTTCGAGGGCGTGTCGCCTCATGTGCTTCCGGCGTGCTCGCGGATCGGTACGCTGGCGACGTGACTGAAGCAACGATCCTCGACGCGCTCGAGAAGATGGAAAAAGCCGTCGAACATGTGCAGGTGCAGTTCACGACCGTGCGTACCGGCCGTGCCACTCCGGCGCTGGTCGAGCGCCTGCTCGTCGAGTACTACGGTTCCACGGTGCCCCTGTTGCAGCTCGCCGGTTTTCAGGTTCCCGAGGCCCGCCAGCTGCTCATCAAGCCGCACGACCGGGCCACGTTGGTTGCCATCGAGAAGGCCATTCGCGACAGCGACCTGGGTGTCAACCCCAGCAACGACGGTGTCGTCATTCGCATCAACTTCCCAGCGCTCACCGAAGAGCGGCGCAAGGAGTACGTGAAGGTCGTCAAGCACATGGCCGAAGACGGTCGGGTTTCGGTGCGCAGCATCCGCCGCGACGCACGCAAGCATCTCGAGGCCGCCGAGAAGGCCAGCGAGATCTCGGCCGACGAGCTGGAGCGGGCGGAGAAGGAAATGGAGAAGATCACGCACGACCACGTCGAGCTGATCGACAAGGCCCTCGGGCGCAAAGAGCAAGAGCTGCTCGAAGTCTGATCGAGCAGATTCGAGGGAGGGATTCCGCAATGACCGATGATTCTTGGCGCAAGCGGCGCGACGAAGAGACCGACTTTGGGCCGCCGCTGTTCGGCGACGATGCCGCCACCGATTCGGGGTCCGGCGGCATTTCGTTCGGCGACTCCGACACGGGCCCGCTGCCGCACTGGACCGAGCCGCCCACCGGTGAGATCCCGCGGGTCCTCACTCCCAATCCGGCCGGCGAGCCCACCGACGACCTCGATGTCTGGTCGTCGTTCTCCGGCCAGTCGCCAAGCTCGCGTGACGGCTTCGGTGCCGAGTCGTCCGACGGTCTCGACGACATCACCGGCCTGTCGCCGGTGTTCGAGCAGCCCGACGACGACCTCTTCGAGGATCCCGCCGTGGTCACACGCGACGAGTCGGTGCCGGTGCGGCGCGAGCAGGGCCGCATCACCATCGGCACCGACCCCACCGATGGTGCCGCCTCGCGGCCCACGTCGTCAGGCCGCCGGCCACGCCCGGGCGATGCCACCTCGCGAGGTCGCCCCGGCGCCCGCCCCGCCACGGCCGGCCGGGCAACGTCGAGCAAGTCCACCAAGGGTGTCAGCGGTCGCGACATGCCCACGGCCATCGCCGTCGGCTTGGCCATCGCCGCCGTGTTCATCGGCGCGCTGAAGTACAAGCCGTGGGCCGTGGCCGTCATCGTGGTGGTGGTGCTGGGGCTGGGCGCGGTCGAGTACTTCGATCGCGTGCGCGAGAAGGGCTATCAGCCGGCGTTCGTGCCGGGAATCGTCGCGTGCGTGGCGGCGCCGGCAGCGGTGTACCACTACGGCACCGGCGCGCTGCCGCTGGTGATGATGCTGGCGTTCGTGGCCTGCGCGGTCAGCTTCATCGGTGCCCCCAACCTCGAGTCCAACCCGATGCCCAACATGGCCATCACCTCGTTGGGCATCACCTGGATCGGCATGCTCGGCTCGTTCGGCGCCGGCATCGTGGCGCTCTCCAACTTCGGCGGCGGCAACCCCATCGGTACCGACACGCTGTGCCTGCTGGCAATCGGCGTGGTGGCCAACGACATCGGTGCGTTGTTCGTGGGCAGTGCCGTGGGCAAGACCCCGTTGCGACACTGGATCAGCCCCAACAAGAGCGTCGAAGGCTTCTTGGGCGGCACGGTGCTCACCTTGGGCGCCATGTTCCTGGTGGGCGTTGCCGACAAGAGCAGCACGTGGAACAGCACCGGCGACCTGCTGCTGCTGGGCTTGGTCATCTCCCTCATGGCGCCCATCGGCGATCTCACGGAGAGCATGTTCAAGCGCAACCTCGACGTGAAGGACTTCGGTTCCATCGTCAAGGGTCACGGTGGCATCCTCGACCGGTTCGACGGGTTCCTGTTCGTGATGCCGGCCGTCTACTACCTCACCATCACTCTGCAGCCCTGGGTCAGCTGACCGTCACTCGTCGGCCTCGGCCGCGGTGCATCCGTTGCCTCGGGCTGCGAGAATGCCTCCTGTCATGAGTGCAGTGCGCGTCGCCATCGCCGGTTCGTCCGGCTCCGTCGGTACTCAAACGCTCGACGTCGTGCGCGCCGAGGCCGGTCGCTACGAGGTGGTCGCGCTCGGCGTCGGCTCGTCCATCGCCGTGCTCATCGAGCAGGCGCTCGAGTTCCGCCCGAAGGTGGTGGCGGTTGCCGACGCCTCGCTGCGGGCAGAGGTGGCGGCAGCCCTGCCCTTCGCCGAGGTGGTCGCCGATCTCGCCGATCTGGTCGCCGTTGCCGATGTGGTGGTCAACGCCGTCGTCGGCTTCGCCGGCTTGCCGGTCACGGTGAGCACGTTGGCTGCGGGCAAGCGGTTGGCGCTGGCCAACAAGGAGAGCCTCATCGCTGCCGGCCCCGTCGTGCAGCCGTTGCGGCGCACACCAGGGGCCGAGCTGGTGCCGGTCGACAGCGAGCACTGCGCCGTGCACCAGTGCCTCCGCTCGTCGGCACACAACGACCGCGAAGTCAGCCGCATCATGCTGACTGCCAGTGGGGGCCCGTTCCGCGGACGGTCGTCGAGCGAGCTGGCCAACGTCGGCGTCGACGAGGCGCTCGCTCATCCCACGTGGAAGATGGGCCCGAAGATCACCATCGACTCCAGCACGCTCATGAACAAGGGGCTGGAAGTGATCGAGGCGCACGAACTGTTCGGCACCCCCTACGACTGCATCGAGGTCGTGGTGCACCCGCAGAGCGTTGTCCACTCGATGGCCGAGTTCACCGACGGCAGCACCATCGCGCAGCTGTCGCTGCCCGACATGCGCCTGCCCATCGGGTACGCCCTCGCCTACCCGGCTCGCATCGGCACCCCCTTTGGTCGCATCGACTGGTCGCAACTCGGCCGCCTCGACTTCGAGCCGCCCGACATGGCCACCTTCCGCTGCCTTGCGCTGGCCTACGAGGCCGGCCGAATCGGCGGTACGGCCCCCGCATGGCTCAGTGCCGCCAACGAAGTGGCCGTCGAAGCCTTCCTCGCCGGACGCCTTCGCTGGCACCAGATCGCAGAAGTCAACGACGCCGCGCTCCAGCGCTACGAGCCGAGTGCCGATCAATCCATCGACGACATCATCGCCGCCGACGCCCGCGCGCGTGTGGTGGCCCAGGAGGTCCTTCCCGTATGAGCAACGACACCAGCAACGACACCGACACCAGCACCGACACCGGCGCCGCGGCATCGAGCCGCTTCGAGCGGATGAAGGTGGAGGTCGTCTCCGGCGGCACGCAGGCAGCAGAGCCGCCGGCGCAGGCCGATCGTTCGACGATGATCGTCGGCACGCTTGCATGGATCGCCCTGTTCGTGGTGCTCGGCATCTACAGCCCATGGTTCGTGGTCTTCGTCCTTGGCCTCGCCGTGTCGATCATGCTGCACGAGCTCGGTCACTTCTGGACGGCGCGCAAGAGCGGCATGCGCGCTACTCAGTTCTTCCTCGGGTTCGGTCCTCGCATCTGGAGCACGCACCGCAACGGCGTGGAGTACGGCGTGCGCGCCATCCCGCTGGGTGGCTTCGTGAAGATCATCGGCATGACCAACGTCGATGTGGTGGCGCCCGAGGACGAGCCGTTCACCTACCGCCAGGGCACCTACGCCCGCCGCATGTGGGTCATCACCGCCGGCTCGGTGATGCACATGATCATCGCCATCGTGCTCATCGTCGGGGTGTACTCCATCTGGGGCCGTGTCGAGGAGTCCGGTGTCGTGCGACTGGCGGCCGTCAGCGCCGACAGCCCCGCCGCCGACGCCGGGTTGCAGGTGGGCGACATCATCAGGACCGTCGACGGGGCACCCGTGCAAGAGGCCGACGCTTGGCGCGAGACGCTGGCCGCCACCGTGCCCGGCTCGACGATGCAGCTGGGCGTCGAGCGCGACGGCCAGCTGCTGACGCTCGAGGCCACGCTCATCCAGAACCCCACTTCGACCGACGTGCAGCGAGGGTTCCTGGGTGTCTCGCCGTACTCCGACGATCGAGTGGCTCAGTCGTTCACCGATGCGTTGGTCGAGGGTCCCTCCGATCTCGTCACCGGCGTCGGCCAGGCGATCTCCGGCGTCGCCAAGGTGCTCAACCCGGTGAGCGTGTGGGGTCACCTGGTGGGCACCAACGACGACCCCACTTCGCGCCCGGGCACCATCGTCGGCGCCACACGGATCAGCGACGACATCGGCGACTTCGACGGGTGGGCGGGCCTGCTCACGCTGATCGCCAGCGTCAACGTGTCGGTTGGTGTGTTCAACATGTTCCCGTTGCTGCCGCTCGACGGCGGGCATGCTGCCATCGCCACCTACGAGCGCATCCGTTCGCGCAAGGGCAAGCGCTACTTCGCCGACGTCAACAAGCTGATGCCGGTGGCCGCGCTGTGCCTGGCGCTCATCGCGTTCATGTTCCTCACCGGCCTCTACCTCGACGTGGTGAAAAGCTGACGGCACCGAGGCAGTTCGCACGTCGCGTCCGGGCGTGATTCGTCTCGGCATCCGAGACGAATCCCTTCCAGAAGCCGACCTGGAACGAATCCCTCCCAGACTCCCCAGCGGTCGCCGGCTGGCGTGAGCCGTCACAACCCAGGCGGGAACTGGCACACTGGGCGACGTGAGCTTCGAACGACGCAACACCCGCCAACTCTTCGTGGGCAAGGTGCCCGTCGGTGGCGGCGCACCCATCACGGTGCAGTCGATGACCATCACCAAGACCGCCGACGTGGAGGGCACGCTGCAGCAGATCTACGCGCTCGCCGCGGCCGGCTGCGACATCGTGCGCTGCACCTGCAACGAGGCCGAGGCCGCCGAGGGGCTGGCGCAGATCGTGCCTCGCTCGCCGATCCCCATCATCGCCGACATCCACCACCAGTACAAGATGGCGCTGGCGGCCATGGAGGCCGGCGTGCACGGCCTGCGGCTGAACCCCGGCAACATCCGTCGGCCCGAGCACATCAAGGCCGTCGCTGCCGAGGCGAAGGATCGCGGGCTGCCGATTCGCATCGGTGTCAACGGCGGCTCGCTCGACCCCGCGCTCTACGAGAAGTACGACGGCCTGAAGCCGGAGGCGATGGTGGAGAGTGCGCTGCAGGAGATCGCCTACTTCGACGAGGTGGGCTTCACCGACTACAAGATCAGCGTCAAGGCCAGCAACGTGCCGATGATGGTGGAGGCCTATCGCCAGCTCAGCGACGTCACCGACGCACCGCTGCACCTCGGTGTCACCGAGGCCGGCCCGCCGCCGGCCGGGCTGCTGAAGGCCACCGCCGGCATCGCCACGTTGCTGCTGGAAGGCATCGGCGACACCATCCGCTACAGCCTCACCGCCGACCCCGTGGAGGAGGCCCGTGCCGGCCGGCAACTGCTGGAGGCGCTCGGATTGCGTGAACGCAAGAACGTCGATCTCATCGCCTGCCCGTCGTGCGGGCGCGCGGAGGTGGATGTCATCGACATCGCCAACCGGGCGATGGCGGCGTTCGGCGATCGAAAGATTCCGCTGCAGGTGGCAGTCATGGGTTGCGTCGTCAACGGCCCCGGCGAGGCACGCGAGGCCGACCTCGGCATTGCCGCCGGCAACAAGCGCGGGCACCTGTTCGTGAAGGGTCGCAACGTGGCCGTGGTGCCCGAGAGCGAGATGGTGGAAGCGCTGGTGGAGTGGGCCGAGTTCATCCACGAGCACGGCACCGAGGCCGCGCTGGCCAGGGTCGACACCACCATCGCCGAGCGCGAGGCTGCGAAGGATCGGGCGAAGCTGCTCGACGACAAGGGCGACGACGCCAACCACTCGCAGGAGAAGATCGTCGAGATCCGCCGCACCGTCAGTGGTGGCTGATCCCATGCCGTACTCGGTGCCGTTGTTCGAGTTCGACCCGTCGCCCGACGCGGTCATCAACCCCAGCATCCATCGCCCGCCGCTCGGCTTTCCGCAGCACGCCGTGATGTGCTGGTTCGGCAACGTCGTGCGCGAACGCACGACCGGCATCGAGCCGGTGCACCACGTGCCGTTCGAGCACGGTGATCATCCGATCTGCGTCGTCGAGCACCGGGGCATACCGGTCGCCCTGGTCAGCCCCGGTGTGGGCGCGCCGGCCGCAGTGTCGTCGCTGGAAGTGGTCATCGCACTCGGTGCCACGCACATCATCGGCTGCGGCGGGGCGGGCATCGTGAAGCCGGGGTTCGACGTGGGCCACGTGATCGTTCCCACTGGTGCTGTGCGCGACGAGGGCACCAGCTACCACTACGCGCCGTTCGATGCCGAGGTTGCACCGCACCCGCGGGCGCTTGCCGCCATCGACGCAGTGCTCACGGAAGCCGGCGTGCCCCACGATCGAGGCCTGGTGTGGACCACCGACGCCTTCTTCCGCGAGACCCCCGCCAAGGTGGCGCGACGGCGTGAGCAAGGCTGCCTGGCGGTCGACATGGAGGCCTCGGCCATGTTCGCCTGTGCCGCCTTCCGAGGCGCTACCTATGGCCAGCTGCTGTACGCCGGCGACGATGTCAGCGCCGCGGAATGGGACCACCGCCACTGGGACAAGCAGACCGGCGCTCGCGACCGGTTGCTCGATCTCGCGCTGGAGGCCGTGATCCGTCTCTGAAGCATCGGCGGCGCAGCCGGGCACTGGTGGACGCGGTCAGGGTTGCGACACTCGAAACACGGTGCTCGGACCTTCCAGCACCACCATCTCGCCCGGGGCGAGGTAGGCGGCCTCGCCGTGGTGCAAGGGGCCGGCATCGCCGCTGGTGCACAGCAGCAGCTCGCGCCCGCGGGCGGTGTGCGGCATCGAGCCGACGACCTCGAAGCGCCACAGCTCGAAGGGCTGGTTGGGGGTGGGGTAGCGCCAGCGGCCGGGAAGTTCTTCCACCGGACGCACCACAGGGTTGGGGAGCGCGTCGAACCGCAGCACCGCCAGCAGCTCGTCGACGTCGACGTGCTTGCGGGTGAGGCCGCCGCGCACCACGTTGTCGCTGGCGCCCATGATCTCCACGCCCACCCCGTGGAGGTAGGCGTGCAGGTTGCCCGGCCCGAGGAAGATCGCCTCGCCCGGCTGCAGCAGCACTCGATTGAGCAGCAACGTGATGGCAACGCTGGGTTCGCCCGGGTACAGCGTGTCGAGCCGGGTGACCAGAGCAGCCTCGGCCAGCTGCGGCTGTGCCGTGCACGCAGTGATGGTGGGCAACGGATCGAGGGTGCCTCGGTACAACCCGGCGACCGTTGCCCGCAGGCCGTCGTGGCGCAGCGCAAGTGCCAGGTCGTGCGCGCCGATGCGGTGCAGCAACGCTTCGGTGTCGCCGGCCGGGCGAAAGCCGCACAACGTGTCGAAAGGAGTGAGCGCGCACAGCAGCTCGGGCTTCGCGAACGGGTCGCGGTAGATGCGGTGGGCATCGCCGAGCTCGATGCCCTCGGCCTGCTCGCGGGCGAAGCCGGCCTGGGCGGTGGCAGTGTCGGGGTGGGTCTGCAGCGACAGCGGCTCGGCGGCGGCGAGCAGCTTCAGCAGGTAGGGCAGCTCGCCGGCCACCGACGCCAGCGTGGCCCCGCCATCGAGGTGCGCCGGCGCCGCCGGGTGTGTACCCAACCACCACTCGGCCCAGGGCAGCCCATCCGCGGAGCGACCGAGGATGCGCGGGATTGCCGTCGGGTCGCCCCATGCGTAGTGCTGGGCGACCCCGCGGATCTGACGCATCAGGCAACCATACCGGTGGGGTTGCGGCAGCGGTTCAGAAGAGCCGGAGCTCGTCGGGCTTCATGCCGCGCAGCTCGTCGTAGTCCACTTCCACGACCCGAAAGCCGCGCGCTTCCGCCAGCACACGCGCCTGCGGCTTCACCGACTGGGCCACGAACACACCGCGCACGCTGCCCAGCGACGAGTCGAGGTGCAGGCGTTCGATGTAACGGGCGAGTTGCTCGACACCGTCGATGTCGCCACGCCGCTTCACCTCGATGGCCACCACCTGGCCGCCGGTGTCGCGGCACACCAGGTCGATCGGCCCGATGGCCGTCGGGTACTCGCGTCGCACCAGCGTGAGACCGTCTTCGATGGCGTGCGGCGAGGCCGCCAGCAGCGCTTGCAGGTGCGCTTCCACTCCGTCCTTCTGCAACCCGGGGTCGTCGCCGAACTCGTGCGCGGTCTCGGTGAGCACCTCGAGCAGGGTGATCGTGAGCTCTTCACCCTTGGGGTTGGTGACCGTCCAGTGGTCGCCGTGATCGACCAATGTGTTGGGCGCGTTCATCCAGTTCAACGGCTTGTACGCGCCGCCGTCGGCGTGGATGGCGACGCACCCATCGGCCTTCACCATGATCAACCGAACGGCCTCGGGGAGGTGGGCATCGAGGCGACCCCGGTAGTCGACGGTGCAGCGGGCCACGACAAGACGCATTGCACCGACGGTAGCGCCGCTCGGCTCGCGCGCCGGTCACCAGGATCCAACCACGGTTGTCGATCTCGGCCGACCAGACGGCAGCGGGCACTGCGAGTGGGGTTGCGGGTCAGTCGAAGATGTCGAACTGCTCAGCGGTGTCG
>JACDJA010001917.1_pt1 | contig 16113 bp, 17 predicted proteins | sample 7449241 | NCBI WGS metagenome assembly JACDJA01 (sample SAMN14253289, study PRJNA609438) | sludge metagenome | isolation source: initial anaerobic sludge | collected 2018-12-20 | reverse complement strand
GTTCCAACACCCAATGTTTCGTGCGTTGATCTTGTCGCGACCTTCGAAAAGCCTGTGACGGTCGAATCCATCAACGCTGCAATGAAAAAAGCCGCGCAAACGACTTTGAACGGCATCCTTGCTTACACCGAAGACCCGGTCGTCTCGACAGACATGATGAACGACCCTCATTCATCGATCTTCGATTCGAGAGCGACCATGGTGATCGGCACACATATGGCCAAGACCATCTCGTGGTACGACAATGAATGGGGTTATTCGGCCCGCATGATCGACGCGCTTCTTTTTGTCGACAACAAGCGGAAATAATCCATAGATACCGGCATTTCATTTATCGACCAGCCTGAGCTGGTTGATAAAAGGAGTTCTGTCACAAATATTCGTCAAGTGCAAAGCCACAGTTTGTGTCGATAGACAGAGCCACACGTTGGGTGTATGTGGCCATCAAACCCAACAAAACCGCAGCCAGTGCCAGAGCATTTCTGAAGGCGCTGCACAATGCCCGTCCGATCAGGATTACTCGTATGCTGACAGACAACAGCAAGGAATTTACTGACAGACTGTTTGCCAGCCGTGAACGTAATCCCAGTGGCAATCATCAGTTTGACCAGCTGTGCCAGGAACTCGGTATCGAACATCGCCTGACCCGGCCACGCACTGCGCAAACCAATGGGATAGTCGAACGTTTCAATGGGCGTATTGCTGACGTACTCAAGACAACATCGATTCAATAGCGCTGAAGATCTGGAACAGACCCTGATACGTTATGTCAGCCTGTAAACCCGCAACTACCGCAGTCTGCCCTCAAGAGTAAAGCTCCAATGCAGGCCATGAAAGAATGGCATAAAACTCATCCCCCATCTCTTTCATAAAAACCATACAATCATCCGGGACAGATACTACTCAATCCGCAGCAAAGACGCCCGGGTGATATCCTCTCGGGCGTCTTGCCGTTTAGAAACGAAAAACTGCTGCTGCACCTGTGTTGGTAGGCATGCGCTCAGCAGGCACTATCACCACTTCGCCGTCAGTCTTGAGCACCAGTTCGCCCAGATCGTCCAGCAGGTCATCTACCTCTGGGTCATCCAGCTTGCCAACAGTCACCCTGCCGGTGGCAACGTTGATCTGGCCCGGAACGATACGGTCGGCTTCGATCAACAGCGTGGCCACGCGCCCTTCGACGGCAGCCTTGGCAATGTCGTCCAGCAAGTCAGAGCCCTGACCCCTGCCATTAGCGACGCCATAAGAATCGACAAAGCCCGCCAGGCGTTCGAGGTATTGTGGCTGGATCAATTGCCATGCGCGCTCACGCAGCGCGTCGATCGACATGGCATCGGGGTGCACGTCCAGAGCATCTTTCAGCAGCTGCGGATTTTTGCTGACCGAGCGGAACAGGTTGTGATGCTCAGGCAGCGCGGCCAGGATCAAGCCCATTCCGCTAGACTTGTCATAGCGATGCATTACAGCCTGATCGACAGCACGGAAAAACTGCTCGGTGTCGCGGTCGACCAGGTTCTGCTTGACGTCGGTGCCTGACCATACAGAGCCACCAGTAGGGCCATGGCCGCCAGTAGGGCCATAAGCGCGGTGCGCGCCTTCGCGGGCGCCTGGGTCTTTGCCAAGCATTCCTTCCGCCGTCCAGGCACCGCTTTCCATAGGAAACATTTCAACCAGGTTGTCGCGGTTACCCTCAAACAGTTTAAAGCTACTGCGGCTCAGTCCCAAAATCTGGTAATGGTCGGCCGATTGCGTGATGCGCATCAATGGCTTGGTATGAAAACTGTCGGCCACCACGACCAGATCGGCCACCGGGCGTGGCAGACAATAGACACGAAACATCCCCGGTGCAGCCAGTACCGCCAAGCCATCGGTCGTATGGTTCCAGAACGCAGCATTGTCGGCCAGAGTATGAAACTGCTCCAGCAGCGGCATCACTTCCCGCTTGGGGTACTTCTGGCGCAGCGACTCTTCCAACTCTTTTACCAGATTGCGAAAGCGGATCGGGTCTTGCACGTTGTCGGGATGCAGCCGGTGCGTCGTCTGGTACAGCGACAGACAAGGCACCTCCTTGTTATGCAGCAGAACGTCTGGGTAGTCATGGTTCAAAGAATTCATTGTGGAACCTTTCAAAAATGGAATTAAAAAACAGCTTTGAAGTGCTGCAGCATGAATAGATAAACAGATCTTACAGTCACGATAACCTGAATTTAAATCGTCAATACTATTTTTTATAAAAAATACGTTAGATTATAAAATACCAACAATGAAGAGGATTTTGTAAAACAAACTAAAGAATATGGGAATGTAACAGGGTTTTTTAAGATTTCTTTGCCTTGAGAAAAATAAAAGCTGTCTTTGTGTCAATTAATGATAGGTCGAATCTCAAGAAAGTAATTGGCATTCATCAATATTGATGATGGGTGTGTGTAACGATCCAGTAAAAACCTGTGCAGATGATAATGGAAAAAAGACACCATGAGCATCAAAATGGAAGGTGAGATCAGTTGGACAGCCCGCGCGTTGGTGCTGGATATTTTGCAGGGTATAAGCTATGGTCTCCGAAGCGAGCCACGCCTATGAACCTGTTTATGCTCTTCTGGGCAATAGCGTTAAAAGTGCCAGGTGGACAAATTGCAGGCTGGTATTGCGTTTTCGCTCGCAGCTCTTCCATAATCGCCGACATTTTTCCGACCATGAAAAATTCGTTTCATAATCCAGCACCTGGAAATGACTGTAAAAGTGTGCAGTTTACTTCTCCTGGCGATCTCGCGACCACCTCACCCAAACAAACCTGACTGCCTCGGTAAATGGTTGAGCTGTGTAGCCAGAATCAGTAAGCATGCTCAATACGCAGGACAGTCAGGATGCTTGGCGTTAATGCAACAATAGTGTCCTCTTAACGATTGATAACGTCTGCAAGGTTGTTGCTGCAATGGCGTGGGGCAATCCCAAGGTGTCAAGCAATATGTTGTTTGATTCCGGACGCTTTCTTGCCTGCATCGTAGCCTTTTTCCTCGGTGGTATCCGTATTTTTTACACTCTGGGTATCAACAATCGGCATACCTGGACATGCGTTGCAGCCAGCCCGGATACGGGCCTCTGATACCTGGTTTTTTTAAGAAACTGTCAAAGTAGTATGCGAATGTAATGGCGGTGTATCGGTTTTAAATCGCCGTTGACAATAGTCAACAGATTGGGAATTATGTTATGCATCCGTCGAGGTGGTGAACTTCATCATTTACGGCATCAACGGCGTCCTGCCAAACAAATTTGACCAGACCTTGGGCACTACTGCTAGGCTGGTGGAATAATGAAAGCAGTAATAGTAATTCAGTTTAAAGAGGATTAAAGATGGCTGGTGATTTTTTAGGTGTGCCACTACTGTTCATAGGATTTATCCTTATTGTTAACGCTATATGGCTACAGGGCAAGGTGGATACCAAGGATGTTGGAATCTTCAACCTGCTAGTTGGGATCCTCGCCACTATTGGCGCACTTTATTTCGGTTTGGTACAGAACAATTTTCCGCTGTCCGCCGGAGGTTTGCTGTTCGCCATGACCTATCTGTGGGTCGGTATCAACGCAGTTCGCGGCGCTGAAGATCAGCGTGCGCTGGGGTATTACTGCCTGCTGGTTGCATTCACGACTGTGTCTTATGCCATCAAGGCTTTTATGGATGGAGATCTGGGCTGGACCTTTGAATGGATCACATACGGCATTCTCTGGTACCTGTTCTACCAAATAATGACCAAGGGCAACACCAAACTCATGGGGATGACTATCGCGATGACATATTTTGTCGGTATCGAAGTCGCGATAACCGGTTGGATCTACCTGTACGGTTACTGGCCGTTCGGCAACTGGTGGCCACTGCAAATCACCGCCAGCTGATAAAGAAACGCAAATAAATCTCCGGGTTACAGGCGGCACCTCCCATTTTTCTCGATATCGCACAAGGCCAGGCACAAGAGTTTACTGGCTGCGCCGCCTACGGGAAAAACTTCAATCAGGCTGTCAGGTTGTCCTCAAACAGCTGCATCAGTCCCAAAATTTGGTAACAAACAGTCGGCTGATTGTGTGATGCGTATCCATGGCTGAGGGCGGAAGCTGATGGCCACCGGGCGCGGCGGATGATAAAAGTGAATATCCCCGGTGCAACCAGCACTACCAAGCTATCGGTCGCATGATTCCAGTCCAGAACGCAGCATTTCAGTCAGAGCATGAAACTGCTCCAGTAGTAGTAGCACTTCGTGCTTGGGGTACTTCTGGCTTTAGATAAACCGAACACTTTTATCGCCATTTATCTTTCTGTATTGAAACAATTATGATGTCCACAATAAAATGCGTACTTTGATAAAAATCATCAACTATGCCAAAGGTTGCGATATAGAAAACTGGTGAATATATTGAAAAAGCTTCATGGTTAAAATTCAGAGACAATTTCAGCCTCAAATCTACTTTCTTCAACATTTTTACCACAAAGTACGCACTTGCTGGATAAGCCGGAATCTTCCGGGTGTTAATCAATAAAAGGCAAAGGAACCAAATCTGAATGGACGTCGTTCTGAATCTGCTAAGTGAATCGCAGACTACCGTGGTCATGATCTTTGTCACAACCACTGAACTGCTTGGCATTGCGTCAGCCTGGCATGCGATAAACAAAGTTAGAACGTCCCAGGCGGCCGTCGCGTGGGCTGTTGGCCTCGTCGCGATGCCGATTTTGGCGCTACCGCTGTACTGGGTATTCGGACAGAAACAGTTTGCAGGTTATCGAGACGCCATTCGGCAGGTGGGTGAGCAGCACCAAGCTTCCGTCGAAGCGGTCCATCGTGAATTGATGACGGACAGAAACGCCGGCAGTGCAACGGGCGAGTCGCCGTTGGACGTTCTAGCAGACGTTCTTGATACACCATTGAGTTGTAACAATACTTTTCTATTGTTGATTGATGGCGAGTCTTTTTTTAACACGTTGTTTGAACAGATCCACAGCGCAAAAAGCTATATTTATATCGAATTTTACATTATCCGAGATGACAATATTGGCCGTGAGTTTGCAGAAGCTTTATGCAAACGCGCTCAGGCCGGAGTCACTGTGCGTCTGCTGTACGACGAAATCGGCTGCACGAAACTGACAAAGACATGGTTGCAGCGGGTCCGCGATGCCGGTGTGGACGTGTTGGCTTTCAATACGCGTCAGGGTTGGGCCAATCGTTTTCAATTGAACTTTCGCAACCACCGTAAACTCGTCGTGATCGATGGGCAGCGAGCGATCGTAGGTGGCCTGAATGTCGGTGACGAATATCTTGGTCGCATCTCCTGGGCTCCTCGCTGGCGGGACACGGCAATTCATGTTGACGGAGCAGTTGCCCGAAAAATTCAAGCCGTATTCGCCAGTGATTACTATTGGGCCACTCGACGGGATCTGCCGGAAGCTGTCTGGAGCACGACTGCCGAAGTACAAGTCGTTTCGGGTGATCAGCATGGAATGGCGGCGGTGTGCGCGACCGGCCCGACAGACGACCGTATGCGCGCTACCATGATGTTCGCTACCATTGCCGGCTGCGCTCGAAAGCGGCTGTGGATCAGTTCTCCGTACTTAGTCCCGGATGATTCCTGCATTACGGCGCTATCGATGGCTCGGGCAAGAGGCATCGATGTGAGAATTCTGATTCCCGAAAAGGCTGACTCCTGGCTCGTGTTCCTTGCCGGCTTCTATTACGAACAGCAACTCGAATCACTGGGCATTCCGGTATACCGTTATTGTTCCGAAGGATTCATGCACCAGAAGTGCATTCTGGCGGACGACAATCTGGTACTGATCGGATCAACTAATCTGGACAATCGCTCTCTGCACCTGAATTTCGAACTGATGCTGGCGGTAGCAGATCCCGGTCTTGTTCAGGAGGCAGCACAAATGCTGGAACAAGATTTCGCAGCTTCCGATAACATGAATGCGAGTCATGGTCGGCTGCGGCCATGGTACATCCGTACCGGGACCATTGTCGCCAGATTGTTTAGTCCGATATTGTAATTTCGGTATTACCAAATTTAGTGAGCTGCATATCTTTAACAATTAATGTAAACAGCTCTTCCTGTTGGGTCCATATTTATATGGGCCGCTTTGGTGTTAACTACTATGTTGTCTGTCATATGTGTTTAAAGCCCTAACAGACCACTGAAATGGGATATAAAATGGGATATATTCAAACGGATAAATTTTCGCAACATCAAGTCTGATTTTCCAGAAACAATTGTTGTCCCAGTGTGGCACGGGCTGATGCCGAGGTAGGAATTTCTTTCAGTTTGGCGATTTTTTCCAGCAACTGGCTCATACCTCTGCGGTTGGCAATCTGGATGGATAAACCGGGGCGTGCATTGAGTTCCAGTACCAGTGGGCCCAATTCCCGATCGAGCACAACGTCCACCCCCAGATAGCCTAGTCCGACCAGCTCATGACATTGCGCTGCCAGTGTCAGCAATTTATGCCAGTGAGGAATTTTGAGTCCACTGATGGCAACACCGGTATCCGGGTGTTGTTCAATTGGGTAATTTTGCCAGATAGCATGGGTGGTACAGCCGGTCATCATATCGATACCAGCACCCACTGCACCCTGGTGAAGATTGGCCTTGCCATCCGACATGCGGGTTGGCAAGCGTACCATGGAAGCGACTGGAATTCCTCTGAAGACGATGGTGCGAATATCCGGCACGCCACGGTAGGAAACTTCCTCAAACAGCGGATCAAACTTGACCCGGTATTCAATCAGCGCCTGATCGGGCTGGCCACCCAGGCTGTACAGGCCGCTGAGTATGTTGGAAATATGATATTCGATATCTTCCCCGGTCAGCAGGTCACCATTATTTTGCCGGTAACGATTATTGAGACGCCCGGTAATGACACAAATACCACTGCCTCCCGAACCATGCGCCGGTTTGATCACAAAATCTTCATGATCCTTGACGATCTCGGGAACGCGGCTGACATCATATTGGATTTCAATCACGCCATACAGCTCGGGTACCGCAATACCGGAAGCTGTCGCCAAATATTTGGTCCGCAACTTGTCATCCACCAGCGGATAAAGCGAGCGCTTGTTATAACGCAGAATAAAATCAGCATTGCGCTGATTCATACCAACGACTCCGCTCTGCTTGAGCCTTTCCCAGATTCCAAACATGATATTACGGCTTGTTCCGCGCAAATGCACGGAAACGCCAGAGTTCCATCAGTCGGTAGCCCGAGTAGCGCCCCAGTAGCAGGATTATGGCCAACACTACCAGCAACAGTTCTGGAAAGGCAAAGAACATGTACTGAAATTCATTGATATTCATGGCCAGATAACCTATCACCGCTACCAGCAGGCTGCCTGAAACCTGCTTGAATGCTTCAGCTGGACCAGCCTCTTCCCAGGTCAGTGACATACGCTCGATTGTCATCGTCATAATAACGATCGGGAACAAGGCCACGGACAACCCGGTCTCCAGCCCAAGCTTGTGCATGACCACGCTAACACCAGCGACCAGTAACACCACCATGGTCAACACCGCTGCAAGGCGAGGTACCAGCAGCAGTTTCAACTGTTCAACATAGGCGCGCAACAGCAATCCGAGACCGACAATCAGACAGAACAGAATCACGCCCCATAATAATTCTGTTTCGCGGAAAGCCAGTGCGATCAGGACCGGCATGAACGTGCCAAACGTCCGGATTCCGATGATGTTGCGCATGAATACCACCACTAAAGCGCCCAGCGGTATCATCAGCAACACTTTGTACACATTCTGGACATGCACCGGCAACGAGTACAGTGAAAAATCCATCAGATGGAAACCTCTTTCCGCCGAACGGGAGCCGGCAATATTGATGGTTTCCTGTAATGCACTGGCAACAGTATATTGAATGCTCGATTCTGTAGCGCCTTCAATTGAGAAGGCTCGATCATCGTCAATCTGCCACACAATGAAATTCGACGGCAATCCTTCCTGTCCATCCTTGATATTCAGTGAACGCCACTGTTTGCCATCATAAACCTGCAGAAAATGCTCCAGCTCCGAATATTCTTTGTTGTCCTGCAGGCGCAGGCCGCGAACGATACGGGAAGGAATACGAGCGCCGGCCAGTATCCAGCTCAGATTTTTTGCCAAATTACGTGTCCGGTTGATATGCTTCAGCAGCAATTTTAGCTCCGTCATGGATGCTGCTGCATTCAACTGTTCAATCACACGCTGCGAAAAAGAAACGGTATCGGCAGATTGCTGACGTGCCTTATCCAACAGTCCTTGAATCACCGGGGCCAGGTTTTCCGGATACTCCGGGGCCTTCGGATAAACTGGCACCACATCCGGTTTTTGTACAGCTCCCTCGTTTTCAAATAATACAACCCGGTAAAACAGTAACTGCTTACCCTGCGCTCTTCGTTTAGCCCAGTGCGCAACACGACCGGCATTATCCTGCTCGATTGCCAGCCCATAATCCGCACTGACAAAATCCTCATCAAGAATGGAATAACCGGGAGGGTTAAGCGGAAGCGGCAGGGTTACCTTGATCGCGCTGTCAGATTTGGCGCGAAAGCTGATACGCGCTTCAATATCCCATACCTCTGCCTGTTCGGAAGCAGTCAAAGGCAGGCCAATTACAGCAACCTTGTAATAGGCCAGTCCCAGTCCTATGAAACACAGTATGAAAGCCAGCAAATAAAGATGCAGTTTTCTCATTCAGGCTGCCTGGAATCAGTTGGTTCATCACTCTTCTTTTTCTTTTTGACGTGACCGCACACTGCCTTGGTGAGATAGGCACGCGCAGGATCAACCAGTGCATAACCGGCCAGCGCCTTGCGCCCGAGCAATACCGGATAATTCAAGGCACGGCGATCAATCAAATCAAACTCGGTTTCCCGAACCTCATCTGCCAGACAGATCTCCATGGAAATCACCGGGCGTTCCTGAGAAGGTCCGTCGTGCTGTTTGATTTTAAGCATCCGGGTCAACGGGCGCTCAATCTCGACAGAGCGTTCCCCGGAACCCTTCCTGAAATCAAAGGTAAATTTAACCCATGGCTTGCCATTTTTTCTGAATACCTCAATATCGCGAGCGCTCATGGAAGCAGTATTAGCGCCGGTATCGACTCGTGCAGGCATCTTGATTCCCCAAGGTTCCAGGCGGATAAATTCAACCCAGCCAAGAATTTTTAGGGAATCCGGGGTCTCGGCAGATTTTTCTGCCCAGGTGGCACCATAAGGCAATAGCAGCAAAACTGCAGACAAGATGTACAAGATCTGTCTGATTAAACGAATAGTCATCGGGGTTTCTGAATTTTTGTAATAGTTAAAGAATCACTCTCGGTAACCGGATAATTCTGACAGATAAAATTAACGTGGGTTGTCAGTCTCTGGATGAGCGGGTGAAGGGAATCGAACCCTCGTCGTAGGCTTGGGAAGCCTCTGCTCTACCATTGAGCTACACCCGCATGTTAGAATGGATTGCTTGGTTTAAAGTCTACCTTACCTTGGGTACTTTTTAAATATTATGCAACTCATAATCAACGGACAGCAACAAAGTTATGATGGCCCGCTGAATATACAGCAACTGGTTGAACACTTGTCGCTGCAGAACAAGCGCATAGCCATTGAACGCAACGGTGAAATCATCCCCCGCAGCAGTTTTCCCGAACAAATCCTCAATGATGGGGATCAACTGGAAATTATTGTGGCAGTTGGTGGGGGCTGATTATTAAAATTTGCTTTGATCCTGTCCCCAACTAACACAAAACAACCACTGACACACTTATGGACACGCTCGTCATTGCTGGTAAAAGTTATACTTCCCGTTTACTGCTGGGGACGGGAAAATACAAGGATTTTACTGAAACCCGCGCTGCAGTTGATGTCAGTGGCACACAAATTATCACCGTAGCCATACGTCGTACCAATATCGGGCAGAATCCCGATGAACCCAACCTGCTGGATGTACTGCCTCCCTCACAATTTACGCTCCTGCCCAATACCGCCGGCTGTTACACGGCAGCAGACGCCGTTCGCACGCTACGCCTGGCACGCGAACTGCTCGACGGACATGCGTTAGTTAAACTGGAAGTGCTGGGCGATCAGAAAACGCTGTTTCCCGATGTGGTGGCAACGCTCGAAGCAGCCAGAATTCTGGTCAAGGATGGTTTCCATGTCATGGTCTATACATCGGATGATCCCATCGTCGCCAGACAACTGGAGGATATCGGCTGTGCCGCCATCATGCCACTGGCCTCGCTGATTGGTTCCGGCATGGGCATCCTGAATCCCTGGAATCTGCAGATCATCATTGACAAGGTCAAAGTGCCGGTTATCGTTGATGCTGGCGTCGGTACTGCATCGGATGCCGCCATTGCCATGGAGCTCGGCTGTGATGGTGTACTGATGAATACGGCTGTAGCCAGCGCCCGCAACCCGATACTGATGGCCTCGGCCATGCGCAAAGCAGTTGAAGCAGGACGCGAAGCCTGGTTGGCCGGACGCATGCCGAAGAAAATTTATCAGGCCACGCCAAGCTCCCCGTCAGAAGGCATGATTACCGGATCGCCGCATTCTGCTGCAAACAATTAAGCTGCAGCAACGCTTCTTCAGGAAACCGATTTTTGTCTTCTCACCCTCCTATTCGCAGCTATGTGCTCCGCCAGGGGTATTTTTCCCATGCACAGCGGCACGCTTACGAATCCCTGCTGCCGCGTTACGGTATTCCATTCTCGGAAAACCCGATTGATCTCGATTCGATTTTTGGACGTACCGCACCAAAAATTCTGGAAATCGGATCAGGCATGGGGGAAACCACTGTCGAGATTGCTGCCCAGCATCCGGAAAAAGATTTTGTGGCCATTGAGGTTCATGCACCCGGAATTGGCAGCCTGCTTGATCGTATCGAGAAACACGGCCTGACCAATCTGCGGATTATTCCGCATGATGCCAAACTGGTTTTGCAACACATGCTTGCTGGTGAATCACTGGATGGGATCCACATTTTTTTCCCGGATCCGTGGCCCAAGGCACGCCACCATAAGCGCCGCCTGATCCAGTCGGATTTTGTCTCGCTGCTGTGTAACCGGCTGAAACCTGGTGGTTATCTGCATATCGCCACCGACTGGGAAGACTACGCCATTCATAGCCTGCATGTTTTAAGCAGCGAGCAGCGGCTCATCAATACTGCCGCTGACTATTATGCCCCCCGCCCCGCATACCGGCCACTGACCAAATTCGAGCAACGTGGCATGAAGCTCGGCCACACCATCCGCGACCTGATATTCACCAAAGCTGCCTGAACAATCCTCCTTGCGATTGTGATTACCGACACTTGGTAGAAAATATTTTTGCATGGTTGAAAAACAGCAGAACCGATGGCTCCAGCACCAATGCGCAGGCAATGCATAACCACACTGTTGTTGGCCACCAGAGAGCGCTAGTGCTGAGGAGTTGAGCCGGTCACACCCCTGATTCCACAGGCCAACATCGCACAACGCAGTTTCGATCTTTTGATTCAGCACTTCGCGGTGGTGCGCGCCGTGTTCACGCAGAGGTAATTCCAGATTGCGGAGGACTGAGAGCGGAAATGGATTCAGTTTCTGGAAAATCATACCAATGCGCCGGCGCAGTGCCCGCACGTCTAGATCGGGATCGAGCACGTCTGTCGTTTCAAACTGGATACGCCTCGTCACCCGTGCAATCGTCGCGTACTGCTGCCGGCACGCGTCGGTCGGCGTACACATCCGAAAAGTAGAATTCGCCACCGTCTTTCAGCAGGTATTGCACACCGCGCAGTACCGCATCCTTGTCAGGCGACAGGTTGACGACACAATTGGAGACGATCACATCGAAACTACCCGGTTCCAGGCTGAGTTCATCCAGGCGCTCAATATAGCCGTGCAAAAGCGCACATTATCGTAACCGAGGGATTGCACATGGAAAGCCTTGTGTTTTACGACTACAGCGAGTTGCTCGTCAGTCATGTCGATGCCGATCCCCTCGCCCGTCCGTCCTACCAGTTGCGCCAGAGCATACACATCGCGTCCTGAGCCACATCCGAGATCGAGCACTCGGCAACCTTCCAACAAGGGCGGACAAACCAGGCCACAGCCGTAATAGCGCGATAGCACTTCCGGATGGATGAGCTCAAACACAGGCTTGAGCCAGGCTGGCATCTCTCTGATATCGCAGCAGGTACTGGTTTTGAGATCACCAGTATGCTGTAATTGGCGACTGTAATAATCTTTGACTGAGTCTTGAACGATGTTGTGCATGATAAATGTCCTGGTAATTGAGTGCGTTATTGGAATTGGTCGTTGTAACGAATGTGGTTCTTACACTCACCTCAAACTGAATCGGGCCCAGTAAAAGAAAAGTAATCGGCTCATACTGGTAGATCAAATGTTTGCCAAGAGCCCGCGGGCCAGCTGGTCACCTGCGTGACTAGATGAGATCGAATCTGGTTATCCGGGCACTGTTCCGTTGTTCCGTGCAATTGATGAAAAACTTCCGGAGCAAGGCTTAATTCTTCACTTGGATCGTGGTAGCCAATATTGCTCACATGATGACCAGCACATATTAAAACAATTTGGTTTGGTCGCGCCTCCATGAGTGGCAAGGGAGATTGCTGGGATACTCAGTTTAATATGGTATGGAATGCCTGGCTTGATCTGACCTGTGTTGGGATTGGCGAAGTAGTGCCTTTGCGTTGACCTGTCGATCTGGCCCAGGCATTCCCCGAGCGTTGCCGGGCCCAATACATGTGACCTAATAGGAGCTTTGAATTGCACCGTGAGTGTCCTGTCCGGTAAGTGGGTTGGTAATGCGCCAATCCTGACTGAGGAGTATAAAATATGGACGGCACATTGATTCAGAATGAAGTTATTCTTGGCGTTGATACCCATTTAGATACACATGTTGGTGTAGTCATTAACCACCAGGGTAAAGTGATAGGTACACTTACCTCCATACCGACTAATAGAGCAGGTTATCTAAAATTGCTAACATGGGCACGTTCTCTTGGAAATATACAACGTGCAGGTGTTGAAGGAACAGGAACATATGGCGCTGGTCTTACCCACCTATTGCGCGAGGAGGGTATTGAGGTATGGGAAATAAATCGTCCTGATCGTGCCAGGCGTAGACTTCAAGGGAAGTCTGATCCGACTGACGCTGAAAGTGCAGCACGAGCAGTTCTTTCTGGTAACGCAACAGCAGTCCCAAAGTCACAGTCGGGTGTAGCTGAGGCACTGCGTATGTTATCGGTTGTCAGGCGTAGTGCAGTCAAGGCGAGGACGCAAACAATAAATCAGCTCAGATCGCTATTAATCAGCGCACCAGATGATATGCGCGAACGGCTCTGGAAAACCAAACCGGAACAGTGCGTAGCGGGCTGCGCGCGACTTTGAAAGGCAGATGGCAGTGTTTTGCTTAAAACATTATGCAACACTTTGTTTGTTGACCAGGCGCTGGTTAATGCTTTCAGCAGAACTAAAAGAACTTGATGCGACGCTTGATCATTTGACGAGTCAGTCGGCGAAACGTCTTCGGAGCCAGTTTGGAGCCGGGCCACAAACGGCAGCGGTACTTGTTGCTGTAGCAGGAGACAATCCAGAACGTTTGAGAAATGAGGCAGCATTAGCTGCATTATGCGGAGCAAGTCCATTGCAGGCGTCTTCGGGAAAGACTATCCGCCATCGATTAAATTGAGGAGGTGATCGGTCTGCAAACAATGCGCTATGGATCATCGCGATGGTACGCATGCGCAGTGAGCCGAGAACTTAAACCTATGTGACACGACGTACAGCTCAAGGGATGTCAAATAAGGAAATTCAGCGTTGTCTGAAACGGTACATTATTCGTGAACTGTATCCGCTTATTCTCGCAGATTTGTCAGATGCGGCCACAATTACTTGACATAGGAGCGTCAACGCCCCTAGCGGAAACTTCTGGAGAATCTTCGAAACCGGATTGGTACAGCATCGGAAATTCAGAATACGATTACAAGTAAAACAGGAAAGACTCGGTTATCTATCGCCAGTAGAATTTAAATAACAATGTTATGCAAATCTGATCGCCGCTTAAACACATGGACTCCATTTTTGACAACACACCTCACCCGTTGGCTGTGTGGTGAAGTATGAACGCTCTCACAACCTCTTTTTTTCATCTTCCACAACGGGCTGATAACCTCGGTTTCTCAGATTTTGAACGGCCTCCTCAATTTCATCGGCCGCAACATTGAGCATCCGCAGCGCTGTCACCCCAAGGCTCAGACTCGATTCAATTGTTTCCGGGTAAGCATGGGCAGCACCGGCCGCTAGCAAATGCCGGCTGGTTTCCAGGTCCCGTACCCGTACAATCACCGGAACATGGGCACTGGTTCTTTTTATATAGATCATGGCACTTAATGCGGTGCTCTTGATATCAACTGCCAGCACGATCAGAGACGCCCGCTCCACCCGAATGGAGGCCAGTAATATGGGATCGGCAATATCACCGAGCCAAACCGCATGTCGATCCGCCCGGCCCAGGGCCACCCGTCGGGGATCCGTATCAAACGCCACAAACGGTATACCGCATGCATGCAATAAAATAGCAATCGTACGCCCCATGCGCCCGTAGCCACCAATTATCACGGAACGCTCGGCCGCTTGCGGCAACTCGGCTGCCTCCTCATCAGATGGCGGTGGAGTCTTAGTCAAGAAAGTAGCGATGGCATCATTGAAGCGGATCAGCACAGCACCCAAAACCATCGACAGAAGTACGGATGATATCGCGATCTGACCAAGCCCGATGTCAATCACACCAGAATCAAGTGCAATTGCAATGAGGGCAAGCCCGAACTCACCACCCACACTCAACATCAGTCCCGTGCGCCACATCATTCGGGCATCAACTCCAATCCCGCGTACCAACGCGGCAACAATCAGGATCTTGCTGATCAAAATAAGCAAGGCACCTAGCAGTGTCCACTGCCAGATAGGTGGTATCGCCACCGGGTTGAAACGCATGCCAATACCAATAAAGAAAAGGCCCAGCAACACATCCCGGAACGGGCTGATACTAGACTCAACCTGATGGCGAAACTCTGTTTTACCCAGAACAAGGCCGGCAAGGAATCCACCGAAGGCCAGTGACAAGCCCAAGCTGTTAGTAATCCATGCGGCAAACAGGGCCACCAGCAACACGGCCAGCGTAAATACCTCAACTGACCTGCGTTCAGAAATAATCTGAAAAAATGGGGATAATAGCCAGCGCCCGACGATGAACACCAGAATGAAAGCCAACACCGCTTTGGCAAAAGCCAGAGCCAGGGATCCAGCCAGCACATCGGCGGCCACGGATACACCTAGAACCGGGATCACCACCAGAAATGGAACGGCAGTGACATCCTGAAACACTGACATGGCCAGACCCAGACGGCCGTGGGGCGTATTTACCTCACCTTGTTCAGTGAGCAGGCTGGCAATAATAGTGGTGGAGGACTGGGCAAACACCGCACCAAACACGAATGCTGCAATGATGGGAAGCCCGGCAAGCCAGGTAACAACGCCCACCACCAGGGTGGTAAGCACGACTTGCCCGGTACCCAGTCCGAGAACCCGGGTTCTCAGCGCATCCATTTGCGGCAGGGAAAAGTTGAGCCCAATGGTAAACAACAAGAAAACAACACCGAACTCCGCGAGCGATTCCAGCCCGGGCATGGAGACCACAGGCCCAGCTGTATGGGGCCCCAGCAGGATTCCAACCAGTAGGTAACCCAGGCTGGTGGGGATATGCAGCCGCTGAAAAACTACCACCACAGTGATGGCAACGGCCAGCAGTAGAATAATCTGAACGAGATACTCCATCATGGCTGGAGTTTACCGTGCAAGGCCTGCCATAGGCTACTACAACAAGTGGAACCAAATAGTTGGATACCCTAGTACCGAAGTTAAAGAGTTATCTGTTCAGTCCCGGATGATTATATAGATAAAACTCGTTATCCGCTGTTCATGGCGCGAGCTGTCATGAGAGAGCTGATAGAATCCTTCAGGCCATCCGGGAGAGCCATGAAATGATATAGCTTTACATAAGAATGCTCGTACTACACCAGCGATACGGGCTG
>JACDJA010001915.1_pt1 | contig 16122 bp, 13 predicted proteins | sample 7449241 | NCBI WGS metagenome assembly JACDJA01 (sample SAMN14253289, study PRJNA609438) | sludge metagenome | isolation source: initial anaerobic sludge | collected 2018-12-20 | reverse complement strand
TCCTTTCAAAAAATGCCACAGCACCGGCAGGGCCACGGCGCCGAAGGCGAAAATGCCGATGGCGGTGCGTCGTTCGATCTTGACGAAAAAAGTCATGGAAAGGGCGATGAGCAGCACCAGCATCGCCGTTCCGAGGTCCGGTTGGCGGACGATGAGAAGGAAGGGCAACCCGGTGATGGCCATGGGCCAAATCAACTCATGGAGCACGAAACCGCGGGTGGTGACCTCCTTGGCGTAGTGGCGCGCCAGCATCAAGGCCACGGCGATCTTGGCCAGCTCCGATGGCTGCACGAAAATCGGGCCCAGGGCCAGCCAGCGCCGGGAGCCACCGCCGATCTGGCCCATAACCAGCACCGCCACCAGCATCAGCACGCAAATGCCGTAAAAAAAGGGCGCCCAGCGTTCCAGCGTCTTGTAGTTGACCGCAAACCCGACGCTCATCCCCCCCAGCCCCATGGCGTACCAGATTATCTGCTTCATATGCAGCCGCGATGGTGCCGCGCTGGCGTCGGCGTTCACCGCGCTGTAGAGCGTGATCACGCCCATGGCAGCCAAGAACAGGGTGGCGGCCAGCAGCCCCCAATGGAAGTTTTTGATCAATCTGCGGTCGACCACTGTCACTGCACCGCCTCGTCCGTTTCGGGGTTCACCATGGCCGCTTCCTCGGCAGCGCCGGCCGGGTCCAGATAGGCCCGGATCACGGCACGGGCCACCGGCGCCGCAACGCTGGAGCCGTGCTCCCCGTGTTCGATGATCACCGCCACGGCGATCTGCGGCGCCTCACTGGGCGCATAGGCCACAAACCAGGCGTGGTCCTTGAGGTGATCGGCCACCTCTCCTTTCGGATCCGTCTCTCCCTTGCGGCTGAACACCTGGGCGGTTCCGGTTTTCCCACTGATATCGATACCCTCCAGACGAATCGCCCGGGCCGTCCCCCGATCCCCCTGGACCACCCGCCACAGGCCTTCCCTGACCAAGCCCATGTTCGGGGCGCTGACATCGAGACTCCCTTTTATTTTCGGTTTCATCCGCTGGATCACCCGGCCGTCGGCACTCTCCACGGCCAGCACCAGTTGCGGCCGGTAAAGGGTACCGCCATTGCCCACGGCGGCGATCATCATGGCCAGTTGTATCGGGGTCACCAAATTGTAGCCCTGACCAATGGCCACCGACAGGTTCTCCCCTCCCTGCCAGGCGACCCCGAAGCGTCCCTTCTTCCATGCCGCGGTGGGAATCAAGCCGGCGTCCTCCTGATCCAGCCCCACTTCCGTACGACTGCCCAGGCCGCAACTGCGGGCATAGCGGGCCAGACGATCCACACCGAGATTGATCCCCACGTGATAGAAAAACACGTCGCAGGACTGACTGATGGCTTCCACCACGTTGAGGTTTCCGTGCCCCCACCGTTTCCAGCAGCGATAGGAGCGGTTACCGTAGCGCAGTTGCCCCGGGCAGAAGAACTCGGAACGGACGTCGATCACTCCCTCCTGGAGGCCGGCCAGGGCCGTGACGATCTTGTAGGTGGAGGCGGGGGGATAGGTGGCCTGAATGGCCTTGTTCTCCATGGGCCGCCGGGGATTTTCCACCAAAGCCTGCCATTGCTGACGGTTGATACCGCCGACGAAGGCATTGGGGTCAAATCCGGGCCGGCTGGCCATGGCCAGTACCTCTCCGCTGTTGGGATCCACCGCCACCACAGCGCCGGCGATGTTCCCGAGGCACTGCTCGGCCACGGCCTGGAGCCGTTGATCAATGGTCAGCACCACATCTTGCCCCGGGATGGCATCGACGCTCTTCAGCACCCGGATCACTTGACCCCGGGCATCCACTTCCACCTGCCGGCCGCCCGGTTGGCCCCGCAGGAAGTGCTCACAGTTTTTTTCGATGCCGAACTTGCCGATGAAATCTCCACTGCGGCATCCCGGATAATGACCGCCGGCCAGCTCTTGGGCGCTGATCTCTCCCATGTAACCGATCAGGTGACAGGCACTGTCGCCATAGACGTAACGTCGCAGGGCCTTCACATCCACCGATATCCCGGGTAAATCGTACCGCCGTGCTTCCACGGCGGCCAGTAAGTCCCGATCAATATCCGTCCGCAGCACCACTGGCCGATAGGCGGATGAGGCCCGCCCCGCAACGTGGGTCAGTTCTTCCGGGTCCATGCCGGTCCCGACGGCCAGACGTGCCAGGGTGGCGTCCACCGGCTTGGCATCCCGGGGGACCATCACGAGGTTGAACGACGGACGGTTGTCCACCAACAGACGACGCTGCCGATCGAGGATCTGGCCGCGTGGGGGGTCGATGTCCTGGAGACGGATGCAGTTGTTTTCCGAGAGGCGACGGTACTCTTCCCCCTGCACCACCTGGAGATGGAACAGCCGCAAGCCGAGGGCCAGAAAGGCCACCAGCACGATGATCAGCGCACCGTTGAGGCGCCGGCGGTACCAGTCGGCATCGGCGGTTTTCAGATAGTGCTTCACCAAAAAAAGACCAAACCCATCCCACCGTCATGGTTTGTTTCCCGGACGCCAGTTTCCGGGTCCGGAAAACGCCAGACTATTCCTTCACCGCCCGCCGAGCCTGAACCTGCTGTTGGTAACGCGACAGGCGCCGCTGCGCCACGGTGAACCCCGCTACCAGCAGCGCTCCCATCACCACTGTCCAAACCACCTGCCAGGCGACGGTCCCGGCGGCCTGGGTGAACATCGTTTCTGATTTTCCCAGTAAAACGGGAATCCCCAGCAGGACCAAGTTTTCCACCACCACGGCACCGGCCAGAGCCACCGGTAGCATGAAAGTGCCCGCCACCCGCAAGAAACCGATGAGCCAATGCACCAAGACCCAGATCCAAAAATAGGCGGTGGTGTAATAGCCCGGCGGCGCGCCGGAAAGACTATCCACCGCCAATCCGATGAGTATTACTGGCGCGAGGCCATCGCGCAGGCGCGGCTGCAAACCAAGAAACACCATCAACGGCAACAAAAGATCGAAACGGTTGAGGCCAATGCCGACCAGCGGCAGCACGCTGGTCTGCACCACGATCAAAGCCACCCCCACCACCAGAAAGAGCAGCGCCGTCATTGAAACGTCTCCGGCTCCTTCGGCCGGGGCGCCATCACCACCAGCACTTCTTCAAGGGTTTGAAAATCAACGACGGGCTTGACGGTGACTTCCTGAAAAATTCCGGCCGGCGGCCGGTCAACGGCCGCCACGCGACCGATGGCCAGCCCTTTTGGATAGACCCCATCAAGACCGGAAGCAATGAGGATGTCACCCTCTTTCACATCGTCCTGGCGCAAGACGTATTTGAAGATGCATCGGTTGTCGGCTGCTCCGGTGACGATACCTCGGGCCCGGCTGCGTTGCACCAAGGCGTCCACGGCATTGTTGGCATCGATGATCAGCAAAACCTTGGCATGGTGCGACGAAACGGCCACCACCTGCCCGGCAATCCCCGCGGGGATGACCACCGGCAATCCTTTGACCACGCCATCGGCGCGTCCCTTGTCGATGATCACCGACTTGAACCAGGGAGACGGGTCTTTGCCCACCACCTCGGCAGGCAACATTTTTTGATTGATGTCCTGCTGAAACCGGATCAGGCTCCGGAGACGACGATTGGCCAGCTCGATTTCGTTGCAGTTGTCAATGCGTGCCGTGGCCTTTTCCAAGTTTTTCCGCAGACGGTCGTTCTCCTGCGCCGCATTGATCAGAAAAAAGTAATGGCGCCAGATATCTCCAACAAAATCAAATATATAGGTCACAGCCGCCTGGATCGGGCCCACGACTACCAAACCGAAACGACCGAGACCGTGGTCGAGAACCGGTTGCCGACTGCTGAGACTCAACCCGATGACGTTTAGGGTGATCAACAGAATCACCCCGACCACCAGGAGCACTTTTTTGGAAAACATAGGCGCCGGTCAAACAGACTCGAATCGTTTCCGAGTCATCGGCTTCGGGTTAGGGGACGGTAGAGCGCATGGGGCGCCCCCGCGGATTGACTAATTGATGGCCACCTGGCGCAGGATATCGATGCTATCGATGGCCTCGCCGCTGCCAATGGCGACGGTGCACAGGGGATCCTCGGCCACCGTGATGGGCAGGCCGCTTTCCTCCATCAAAAGCTTGTCCAGATTCTTCAGCAGGGCGCCGCCGCCAGTGAGAACAATACCACGATCAACGATGTCGGCCGCCAGCTCCGGAGGCGTCTGCTCCAGGGCGATCTTCACCGTCTCCACGATGGCATCAATCTGCTCAGAGATCGACATGCGGATTTCCTCGCTGTCGATGGCCAGGATCTTGGGGATTCCTGAGACTAAATCCCGCCCCTTGACCTCAATGGTCTCGAGGTTTTCGGCATCCGGATAGGCGTTACCGATAGAGGTCTTAATAATCTCGGCGGTCCGCTCACCGATGAGCAGATTGTACTTACGCTTGATGTACTGCATAATAGCTTCGTCCATCTTGTCGCCGGCCACCCGCAGACTGCGGCTGTAAACGATACCGGCCAGGGAAATCACCGCCACCTCGGTGGTACCGCCACCGATGTCCACCACCATGTTGCAGGTGGGCTCGGTGATGGGCAACCCGGCGCCGATGGCCGCCGCCATGGGCTCTTCGATGAGGAACACCTCCCGCGCGCCGGCGGAGAGGGCCGATTCTTTCACGGCCCGCTTTTCCACCTGGGTAATGCCCGAGGGAACGGCGACGATGATCCGCGGCCGGACGAAGGATCGACGATTATGCACCTTGCGGATGAAGTGCCGCAGCATGGCTTCTGTGACCTCGAAATCGGCGATCACCCCGTCCCGCATGGGACGAATGGCCACGATATTCCCCGGTGTGCGTCCCAGCATGGCCTTGGCCTCAGCCCCGACAGCCAGCACCCGGTTTTTAGTGCGATCCAGCCGCACCGCCACCACCGATGGCTCGCGCAGCACGATCCCCTTTCCCTTGACGTAAACGAGAGTGTTGGCTGTCCCCAGATCAATGGCCAGATCGTTGGAAAACACTCCTAGTATGCTATCCATAAAGCCCATTGTGTCATAGATTCCTTTATTTTTTCCAACCCGTTGGCTATCTATACCAACCCGTTGGCACCGCGGGTCGGTTCGCTTCCTGCAGCCCCGGCGATTGAACAAGCCGGCGATCCGCCAGCGCAAACGTTCTAAAGATCTGCTTTGCTAACAGATATGAGCGCGTTAAACAAGTGAAATATCCGATCGCAGCCCATCGACCACCGCCTCGTGTAGGCGCGGCCGAAAGGCCCGGATTCGGGTATTTTCACGACCGGTATGCACCCGATTGGACAGCAGCACAACCGTATAGCCCGAATCGAGATCCATCCAGCAACTGACGCCGGTAAACCCCAGATGGCCTATGGTGCGGGGGGAAAAACGGTGTCCGCAGGACGGCATGGGCCCCGAGGGATGATCAAAGCCCATGGGGCGCCAGCCGGCGGCGGCGGGATTGAGAAAAATCCGCACCCATCGCGGGGCCAAAACCCCGCCGGCGCTTTGACCCCGGTAGACATCCCTTAGTTCGAGCAATAGCCGATGCACCGCCGCGGCGGTGCCGAAAAGCCCCGCGTGGCCACAGACCCCGCCCAACGTGTCGCAGTTGTCGTCGTGGACCCGGCCCCGCAGCAGCCCCCGCCACGGGCAACGTTCGGTGGCGGCGTAGCTGGCCGGAGGAACCGGATGGGCTGCGTCGATGAAGTAGAGAGAGTCGATGCCCAGGGGCCGATACACCCGCTGCGCCACAAACCGGTCCACCCCGATCCCGGCGATGGCCTCCACCACCCACCCGAGAATCATGAAGTTCAGATCGCTATAAACGGTTTGCGTGCCAGGCGGCGCCTTCAGGGGCGTGCGGCTCAAACGGTGTCTGAGCCAGGGCCACCGCTGGCCGACGGGCAGTTGGCGCAAACGTTCGAAATACGGCTCCCAGGCGGGCAGCCCCGAGGTGTGGCGCAGCAGTTGTGCCACCGTCACCCGGGCCGCCGGCTGCCCCTGGAATTCGGGCAGCAGACCCTCCAGCGAACTCTCCGGTGTCAGCCGGCCGTCGGCCATCAGGCAGATCAGGGCCGGGGTGGTGGCCAGCGGCTTGGTGAGGGAGGCCAAATCGAAAACGGTGTCCACCGTCACCCGCTGCCCCGTGCCCAGATCGGTGACGCCGTAGGCCCGGTGGCAAAGCACCCGGCCGCCCCTCGCCGCCAGGAGTACGGCACCGGGAAACACCCCGCCGGCCACGGCTTCGGTCATCAGGCGATGGGCCCCCTCGAAGGGATCCGCTGGTTCCTTTCGCAGGACCCTCTGCCCTGTTCCGTCAACCGCCACCGGCGACTTCCAGTACTGCCCGGGCGGCATCCAACCGCACCGGCAGCCCCAGGGGCCAGGTGAGATTGCGTGGCCCGTGTCCGATACCGGAACCGGCGACCACCGGAACGCCGAGATCCGCCAAGAGGTCCTCAAAAACCCGCCACAGATCCGCCTCTTTGCCACAGTCGGTGAAATCCCCCAGCACCACGGCCCGCACCCCGTCCAAAACGCCGGCCAGGCGCATCTGGGTTAACATCCGGTCGATGCGGTAGGGTGCCTCGCCCCGGTCCTCGAACACGACGATCCCCCCGTCAAAGCGCGGAGCAAAATCAGTGCCGATCAGGTGGCATAGCGTAGTGAGATTCCCGCCGCACAAGTATCCCCTGGCTTCCCCGGCGCTGAGCACCCGTGCCGCTGTTAGTTTCAGGCTGATTTGCGCGCCGTCCATCAACCCCGACCGGAGGGCCGCCACTGTTTCGCGATCCGCCTGGGCGAGGCCTGCCACGGTAGGACCGTGGAAACAGACAAGTCCGGCCTGGCGGCAGACGGCCCACAGCAGAGCCGAAATATCGGAAAAGCCCACCAGTCGCTTGGGATGGGCTGCGATACGGGAAAAATCCAGGCGGGAAAGCACCCGTAGGCTCCCGTAGCCGCCCCGGGCACAGATAATGCCAGAAATGCCCGGATCATCGAAGGCCGCCATCAGCGCCTCGGCTCGCAGATCGTCCTCGCCGGCGAGATACCGGTGGCGTTGATAAAGGGCCTCGCAAGGAACCGGCGCCAGCCCAAAATCTTGCAAGACCGCAAGCCCCGGAGCGAGAGTCTCGGCCCGGCAGGCCCCGGCCGGGGCCACCACCGCCACCCGGTCCCCGGGTTTGAGCGCCGGGGGGTACACCAATGGAAAATGCAGCGTCATGATTTAAAAGCATACCAAGATCCCCTGCGGAGTCAAAAGGAAACCTCGAGCCTCTCCCGCTGTTATTCCGAATGCGGTGAAAAATCGACAGTTTAAAATAAGGCAGGAAGCAACCGGAAACACGAAGAGATCCCTCACCGTTGCGTTCCTCGGGATAACAAAGGGGAGCTTCCCTGCCCGGAGGCAACAATCCAGTTGACAGCGCCGCCCAAATTGCTTAGAAAGGTCTTCTGTGTCGGGGCGTAGCGCAGCCTGGTAGCGCACTTGAATGGGGTTCAAGGGGTCGGAGGTTCAAATCCTCTCGCCCCGACCACAAGAAAAACAAGGGGTTTGGCTTAATGCCTACCCCCTTTTTTTTATGCTTTAAATTAGCTCGTTGCGGATAGAGTGCGGATTATTCCCCGTCACCATCCAATTCTTCCACCTCCTTCCGTTTGGTCCCCGGCATCCGGTGGTAGTAAGTATCTTTGATTGTCGGTTGTCCTGATGGAACTGTGTCCGAACTGACGGCTCACGTCAGGGATACTATGCCCGGCCTGTATTCTGAGGGTTGCGTAAGTGTGACGCAGGTCATGCGGGGTGATCCTTCTCAAGCCTGCTTTTTCAAGGCAGAGATAGCCCCCCCTCTTCCTGATGCATGTGATCCGTGACACGGGGCAATACAAGCTGGAAGTCAAGCGCACCGACCGCACGGAACTCGACGATACACAAATTTGGCAGGCCTACGCGATGCTCACCTGGGTGGAAAACGCCCTTCGATCGCTGAAATCCTCGCTTGGCCTGAAGCCCAACTTCCACCAGAACGAGGAGCGTGCCGACACGCACCTGTTCATCTCGGTGCTCGCCTACCACCTGTTGCATGCCATCGGATACCAAGGGCTCTGCGGCGATCATCGCTCGTGGGGCACCATCCGCCCACCAGAGGCTCACGGTGGAATAAAATGTCAACGAGCAATACCAGATGGTGCGCAGTCACCTGCGCTTGTGCAGCAGCGCCCAATAAATGGAAGGAGACAAATCCCCTGACCTTGACGAAACGCGGCCATGGACCGGCGCGCGGTTGACCGGCCAAGCGAAATGTGAAAGAAAAAGCCACCCGTTTTTCCCGAAGATCCCCGCATGGATCGATTTTCGCCGCGCCTGCGGCGGCTTTCGATGGGCCGAGAAAGGAACGTTAATCGTGGCAATCAAGGATGACTCCGTAAAGGCGGAGGCGGAAAATCAAAAATCGTTGGATTTCATCCGCCAGATCGTGGCCGACGACGTGGCCGCCGGTGCTTACGGCGGGCGGGTCGCCACCCGCTTTCCGCCGGAACCCAACGGATTCCTGCACATCGGGCACGCCAAGTCCATCTGCCTCAATTTCGGCATCGCCCGGCAGTTCGGCGGCACCTGCAACCTGCGCTTCGACGACACCAACCCCACCAAGGAGGAAATGGTCTATGTCCAATCGATCCAGGCCGACGTCCGCTGGCTGGGATTCGACTGGGAGGACCGCCTCTTTTACGCATCCAACTACTTCGACCGGCTCTACCAGTTTGCCGTGGCCCTGATCAAAAAGGGCAAGGCCTACGTGGATGACCAGAGCGCCGAGCAGATCCGCCAATCCAGGGGCACCCTGACCCGTCCGGGGAGCGCCAGCCCGTTCCGCGACCGGTCGGTGGCGGAAAACCTCGACTTGTTCGAACGGATGAAAAACGGGGAATTTCCCGACGGCAGCCGGGTGTTGCGGGCCAAGATCGACATGGCCAGCACCAATGTGGTGATGCGCGATCCCACCCTCTACCGGATCCGCAAAGTGGCCCATCACCGCACCGGAGACCGATGGTGCATCTACCCCCTCTACGACTTCGCCCACTGCCTGTCGGACGCCATCGAGGGGATCACCCACTCCATTTGTACGATGGAGTTTGAGAACAACCGGGAAATCTACGACTGGATCCTCGACACCCTGGAAATCCCCCAGCGACCCCACCAGTACGAGTTCGCCCGCCTCAACCTGACGCGCACGGTGCTCAGCAAGCGCAAGCTGCTGCAGTTGGTGGATGAGGGGATTGTCGACGGCTGGAACGACCCGCGCATGCCCACCTTGAGCGGCCTGCGTCGTCGCGGCTTCACCCCCGAGGCGATCCGCAACTTCTGCGACCGCATCGGCGTGGCCCGGGCCCAGAGCACGGTGGACCATGCCCTGCTGGAGCACTGCCTGCGCGAGGACCTCAATCACCGCGCCCCGCGGGTGATGGCGGTGCTGCGACCGCTGAAGATGGTCATCGAAAACTACCCCCAAGGCCACAGCGAAACCCTGGAGGCCATCAACAATCCGGAAGACCCGGCGGCGGGTACTCGGCAGGTGCCGTTCGGACGGGAAATTTACATCGAGCGCGACGACTTCATGGTCGATCCCCCCAAGAAGTGGTTCCGCCTGGCGCCGGGACGCGAAGTGCGCCTGCGCTACGCCTATTTTGTCACGTGCACCGAGGTGATCACCGATCCTGAGACCGGAGAAATCCTTGAGCTGCGCTGCACCTACGACCCGGCCACCCGGGGCGGCGATGCCCCGGACGGCCGCAAGGTCAAGGGAACCCTGCACTGGGTGGCGGCCCACGCGGCCATCGATGCCGAAGTGCGCCTCTACGACCACCTGTTCACGACGGACAATCCCGACGACGTCCCGGAAGGCGAGTCGTTCCTCGACCGCGTCAACCCCGAGGCGCTGACGGTCCTCGACGGCTGCCGCCTGGAACCGGGGCTGGCCACTGCGGCCCCCGGCGAATTTTTCCAGTTCGAACGCCTGGGCTATTTTTGCGTCGATGCCAAGGACAGCCGCCCGCGTCACCCGGTGTTCAACCGCAGCGTCACCCTGCGGGATACCTGGGCCAAGATCCAACAAAAGCAGTCGAAAACCTGAACGGCCGCCGTCACACGAACTCGGCCTGAATCTGCCGCAGTATCCCTTCCACCAGATCCCGGATCTCCGCCAGTCGGTCCTCGGTCAACGCTTCAAAGCGCAAAACCAGGGCCGGCTGGGTATTGGAAGCCCGCACCAGCCCCCAGCCGTCGTCGAAAAGCACCCGCACCCCGTCGATGTCGATGACCGGATACGACCGGCGCAGGGTTTCGGTGACCCGCGCCACCACGGCGAACTTGATGTGATCGGGGCAATCGACCCGGATCTCGGGGGTGGTCACGGTTTCGGGCACATCGGCCAGCAGCTCGGCGATGGGCTGCTGGGTGGCCGACAGGATCTCCAGGAGGCGGCCGGCGGCGTAGATGGCGTCGTCGAAGCCGAGGTAGCGGTCGGCGAAAAACATGTGCCCGCTCATCTCCCCGGCAAATTCGGCCTTTTCCACCTTCATCTTCTTCTTGATCAGGGCGTGACCGGTCTTCCACATGACGGCCCGGCCGCCGTGGGCCTCGATGTCGTCATACATCGTCTTGGAGCACTTCACCTCGCTGATGAAGGTCGCCCCGGGCTTGCGCGAGAGAATCTCCCGGGCAAAGAGGATCATCAGTCGGTCGCCGTAGATGATGCGCCCCCCATCGTCCACCACCCCGATGCGGTCCCCGTCGCCGTCGAAACCGATGCCCAAATCCAGACCACGATCCACCACGGTGCGGATCAGGTCGGCGAGGTTGGCCGCCACGGTGGGATCGGCCGGGTGGTTGGGGAAACGGCCGTCCATCTCGCAGTACAGCGGCACCACCTCGCAGCCCAGAGCGGTGAGGATCGGTACCGCCAAGGGGCCGGCGGTGCCGTTGCCCGCGTCCACGGCGATACGCATCGGCCGGGCCAGCTTGAGATGGCCCGTCAAAAATGCCGTGTAGGCGGGCACCAGGTCCATGCTCCGGTGGCTTCCCTCGCCATGGACGAAATCGGCTTCTTCGGCGATGACGCGCACCTGCTGCAGCTCTTCCCCGTGGACCGAATCCAGGCCGTGGCAGACCTTGAAGCCGTTGTATTCCCCCGGGTTGTGGCTGGCGGTGATCATCACCCCCCCGTCCTGCTCGAGGTGGGCGATGGAGAAGTAGAGCAGCGGCGTCGGGCAGACGCCGATGTCGATGACGTCGGCCCCCGTGGCGACCAGGCCGGCGACGAGACGCTCGGCGTAGCGATCCGAGGAGAGACGACAGTCGCGTCCCACCGTGAACCGGCGGGCCCCCCGACGCGCCAGGAACGTGCCGATGGCCCGCCCCAGCACTTCAACGTCGGCCGCGGTGAAATCCTCGTCGGCGATGCCGCGGATGTCGTACTCGCGAAAAATCAACGGATTCATTGAACCTCCAGTGAACGGTGAGAGGGGATGATCAGGCCCAGGCCAGCGCCAGAATCCCCACCAGGGCGCAATAGGGGGCAAACAGGTGGAGCCGCCCCCGCCGCACGATGTACACGAGCATCCACAGGGCCCCGTAGCCCACCAGGGCTGAAACGGCGGTGCCCAGGGCCACGGTGACCAGGGGCGGACCGCCACCGGAGGCCAATTCGCCGGCGCCGATGAGCGCCGCCCCGCAGATGGCCGGAATGGACAGCAGGAAGGAAAAACGCGCCGCCGTATCACGGTTCAGCCCCAGCAACAGCCCCAGGGCGATGGTGGCGCCGGAGCGGGAAATGCCGGGGATGATGGCCAACCCCTGGATCACCCCGATGGCCAGGGCCGCCGTCATGGTAAACTCGGCCATGGTGTGCTGGCGCACCGTGGACCGACGCGTGGCCAGCAGGAGCAGGCAGGTAACCAGCAAGGCGCCGCCCACCAGGGCCACCGATCCGAAAAGCCGGTCGGCGATCTCGTGAAAACCGATGCCGATGAAGGCCGTGGGCACCGAGGCGGCGATGATGAGCCAGGCCAGTCTCAGGTCGCCGTTTTCGGCGAATTCGGCACCGGCGGCCCGGCCGGCGACCAGCCGCTTGAAAAAATCGAGCAGGGCCCAAATAATGGCGCCGATGTCCCGGCGGAAAAAAATCACCACCGCCGCCAGCGTGCCCACGTGAACGCTGATATCGAAGGCCAGTTCCGGCTCCCGCAGGCCGAACCAGTTCTGAAACAACACCAGGTGACCGGAACTGCTCACCGGCAGAAACTCGGTCAATCCCTGGACGATTCCCAGGATAATCGCCTGAAACGGCTCCATGGCACTCCCCAGGCCGTTCTTGTGCCAAACGGCCTGCTCATCCGGCCCTCGGGCCGCGTTTTCTCAAATGCCCATCTCGTCTCGATCCGACACTCCGGCGATCTCTTCCACGATCCGGTGGGCGGCCTGAAGCGGGTCGGCCGCATCACGGATCGGCCGGCCCACCACGAGGTAATCGGCCCCCGCGGCCACCGCCTCCGCCGGGGACATCACCCGTCGCTGGTCATCACCGGCCACCTCCCCCGCCGGCCGAATGCCCGGCACCACGGCGAGCAGCCGGTGACCGAAATGCCCCTTGAGCATCACCAGCTCATGCCCGGCGCAAACGATCCCGTCACAGCCGGCTTCCGCCGCCATGGCGGCACGCCTCAGAACCAACCGGCCGGGGTCTTCCGCCAGCTCGGGGCGCAAACCGGCGGCGCTGAGGTCGGTCGATGCCACGCTGGTCAGGACGGTGACGCCGAGAACCTTCACCCGTCCTCCGGCGCCTTCCACCGCCGCCTGAAGCATCGCCGGGGACTCACCGCAGTGCACGGTGACGAAATCCACCTCCAGGGCCGCGACGGCCGTCATGGCCCGCCGCACGGTGGCCGGGATATCGTGGAGCTTGAGATCCAGGAAGATCCGCCCTCCCCCGTGGCGTCGCACCAGGGCAACCACCGCCGGCCCTTCGCGCACAAAGAGTTCCAGGCCGATCTTGAACATGCCCACCGCCCCGGCCAGCCGCTCCACCAGCGGCGCGGCCGCCGCCACGCTGGGCACGTCCAGGGCGAAGACGAGATAATCCTTGGCTGGGCGTCGGGTCATGGGGTCATTCCCCGGGCACCGGACGCCTGTCCGTACTGTTGATCGATCCACTGACGATAGGCCCCACTGCGCACCCGGCGTGTCCACGCTGTGTTGGCCAGATACCAGTCGATGGTCTGGGCCAGTCCCTCCTCGAAGGTCACCGCCGGATGCCAGCCGAGTTCCCTTTCGATCTTGGTGCAGTCGATGGCGTAGCGGCGGTCATGGCCGGGCCGGTCGGTAACAAAGGTGATGAGGCGTTGCCGCGGGGCATCGAGGGACCCGCAGCGCCGGTCGATGAGGTCGCAGAGGGTTTCCACCACCTGCAAGTTGTTGCGTTCACTGCGGCCGCCGATGTTGTAGGTTTCCCCGATACGCCCGGTCTGCATCACGGCCCAGATCGCCTGGCAGTGATCCGTGACGAAAAGCCAGTCGCGCACGTTGCCGCCATCGCCGTAGACCGGCAGCGGCTTCCCCTCCACGGCGTTGAGGATCATCAGCGGAATGAGCTTTTCAGGGAACTGGTACGGCCCGTAGTTGTTGGAGCAGTTGGACACCGTCACCGGCAGCCCGTAGGTGCGTCCGTAAGCGCGCACCAGATGGTCCGAAGCCGCCTTGGAGGCCGAGTAGGGGCTGGACGGATCGTAGGGAGTGGCCTCGGTGAAGTAGCCGGCAGGGCCCAGGGAGCCGAAGACCTCATCGGTGCTCACGTGATGAAACAGCACCAGATGCGCCCGGTGCCGGCGGGCCGCCTCCAGCAGGGCGAAGGTCCCGTTGACGTTGGTGCGCACGAAGGCGTCCGGTCCCACGATGCTCCGGTCCACATGGGACTCGGCGGCAAAATGGCACACGGCGTCCACTTTCCAGCGGGCAAAAACCTCCGCCATCGCGGCCGCGTCGCAGATGTCCGCCTGGACGAAGCGATAGCGGTCGCCGAAACCCTCGCTGAGGCCGGCCAGATTCTCCGGATTGCCCGCGTAGGTGAGCTTGTCCACGTTGACCACCCGTCCCTCGTAGCCGGCGCATTCAAACAGATAGCGGATGAAATTGGCGCCGATGAATCCGCAACCCCCTGTAACCAGTATCGATTCAAAGTGTCGTAGCGTCATGACGGCCTTTCTTGGGATCTGTCGTTTGGTGGTGTTCACGGGCGGTGAGCATAGACGAAATCGAATCCAAAATCCACGCCCCAATCCGCCTCGACAGCCCTTGACGCCCGGGGCGACGGACGAGTATGAAAAATTATCCGCTTTGTTTCCTCTTTCTTTCGGAGCGCCAGGAACAAGATGAAGCTTTCCGACCTGCCCGAACACTGGGACCTCATCGTCATCGGCGGTGGGATCACCGGCGCGGCGGTACTGCTGGAAGCGGCCCGCCGCGGCGTGCGCACCCTTTTGCTCGAAGGCCGCGACTTTGCCTGGGGCACTTCCAGCCGCAGTTCCAAACTCGTCCACGGCGGCCTGCGTTACCTGCGCCAGGGCCGCCTGGCCCTGACCCGCACCGCGGTGCGGGCCCGTGAAACACTGCTGGCCAGAGTTCCGGGGCTGGTGGATCCCCTGCCCTTTTTCGTCCCCTTGTACCGGGGCCGTCCGCCGGGGCGAACCGCCCTGCGCATCGGGTTGAACATCTACGACCTCATCGCCGGCCGGCGAACCCATCGCTACCTGAGTCGTGCCGCCTTCATCGACACCTTCCCCGGCCTCGGAACCGACGCCCTTCTGGGGGCCTACCGCTTCGAAGACGCCCAGACCGACGACGCCCGGCTGGTCCTGCGACTCATCCAGGCCGCCGGGACCTTCGGCGGCCTGGCCCTCAACTACAGCCGGGTGGAAACCGTGGCGCGCCACCACACCGGACGCGTCGCGACCCTAAAGGTCCGGGATCGGGAGGTGGGCATCGAACGGGAGTTTCGCGCCGGCGCGGTGATCAACGCCACCGGCGTGCTGGCCGGGCAGTTCGGCCCCCTGCCCCGGGCCAAATGGCATTTGCGGCCCCTGCGCGGCAGCCATCTCGTCATTCCGGCCCGAATCCTCCCCCTGCCGGCGGCGGTGAGTTTCGCCCATCCCGAAGACCACCGCGGCGTGTTCGCCCTGCCCTGGGAAAAGGCGGTGCTGGTGGGAACCACCGACCTGGATCACCGCCAGGATCTCGATAGCGAACCCCGCGCGAACCGCGCCGAAATCGCCTACCTGCTGGCGGCGATCAACCATCTGGCACCGGGCAGCGCCATCGGCGTTGACGATATCCTCAGCATCCAGACCGGGGTCCGGCCGGTGGTGGGCCGCGGCGACCGTCCGCCTTCGGACGAATCGCGGCAACACGTGGTCTGGGCCGACAACGGTCTCGTCACGGTAACCGGCGGCAAACTGACCACCTTCCAGCGCCTGGCCCGGGACGCCTTGGCCGCCGCCGCCCCGTGGCTGCCCCCGGCCTCCCGGCGCCGCTCGGTGTGGACGGCCCTGGCACCGGGTCACATCGACGCTGAACAGGCCCCGGGCCTCGATGCGCCGGCCCGGCGGCGTCTGGCGGGCCGCTACGGTGCGGCGGCCCTCGACATGGTTGAAAATGCGGCCCCGGCGGACCTGTCACCGGTGGCATCCACCGCCACCCTCTGGGCCGAGCTGGCCCACGGGGCCCGTCGCGAACAGGTGCGCCATCTCACCGACCTCATGCTGCGCCGGGTCCGCCTGGGGCTGCTGCTGCCCGAGGGGGGAAGAGACGCCCTGCCCGACATCCGCCGTCTGTGCCAACCGCTCCTCGGCTGGGACGATGCGCGTTGGCAGACGGAGGAGGCGGCCTACCTGGCCTACTGGCGCCGGTACTGCCGCCCGGGATAGAGGCCCCCGCGGCGCGCGTTCCAAGTCGATGCGCAGCGGCCGAGAAAGAGGCGATCCATTTCCCTTGATCCCCCCTCCCTCGCCACTGCAACCCCAGCCACTCAAACTTTAGTCACTTGCAACTTTAGTC
>JACDJA010001913.1_pt1 | contig 16162 bp, 14 predicted proteins | sample 7449241 | NCBI WGS metagenome assembly JACDJA01 (sample SAMN14253289, study PRJNA609438) | sludge metagenome | isolation source: initial anaerobic sludge | collected 2018-12-20 | reverse complement strand
TTTCCGCCTCTTGGCCCGATCATGCCCCGCCAGATCCTCGTCACCTCCGCCCTGCCCTACGCCAACGGCAGCATTCACCTCGGTCATCTGGTCGAGTACATCCAGACCGACATCTGGGTGCGCTTCCAGAAGATGCGCGGGCACGACTGCCATTACATGTGCGCGGACGACACGCATGGCACGCCGATCATGCTGCGCGCGGAGAAGGAGGGCATCACCCCGGAAGCGCTGATCCAGCGCGTGTGGGAGGAGCATACGCGCGACTTCGCGGGTTTCCATGTCGGCTTCGACCATTACTACTCGACGCATTCCGAGGAGAACCGCACGCTCGCCTCGAAGATCTATCTCGCGCTGAAGGATGCCGGGCTGATCGAGGTGAAGACGATCGCGCAACTGTATGATCCGGTGAAGAACCTGTTCCTGCCGGACCGCTTCATCAATGGCGAGTGCCCGAAGTGCGGCGCGGCGGACCAGTACGGCGACAACTGCGAGGCGTGCGGCGCGACCTACAGCCCGACCGACCTGAAGAATCCGGTGTCGGCAATATCGGGGGCGACGCCGGTACACAAGAATTCCGAACACCACTTCTTCAAGCTCGGCGAGTGCGAGGCCTTCCTGCGCGAATGGACGACCTCGGGCACGCTGCAGGCCGAGGCCGCCAACAAGATGCAGGAATGGTTCGCCTCGGGCCTGTCGAACTGGGACATCAGCCGCGACGCGCCCTATTTCGGGTTCGAGATTCCGGGCGCGCCGGGCAAGTATTTCTATGTGTGGCTGGATGCGCCGGTGGGCTACATGGCGAGCTTCGCCAACTACGCAAAGAACAATGGCCTCGATTTCGACGCCTGGTGGGGCAAGGACTCGAAGACCGAACTGGTGCACTTCATCGGCAAGGACATTCTCTACTTCCACGCGCTGTTCTGGCCGGCGATGCTGAAGTTTTCCGGCCACCGTTTGCCGAGCGCGATCTACGCGCACGGCTTCCTCACCGTTAACGGGCAGAAAATGTCGAAGTCGCGCGGCACCTTCATCACTGCGGCGAGCTATCTCGAACAGGGGCTCAACCCCGAGTGGCTGCGCTACTACTATGCGGCGAAACTGAACGGCAGCATGGAGGACATCGACCTCAACCTCGACGACTTCGTCGCGCGCGTGAATGCCGACCTGGTCGGCAAGTTCATCAACATTGCCAGCCGCACTGCCGGCTTCATCCACAAGAACTTCGCGGGCAAACTCGCCGAAGGCGTCGCCAATCTCGAGCTGATCGGCGAATTCCAGGCGGCGGCCGACGCCATCGCCGCGCACTACGAGGCACGCGACACCGCCAAGGCGCTGCGCGAGATCATGGCGTTGGCGGACCGTGCCAACCAGTACGTCGCCGACGAAAAGCCGTGGGAACTGGCGAAGAACCCCGAAGCGGTGTATCGCCTGCACGAGGTGTGCACGGTCGCGTTGAACCTGTTCCGCCTGCTGACGCTGTACCTGAAGCCGGTGCTGCCGAAGCTCGCCAGCGAGGTCGAATCCTTCCTCGCCATCGAGCCGCTCGCCTGGCGCGACGCGCAGACGTTTCTCGTTCGGCAGCGCATCAACTCCTACAACCATTTGATGACCCGTATCGACCCGAAAGCCGTTGAAGCCATGATCGACGCCAACAAGCAGAACCTCGAACCGACTCCCGCGCCCGGGCCGGCGCGCCATGCGGAGGCACAGGTGCACGCCGTCAGCAAGCAAAGCAGCGGAGCGGGCATCTCTCCCTCTCCCCAAGCCTCTCCCTCAAAGAAAGAGGGGGCAACTGCTGCAGGAGAAGCTGCCGTGATTTCGATCGACGACTTCACGAAGGTCGACCTGCGCATCGCGCGCATCGCCGAAGCCTCCCACGTCGAAGGCGCCGACAAGCTGTTGCGCCTCACGCTCGATCTCGGCCCGCTCGGCACGCGCCAGGTGTTCGCCGGCATCAAGTCGGCTTATGCGCCGGAGGCGCTGGTGGGGCGACTCACTGTAATGGTGGCCAACCTCGCCCCGCGCAAGATGAAATTCGGCATGAGCGAGGGCATGGTGCTGGCGGCGTCGGGCGACGCGCCCGGTCTTTTCATCCTGTCGCCCGATTCCGGTGCCGAGCCGGGCATGAAGGTGAAGTGAGCCATCCGTGAAAACGCAATACCTGCGCATCCACGGCCGCGTGCAGGGCGTGTGGTTCCGCGAATCGATGCGCATCGAGGCCGAGCGCCTGGCGGTTTCCGGCTGGGTGCGCAACACCCCGGACGGCACGGTCGAGGCGGTGGTGCAGGGACAGGCGTCGGCCGTCGAGGCGCTCATCGCCTGGGCACACAGGGGCCCGCCGCTGGCGCGGGTCGAGCGCGTCGAGATCAGCGCCGCGGACGGCAGCTTCCACGGGTTCATGAAACGGGTCGATTGATCCGGGAGATTGCGGCCAGCCGACCGACCCCGCCATGTTGAGCTACCGCCACGCGTTTCATGCCGGCAATCATGCCGACGTACTGAAGCATTTCGTACTCGTCCAGCTCGCCCGCCATCTCGCGCAGAAGGACAAGCCGTTCTGGATCATCGACACCCATTCAGGCGCGGGCCTGTACGCGCTCGACGCCGGCTACGCGACGCAACTGCGGGAGTACGAGGCCGGCATCGGCAGGCTGTGGGCGCGGGACGATCTTCCCGCGGCACTTGCCGACTATGTCGGTCTGGTGCGCGCCTGCAATCCCGGGGCCACGCATGCAGCGGAAACCCTGCGTGTCTATCCCGGTTCCCCATGGCTTGCGCTACAGACCCTGCGTCCGCAGGATCGCCTGCGCCTGTTCGAACTGCACAGCAGCGACAGCGCGCTCCTGCGCGACCACTTCAAGGATCAGGGACGACGCGTCGCCGTCACCACCGCCAACGGCTTTGATGCGCTGAAGGCCTTGCTGCCGCCTCCTCCGCGGCGCGCGCTGGTGTTGATCGATCCGCCCTACGAAACCCGCGACGACTACGCGCGCGTCCTCGCCGCGCTGAAAGAGGGCCTGGCGCGTTTTGCCACCGGGGTTTACGCGGTGTGGTATCCGTGCCTTGCACGCGCAGAAGCGCGGCAGCTTCCGGCCAAGCTCCAGAGCCTGCCTGTGCGTAGTTGGCTGAACGTGACCCTCGACGTGCGCAAGCCCTCGGCGGACGGTTTCGGCATGCACGGCAGCGGCATGTTCGTCATCAATCCGCCGTGGACGCTGCGCCAGACCCTCGCGGACGTCATGCCCTATCTCGTTCGAACGCTCGGCCAGGACGATGGCGCAGGCCATACGCTGGACGTGCAGGGCGACTGATTTGCGCCCTGCCCGCCAAGCTGGAAGAATGGCGGGACAAGATAATTCCCTCCACCCGGCTTTTACCCCGCATGTCCACATCCCCGCAGCGCGTCGCCGTTCTCGGCGCCAGCCACAAGCCCGAACGCTATGCCAACCAGACCATTCGTCTGCTGCTGGAGCTTGGCCACACGGTCATCCCGATCAATCCACGACTCGACACCGCCGAGGGCGTGCCGGTGGTGCATGCACTGGGCGATATCGAGGGCGGCGTCGACACCCTCACGCTCTACGTCGGTCCAGAGCGTTCCGCGCCGCTGGCCGGGGACATCGTGCGCCTGAACCCGGGTCGCGTGATCTTCAATCCCGGCACGGAAAGCGTGACGCTCGAAGCGCGCCTCGATGCCGCCGGCATCCCGCACGAGCGCGCGTGTACCCTGGTATTGCTGCGGACCGGGCAGTTTTAGCGCACGACACCTTTTCTCCACAACTGTTTTTGCGACACACCCCATGATCGACAAGCAAGACATTCTGGACGCCTTCAACTTCCGCCACGCCTGCAAGACCTTCGACGCGGCACGCAGGATTTCAGACGACGACTTCCGCTTCATCCTCGAATGTGGACGTCTGTCGCCCAGTTCATTCGGCTTCGAGCCGTGGCGGTTTCTGGTGGTGCAGGACATGGCCCTGCGCGAGAAGCTGCGTGCGGTGAGCTGGGGGGCGCAGGGCCAATTCCCGACCGCCAGCCACGTCGTCGTTCTTCTCGCGCGCAAGGACGACATGCGCCCCGGTTCGGACTACACGGAGAATTTCATGCGCGACGTGCAGAAACTTTCCGAAGAGGGCATCGCCCGCCGCCACCTCTTCTATCCGCAGTTCCACCAGAACGACTTCCGGCTCGACACGCCACGCGCCGTGTTCGACTGGGCCTGCCATCAGACCTACATCGCGCTCGCCAACATGATGACCGCCGCGGCGATGATCGGCATCGACTCATGTCCCATCGAGGGCTTCGACCGCGCCCAGGCCGAGGCGGTGCTCGACGACGCCGGCCTGCTGGAGCACGGCCGCTTCGGCCTCGCCGTGATGGTCGCGTTCGGCTACCGTGTCAACCCGCAGCCGGCGAAAAAACGCCAGGCGATCGACGAAGTGGTGCGCTGGGCGTGACGCGCCGGACGGCTTGGCGCCCACCTCACGGGCTGCGCAGCGCCTCGGTGATCCGCTGCATGTCGGATTCGAGGATGGCCTCGACGTCGAGCGCGATCGCCACCTCGTCGCCAACGACCCTGCCGCCCCGGTCCAGGGGCGCGTTCCAGCTCACGCCGAAATCGTGGCGGTTGATCGTCGTGGTGGCGGCAAAGCCGATGCGGGTCGTCGGCCCGAGATCGCGGTCGCCTTCCCAGTAGGGACACGTCCAGCGGCCCAGAAAATGCGCCGCCAGCAGCACCGGACGGGTGACGCCGCGCAGCGCGAGGTCGCCCGCGACTCTGAAGTCGGTGCCGCCCACGCAGCGGACCTCGGTGCTGCGGAAGGCGATCTCCGGATACGCCTCGACGTTCAGGAAGTCGGCACCGCGCAGATGCGCATCGCGCGCGTCGTCCCCGCTCCAGATTCCCGCCGCGTCGATCGTCGCCTCGATCGCGGCGATACCCGCCGGGTTGTCGGGGTCGAAATCGATGCGGCCATGCACGTTCTTGAAGAAGCCGCGCATCACCGAAACCATCATGTGCCGCACGGCGAATTCCGCGGCGGAGTGCCCCGGTTCGAATATCCAGCTGGCCATGTCCAGTTTCTCCATCTTCCCTGCTCCCTGGCCAGACTCAGTATAGGCGGTGCAACGGCCGAGCGCGAGTCCGCAGCGCCGGTGCAGCGGATATTCGGCATAATGCTGCCGCGTCCGCTTCATCCATCGCTCGCGCCACGCGGGGCCCCAAGTACACCGAACCATGCTTCCATCCATCGAACACCGACTCGCCACCGAACTCGCGGCCCAACCCGCACAGGTCGCCGCCGCCATCGCCCTTCTCGACGCGGGCGCGAGCGTCCCTTTCATCGCCCGCTACCGCAAGGAGGCGACCGGCGGCCTCGACGACGTGCAACTGCGCCTGCTCGACGACCGCCTGCGTTACCTGCGCGAACTGGAAGACCGCCGCGCCGCGATCATCCGGTCGATCACCGAGCAGAACAAAATGACGCCCGAATTACAGCAGGCGATTTCGCGTGCCCCCGATAAGGTGCAACTGGAAGATCTCTATCTGCCGTACAAGCCGAAGCGCCGCACCCGTGCGCAGATCGCACTGGAAGCCGGCCTCGCACCGCTCGCTGACGCGCTGCTCGTCAACCCGCAGCTCGACCCGAACGACGAAGCGGCGAAATATCTCCGCGAGCCGTTCACCACGGAACAGGGTGACAACCCCGGCGTGCCGGACGCGAAGGCTGCCCTCGAAGGCGCGCGCCACATCCTGATGGAGCGTTTCGCCGAGGATGCCGGCCTGCTGCACACCTTGCGCGAATACATGCAGGCGCATGGCGTGGTCCAATCAAAGGTGATCGAGGGCAAACAGGCGGCGGCGGAGAAATACGCCGACTATTTCGATTTCTCGGAGCCCCTCGCTGCCATGCCCTCGCACCGCGCACTCGCCGTGTTCCGCGGCCGCCGCGAGGACATGCTCGACGTGCGCCTGCGCCTCGACATCGAGGAGGCAGCGCCGGCCTGGAACGCACCGCACAATCCGTGCGAGGCGCGCATCGCCGCCCGCTTCGGCATCCACGACACAGGCCGGCCCGCCGACCGCTGGCTGGCGGATACGGTGCGCTTCGCCTGGCGCGTGAAGCTCGGCATGCACCTGGAAAGTGAACTGATGGGCGCACTGCGCGAACGCGCCGAGGCTGACGCGATCCAGGTTTTCGCGCAGAATCTCAAGGATCTGCTGCTGGCGGCGCCGGCGGGACCGCGCGTGACCATGGGACTGGACCCCGGCATCCGCACGGGTGTCAAGGTCGCCGTGGTCGACGCCACGGGCAAGGTGCTCGATACCGCCACCATCTACCCGCACCCGCCGAAAAACGACCTGGATGGAGCGCTCCACACCCTCGGACAACTGCTGCAGAAGCACGCCGTCACGCTGATCGCGATCGGCAACGGCACCGCCTCGCGCGAAACCGACAGGCTCGCGCGCGAACTCGTCAAGCGGCATGCCGAATTGCGGCTCTCCAGTATCGTCGTGTCGGAAGCCGGCGCGTCGGTGTATTCCGCGTCGGAATACGCCTCGCAGGAACTGCCCGAGCTCGATGTCGCGCTCAGAGGCGCGGTCTCCATCGGGCGACGCCTGCAGGACCCGCTCGCCGAACTGGTGAAGATCGAGCCGAAGTCGATCGGCGTCGGCCAGTACCAGCACGACGTCAGCCAGCACCAGTTGGCGCGTGCGCTCGACGCCGTAGTGGAGGACTGCGTCAACGCGGTGGGGGTCGACGTCAACACCGCATCGGCGCCCTTGCTGGCGCGCGTCTCGGGGCTCTCTCCCAGCGTCGCGCACGCAATCGTCGCACACCGCGACGCCAGGGGCCGATTCACCCGCCGTGCAGCGCTGCGCGACGTGCCGCGCCTGGGTGAGAAGACTTTCGAACAGGCGGCGGGCTTCCTGCGCATCATCGACGGCGACGACCCGCTCGACGCCTCCGCGGTCCACCCGGAGTCGTACCCGCTGGTGCAGCGCATTCTTGCCGACCTCAGGCAGGAAATCGGCACCGTGATCGGCAACGGCGCGCTCTTGAAGTCGCTGAGTCCGGCCCGATACGCCGACGACACATTCGGCGTTCCCACCGTCAGCGACATCCTCCGCGAGCTGGAGAAACCCGGTCGCGATCCACGTCCCGAGTTCAGCACCGCAAGCTTCAGGGATGGCGTGGAAACCCTGGCCGATCTCAGGCCCGACATGGTCCTCGAAGGCGTCGTCACCAATGTTGCGGCGTTCGGCGCCTTCGTCGACATCGGCGTGCACCAGGACGGGCTGGTGCATATCTCCGCGCTGTCCGACCGCTACGTCAAGGATCCCCGCAGCGTGGTCAGGGCCGGACAGGTCGTGAAGGTGAAGGTGCTGGAAGTCGACGCGAAGCGCCGCCGCATCGCGCTGACGATGCGGCTGACCGATGCGGCGGCGTCTGTCGCAAAGCCGCCGCGCGCTCCGCGCAGCGCGGACAGATCATCTCCGACCCAGCCGGGCCGGGCACCGGCGCAACCGGCGTTGAGCGGCGCCATGGCGGCGGCGTTCGCGAAGCTGAAGCCCTGAGCCGGACGTTCCGAAGCGCCGCCCGCCTTTGAACTGCGGTGGGCGCGCATTCCGTCCCGCGCGGAGATTTGCCTTGCCTCCGCGCGGGAATCAATGCATAATATGCGCAGCGATTTTCAAGTAGTCCTGTTGTTGTCTGGTTCACGGCCTGCGTCCTGCGGGCTTCCATCATCACCCTGCCGTCTTGAGCGTCGTCCCGAATGGGGCTCGCCCCGTTATTTCATTTTTTTCAGGATATACAAGACATGGCAACAGGCATTGTGAAGTGGTTCAACGATTCCAAGGGCTTCGGCTTCATCACCCCGGATGGCGGCGGCGATGATCTCTTCGCCCATTTCTCCGCGATCCAGAGCCAGGGTTTCAAGACCCTGAGCGAAGGCCAGCGCGTCAGCTTCGACACCACCGTCGGCCCCAAGGGCCAGCAGGCATCGAACATTCGCGCGGCCGATTGAGCGACCGGGCCGGCGTGGTCTTGAACCTGCCGACCGCACGATCCGGAAAGCCCGGCACCTGCCGGGCTTTTTCTTTTTCTCATTTTCTCCATGGAGGTCCATCATGGCCAAAGAAGAACTTCTGGAAATGCGCGGCGTGATCACCGAGGTGCTGCCCGATTCGCGCTTTCGCGTCACCCTCGAAAACGGCCACGACCTTGTCGCCTACACGGCCGGCAAGATGCGCAAGCACCACATCCGCATCATCGCCGGCGACAAGGTTTCGCTCGAGATGTCGCCCTACGATCTCTCCAAGGGTCGCATCACCTTCCGCCACATCGAAGGTCGCAGCGCCGCGCCCGCACAGCCGCGCCGCCGGCACTGATCGGATGTCCCGCACGCAGGCAGGACGGGTACCGCTTACGAAGCGGCGGTCCGGCCGGCCCGGTACGCGGCCAGCAACACCGCCTTCAGTTCAGGCTCCGTATCCCAGTCGCACGCCCCGATGAGGGATTCGTAGACCGCCCTCACCACGGGCCAGTCCCGTTCCTCGCCCGCATCGCGCGCAAAGCGCGCCCAGTCGAACTTGCCGCCGTCGCAGCATCGCGCCGCCACGCCCGTCGCATCCGAGAATTCGATCTCGTGCGACTCCAGCACTTCATACAGGTACGAGTAGGGATCGATCCCGGCCGACTGTGCGAGCAGCCGATGGAAATCCGGCATGGCATCCGGTTCCGCGAGAAAACCATCGAGATCGATGACGGAGTCGAGGTGATGCGTTTCGCCCTGGAAGGAAAAACTCACGTGCGCGCGAACGCTGTTGGCACTCATGTCACCCCGCACGACGTCTGTTGCAGTTGCAGCGCCCGTGCCCGCAACTGCCCGCAGCCGCCCTCCACGTCCTGCCCGGCGGAGCGGCGCAGCTTGGTGAGCACGCCGCGCGCGTGGAGCGCACGCGCCATCTCCGCGGCCTGCTCCCAGCCCGGACGGCGGAAGCCCTTGCCCGCACCGTCATCCCCCTCAACGCTGTTGTAGGGGATCAGGTTCATCACCGCGTACTTGCCGGCCAATAGTCGTGCAATGCCATCGAGCTCGGCCTCGGTGTCGTTGATGCCGGCGAGCAGCGTCCATTGATACTGGATCGGGTAGCCGGTACGGCGCGCGTAGGCCTCGCCCAGCTCGACCAGTTCGCCCGGTGCGATGTCCGGCGCCTTGGGCAGCAGGTGGCGGCGCAATTCATGATCCGTTGTGTGCAGCGAGAGTGCCAGCGCCGGTTTCACGCGGCCCTGCGGCAGCCGCTCGAACACACGCCGGTCGCCCACGGTCGAGAACACCAGGTTCTTGTGGCCGATGCCGCCCTCGCTGCCCAGAAGATCGATCGCTTCCAGCACGTTGTCCAGGTTGTGCGCCGGCTCGCCCATGCCCATGAACACCACCTTCTTCACCGGCCGGCGGGCGCGTGCCAGCACCACCTGGGCGACGATTTCCCCGCTGGAAAGCTGGCGCAGGAGGCCCGCACGACCCGTCATGCAGAACACGCAGCCCACCGCGCAGCCGACCTGGGTCGAGACACACACGCCGTCACGCGGTAACAGCACGCTCTCCACCGTCTGTCCATCGGCGAGCGCCACCAGCATGCGCGCCGAACCGTCCGCGCCGGGATGCTCGGAATGCACCCGTGCCAGCAGGTTCAATTCGTCCAATAGCGCAGGCAGCGCATCGCGCAATGTCAGCGGGAAAAAGTCCTTGGCGCGCTGCCGCGCGTTGTCGAGCGAGCGCCCCTGCGCCCACGCACGCAGCACACGTCCCTCGTGGCAAGGCCCGGCGCCGAGGTCGAGAAGGCGGTGACGGAGTTGGAGAAGTCGCATGGCGGGACGGAGGGTAGCATGGGGGGACCTCTGTTGCGACTCCGGCGCAAGCCGCCCGCCTCCCTGTGCGCGTGCAGGAAGGCCACACTTCGACGATGTCCGGCAACGCCGCGGACGAAGCGGGCACGCCATCCAGTTGCCGGCCGCCGTGATTGGAGACTTTAATCGCAGACGCGCCGTGCGCGACGCACTCCTTCGCATTCTCCGGCGACAGAATGCCCTTGACGACGACCGGCAGGCCGGATTCCTTGCGGATGAACTCGATGTCGCTGAAATCCAGATTGCGCTTGAACCCCTTGAACAACTCGGCCAGCGTCACGCCGGATTTCGCACTCGGCAGGTTCGGAAAAGCCAGCGAGGCGGGAAAGGTAAAGCCGGTACGCAGGTCGCGTCGCGGTTGCCCGCCCATTCCAGGTCCACCGTGAACACGATGGCGGTGCAGCCGGCGGCCTTTGCGCGCTCGGGTGGGCAAGGCCGTGGGCTGCCATCGGCGGCACGAAAATCGGCATCGCCGCCTGCGAGCCGAGCAGGGTGGTGCGGATATCGGGCTGAGTCACGTTCGCGGGATAGCGCGGCATGATCTGCACGTCTTCGCTGGCCCCGGCCGTGTCGAAGCGACGGAGCGGCGGACGCGCACCCCCCGCCAAGGAGCGGGCGCCCGCGCCGATAAGCCATCGCGACGGCCACTGCGCTGCCGGTTGCCATTCCATCGCTCGCAATGTCGCCTAAGCTACGTATTCTGGAAATACCGGACAAGTCGCTTCGGTGGTTCGACAAGCTTGGGGTTCCTCACGGCATTCCAGACGGTGAGGCGCCGGGATGAAGAGTCATCGGCAGGCATGACGCCATCTCGATGGAGGGTTCGGAATTTTGAACAAGACAACGCACCATGCTCATGACCACGGTACCGTGTTACCCGCTGGCCACGAGGCGCATCAGCATCAGGGAAACGGGAACGACCACGCGGCCGCCAGTCATGCGGGCCACGACCGGCACGCCGGCCACACCCCGGAGATGTTCCGCGACAAATTCTGGCTCTCCCTGATCCTCACCATTCCGGTCGTCATCTGGGCCGAGCACATGCAGACGCTTTTTGGCTACGTCGCCCCCGTGTTTCCCGGATCGGCCTGGATATCCCCGGTGCTCGCCACCATCGTCTTTCTCCACGGCGGCCTGGTATTTCTGAAAGGCGCGTGGTACGAACTGAAGGCGCGCCTGCCGGGGATGATGACCCTGATATCCCTGGCGATCACGGTGGCGCTGGTGTACTCGTGGATCGTGCAGCTCGGTCTGATCGAGGCGGACCCCATCTGGTGGGAGCTGGCCACCCTGGTCACCATCATGCTGCTGGGCCACTGGATCGAGATGCGCTCGATTTCGCGGGCCCAGGGTGCGCTGCAGGAACTGGCGAAGCTGCTTCCGGACACTGCGACCCGGGTCACCGATCAGGGCGAAGAGCGGGTTCTGGTGGGCGCGCTGCGCGAGGGCGACATCGTGCTGGTCCGCCCCGGCGAGAGCGTGCCCGCCGACGGCGTGATCCGGAAAGGCACGAGCGACCTCAACGAGGCCATGATCACCGGTGAATCCCGGCCGGTGAAGAAGCAGGAAGGCGATGAGGTTATCGCGGCGACGATCAACGGCGAGGGTTCGCTGCGCGTCGAGGTCACCGGAACGGGCGAGAAGACCAAGCTCTCTGGAATCATGCGGCTCGTGGCCGAAGCGCAAACGTCAAAATCCAGGGCACAGCATCTGGCCGATCGCGCGGCCCGACTCCTGACCGGGGTGGCCATCGCCGCCGGGGTGCTCACGCTGGTTGTCTGGCAGGCGCTGGGGGCGTCGCTCAATTTCTCGATCATCCGGGTGGTGACCGTCCTGGTGATTGCCTGTCCGCATGCGCTCGGCCTGGCCGTGCCGCTGGTCGTGGCCATTTCGACGACCCTGGGCGCACGCAACGGCCTGCTGGTGCGGGACCGGCGCGGGCTGGAAGAAGCTCGCAGCCTGAACACCGTGATTTTCGACAAGACCGGCACGCTCACGCTGGGCGAATTCCGCGTCGTCGAAATGGAGGTGGACGAAAGCCTGTCGAGGCAGGACGCGCTCCGGATCGCGGCCGGGGTGGAGTCCGAATCCGAGCATCCCATCGCCCGGGGGATCGTCACGACGGCGGAGGAACAAAAGCTCGACCTGCCCCCGGCGGATGGCTTCCGGGCGCTGACGGGGAAAGGGGTCGCCGCCTCGATCGCGGGGGTCGAATATCACATGGGCGGCCCCGCGCTGCTGGAGGCAGAGCACGCGCAGGTGCCAGAAACGCTTCGCACCGCGGCCGAAGCGGCTGCCCATCGTGGGCAGGCCGCCATCTATCTGCTGCGGAGCGGCCAGGCGCTGGCGGTTTTCGCGGTGGCCGACGCCGTCCGCGAGGAGAGTCGCGAGGCGATACGCACACTGCACGAGCGGGGCATCGAAGTGGCGATGCTCACCGGCGATGCGCAGGCGGTGGCGGACAGCGTCGCTGCAGAGCTGGGGATCGACCGGGTGTTCGCCCAGGTCCTGCCCGAGGACAAGGCATCGAAGGTGCGCGAGTTACAAGCCCAGGGCAAGAAAGTCGCGATGGTGGGCGACGGCGTGAACGATGCCCCCGCCCTCGCCACCGCCGATGTGGGGATCGCCATCGGCGCGGGGACCGACGTCGCGGTGGAAGCCGGACACATCGTGCTGGTGCGCTCCGACCCGCGCGACATCCCGAAAATCATCGAACTGTCGCGTGTGACCTACCGGAAAATGCGGCAGAACCTGTGGTGGGCTGCGGGGTACAACGTCTTCGCCCTTCCCCTGGCCGCAGGCGTGCTTCATGGTCAGGGCATCATGCTCACGCCTGCCGTGGGCGCGGTGCTGATGTCGGCAAGCACCGTGGTCGTGGCGATCAACGCCCAGCTCCTCAAGCGCGCGCAACTGTATCGATCGCATCAGGAGTGGACGGCATGACCGAGAACCCGCGTTACCCCATCATCTACGTCCGCGGCTACGCGATGACGCAATCGGAAATCACCGAAACCACCTCGACACCCTACATGGGGCTCGAGCTTGGCTCGACCAAGACGCGCCAGGCCTGGAATGGCGCCGTGCGCAAGGTCTTCTTCGAATCGCCCCTGGTGCGCTTGCTGAAACAGGGTTACAGCGATATCTACCGGGACGGCCTGCAGATCGAAACCGGCCCGATCCCGCTGCAGAGCATCATCATTCATCGCTACTACGACGTGGCCGATCCAGATTTCGGGTCCGGCAAGGTGCCTACGGTCATGGATGCCGCCAAGGGCCTGAGCGACCTGATATTGCGCGTGCGCGATCAGGTCTGCCTCGACGGACAGGTGAAACCCGAGGATTTCAGGGTCTATCTGGTGGCGCATTCGATGGGCGGGCTGGTCTGCCGCTGCTTTCTGCAGAACAGCGCGGCCGGAAGCGACGCGGCGCGCAGGCTGGTCGACAAGGTCTTCACGTTCGCCACGCCGCACAATGGCATCGAGATGGCCGGGATCAATGTCCCGGACTTCTTCGGTCTGTGGGACATGAACAATTTCAGCCGCGACACCATGCGCAAGTATCTCGACATCAAGGACAAGAATACCGGGGTCAACTCACTCGACGGGAAATTCGATCCGCAACGCTTCTTTTGCCTGGTCGGCACGGACAGCAAGGACTACGACGTGGCGCGCGGCGCCTCGCGACTGCTGGCCGGCGAACTGAGCGACGGGCTGGTGCGCATCGAGAACGCCTATGTGGCGGGCGCACCGCGTGCCCATGTTCATCGCAGTCATAGCGGCGCGTACGGCATCGTGAATTCGGAAGAAGGCTTCCAGAACCTCAGCCGCTTCCTGTTCGGCGACGTCAGCGTCAACGGCGTGCTGGAAATCGGGAGCCTGCCGCTTCCGCCCGTATCCCGATTACAGAAACTGCTGGGAAAGAAAGTCGGCTACTACTTCGAGGTGGCGGTGGCCACCCGTGGCGCGCTCGATTTCGATCTCACCCGGCGCACCGTCGCCAACAACAGTGCCATGTTGCGTTCGCGCGCCGAACTCTTCGAGGACGATGGAACACTGAAGGCGAATGCACGTCACCCCCACCTGTTTTCCACCTTTCTCGATTTGTCGAAGCGGCCGCCGGACCGCAAGGAAATGATGTTCACGATCCAGCTTGCGGTATCGATGATTACCTATACCGGCGAGGATGCCGCGCGCGACGACCACTATGTTCCCGGCGAATATCTGTTCCGCGACACCATCGTGATCAGCGCCATTCCGCCGGCGGACCCGGCGGCATCCTGGCAGGTCGGTTTCGTCCTGGCCGACAGCGGGTGGTCGAGCGAGAAAATGACCCCGGCGAACGGCAAGACGGACGAACAGGGTCAGCCGTATGTGGCGATTCCGTTGACGAATGAAAAGGGTTTCAGGGCGAACCTGCGGCTATATGGCTCGCACTGGATCTGATCGCTCGCGATCTCTGCGGCGGAAACTGGCTGATTGCACAACAGCCCGGATGTGGAAATCGTCAGGAGTCAGCCGATGCGGGGCGTCCGCACCTGGCGGATCGGTGTGGAAATACAGCCGGTTGCGCCCGGCCGATTTGGCCCGGTACATGGCTGCGTCAGAGCAAAAAGGTATTTGAGCATTTTCCTGCCACGGCGCGTTCGACGAACGGGGCGCGGGGGGCGCGAACATCCGTACCGAGAGGGGTAGCGACACTCTCGTGAACCTGCGGCGAGCGTGGTATTCAGACGCGAGCCCCCGCAGACCGCTTCCTGCTGCGCCCCTATGGCCGGGTCGGCATGATCCACTCGCGTCCGGCACCGCCAGCAGCGTCACGGCCTCGCTGCAAGCTGCACCCGTGGGCACCGCGCCCTTCAGCGCCGAAAGCAGCATAAGTCGGCTTGCTACCAAGCGGCATGGGCGAGGCACCATTTCCTGCTTTCAGGTACAACGAACCGTTCGCCAAAACCAGCGCGAAACCGCGCAGATCCCATGGGGTTCGGTCATGCAAGGCCATGGCTTCCTCTATCATTATCAGCGCCTATACTGGTTAAAAGCGCGTGTTCTTGATTAGGCAGAAGGAGTTCAACGTGAGCGCACAACATTTCATCGCCAGCTTGGGCCTCGCGTTCTTTGTGGCGGTTCCGTCGGTCGCTCTTGCACAAGGCACGGTGGTAATCACATCACCCGCAGATGGCGCCACTCTGGACAGCATGGACGAAAACCGGATCGCCTACGAGGTGGTGAAGGGCCCACGCGGCGATCACGCCCATCTCTATATCGACAACAAGGAAGTGGCGATATTGCGCAAGTCCAAGGGCAGCTATCTGCTGGAAACGCTGTCGTCCGGCACGCGCAGCCTATGCATCAAAGTGGTGAACAAAGCGCATGTGCCGATCGGCATAGAACATTGCATCAAGGTCACGGTGAAATAAGCCGTGGCACCGGAGAATCTCGCCTATGCCCTGACCCAGGTGGTGCATAACTTCGGTGCCGTCGCCGTGCTGGGGGGCGCCGTATCCGCGCTTTGGCCCGCGCCCCGACTGGAATTCGCACGCACATTCGCCTGGCTGATCCTGTTTGCCTGGAGCGCACAACTGCTCAGTGGCGGCGCCTTCGGCCTCACCAGCTACTATTTTTATGGTGAAACACCGGATCTGAGCAGCGTCGCCATGGCCGCCCTGCTGATCAAGATCGCCGCGGCGTTCTCGGGTGCACTGCTGTCCGCGTTCTTTCTCCTGCGTGGCCTAAATTGGCGCCCCGCTGGCGTGCAACGCACCTTCCAGGGCCTGGCCGTGCTGGGCGCCGTGGCGCTGACGGCGGCCGCTTTCCTGCGCTGGTTTTCCTGAATCGCTCAATGCGAATTGATTGATCGTCTGCCCGCGATTCCAGGCGCGACGCTCCCGCTTAAACGGTTCCATCGGAGGCTTCAAACGGTCGTTTCACGGCGACCGTGACGCGCCGTTCTGGCGTCCGGACGGTCTCGGCGCGGCGCGGCGCAAAATAGTTGATTGTTTTTGTCAACAATTGGTCTAAAAAGGGAGTACACATTTCTCGCCGGCCGAATGCGGCTGGCCCGTCACACAGGAGGACCTGAACATGCAAAACCTACACATCGACTACCGCAGTCCCGATCACGGTTTCGAGGCTGCCAGCCATCTCGCCAAAGACGTTGCGAAGCAGAACCGGATGGGCGATCCGACCATCATTTCCTGGCATCGCAGCAGCAGGGTCGGCCCGACCGCCCCGTTCTACGAAGGCGCC
>JACDJA010001912.1_pt1 | contig 16171 bp, 13 predicted proteins | sample 7449241 | NCBI WGS metagenome assembly JACDJA01 (sample SAMN14253289, study PRJNA609438) | sludge metagenome | isolation source: initial anaerobic sludge | collected 2018-12-20 | reverse complement strand
GTACCAATTGCGGTCTTGTTATCGAGAGCGGTGAGCCGAGAGAAGTACACCACTTTGCTACACTTGTCGGCTATGGAGCGAATGCTATCAACCCTTATCTTGCATTTGAGACAATCGAAGATATGCACAAACACGGAATGCTTGATGAGAAACTCTCAAGCGAACAAGCAGCAACAAACTATATCAAAGCGATTGGCAAAGGGATATTTAAAGTGATGTCCAAGATGGGTATCTCAACGATTAGATCCTATATGGGCGCACAAATATTTGAAGCACTCGGACTTAGCGAAGAGTTGGTCGACAAATATTTCACGGGCACGGCAACGAGAATCGGAGGTATCGATATCGATACGCTTGAAGAAGAGACACTGTTGTGCCATAGCGTTGCATATCCTGAAGATACTATAGAGAGTGATGATTTAGGCGTTGGAGGCAAATATGCCTACAGAAGAAGAGGTGAACACCATCTTCTCACACCCGAGACGATCTTCTTACTACAACAATCCAGCAGAAATAATGACTACGATTTGTACAAACAGTACGCCAAACGAGTCAATGAGCCGGAAAATTATATCACATTAAGAAACCTGCTTGAATTTGACAAACATGAGCCTATCGATATTGATGAAGTCGAATCTGTCGAGAGCATCATCACCCGTTTTGCAACAGGCGCTATGAGCTACGGCTCTATCTCTGAAGAGGCACACACCACCTTGGCGATTGCTATGAACTCCATTGGAGCCAAAAGCAACACGGGAGAAGGTGGCGAAGACTCTGCTAGATTTAAGACCAATAAAAACTCCAAGATCAAGCAGGTCGCATCTGGCAGATTTGGAGTAACGGCAAACTATCTCGTCAATGCCGAAGAGATACAGATCAAGATGGCACAGGGTGCAAAACCCGGTGAAGGGGGACAGCTTCCGGGGCATAAAGTAGATGAAATCATCGGAAGGACAAGACACTCAACTCCGGGGGTCGGACTCATCTCACCACCGCCACATCATGATATCTACTCTATCGAAGATCTTAAACAGTTGATTCATGACCTTAAAAATGCCAACTTAAATGCGCGTATCAATGTCAAACTCGTCTCTGAAGTAGGCGTAGGTACGATAGCCGCCGGCGTTGCTAAAGCACACTCTGATGTCGTGCTCATCTCGGGCTATGACGGCGGTACGGGTGCTTCTCCGCAAACTTCCATCAAATACGCAGGTCTGCCGTGGGAACTTGGTCTTGCCGACACACATCAAACTCTTGTTAAAAATGGGTTGCGTTCTAGAATCGTTGTACAAACAGACGGACAGCTGCGCACAGGAAGAGACATCGCTATCGCGACACTTTTAGGTGCCGAAGAGTGGGGAATCGCTACAAGTGCACTGATCGTTGAAGGGTGTATCATGATGCGTAAGTGTCATCTCAATACCTGTCCTGTGGGCATCGCCACGCAAGACGGGGAGCTGAGAAAAAAATACAACGGTAAACCCGAACATATCGTGAACTATGTCAAATTTATGGCACAAGAACTTCGCGAGGTGATGGCAGAGCTCGGCTTTAGAACAATCAATGAGATGGTAGGGCGCGCAGATAAACTCAAAGCAAAAGAAAATATAGAGCACTGGAAAGCAAAACATCTTAAACTCGATAGTTTACTGCATCGTATGCATATCGCTTCATTTGATGCGGGACACAAAACCATAGAGCAAGATCACGGCACCGATAAAGCACTCGATAATGAACTGCTCAAACTCGCTGCACCCGCCATAGAAAACGGCACCAAAGTCAAAGAGAAGATACGCATACGCAATATCAACCGAACCGTAGGCACGATCCTATCAGCAGCAGTGACCAGAAAATACGGTGAAGAGGGGCTCGAAGAAGACACTATTTACTTCAAAGCAAAAGGAAGTGGAGGTCAGAGTTTTGGTGCGTTTCTCAACAGCGGTATTACCTTTGAAGTTGAAGGCGATGCCAATGACTATTTTGGTAAAGGGCTTTGCGGCGGTAAGCTCATCCTTTATCCGCCTAAAAAATCGACCTTTGCTGCCAATAAAAATGTCATTCTCGGAAATGTCTCTTTTTATGGTGCAACAAGCGGAGAAGCCTATATCTATGGACTTGCAGGCGAGCGATTTTGCGTAAGAAACAGTGGTGCAAAAGTCGTTGTAGGTGCGATAGGCGATCATGGATGTGAATACATGACAGGCGGTCGTGTCGTGATTCTAGGTGGAATCGGTAAAAACTTTGCAGCAGGTATGAGCGGAGGTATTGCCTATATCTATGACTCTGCGGATAAGCTAAAAGGTCGTATCAATACAGGCATGGTGGAACTAGAGAGCATCGAAGAAACAAGTGAGAAAAACGAAGTCAAATCAATGATTGCAAATTATCACAAATACACAGGGAGTAAAAGAGCGAAAGAGCTTTTAAAAAATTGGGATGATGAATACAAAAACTTTATCAAAGTAATGCCGCGTGATTATAAGCGCGTTCTAGAGCAGATGAACAACGCTCAAGAACAAAGCGTTATGGCTTAGGGGGAAGATTATGGGAAAAGTAACGGGATTTAAAGAATTTGAAAGAAAAGAAGCCGGGTATGCCCCTGTTGAGGAACGCATCAAACACTATAACGAATTTACCAAACCACTCTCAAAAGAGGAGATTGAAGAGCAAGGAGCAAGATGTATGGACTGTGGCGTACCCTTTTGCCACAGCAATTATGGATGCCCTATCGGCAATATCATTCCACAGTTTAATGACCTTGTCTATAATGGTAAATGGGAAGAGGCGCTCAGCACCCTGCTAAGTACAAACAATTTTCCTGAATTTACAGGGCGCATCTGTCCTGCTATCTGTGAGAGCGCTTGTGTTTTGGGAATCAACGAAAAGCCTGTAACGATCAAAAACATCGAGCTCTCTATCATCGAAAAAGCCTTTGAAGAGGGCAAAATGGGATCAAGAATTCCAAAAAATAAAACCGGTAAAACGATTGGCGTTGTGGGTTCAGGACCTGCAGGGTTAGCTGTAGCCGATCAGCTCAACAAAGCAGGGCACAGCATCACAGTCTATGAGCGTGATAGCAGAATCGGCGGGCTCTTACGCTACGGCATCCCCAATTTCAAACTTGACAAGAAAGATGTAGTCGAGCGACGCGTGGAGCTTATGCGTCAAGAGGGTATCACTTTTGTAGTCAACACACATGTGGGTGTCGATATCTCGGCGAAGGAATTAGCAAACAAATATGATGCACTTGTTCTCACGGGTGGTGCAACACTGCCAAGAGACCTGCCCATAGAAAACCGCGATGCCAAAGGTGTGCATTTTGCCATGGAATTTTTAGGGCAAAACAACTCGAGAGTTGAAGGTGAGAAGATACCAAAAGACAAAGAGATACTCGCAACCGACAAACATGTAGTCGTCATCGGCGGGGGTGATACGGGATCAGACTGTGTCGGTACATCCGTCAGACAAAAAGCGGCTTCTGTTATGCAAATAGAGCTACTTCCAAAAGCGCCGAGTGAGAGAACGGAGCAGATGCCGTGGCCACTTTTCCCGCGAATATTTAAACTCTCTAGCTCCCAAGCCGAAGGGTGCGAGATGGACTTTAATGTACTCTCAAAATCATTCATCAAAGATGATGAGGGCAAAGTCACAGGTATCAACTGTGTTAAGATTAAATGGAGCGAGAAAGCACCGGGAGTACTTGGCGGATTTGAGGAGATTGCAGGAAGCGAGTTTGTACTCAAAGCCGATCTTGTCCTTTTAGCAATGGGCTTTTTAGGGCCTGAACAAGAGGGGCTCATCAAAGAGCTTGGGCTCGAAACAGACGCGCGAAGCAATGTCCTTGCCGAGAATCATTATACCACCTCACAAGAGGGTATCTTTTGTGCAGGCGATATGCGTCGCGGACAATCACTTGTCGTTTGGGCTATCGCCGAGGGGCGTGAATGTGCAAGAGTAGTTGATGCATATCTAATGGAAAAACCAAGCATGCTCAATGCTATCAACAAATCTTTGTGTGAGAAGTAAGCGAAAGCTTCTCCGCACCGAACTATTCATATCTTTAATCTCCAAGTATTATAGACAATAACCACAAACCCAACTACAAAAATAACTGCCATTACAAATGACATTCCTTGAATGCCAAATAGAAATCCTACACCAATACCCATAAAAATGGCAATCAACATCAACGCTAAGAAGGATTTTGTTATGTATATAAACTCTTTCATAGGAATATTATAACGCAAAAAATCATAAACGATATGATTATTTATCTATTCTTAACACTTTTAATACAATTAATGATAAGATTACCTATCTATTCTTAACAGAATTACTAGGAGTACTCATATGAGCAATCAAAAAATGTGGATTTGGGAACACCAAAACTATCCTCTCTTTACATATGATAAAAATGAGATAGAGACCCTCATCCTAGAAACATCAAAAGCACATAGTCTACTAGAAGGAATGCTCAAACACCTCTCAAATCAAGACGAAAGTTCTATTAGACTAGAAAATGCAATCGAAGAGATTATGACAACATCAAAGATTGAAGGTGAAATCTTGCAGCGATCGAGTGTGCGATCCTCTCTTAGAAAACAGATCGAAAAGATTGACGATCATCTCTCCTCGAAACATACAGACAATTTAGCAAAGATACAAAACGATGCCAACTCCTACAGCCAACCTCTAAGCATAGAAAAACTTCACGAATGGCATTACAATTTATTGATAGAAGGAAAGTACGATACTACGCAAGTTACGCCCGGAGCATTTAGAGATTATGATGATATGTATGTACTTTCAGGCGATGACATACACACAAGAGTGCACTATAAAGCTCTACCAAAAACAGAGATCAAACCGCTCATGGATCGATACATAGACTACTGCAACAACGCGCAAGATAATCCTCTTATCAAAAGCGCGATAGCCCATATATGGTTTGAGCAGATTCATCCCTATGGCGACGGTAACGGCAGGATAGGAAGAAATATAACCAATCACATCCTCTCTAAAGAACTTAGGCTTGATGCGAGATACTTTTCGCTTTCGCATAGCATCTTAAAAAATAAAAAGGATTATTACAAAACTTTAGAGCAGACAAATAGGCTCAACACAAACCCTACTTTAGATCTTACCGGTTGGATCAAAAAACATACACTATTTATAAATCAAGCCATTCATACCACGATTGAAGCCATAGATAAAGTGATAGCAAAAACAAAATTGTATGATGCAATCAGAGAGATTAAAATCAATGACAATCAAGCAAAAATTGTCGATATGCTCATCGAAGGGAAAATTAACTTTGCAACAAATGCCCTTTATAGATCGCTCACCAATACCAATTCGGTGACGGCATCAAGGCACTTAACAGATTTGGTCAAAAAAGGGATATTGAGACAAGCGGGGGGACATCAAGGAAGAAGTACTGCCTATGAGCTTAATGCAAAAGTATCATAAAGAGAACTCCTATGTGACAAACTCACCACTCTCATAGAGCCATTTTCCGCCGATTCTAAGGAATCTGCTTTTTTCGATAAACTGCGTATCATCCAAGAGGGCTCTAAATGTCACGAAAGCTTCTTCTGCACCATCTACAAACTCTATGATCTCAAGTCCTCCAAACCGTACATTTTCACAAAACTCGATTATGCTCCTTTTCCACTCTTTCATATCTTTGGCATGCTCCGTGTTATCTGGATGTGTTGTATCGACTATATACTCCTCTAAATGCAAAGCAAAAGCACTATATCGAGAACGCATCAACGCCAACGCATTTGATGGCAACGCACCCTTGTGAAAAGGTTGACAACATTTTTTATATTTCTTGCCGCTATGACAAGGGCATGGGGCATTTACAGATATTTTCATAAGTTGATTATAGCTTTTGGCAGATAAAGAGTTGTCGTTGCGAATAGTATGGCGGTATGATAATTTCAATCATTTTTGGACTTTTTGCTTTTAACTGTTCTGCTAACTCTTACAAAACCTATATTCAGTTCGATTCTATTTTCTACCTCTATGATCTCGTCTCCTCTTTTTTCTACAATAGGGTCAATGTCTATAATTTCTTCAAATATCTCTCCAACATTTTGAGCTATCTCCTTTTGCTCTTCTTTTGTTTTTGCATTCTCAAGAGCATTAATATTTCTCGATAACTCTTTTATTTTTGCAAAAGTTTCTATAATACTAATGGTTGCTTTTGTTGCTTGTTTGCTCTTTAAAATAGTTGCTAACATATAGAGTGCTTTTTCGGTAAAAACTTTAGGCAAATGCGGGGAATATTTAATTTTTTCAAGGTGGTGGAAACTTTCCACAACCTCTGCTTTTTCGTCTTTCGTAAGCTGCATGATGTAACCGCTTGGAAATTTATCCGGATTATTTGCAACAGCTTTGTTTATATCTCTTGTCTGCACACCATATATATCTGCTATATCGCTATCCAAAAGAACAAACTCCTCTTGATATCTTATAAGTTTACTTTTGATATTTTCAAGCGCAATCATATCAGCCATACTATTCTCCTGTATAGTTTAGTGGATTGATTATAACGCTTAAAAAGATAGGTGTTTAAAATATGTCAAATTGTCATTCTAAACTCGTTTTTCCTTAGACTAAAGTCCTGCGAGATTTCATCAAAATCTCCGAAAAGTGGAGATTCAACGCCTGACCCGTAGTGTTTTATTATACACAAAAGGATTTTGCAAAGGCATGATTTATGTTATGAAAAATCTTGGCATAATAAACGAAGAGGATTTGAAGCGTTTAGTCGCTGATACTGAATTTGATTTGCCATCAATATATAGAGTAAAAAAATCAACTAGTAAATAAAAGGGGGAAGCTCTCCGAGAGCGATTTGTATCTACAAAAAAACAGATCTCAAATCCCAACGCCCGAAAACGACTCTCGTATGAGTAAAGAAACTATACCACCAAAAGACTTAAAAGAAAAATAAATTAGATTAAAATATTGTTTGTAAATATAAAAAGTCAATGAAACGCTAGGAAGTTATTTTGTAGCATTAGCATTACCTGACACCAAAAACTATATAATGCCTATATTTTTGGTCATTTTTTATCACTTACTTCATTATTTAAGCCAAATCCAAATAGTTCACAAAATTCATTATACAAATTAGATTCAATATCAAAATCTTGATATAGTTTATCTTTATCAACCGAACTCAAAAAATTGTTTTCAAATACCAAGCAATTTTCATGATTCTCTAAAATATATTGAGCCAGATGCCTTGCAATGCCAATATTTTGTAATTCTATAACCTTACTATCAGTTGTTCCATACTCCAGAAAATCAGCCCAATTTGCACCTGCATTTAACACACCAAGTTTTTCTTTTAATAGCATGTAATAATTTTCAAAGTAGTTTTTCAATTTAAATCTCAAAACATTGTCTATATCAGAAATTACTAAATTAATAACTTTGTTAATATCATATTTGTCTTTATAGTTAAATGGGGTATAGCTTCCATCCTCCCAAATTTGCCCTTTATCTTTGTAATATCCTATGGTATTAGCTATGATTATTTTTAATGGTTGTGACTTCATCCAGTTATCCATCAAAACAGCATAATATTTTATTTTTTCAGATGGTTTGTAAAGTGGGTTTTTACCACCTATCTCTTCAGTTTCCCAATTATAATATTTTGCCAACTTTTGTAACACACCAACAATCACATCATAATTGAAATCAGATGATAAAATTTGTATATCTGAACTTTGATATATCTCATTTTGGTATTTAGGCTTTATCATAGATGATGCAGATAAAAATTTTTCAGGTACTGAAATTTTCTTTTTTTGTTCCTGTAAAATTTTCAAGGCATTTTTATTTTTTGTTATAAAGTTTGTTCTTAATACAGAATCATCTTGTTTTATCTCATGTATCAGAATCAAATTAGCATAGTGATTCCATATATCTTTTTCGGATTGTGACGATGATTTATTTGTAAAATTTTTATTTGTTAAAGATGCTTCAATATTTTTAAAAAAACTATTTTGTCCTTTTATCATCAATGGCTCAAATGGTTTAACACCCTTATTTCTAACAGCTTCTAAATCTTTTTTCTGATTGTTCCATTTGTTTTCTTGTACTCTCATACAAATTATATTACCAGACATCTCTTTTGTCATTCTTCCAGCTCTGCCTGCAAGATTCCAAAAATCAACATCAGTAAATTTCGATAATCCTATTTGGTTAGCAAGTATAAAAATATTTTTAGCAGGAAGATTTACACCTTCAAGTAAAGTTGATGTACAAAATAAATAATCTATCTCTTTTTCTTCAAAAAGCCATTCTATTTTTTCTCGAATCAATTGAGGGAGATTACCAAAATGAAATGCGATACCTTTATCTAAGCAATCAATTAAATAATACTTATCGTGTAAATATTCTTTTATCAACTCTTTAACACTTTCTAAATTATTTGATTTTTTTGTTGGTTGATTTTTTGAAAATTCTAAAGCATACGAAATGGTATCTTTTTTTGAATTGCAATAAATAATATTTTTATCATCATTACCTAATTTTTTTAACCAGTAGAAAAAACCATTATTGCTAAAATTCATATCTAACTTATAATCTTTGTTTAAATCTGAGAACATCAAGCATTTATTTTCAATCAAATCTAAAAAATATCTATTTTGAGCAACTGGGGAAGATTTTATCACAATATTTTCATCTTGACTTTTTTCAAATAACTGTAAAAATATTTCTGGATTTTCAACATTAGGAGAGGCAAAGAACAACTTAATACTTTTTCTTGTAGCTTGTAAAATAGCATGATAATACAAGGGGCTTCTTGTGTCTTTTATTCCAACAACTTTATGTGCCTCATCAACAAATAAATAATCAATTGTCGGATTATCTTTAGATAGATATGCTATTAGTCGTTCTGGTGTAAAAACAAAAATATATCTACTATGCTCTTTTCTAAACATTACAGGCACACTTGGATGAGCTAAAATAGTATAATTTTCTACATCTTTAAACTCTTGCTTCAGTTTATTTACGGTTTGGTTTATCAATGCTCTTGAAGGAACTAGTATTACAAGATTATCCGTACCTCTATGTTCTGTGATTAAATGCCTAATAAACGCATTAATAATGAATGATTTACCCAAAGAAGTCGGTCCAGAAAAACTAAAATGATTACTATTTTTCAAAGCTTCAAAAATATGATACTGGCTATCTGTAAAAATAAATTCGCTATGTGAAATTTTTTGAAAAACTTCTTTTAAAGACTTTTCATACAATACTTCATAAGGTAATTTAGATTCAGTGTTTGAGAATTTTTCAATAAAACCTAAAGCTGGAAAGTTTCCAAGTTTCACTAATATAGAGTTCGCAAAAGTTTGGAAAACTGCATTACTGCTATATTTATCAAACAATAAACTAATGATTTTATATGCTTTATTTTTAGCTTCATCTATTTTAGAACGAGATAATATATCTGCAAATCTCAACAAGTCAAACAATTCTTTTTCATCTAAGTCTTGAGTTTCAATCTGCAAAAAAGTTTCGGCTTGAATCTGCTCTATTTTAAAAAAAAGTTCATGCAAATACTTATCTTCCAAAGCTTGTTGAGAGAGTTCGTCTATATATCTCATGATTGAAGCCCCTGCATAATCGCTTCTCTGTTTTTATCCAATTCAGTTAATGGTAATATGTATAAATAAAAGCTATGTCCACATAGATTAAACTCATCTATTTTTTTTGAAATGTGAGAAAATTTACTTTCCACCTCTTTTTTTATTTGTTCTTGTATTTTTTTTCTAAAATCTTCGTTTGGTAGTTTTTTATCTTTTTCATCTATTGTAATTTCGTAACCTACAAAAATACCGAAAGCATCATTGACTACAAAATCATTTTCTTTTTTAGGATAAACAATTTTTGAAATAAAATCCTTTTCTTCTTGTGTAAACGTCTCTTTGCAAAGATGGTCACTTATAAGACTTTTTTCATAGGGTAATCCACTTTTTTTATTTCCTTTAGAGTTTACTTCTCTTTTAAATTCATCTATTGATTTAAAAGCATCTGTAAGTGCATCAGTTAAACCAACAATAGTTTTTGATTCCCCAAAAATCAATTGATAATTTCCATTTTCAAGTTTTAAAAAATGTACTCCATCTGAACCATTTACATTAAGACTTGTTGATGTTTTTAATTCTAGTTTTGATAGTATTTTTGGAGCTTGGAGATGTGTCTCCAAAAAACAATAAAGCAATAACTCTCCCAATTCTCCTTTGTTGTTTACATAATCAATAAATTTTTCTTTTGCCTTTTTCGTAAGGGTGGCAGGTTTGTTTTTGTATTGTTCTTTTACACTCCTCGAAAGCGAGTAATCAATCATAGGATCAATTAATAATTCTTCTAATCTTTTTAGATTAAATTCATTTGCATTAATATTTAAAACAAATAAATCAAGCTTATTTTTTCCATGCTCATCTATTGTAAAACTGCCCAAATTATCAAAAGCATCTAAAAAATCAAAGTCTTGAATACTTAAATTCATATCCCCGCCCTAACTTCCGCACTCAAAAGCTTTGATAAGAGTGTATCTCGCAAGTTTTCAAGTGTTTTGATTTGTTCTAACTTGCTATTCATTTTTTACTTCCAAATAATCCAAATATTGTTTTATTTTTTTATGCTTCATATTAACAATATACTGTTCCATATATTCATAATCTGGTTCTTTATCGTCATTAATTGGCAAAAGTATTTTTTCTCTTGCAATTCTTTTATCATTAATCTCTCTATTAAAATTATATTTGCCAGAAAACCTATTTGTAAATGTTGTTATAAATAGATATACATACTCACTTAAATCTTCATTTTTCAAGTGAGTCACATGGTCACTAGCTACAAACTTATATGGGTGATAGAAGCTTGCTCCTACACTGCCACTATTTGCAATAGATAGACACCTTTCAAAAACTCTAACATTGATGCCATTTCCTATGAAATTATCAACTCCATTATTTGAAGCTGTTGAAGAAACATAAGGTTTATTTCCTGATTGCTGATTAGTCTTAATAAGTCTTTTGCCTCGTTGAATGTTTACAAAAATATCTGTAAGAAAAAACTCTCCCCACTCTTTATTCTCTAAACTTTCAATTTCTTTATATTTAAGTCCTTCTAAAATAGAACATGCATATTTTTTATAAGTATTTATTTTTTTATCAATTATAGATTTTGTGTATTGTTTCATATATTGATAATCAGGTTTACCATTGTCTTTTGTAGGTAGAATTACTTGTCTTCGTTTAACTCTTGTTCCAGTTAATCCCATACCATATCCAAAGCCACAATTTTGAATACTCTTATTTAAAGCTGTTTGTGAAAACAGCCCTGAATATTTGTTTAATTTGTCACTATGAATAAAATACATTTTATTACCTGTAATATACTTGTTAGGCTGATAAAAAAATGTTGCATTTTCCGCTCCAAAAACAATAGTATTACCCTTATTTACTATATCATCTTGGATTTTAACAACTGCTTCAACTCCATTGTTTAAATTAGTCCTTGAAATATATGAAATTCCGTTGCTACTTGTTTCAATAAGAGTTGATTTATGAAATGCTTTTGAATTTTCTATATTGAATTCTTCACTTATGCAAAACTCTTTCCACTTTCTCTCATTTAGCTTCGACATTTTCATCTCCACTTTCTTCAATCCCAAAAAGATATCCTCTGTTTTGCATAATCATAGAGAACTCAAAAGATAAATATTCACCTATTGTTTTCTCAAAATCTGCATCGGTTGGTATCTCATCATTAAAATAATAAAAACTATGTAACCACTCATCATCTGCTTCAATAGTTGTTTTTACACAAAACTTTGTCTCAGATTCAATCCTATTAAACCAAACATCAAGTAAATGTTGTTTTTTATCTTTTGCTTGTTCCGTCTCTACGAGTCCAATATGTGGACTTACTTTATATCCGTCATTTCTAAAATCTATAAACTTACACTCTTTATCTTTTGTGTGTGGTTCACCAGCTATAAATACTGCAATACAAGGCATAACTCCTACACCGTAAAAAGTATCCTTATTAAGTGTAATAACACCTTCTAAAGTATGTTTTTTGAGTATATTGGCTTTTATAGATTCTTCTTCTTTTGTTTTGCCAGTCATTGAAGATTGAGGAACGATAACAATACATCTAGCTCCAACACTCAGAGAGTCTAGCAAATGTTGAATGAAAGAAATTTCATAAAGGGTAGTATTTTGTTTTGAACCTTGTGAATAAGGGGGATTCATCATCCCAACTGTTGCCCCCTTAAGTTGTAGTTTATGTGCCTCTTGATTTAAAAAGTTTTCATTAAGAAGATTGCTTTTACCATCTCCTCTTAAAATCATATTAGTCGTAGCAATAGTAAACATATAGGGCTGTAGTTCTAAACCATGAAGTTGTTTTTGTTTAATATTTTTTTTCTCATTTTCATTGTTTGCTTTTTTGAGCATATGGTGCATAGATGAAATCAAAAATCCTGCCGTTCCAGCACATGGATCTAAAACAATATCACTTGATTGTATGTCTACAAGCTCACAAAATAAATCAGTTATATGCTTTGGGGTTAAAACAATTCCTAAAGTTTGCCCATCTCCACCACTATATGACATAAATTCACCATAAAATCTACCTAGATAATCTTCTGATGAGCTTGTATATTTAATACTTTTATAAATTTTATCATCAAGAAATTGCGTGAAATGTTTTAATGGAGTTTTATTGAGTGGAACATTTATTTCATTTAAAATCTGTGTATCTTTGATGAGTGAAAATTGACTCAAGATTTTATCTCTTTTTACTTCTGGTGCAACCTGTGAACGCTTTAAATTTGATTCGATAGCTTTATATATCTTCTCTCCATCTGTATTTATATCATCGCCTGTTAAATCATCAATTGAAAAGTTTTTAAATTCATTTTCTCTCAAAGCAAGTAGAATACCTGAAACAATGAGTGGTTTATCAATATCTTTAAGATTGCCATAATTTCTTAAATCCTCGTGAAGAGAAGCTGCATCTTTTAAAATTTCTGATAACTCTTTGTCTTCATTTGTTTTTTCTTTGAGTATCTCTCTTATATAGTATTCATCAATATTTCTTTCTGTAAAAGTAATAAAAGATTCAACCTCATTTAACTCTCTATAAAATTCGGTTTCATCAATAAAAATAGGACTGATTTTATGTTTTTTTTCATTTCCAGAAATTCCAAATGCAATTACTTTTTTATATGTGGTATTTTTTGCTAAATGTTGTCCATAAAATAAAGCTCCATTAACTGCGTAATCTTTTATATCTTTTGCTTCCGTACTAATCAAATTTTTATCATTGAGTTTAACATGCTTTGATAAATCAGCTTTGTTTTCAATAACTAGTATAAAATTTTTAACAACGCCAACGAATTCAGGGAAACCTACGTTTCCAGTTTTACTTTTTGAGGCACTTTTTAGTGCTTCATTTATTTCAACAATTGAACTTCCTTGTGGATCAAGTTCAATACCTGCTTCCTTCAATAAATCTCGAACCCAATAATCCGTAATTACCTCTTTTTTTGCCATTTTTCAGTATCCTAGACTTAATTTAAATTATTATATCAAAATATTAGTTTTAACCTTTAAACAAAATATATTATTTTTTCATATACTAAATATCATTTTGTAAATCCAGTCACATGCTTATCTGTAAATAATGCGAATGTCATTGCTCTAGTTTTAGAAAAATTTGTGGTGCCAATTTGGCTCCGCAAATGTTCAAACTCTGCTTTTGAAAGTACAAACATAAAATCTTTTTCATCAAAACGCTCAAAATTTTTTAGAGTTACCAAAGCATTTTTAGAGTCATTTAAATCATCACTTTTGTATGAATAGCCCGTGATACAATCTACAAAATCGCCTAATTTTATTTCTTCCCACTCCTCTTTTGCTTCTTCAATAAACCATTGTCTAAAAAGTGTTTGGGCGAGCTCTTCGAGGGTGCGGTTTTGGCGATGTAGAAGGTCTATCTTATCATCAAGACTACTTAATACCTCCGCAATCGCTTTTTGTTCGTCTGTGATTTGATCAAAAGCAAGTAAATCCTCTTTGATAAGCTCTTTTTTAAAAAGATTGCTCCATCTTGGATGTGCTTTAAAGTTTTTAACTATCTCTTTTCGTAAATTTTCTTGAAGTTTTTCAAACTCTTTTTGCTCTTTCTCATCTTTGTTTGATTTAAGATATAACTCTTCAAATCGCTCTAAATTATCAAATACAACATTCGCTAATGATTGCTCGATGAATGCTTTATGATAAGTATCGATAACCTCTTTAATAACTGTATAATTTTCCGCCCTTTGCTCATCTTGTGAAAGTAAACCTTTTTGTTCAATATACTCAAGAGTATTACCTATAGGCTTAAGTTCAAAACGCAAAGTTTTTGAAAGTTGGTACTGGTTTGTAAATCCTTCTAACATAAAACTACCTCCCTTATATTTTTATCTATTTTACATAAATCTTTATTATTATTCCCCCTCACATCTATCCAACCTGCCAAACACTCACCCACAATCTCTCCCAAAGAGGTCTGCTCTCATCAAAATAACGCACTTTCGGCTCTAGCACGACGCCGTTATCTAAGAGCGAAGCGATGATGCGACTATTTTCTTTCGGTATATACCCGATCTTTCTATCTTTATGAAAAAGTGCTACGGCATATCTATCGTATGGATTATTTGGCTCTCTTTGAAGTCGCAATGTTTGATCTTGGCTGAAGCGGAAATCAGAAGCATCATTGTGTTGCAATCCGGCAACTTTAGTTGTAGTCAACTTAAAACAGTTGTACTCTTTATGGCTTTGGGCTTGCAAAGCAAAAGGCAACCCTGTCAACAGTAGTGTAAACTTGTGTATAAATTTTCTTCTATTGTATGTCATAATGACATATTATCACAAATAGATGGACATCTATATGTCTAATTTTGATATCTAAATGCTTCGTCTTGATATGATTGTAAACTCTCCAGAAGCTCTTCTTGCAACCACTTTGGCTCCAAGATATGGATGGAAGGCAACCAACTTTTGATAGCAGGCAGTATCTCAAGCTTGTGAGTAATCTCGCAACTTATCTCGATAGAGCCGTCCGTGTGTTCATCATCTATCGTTTGTGATTTATGGAGCTTGATATCTTTGAGGTAACGCGCCGCCTCGGGGTACACAAAAAGTTTGACGGTAATAGGGGTAGCTGAAGTGCTTGACCAAACGCTTTTGACCTCATCGGCTTGAGCTACCATCGCAGGCGTGAGCGTTTGTATTTCACCCGTAAGTCTCTCAAATGATTTGATCTTTGAGAGGAGAAAAGTTTTGATGCCATCATCTTTATAATCTCTCGCCACGAGATACCATCTTTCATTTTCAACATAAAGTTTAACGGGATCGACTCGTCTTTGCGAAGAGCCCTCTTCTTTTGTGTAAACAAAACGACACTGCTCTTTTTGCGTGATGCACTCCAATATCTCTTCGCCGAGTTTTTTAGGAAGATGTTTATACTCGAGCGCAAAGGCTATGAGGTCTTTGGAGATATTGCTACGCTCTAGGCACTCTACTTTTATCTCGACATTGTGTGCAAATGATGCAAGAAGTGAGTGGCTAAAGTTATCGCTACTTGTATGCAAAGCATCTATATCTAAACACCAAACTCCTTTTTTGTTGACGAGGGGAATGGACTCACTTATACTTTTCATATCGCGGCTGATGGTCTTAGGGTTTACACCATACTCACTTGCTATCTGTGAACTTTGCAATCTCTCGTAAGCATACAATCGTCTTACAATGTCCAACATCCTAGAGAGTTGTGCTTTTTTATTTGCGCGATATGTCATACGCAATTATAGCAATATTTCATATCGCACACTGCAATCAATGCTCACTCAACCTCATTTAGCTAAACTCAACGCTTAAATTTAGCAAATAGGGGATGATGATCGGAGAGTTTGTGATTTCTTTCTATACTGTACTCGAGGAGTTCAACCCCTCTATAGAAAATAAAGTCCAAATGATTTTTCATAAAAGATTTGACCTTATCACTTTTTGAGAAAGGGACATGGGTGAAATGGAGCTCGTTCATTTTTGTGTGCAGAAATTTCATCCTACTTTTATTCCAT
>JACDJA010001911.1_pt1 | contig 16182 bp, 18 predicted proteins | sample 7449241 | NCBI WGS metagenome assembly JACDJA01 (sample SAMN14253289, study PRJNA609438) | sludge metagenome | isolation source: initial anaerobic sludge | collected 2018-12-20 | reverse complement strand
TTGCTACGCTACTGGATTATATCCATGAAATTCCGGGCTTGGTGCGTATCCGGTATACAACTTCCCATCCGAGAGAATTTACAGCCCGATTGATTGAAACGTATCAGCGATTACCGAAGCTGGTTGGTCATGTGCACTTGCCCATACAATCCGGATCAGACAGGATTCTGGCTGCGATGAAACGAGGTTATACTATAATTGAGTATAAATCCATCATCCGTAAATTACGTACGATTCGTCCAAATATATCAATATCATCAGATTTTATTGTCGGATTTCCGGGAGAAACGGATACTGATTTTGAAGAGACGATGAAACTGATTGATGATGTGAAATTTGATGAATCTTTTAGTTTTATTTATAGCCCGCGTCCTGGAACACCTGCCTCAGATTTACCGGATGACACGCCTTATCGGATAAAGCTGGCCAGACTGCATCAGTTGCAGGAAAAAATACAGCGTAATGCACAAATGATCAGTCAGAGTATGGTTGATACTATCCAGCGTGTTTTGGTAGAGGGCCCATCAAAAAAAGATCCAAATGAATTTTGTGGAAGAACGGACAATAACCGAGTAGTCAATTTTGCTGGACACGCTGGTTTGGTGGGAAGCTTTGTTGATATCAAGATAACAGCAGTCTCATCGCATACGTTACGCGGTGAAATTTCTGATATGCAATGAACAATCTTGTTACGGCCGGTTTGTTGCTCAACTTGATTGCAATTAGAGTTTGAACGCTGCGATGACGTTTTCGGTAGAATCGAAACCTGAATCTGTTGAATTGACGTTTTCATCCACAAATAATGAACGCCTGATCAACCTTTGCGGGGTATTAGATGAAAATCTCAAGCAGATTGAATCTGCCTTTGATGTAGTCATCTCACGTAGAGGTGCTCACTTCATACTTCATGGTCCTATCAGTCAAACTAATCTTGCAGTCCGAGCATTGAAAAAATTCTATGAAGAATCGGATAATCATCTCGGTATTGAGCAGATACAGTTAGGATTAGTTGAAATCAGAAATATTGCCTCTCCGTCTACTATGAATTCAGACAGGGATGCGGAAAAGCTCGACTCGACACCTTTGCAACTCATAACTCGTCGCGGCAATATTCAAGGTCGTACTGTTCGACAGACGGATTATCTTTATCAAATCAGGGAGCACGATGTTACTTTTGGCATTGGGCCAGCGGGCACGGGGAAGACCTACCTTGCTGTTGCCTGTGCGGTAGATGCATTGGAGCGCGAGCTGGTTGGTCGAATTATTCTGGTGCGCCCAGCCGTAGAGGCAGGGGAAAGATTGGGGTTTTTGCCAGGAGATATGGTGCAGAAGGTGGACCCCTATTTACGGCCGCTTTATGACGCTTTGTATGACTTAATGGGGTTTGAGAAAGTCAATAGATATTTCGAAAAAAGCACTATTGAAATTGCGCCACTAGCTTTCATGCGTGGCCGCACTCTCAATCAATCATTCATTATTTTGGACGAGGCGCAAAACACAACTCCTGAACAGATGAAAATGTTTTTGACGCGTATCGGTTTTGGCTCCAAAGCGGTAATTACGGGAGATATAACGCAAATAGATTTGCCGAAGCATCAGAAGAGTGGTTTGGTTGAAGCTGGGCAAGTATTAAAAAGAGTAAGTGGAATAGCGTTTACACATTTTAAAACTGACGATGTAGTTCGGCATCCACTGGTTCAACGTATAGTGGATGCCTACGAAAAATATGCCTCTGATAAAGAACCCCAATAAATTTTCTGGTTGTGGGAAGACGTTTAAATTGACGGTGCAGTTTGCGGCAGATAAAACTAATATTCCGGGCAGGCAACTGTTTCGTAAATGGGTCGGGGCTGCGTTAAATAAGCCGGCTGAAATTGTTATTCGTATCGTTGGTATGCAGGAAGGTGAAGTGCTTAATCGCAAGTTTCGTGGCAAGGACTCTGCAACTAACGTATTGACGTTTGTGTATAGTGATGATGTTCCACTTCTCGGTGATATCGTGCTGTGCGCTCCTGTAATTTCCAGGGAGGCAGAACAACAAAATAAAGATCTGGTAGCACACTATGCGCATCTTATTGTCCATGGCGTTTTACATTTGCAAGGATATGATCATATCAGCGACGAAGATGCCGTTGTTATGGAATCCCTCGAAACAAAGATTATCACCAGGCTCAATTATCCTGACCCTTATGTCATTCAGCAGTGAAATGATATAAACGGACCAGACAAATCTTTTTTATTCCCGATGCTATACATTTCATGAACGAGACCTCCCCCAAAGCTGGTTGGCTTGAGCATATCAGTACATTACTTTCGCGCAAACCGGAAGATCGTGAGCAGTTGATTGCTTTACTGCACTCTGCTTATGAGCGTAACCTGCTTGATGCGGATGCACTGGCTATGATCGAAGGGGTGATGCAAGTTTCGGAAATGCAAGTTCGTGACGTTATGGTTCCTCGTTCGCAAATGGATACGATTGATATTAACGAAAAACCTGAGGAGGTTATTCCATTTGTGATTGAGACTGCCCATTCACGATTTCCTGTTACGGATGGGAGCAAAGACCAGGTTATTGGTGTTTTACTGGCAAAGGATTTATTACGCTATTACTCAAGCAGAGAAGCATTCAACATACAGGATATACTGCGCCCGGTGATATATATACCGGAATCTAAGAGGCTTAATATTCTTCTCAAGGATTTTCGCAGTAATCGTAACCATATTGCTATTGTCGTCGATGAATATGGCGGTGTGGCCGGGCTTGTTACGATTGAGGATGTGTTGGAGCAGATTGTTGGGGATATTGAGGACGAATATGATTTTGACGAGGATGACGCATACATTGTTGCAGATACAGACGGCCATTATCGTGTCAAGGCAATTGCTGAAATATCAAGTTTTAATGAAACTTTGGGCGCATCATTCAGTGATAAAGACTTTGATACGATTGGCGGTCTTGTTATTGGCAAATTTGGCAGGCTTCCTGAGAGCGGGGAATCAATTGTCATAGGAGATTTCAGTTTTACCGTTATGAGAGCGGATAGCCGTCGTTTGCATCTGTTAAAAGTGGAACGTATTAAACCCGAGTTGACTGATATTGCAGATTCATAAGACTAATTCAGCTTTTATAGTAAATATGGCTGAGTTTATGTCAAATGATTATTTTGGATCGGGTTAAAGAAGAAATACCCTCAATTATATAATAACTTCAAAAATTTATTGAAAGTCAAAAGTAAAACCGGAACAGAAGGTTACGAATTGATAAATAGAGTTGATTTGCATTTTTCTTATCTCGGCAGCCAAGAAAAATGAGTGATCGTGAAATCGATCAACAGCTGGTAGAACGGGTACAGCAGGGCGATAAACGTGCTTTTGATCTGCTGGTTATTAAATATCAGGGACGGCTCGCGCGCTTGTTATCTCGATTTATTCGAGATCCGGCTGAAGTGGAAGATATTGCCCAGGAAACCTTTATTAAGGCCTATCGGGCATTAGCTTCGTTTCGCGGTGATAGTGCCTTTTATACCTGGTTGTATCGAATTGGAGTTAATACAGCCAAGAATTTTCTGGTAGCACAAGGCCGTAAACAGCCCGTAACCATTACTGGATTTGATGCTGAAGATGCGGAAAATTTCGAAGGAGCTGATCAGCTTCGGGAGGTGAATACGCCTGAAAGTGAACTTATGGGAAAACAGGTTGCCCAAACTGTAAATCAGGCACTAGAAGCTTTACCCGAAGAATTACGAACTGCGATAACTCTCAGGGAAATTGAAGGATTAAGCTATGAAGAGATTGCCGATATTATGAATTGTCCAATTGGTACAGTGCGGTCCAGAATATTCAGGGCGCGTGAGGCGGTGGCTGACAAACTGCGTCCTTTGTTAGGCACTGACAAGAGTAAAAGATGGTAATAAGAGGTGAAATGTGAGAAAGAAAGTATCTGAATTAATGGATGGTGAGCTTGAGGATACGGATGCAGTTACGATCATTAATGTTGTAAAAAGTGACAGTAGTCTGTTTTCTGACTGGGAGGTTTATCATATAATCAGGGATTCATTACACCAATCCGTTATTAGTATAAATCTTTCAGAAAAGATCAGAAATAAACTAATTGATGAACCGCTGTTATTGGTGCCTTATTCACACAAAACTCACCAGAATCGTAAACAAAAACTACTGGGATTTTCCGTTGCTGCTTCGATTACAGTGTTGTCAGCCGGATGGTTGATATTTCAATCTATAGAGCAGCATGAAACAGCACTTAAAGAAGTTTATGTGACTGAGAAAATAAATGACAAGGCTACGCCTGTCAACGAGCAGCGCTCGTTGGTTACTTTTCAGCCCGCTCCCTCGTATTCATTTCCTTCTGTTTCTACAAACAGTAATTATCCTCTGATCTACAGGGGAGTAACATACGAGAGTGCTGCCCGTTATCCGTCTGTCGGGGTATCTCCAGCTGTTGGACCAATCCGGACAGAGCCTCTCGCGCCTGCCGAGTAACGTGAATCATGAGTTCATGAAGTATATTGTTGTAATAATGCAGGTGCCGTGTTCTGTCATTGTTATAAACAGAAAGAGCTTGTGAGGAATTGATATGACGATATTTTGGCTACGGTAATGTGGACTTACTTCTGTAAGCGCCAATAATTCTTAATTATGATTATATATTTATCATCATGATCTCTCAAAGTAACCTCTACCCAAACTCAGGATTAATATTGATCGTGGCTACGATTAAAAATACATGGCAGAAGATAGCATTTATAATTTTCCTATGTTGGTCCGTATTTATGCTGCCTGTTTCATTGCAGGCAAAAGATTTGCCGGACTTTACTGATCTGGTAGAAAAGCACGGACAGGCGGTTGTCAATATCAGTACAGTTCAGACTCAGCAAGTAGGGGTTGGTCAGTTTTTACCAGAAATTCCTAATATTCCGGAAGATTCTCCTTTCTATGAATTTTTTCGCAGGCATATCCAACCTTTCTCAGGCCCGAGAAAATATGAATCTCGTTCACTTGGTTCAGGCTTTATTATCAGTAAAGATGGGTATATCCTGACCAATGCACATGTGGTTGAGGCGGCCAATGAAATTACCGTCCGATTGACTGATAAGCGTGAATTCAGCGCAAAAGTAATTGGAGCTGATCAAAAAACAGATATTGCATTGCTTAAAATAGATGCAAATGATCTGCCGGTAGTGACCCAAGGTAGCCCTGAGCAGCTCAAGGTTGGAGAATGGGTAGTTGCCATTGGCGCTCCCTTTGGCTTCGAGAACACGGTTACAGCGGGAATCGTGAGTGCAAAAGGACGTTCGCTCGCCCAGGAAAACTATGTTCCTTTTATACAAACTGATGTGGCGATTAATCCAGGTAATTCAGGTGGACCGCTGTTTAATATGAAGGGTGAGGTTGTGGGTATCAACTCCCAGATTTACAGTAGAACGGGTGGATTTATGGGTCTTTCTTTTGCCATTCCGATTGATGTCGCGATGGATATTGCCGATCAACTCAAGACCTATGGCAAGATCTCACGCGGAAAGATTGGTGTCATGATACAGGAAATGACAGACGAGTTGGCCGAGTCTTTCAGTCTGGACAAGTCACGCGGTGCACTAGTGGTTTCAGTAGAAAAAGGCGGGCCAGCTGACAAAGCTGGCATAAAGATAAGAGACGTTATTCTGAAATTTGATGGTAAAGATATCGAGGCTTCAAGTGATTTGCCACGCATTGTTGGGAACACGAAACCTGGCTCCAAGGTGCCTGTTGAAATATGGCGTAGTGGTTCGGTCAAAAAAATGACTATTTCAGTAGGAGAAATGCCTGCGGATGGCAATATTGTTAATCAAAAACAAAGCAAATCAGGAGATGCAACCAGTCGGCTTGGTCTTGTTCTAAGGGAGCTTTCTGCTAACCAGAAAAATCAGCTTGGTATAGAGAATGGCTTGCTGGTTGATGAAGTTTATGACGGAATAGCCAGTAGCTCGGGTATCCGTCCCGGAGATATTATCTTGGGATTTAATAATCAAGATATAAAATCTATCAGACAGTTCAATAAGTTGCTGAATGATGCTCCCAAAGGTCGGAATATTGCGCTACTAATAAGAAGAGGGGAAGTTGCGACTTTCATTACCATAAAAATAGATGAATAATCGGACAGAGCTCAGAAAATTAATTGTATATGGGAGAGAAGGCTGTCATCTCTGTGAGGATATGATTGCTTCCCTCGGTGATCTGCAAAAGGAATTTCGATTTGAGTTTGTAGTGATCAATATTGATAAAGATGAGAATTTGACCCGATTATATAATAAGCGTGTTCCAGTTCTGTTTGCTGTAAAAGAAAAAAAAGAGCTATGTCACTATTTTCTTGATTTAGAGGCGTTTAACGCTTACCTTGCCAATTCTAACTTTTTGCTGATTTGATTTGCTCGAGCAGATTAAATTATCTTCTCTACAAAAGATCCGTTCTCATATCTTCTTGTTATTGTTCCAGCATAGAGATAATGCGGGAGCTGAGTAAATTACTACTCATCTGATTTATTTAGCGAGTTCTCGCGTTGTCTTCATGATTGTCAAGTATGCGGAAGCGCTTTATCTGTTCTGGCTGCTCCGGGAAATCTATCTTCCTTCTGCTGATTTGTATACAATCGCTTCTTTTATCCATGGCTTCCGTCAATTCTCCTGCCAATCGGTGATTTTTTTTGATACAGCACATTCGTAATTTTTCTATTATTGCACATATTGATCATGGCAAATCCACGCTTGCTGATCGCATTATTCAGTTTTGTGGAGGTCTTTCTGATCGGGAAATGGAAGCTCAGGTACTCGATTCGATGGATCTGGAACGCGAACGCGGCATTACGATAAAGGCACAGACTGCTGCCTTGTATTACCAGGCCAAGGATGGTGTAAATTATTTGTTGAATTTGATTGATACGCCAGGACACGTTGATTTTTCCTACGAAGTATCCCGTTCACTATCTGCTTGTGAAGGTGCTCTGCTGGTTGTCGATGCTTCTCAAGGTGTCGAAGCGCAGACTGTTGCAAACTGCTATACCGCAATTGAACAAGGCGTCGAAGTTATTCCAGTGCTAAACAAGATCGACTTACCTGCTGCTGATCCTGATAGAGTGATTGCTGAAATAGAAGACATTATCGGAATTGAAGCCAGGAGTGCTCTACACATTAGTGCTAAAACTGGTGAAGGGATAAATGAAGTCCTGGAAATGATTGTGGCCCGGATTCCACCTCCGGAAGGGGAGATCGATGCGCCGCTCAGGGCGCTAATAATAGATTCCTGGTTTGACAGTTATGTGGGCGTTGTGATGCTGGTTCGAGTAATGGATGGCATATTGAAACCAGGCAGCAAGCTCCTGCTGATGTCCAATAAGGCAAGTTATTTGTGTGAGGAAGTGGGTGTTTTTCAGCCGAAGGCGGTTAACCGTGAATCTCTGGGTGCCGGAGAGGTTGGTTTCATAATTTCTGGAATTAAAGATTTAAAGTCTGCCAAAGTGGGAGATACGGTAACGCTGGTTGATCATCCTGCCAGTGAACCTCTGGATGGATTCAAGGAAATAAAACCACAGGTTTTTGCTGGACTGTATCCGGTCGAATCCAATCAATATGACGCATTGCGTGCAGCATTGGAGAAGCTGCGGTTGAACGATGCTTCTTTACACTTTGAGCCGGAAACTTCTCAGGCACTGGGTTTCGGCTTTCGTTGCGGATTTCTCGGTTTATTACATCTGGATATTGTTCAGGAACGACTGGAGCGGGAATATGATATGGATCTTATTACCACTGCGCCGACAGTGGTTTATCAGGTTATCCTGCATGATGGCAAGATTGTGGAGATCGAAAATCCTTCCAGACTACCAGAACTGTCCAGCATAGAAGAAATCAGGGAGCCTGTTATTACTGCAACTATCCTGGTTCCCGAGGAATATGTTGGCGCGGTGATAACATTGTGTACCGGTAAACGCGGAGTTCAGGAAAATATGCAATATATGGGCAGGCAGGTCATGCTTGTTTATGAGCTGCCTTTAAATGAGGTTGTAATGGATTTCTTTGATAAATTGAAATCTGTGAGCCGTGGTTATGCTTCGCTTGATTACGAATTTAAGGAATTCAGAGTGGCTGATTTGGTTAAGCTCGACATACTGATCAATAATGAGCGGGTAGATGCCTTGTCCTTGATTGTACACCGTGCCAGCAGTCAACAACGTGGACGGGAGCTGGCACAAAAAATGCGTGAACTTATTCCGCGACAAATGTTTGATATTGCGGTACAGGCAGCAATAGGTGCCCATATTGTGGCGCGTGAAAATGTTAAGGCATTACGTAAAAATGTACTGGCGAAGTGCTACGGTGGGGATATTACGCGAAAACGCAAGCTGCTGGAAAAGCAGAAAGCGGGGAAAAAGCGTATGAAACGGGTCGGTAATGTCGAAATTCCACAAGCAGCGTTTCTTGCTATCCTTCAGGTGGATGGTAAGTAAACAATACCGATAAATGACGTGTTTGATATGTTGATCAGTATATCTTTAGATCAGATAAGTACCGGGATACTATGAATTTTCCTTTGGTGTTGCTTGCATTATTGGTGGTTACAGGTGGAATTTGGCTGCTTGATTATTTAATACTGCGACACCAGCGTACTCCTGATAATGTCGAACCATGGTGGATTGAGTATCCTAAAAGTTTTTTTCCCATTATTTTGGTTGTATTTTGTTTGAGATCGTTTCTGGTAGAGCCTTTTAAAATACCTTCCGGTTCCATGATACCAACCTTACTGGTGGGGGATTTTATATTGGTCAACAAGTACACCTACGGGATCAGATTGCCCGTAGCAAACCTGAAAATTATCAATATGAATGAGCCCAAACGAGGCGAAGTCATGGTATTCCGCTTTCCAGAAGATCCATCTATTGACTACATCAAGCGGGTGATTGGTATACCTGGGGATACGGTCACTTACCGAAACAAACATCTAAGTATCAATGATGTTCCCATTCAATTGGAACCAGCTGGCGACTACAAGTATATTGAATCCGGGTTAGCATATATTTATACACAGCGGTTTAAGGAGAGCATGGATGGTAACGAGTATAATGTCTTGATTAATCAGGAGATGCCCGATATACAGCTATCCGCTGTCCACCATTTTCCCAACCGGGAAAATTGTACTTTTGACCAAACAGGCTTCTCATGCAAAATCCCAGAAGGTAATTATTTTACTTTAGGTGATAATCGCGATGGCAGCAGTGATAGCCGCTATTGGGGCTTTGTGCCGGAAGATCATATTGTTGGTAAAGCTTTCCTGATCTGGTGGAATTTTAATGATCTGAGCAGAATAGGTACGCTAATCAAGTAATGATTTGAATCTTTAGTATGCCGCAGGAGAAATTTATGTATTCATCATTATATTCCTCGACAAACAGAGGGCAGCAAGGGATAAGTCTGCCCGGGCTACTGACATGGTCAGTGGCAATTGTACTGGCGGCCATTCTGGGGATGAGATTGATCCCCTCTTTCATTGAGTTCGCTGCTGTCAAGCGAGCACTAGTGACAATTGCCAGTGATTCCAAACTGCGGGATGCGAGTGTTCGTGAAATACGTATGGCTTTTGATAAACGTGCTGCTGTAGATGATATAAAATCCGTAAGCGGGAGTGATATTGTCATCAGAAAGCAGGACGAGCAACTAATCTTGAACATTAGTTACGCAGTTAAAAAGCCTTTATTTGCAAACCTTTCGCTACTGATCGATTTCGATGCAGCCAGTGATCAATGACCAGATCCAAATTTACTTCGCAAGGCATAAAGAGTAAACATGCAAAAAAATTGAAAAAGCAGGATTACACTGTTTTTTCCCAAAAACTGGGTTATACCTTCAAACAACCTGATTTGCTTCAGGAGGCGCTGACCCATCGCAGCCTTGGTTTTCCGAATAATGAACGTCTTGAGTTTCTAGGGGATAGTGTGCTGAACTGTGCGGTATCAACGCTGCTGTTCAAACGTTTCCTGCTATTGCCGGAAGGAGATCTGACAAGATTACGTGCAAATTTCGTCAACCAAGACGCCTTGCATCAACTTGCATCTGCTCTGGGTATTGGCGAATTGATTTTACTTGGTGACGGCGAGCGCAAGAGTGGCGGGCATCAGCGCCCATCTATTCTGGCAAATGCAATGGAAGCCATTATTGGGGCAATCTACCTTGAAAGTGGGTTTGAAAAAGTTGATCAGGTGATTGTGACACTCTATGATCCTTTGTTAAATCAGTTGGATCCTGATCTTTTTGGTAAAGATCCCAAGACTCTGTTACAAGAATATCTGCAAAGTCGGAAAGTAGACTTGCCTGAGTACAGTACGCTTTTGACACGTGGCGATGCACATGCACAGGTTTTTCATGTGGAATGCGTCATTCCTGAATTTGCTATTCGCACAAGTGGCGAAGGAACCAGTCGTCGTCGAGCCGAACAGGAAGCTGCACGCCGAGCTTATAAACTTGCCGTAGTAAGACATTAAGCAACCTCGTATCCATCGTAACGCTATACAATTCCTTTGATCAACCTGAGTTCTCTTTATCTAGGCAGAACTTTACTATGAGCGCATCTGGTTACAAAGTAGGCTACATATCTATTGTGGGGCGACCCAATGTTGGTAAATCAACCTTGTTGAATCATCTGATTAAACAAAAGATCAGCATTACTTCCAGAAAAGCGCAAACCACCCGTCATCGGATTCACGGGATATTGACGGATGTACAATCACAATTTATTTTTGTAGATACGCCCGGTTTCCAGATGCGCCATCGCAGCCAGCTCAATCAGGTAATGAACCGGGTTGTTCTGCAAAGTATGCAGGATGTGGATGTCATCTTGTTCGTGCTTGAGGCTGGACGGTTTGGCCGGGAAGATGAGCAGGTTCTTGAGCAATTGCCCAGGAATCTTCCTGTAATTCTGGTGATAAACAAAATTGATTTGTTACCGGATAAACTGCAATTGCTCCCGTTCATGCAAAAAATGGCTGATTTATTCGATTTTGCAGATATTGTCCCGGTAAGTGCATTGCAAAACAGACAATTATCAGATCTGACTGAAGTTATTCGTCACTATTTACCTGAAAATTCTCCGGTGTTTACGGAAGACGAAATTACAGATCGCAGTGAACGATTTCTGGCAGCAGAATTACTGCGCGAAAAAGTTTTTCGGCAAATTGGTGAGGAGGTACCCTACTCGGTTAGTGTGATCATCGAGCAGTTCGCAGTGGAAGGCAATTTGCGACGTATCCATGCCTGTATTCTGGTGGAGAGAGAAAATCAGAAAGCTATCATTATAGGTAAGCAGGGGAAAAAACTGAAGGATATGGCTACACAGGCACGTAAGGATATGGAGGTGCTGTTTGATGGCAAAGTCTATCTGGAGATATGGGTCAAGGTAAAATCCGGCTGGGCAGATGACGCTGTTGCACTGAAGAGTATGGGGTATGAATAGGAATAAAAATTGTCGTTGCAGACTATCTGGCACATACCCCAACCGGGTTTGTAGATCAGCTGATTTGTAAAAGATTAAAAGAAGCAATTTAAAACGACTGGGAGAACTGAATAATCATGATAGCTCTGGGTGTCAATATTGATCATGTCGCAACGCTACGGCAGGCACGAGGTACGGATTATCCCAGTCCGATCAAGGCAGCTCTGGTTGCCGAGGAATCTGGAGCAGATGCGATTACGCTACATTTGCGTGAAGATCGGCGTCATATTCAGGAAGAGGATGTGATAATTCTGCGAGAACGACTTAAAACCCGAATGAACCTGGAAAGCGCTGTAACAGAAGAGATGATCTCTTTTGCCTGCAGAATCAAACCACATGATATCTGCCTGGTGCCGGAGCGTCGTGAAGAGTTGACCACTGAAGGGGGACTGGATGTGATCCGGCACTTCGATCAGGTAAGTGCCGCGTGCAAGCGCCTCACAGAAGCTGGAATTCGTGTTTCTCTGTTTGTTGATGCACGAGCTGATCAGATTGATGCAGCAATCAGGGTGGGCGCGCCAGTGATTGAGCTACATACCGGCCATTATGCAGATGCTGCAACATCTGAGGCACAACAGGCTGAGCTGGAAACAATCCGCAGTATGGCGGCCTATGCATTTAGCCGGGGATTACAGGTGAATGCTGGACACAGCTTGCATTACCAGAACACCACGCCAATTGCATTTATCCCGGAGATAACCGAATTGAATATCGGCCATGCTATTGTCGCCCGGGCACTGTTTATTGGTTTTGCTCAAGCTGTACGGGAAATGAAAACGTTAATGCAAGAGGCGCGTGCATGATATACGGGATTGGTACCGATCTGGTTGATCCTGCCCGTATTGCGGGGTCGCTGGAGCGTTACGGAGAAAGATTTGCCAGACGCGTGCTGGCAGATTCTGAGTGGTCAGAATATGTGAGGCAGACTCGGCCGGAAGTGTTTCTGGCAAAGCGTTTTGCAGCCAAGGAGGCTTTTTCCAAGGCTGTGGGTACAGGTTTGCGCGCCCCTGTTATGTTCGGGAATATTGCCGTTCAACATGATACGCAGGGGAAACCTTATTTTGAATTTCATCAGGAGCTGATCGATTGGATAGGGCAGCGCGGTATTGTTAGTCATCATCTTTCCATTAGTGATGAATTGACACTGGCAAGTGCCTTTGTGGTGCTGGAAAAATAAATATGTTTCTTGGCCCGCTGATGCTCGACATAGCGGGCACAACGTTAACTGAAACGGATCGTGTTCAATTGAGTCATCCGCTTGTTGGTGGCGTTATTCTGTTTGCACGAAATTATGAATCACCAGCACAGCTATCCGAATTAACCGCATCCATTCATGCATTGCGCTCCCCGCCTCTATTGATTGCTGTAGATCAGGAAGGTGGCAGGGTACAGCGTTTCCGTGACGGTTTTACGCGTTTGCCGCCAATGCGTACGCTGGGAGAAATCCAGGACAGGAATCCAGATTTGTCGCTTCATCTGGCTCGACAGATTGGTTATGTACTGGCTGCAGAGCTCAAGGCTTGTGGGGTTGATGTGAGTTTTACACCTGTGCTCGATCTTGATTGCGAGCAGAGTAGCGTGATTGGTGATCGTGCTTTTTATCGTGAGCCACAAGTTGTTGCTGAACTGGCTCATGCCTTGATGAGTGGTTTGCAGTCGGTGGGAATGGTGGCAGTAGGTAAACATTTCCCTGGTCATGGTGCGATCCAGGCGGATACCCATGTTGAAACTGCTATTGATTCTCGCAATTACACGGATATTGAAAAGAAAGATCTGATCCCTTTCCGCCGGATGATTGATGCAGGGCTTTCCGGCATCATGGCTGCGCATGTTATTTATCCAGTCATTGATCCAAACCCGGCAGGTTTTTCCAGCAAGTGGTTGCAGGATATTTTGCGGAACGAGCTGGGATTTAGGGGTTGCATTTTCAGTGATGACCTGTGTATGCAGGCTGCCAGAAATTATGGCAGCATCACTCACCGGGCGGAGCAAGCCTTGCAGGCAGGGTGTAACATGGTATTGATATGTAACGATCCCGATTCAGCAGACGAATTGTTGACATCCCTGCAATGGGAATTTTCTGCTGTCGATACAGCTAGGCTGGAACATATGCGTGGGCAGCAAACAGTTCATTCGATGGCGCAGTTGCATGAAATGGAGCGATTCATTCGGGCGACTGAAGAGATCAGCAGAATCAGTCTGGCTAATATCAGTGTATCCGTGTGAGAATTGCATTTTTAGCGTTCCGGGGTAATTCAGACCGGATTTCTCAACGAGCAATTTTTGTCACTTAATTGATATGAATAATATATTCGATGTAGCAGTTATCGGCGCAGGGCCTGGCGGCTATGTAGCAGCTATCCGCTGTGCGCAGCTCGGACTAAACACAGTATGTATTGATGACTGGAAGAATGAGCAGGGCAGACCAAGCTTGGGAGGTACCTGTCTTAACGTGGGCTGTATTCCTTCCAAAGCGCTGCTTGAGTCTTCCGAGAATTTTGCGCGAGCGGGACATAAATTTGCGGAACACGGTATTAAGCTGGATGGATTATCGATAGATGTTCCAGCCATGATTGCCCGCAAGGACAAGATCGTCAAAGCTTTTACTGGCGGGATTGGCATGCTGTTCAAGAAAAATAAAGTGACTGTCTTGCATGGTCGTGGCGTACTGCAAAAGCGCGATAACGATGATGATAGCTGGGAAATAAGAGTAAAAACTGACGAGAAGGAGCAGTCAGTACGCACCAGGCATGTCATCATTGCGACAGGTTCTGTTCCTCGTTCTCTGACAATAGCGCCGGTTGACGGGGTTAATGTACTTGATAATGCAGGTGCTCTGGCTTTGCAACAAACTCCTGGAAAACTTGCCATTATCGGTGCGGGAGTGATTGGTTTGGAGCTTGGAAGTGTCTGGCGCAGGCTGGGAGCAGAAGTAACAATACTGGAAGCCCAAGCTGATTTTCTGTCAGCAGCAGATGAGCAAGTCGCAAAGGAAGCATACAAGGCATTGACGCGCGAAACCGGGCTTGTCATTCATACCGGGGTTGAGATTAAATCAACTCAAGCAGGCAAGGATAATGTGAAAATAGAGTATACCAATCGTGACAAGAACGTACAGAGCCTGGAGGTGGACAAACTCATCGTGGCTGTGGGGCGTGTTCCCAATACCGCTAGTTTGGGAGCTAAAGAAACAGGATTACAGCTGGATGAGCGCGGATATATTGGTGTGGATACATTTTGCCAAACCAGTTTGCAAAATGTATATGCAATTGGAGATGTTGTAAGAGGGCCAATGCTGGCGCATAAGGCTTCTGAAGAAGGGGTTGCTGTTGCGGAGCGGATAGCGTCAAACCAGCAAGAAGCATCTGATTCAACCGCGCATATTGATCTCGGAATGATGCCGTGGGTGATTTATACCGCACCGGAGATTGCTTGGGTGGGAAAAACCGAACAGGCGCTGAAGGCAGAAGGTGTTATCTACAAAGTAGGGCAGTTTCCGTTCATGGCTAACGGACGTGCTCGCGCACTGGGGGAAACAACAGGGTTTGTTAAAGTTCTGGCGGATGCAGAAAGCGATCGTATCCTCGGCGTACATATGGTGGGTCCTTATGTATCTGAAATAATTGCCGAAGCTGTGGTTGCTATGGGGTTTTCTGCCAGCAGCGAGGATCTGGCACGTATCGTACATGCTCATCCATCACTTTCCGAATCGCTGCATGAAGCTGCATTAGGCGTGGCTAAGCGGACCATTCATATCTGATTCGCGAAATATTGGTCTGGATTTTCTGGGAGCAAATAGTATGAAACTGCTGTTTTTTGGTTTGCTGCTGATCTCCATGTCTGTATTTGCAGCAGCGGACAATGAGAAACAGATTCTTGAGATAGAAGCTGCTGTTGCGCAGCAGCAACAGGAACAGCAGATTTTATTTCAGCAGTTTCAAATGCTTCAGGAATTGCGACGCCACGAGATCGCGCAGGACGATCAGGCCGCTCAGACTGGAAGTGACATGATTATCAGTGGCGAAGCGCCAAAGTATGAGGATTTGGCCATACAGCGCAAGAAACGTACCGAAAGGATACGCCGTTATACGGATGAGCTGAATGAACTCTACACGCGCTATCAGGAAACAGAGAATGAAAGACGAGCGCTAATCGAACAGCTGAATGGATTGAAACCGGGTAAAGATTCTTTAGCAGAATAAAAGAAATAATATGCGGAAAACCGGCACTAAAGTCATTTTATCTGAGCCAGAAGATTGATGAAATTGTTTCTAATTTATCGGGAGGTTACTAATGAATTTCAAAGAAATGACTGATGAGGAACTGATATCAGCCCGGGATGAGGTCGATGCATGGTGTGCCAAGCATGCTCAATCGATCTGGAACGGACGTAAAGGGTATGCAGTAGGGTTGCTTGGTGTATTTGGTGTTTCAACAGGAATCGTGTTTTTAATGTTTGATGGCTTTGAACCAGTAAGCTTAGTGCCTATCCTGCTGGGAGGTGTTGTCTGTTTAATGTGGTACAAAGTAAAACAACAGCATAAAAATAACAGCAATTTCCTGGAAGAAGTCAAAAAAGAAATTGCCCGGCGTACAAAAAAAACTGAGAAGGCTACAAAAAAATAGATTTTGGAAAATCCGTGTTGTAATTG
>JACDJA010001910.1_pt1 | contig 16184 bp, 15 predicted proteins | sample 7449241 | NCBI WGS metagenome assembly JACDJA01 (sample SAMN14253289, study PRJNA609438) | sludge metagenome | isolation source: initial anaerobic sludge | collected 2018-12-20 | reverse complement strand
TGCGGAGCAGTTGAACGCCCGATCGGTCTGGATGCGCTGCTGTGATCATCTCAAGCGCACCATCGCGGCCATCGGACCACCGGAAACCCTCCGTTTGCTGTCAGATCATGCAAATGGCGTGGGATAACTGCGGTTTTTAGGATGATCGGACTAGCCACTGCGGCAACCGTGATTGCTTCACAGGCAGTCATTTCGGGTGCGTTCTCGGTGACCCGCCAAGTGATCCAGATGGGCTACGCGCCGCGCCTGATCATCCGCCATACCTCGGCGGCCGAGGCAGGCCAGATCTACATCCCCTTCGTCAACTGGACTCTGGCGTGTGGCGTGGCCATGCTGATTCTCGGCTTCCAGAGTTCGAGCAATCTCGCCGCCGCCTACGGCATTGCGGTGACTGCGACGTTTGCCATCGACACGCTGCTGCTCGGCTTGCTCATGCGCGTGCAGTGGGGCCTTCACCCCGTACTTGCGGGGGTGGCGATGGCATTCTTCCTTGTCATCGATTCGGCCTTCTTCGGTGCGAATCTGGCGAAGATTCCGGAGGGCGGCTGGTTTCCCCTGGTCGTGGCGCTGGTGCTGTTCACCCTGCTGGTGACGTGGAAGCGCGGCCGGGACATGGTGACGCTGCGCCTGCGCGAGAAGGCCCTGCCTCTCACTCCGTTCGTGGAGAGCCTGCTCGCCCATCCGCCGATCCGTGTGGCGGGTACCGCGGTGTTCATGACTGCCGATGCGAACGCGGTGCCGCTGGCCTTGCTGCACAACCTCAAGCACAACAAAGTGCTGCACGAGCGCGTGGTGATCCTGAACGTGCGCCACGCCGAAGTGCCTTACGTGGCGCTCGAGCGGCGACTCGAACGGGCGCGGCTGGCCGACGATTTCTACCAGGTCACCCTCCGCTACGGCTTCATGGATGACGTTGACATCCCCAAGGCCATGGCGGAGTGTTCGTGCGGCATGCCGTTCGACATGATGGAGACCACCTTCTTCCTGAGCCGGGAAAACCTCATTCCCACCCGCGGCGAAGGCATGATGCTCTGGCGCGAGCATCTCTTCGCCGGCATGGCGCGCAACGCGGCCAGCCCCATGACCTTCTTCCGGATTCCCGCCAACCGCGTGGTCGAACTCGGTGCCCAGCTCGAGATCTGAAGCGGCCGGCCGGGTTGGCCGCGGTGCCAGCACTTCATCGACGAAGCCGGCCTTGAGAAAGCACCATCCCTATGCACCTCCCGTTCCGCAGTCGTCATCGCCCAACAGCGCATCGGCGATTCCCCAGACAAGAACCGCTGCCCCTACGGTACCCCAAAAACCAAGCCCAGATTTCCTTCTGGCGGTACCACCTGCGTTCCCCTCGATCCAGCGCGACAAGGCAGCCAGCTCGAGGGCGGCCGTCAGCGTCAGGGTAAGAGGGAGCTCGACGTACCCGGTCGTCGGCAAGCCGCGCCGCCTGACCACGGCCGTCGGATCCGCCAGCGTTTCGACCAGATCTTCGAGCCAGTCCCTGATCTCCACCAGCATGTGCCGGTATACGCCTGCCAACAGATCGCGCGCCTCGGCGTCGCGGCCGTAGGCATTGAGGGCGCGCACCTCGCGATAGCCGGCAAGCAGGTCATCCACACATGCTTCGATGCGGCCGACGGCACGATAAACCTCACCGTCGGTCGCGCTCTCGTTCGTCACCACATCGGACATCAGGCTGTCGATACGGTCGGTGAGCCGGTGCGTGAGCGCCTGCAGCGCATCCAGATGGCTGGAGACGATCTCGGCCATCCCATACGCCGCACTGGCTGGAAGGACGTGGTGGCCGAGCTGAGTCTCGATCTTTCGCCAGAGCGGCCGCATGGCCTCGCCCAGCGAGGTGATCCGGTGCGGCAGGAGCGGCTCATCCGCCATTGTCGTCTCCCCCATCGGCCAGGAAGATCGCGAATTCGACACGGTCCCAGGGATTGTCGGAATCCCGGAGCGTGACGATCTCGGCGTGCAGCACGTGACCGGCATCCAGCAGGTGGCTCGCCGCCGCGTTATCAATGCGTGGGACGTAGCCCAGTTTCTGCCCCTGCCAATCGACACGGACCGCCCGCGGATCATGGGCATTGCCGGGCTCGCGCACCAGGCTCAAGGAAGCCCCCACCATCAACAATGGCCAGATGGCTTCCCCCTGGTGGTACTGAAATCCCGCCACGGGTGATCGTTGCAGCTCCACCTTTCTGGGCGCCGCTGCACGGGCCACCGGCGCAGCAACACTGATGCCGATCAGCGCGGCAATCCGCTCAAGGAACAATCGTCTGCTCATGGTGCCTCCCAGTTCAAATACGACACCAGCCTAGCGTGCGAGTGGCTCAAAGATTGCGCCACCCACCGGTCATTTCACCTCGGCATCCAGAGATAGCCCTGCAACCATAACCGTCCCTCGATATCCTGGCCGACTTGCGGCGGTGCTTCTCCCGACCAGGCACGCCGGGTGATCAGAATGTCCAGATCGGCATCCTCGTCGCCGAAGCGCATTACCGTGGCGCGCACCCGCCAGCCATCCTGGCCCAGCCAATCCTTGAACTCGGTCACCGATTTCACTGGCGCGTGGAAGCTGTAGTCATCCACGTCCCAGCCACTGACTGGCAGAAACATTGCGGCGCCGTCCATGCTTACGGTGCAAGCGGTCTCATGGGGCTCCTCGCCCTCTTTCAACCGCTGGTTCATCCAAGCCACCTCATCGGGATGGCGGTTGATCTTCCACTCGTGTTTCTCGGCGGGGCCAGCGTTGTAGGCGATGCCGGAGAAGATGAAGTCGTACTCCTTGCCCGTTTCGTACCAGGCCCGATTGATCAGGTACTGCGTATCGAAGAACGTCACTTCACCTTCGCCCCAGCTTGCGGTGATTTGAGCTTCCAGTCCGCCCTCCCAGACGCTGACCTCGCGCACGGTCAGGGTGTGCTGGCTGCCGGTTGCAAAGAAGGGGAAGAGGCTGACGAGCATGTTCGCCTCCTTCTCGACACGGAGAATCAGCGCCATCCCTTGCACGCGCAGTGGCCAGACCAGCTGAAACCCCTTGGGCCAGTCATCCGGCAACGATCGGGCCGGTTTGCGACTTTCACCGTACCCCGTCTGCACCAGCGCATTCGGCAGGATTTCCGGCAGGCGACCCATCAGCTCCTTCGAGTCTTCAACAAACGGATCCCAGTGCGAACCCAGGTAATGTTGAGCGCTCTCTCCCTCGGGGATGAAAGTCGATGCCGGCCAGGGAAGCGTATCGCGAGCAGGCTCCTGCGGCTCAACGACAACGGGCACATCCTTTTCCAGGGATTCGCGGCGAATCAATGCCTCCCCGGTGCCATCAAATGCGATGCCGAGATAATCCGTGCCGACAAAGGTGACGGTTCCCGATCCGTGCAGCCCGTGTTCGATACGGCTGCCGACCACCAAATTTCGCGTATCCATTATTTCTCCCTGCCCTTTCGTCGCACTACCCCTTCACGCAAACCACTTGCTTCAGGGTATGCAGCGTTTCGGTGAGATCCTTCTGGTTCTCCATCACCGCATCGATATCCTTGTAGGCGCCGGGAATTTCGTCGATGACGCCACTGTCCTTGCGACAGATCACCCCATCGGTCTGCCGCGCGAGATCGGCTTCGGTGAACTGCTTTTCGGCCGCAGTGCGGCTCATCCGGCGGCCGGCGCCATGGGCGCTGGACGTGAAACTCTCCGGGTTGCCCAGGCCGCGAACGATGTAACTGCGCGCCCCCATGCTGCCCGGGATGATCCCCAGGTCGCCCTCGCGCGCCCGGATGGCGCCCTTGCGCGTCACCCACACGTCCGCGCCGAAGTGATGCTCCCGAGCCACATAATTGTGATGGCAGTTCACCACCTCACTGGTGACATCGAAGGGCGGCAGGTGGCGCTTGAGCGCGGCCAGCACCAGATCGACCATGCACTGCCGATTCTGCAGCGCTTATTCCTGCGCCCAATGCACCGACTCGACGTAGTCGTCGAAATGTTCGGTGACTTCAGGGAAGTAGGCGAGATCGCGATCTGGCAACTGGATCATCCAGCGTTCCATGTCCTTGAGGGCCAGCCCGATGAAGTATTCGGCCATCGCATTGCCGATGCCGCGACTCCCCGAGTGCAGCATGACCCACACCTGGTTGGACTCATCCAGGCAAACCTCGATGAAGTGGTTGCCACCGCCGAGGGTGCCGAGTTGCTTGACCCACTTGGTCGTGCCGCAGATGGTCTTTTCCAGTACCGGATGCTTTTCCAGAATCCGGTTAAGGCCAGTCGCGAACGGTCGCGCTTGATCCTCGAATGACCTTCGGTTGTTGTGCATGCCTCGACCAACGGGAACGTCCCGGCTGATCTGGTCGAAGACCCCCTTCAAGGATTTTTCGTCTAGATCATTGGCCGTGACGGAAAGCCGGCAGGCCACCATGCCGCAGCCAATATCGACGCCGACAGCGGCAGGAATGATGGCCTTGTGGGTGGCGATCACCGAACCGATGGTCGCGCCGATGCCCAGATGCACGTCTGGCATGGCGGCGACGTGGTGATGAATGAAAGGCAGGCTGGCGATATTGGTCAGCTGCTTTTTCGAGTTGTCGTCGACCTCATCGGTCCAGATTTTGACCGGTATCCTCTGGTCGGTCAGAACTTGCTTGATCGGCATATGTCACTCCCCTTCGTCGCTCCATTCACCAGTGCGAGCATTGTCGAGGAGCAAGTGGCTCAAATGCTGCGCCACCGATAACTATTTTGCTTGATGGATATGGCGGCCTGCTACGTATGCTTCCTTTTCCATTGGCCATATTGCTGACTTCCGTCACGGCCTTGACCGCCACGCTGCTCCTGGTGGTTCTTTCCGGCCGGACTGTTCAGCCACGCTTTGGCCGCATCTGGATGGCGTTGAGCCCATTCTGAAAACGCCTTGCCGCGCAAGAATGCGTCATTCGATGTCACGAACCGGGCTGGCGGCGGCTCCGGCAAATCCTCAGTTGCGTCGTAGTCCTTTTCGAGAATCTGCAGTGGCGTGCCGAAGGGATTGTTCAGCGCAGACCGCATCTCAGGAAACAGCAGTCCGAGCAATCGGTCATAGACGGTGTCGCGCACATACATCGGTTCTTCATTCTCGATGCTGGACTTCACCGTCTCCCGCCATTTAGCAACTTTCTGCTCCTGCTCAGAGGTTATTGTCGGCTGGTAAGTACGCACGGCAATCAGGTACAAGGTGTGCCACTTCAACGAGGACTCGCCCCGGTCGCAGCGAATGGCGTTGATGACGGCCCACGCGTTGTCGAACTTGTACTCCACGCCGGTACCACAGCGAATCGACAAGAGTCTTGCGATGATGGTGCGCAGGGGGTTTTCGTCCACCAAGGGGGCAATGGGATACCCGTGGGCCTCAAGGGCGCTTACCGCCCCCAATAGCGCATGCTGCGCTTTCTGCCATGCTTCACCGCCAGTTGTGCCGTCGCCGGCAGCCAATTGTTCCTGCCAACGCTGGCGTAATGCCCGGAGATATCGTTGCCCCCAATCTGCCGCTGGAATATCCAAGATTTCTTGCCGCCTGCGCGCCGCCGTGTCCAGCTCCTCTGACTCGCGCTTCATGACCGCAAGCAGGTGGCCCTCTTCCTCATTCAGGGTCGGGTGATAGAGCCAACGCTTGCCGGCAATCTCATCGACGACCAGACGCGAGAACTCCTCACGCGTCACGATGCCTCCCATGCGGCCGATGTCGATCTCAAGGACGGGAAAACCGAACGACGACAGGCGATCAATCCGCTCCTCTCCAATCGGGTTCGTCACCGTTACCTCGATCAAGATGGAATGTGTCCAGCGGTCGTCATCTAACCAGGTCGCGATCACGTCCGGTACCGAGCAGCCGAGATGCACCTCGAGTTCAACAGAGGTCAGCTCCACTTCGGATGCCGGCTCAAACCACGTCCTCCGATCAACGAAACCATTACTGCGTCGCCACTGCGCTTCGACATGCAGACCCGGTAAGCAAATCCGCTTTTCGCGCTCCAGAATCGCTTTCAGCTCCCGATGCAGCAGGGTCTCACGTCGTTCCGCCGGCCCCAGGTCACTTGGCAAATCTGTCTGCTCAAGCCAGTCGAGTGCATCCGCCGCGCTGGCACGTGCTTTCGCTTCCGCATCGCGATCCAGATCGGCGTCCGCCCAATGCTGTGCCCAACACGCGCCAGACCAGGCCAGCTCCAAGCGCTCGAAGATTTCCTCGGGCGACATCATTGCAATCGCCGGATCATCGACTTCGAGCTCGATCCGCGCCAGCAATGCCTCATCGCCTTCCAGGTGGGAAACCTCACCATGCCCGACGAGCTGCACCACCAACCGGCGTCCGTCATCAAGGGTCAGAATGGCCGTCGCCTCATCCCGGAACGTGCATTCGTTGATGCCAACAGATTCCGACGGCCGTTCGACCCAGGCATCGAAATAGCGGCCGCTCAACCCTTCGACGTTCCGCGAGCGGCGGCGGCGGGGCAAAACAATACGCTCCTGCTGCCCGAACATTTCCGTCAGGGCCTTGCGCGCAGCGACAATGACGCATTTCTCCCGTGCGGCACCTTCGGGGTGGCGAAAGTGCGGTCGCTTTTGAAATGCCACTTTCGCCGCATTGACCGCGACAAGAGGCAAGTCGCAACTCGGGCATTTGCAGTTTGACTTACTGCCACGATGGGCGGCATCCAGTTGAAGGATGTACCGGGGTTGCCCCGTATCCTGGTCGACTGCCCAGGCCATGACCAGATCGCTTGCCGACGGTGCTCGGGGCGATCGTTCGGCGGCCTTGACCACCTCGGTTGTCTGCCGCAGTGTCATGGCGTCACAAATCGCAATCGCAGTCGCCCCCGCCACCAAAGAGCGAGAACAGCGCCGAGATGCCCAAGGCCATCAACGCCAATTTCACCAGGCCGCTCGAAAACGGCCGATCGGGTCGGATGAACAAGGCGGCGAAGACGATGAGAATCAGGAATATGAAGAAGCTCTGCGTGACGACGCCGGCTGACACGGCGAGGATAAAGTCGATGATCATGGCCAGTCTCCCTTCAGGTGGGACAAGCCTACTGGCCAAGTGGCTCAAATACTGCGCCTCATGAATTGATCAAATAACAGCCGTGGTACATCCCGGTCATGGCCGACACCTCGTCGGCCACCGCCTGGCGCAGCGACGCCGGTGCTTCAACGTCCACATGCCGCCCGTGGCGCAAGATGTCCATCAGTAACTCGCGCTCGTCGGCATAGGGCACACGCAGGCGATAGCTGCCGTCCGCCAACACTTCAGCCTGCTGTTCCCGATGCCAGCGTTCCGACTGTACCCATCGGGCACGCTCCGGCGAAAAGCGCAGCACAGCCCAGTCTTTGGGCTGGCCGGCAAAAATGCCGTAGGCCGAGGAGTAGTGATCATCCAGCTTGGCCGTCGCCACGTTGCGCGCCTTCTCACGCAGCACCTTCACCCGCTGAATGGCATCCACAGAAAAACTGCGCAGGTCGTTGCGCAGATGGCACCAGGCATCCAGATACCAGTTGTCGCGGTAATGGACGAGGCGTTGCGGCGAGATGGTTCGGGTATTGGTCTCATTCCGCCCGCGATTCCAGGCATCGATCTCGATGCGCTTGCGCTCCAGCAGAGCAATCGTGATGTCAGTGAAAAACCGCAGCTCCACCGTGCGCTTGGCCATCGACAACAGCCGCACTCGCTGGGTGATTTCCGAGGCCGAATGGCCCGAGGCCTCCAGCAAGGCCGCCAAGCGGGCCTGCAAGGGCGCAACGTGGGATGCCAGAATTCCCGGCTCGATATCGCCCAACAGCTTGTGGGCGGCCAGAAGCGCGTACAGTTCACCGGACGAGAACCATAACCCTGGCAGCGCGTAGGCAGGGCCCGTAGCCTTGACGCTCTCAAAACGATAGCCGCCGGCATCGCGGTCCCAGACAATCGGCGCATGGAGCCGGTCACGCAGGTACTCCATGTCGCGCTTGAAGGTTGCCCTCGACACATCGAGCTCTTCCAGAAACACCTCGATCGGCACCACGCGCCGTTCGTGGAGCATCTGGTCGATTTTGTAGAAGCGCTCGGTGCGGTTCATGGGGTCTCGGGCCAAAACCTGGAATTGTGGTGGCTCATATTTTGCGCCACACTGGTCCGACAATGCTACCTGCACACGAAATCACACGCAGACAGGTCAGTTCGCCTGCAATCGATCTATCGCGTTATCCACGATCTTTGTTGAAGGTCAGGAAGGCATCAAGCCGTTCTGCCCAGTCCTTCAGGAACACGTCCTTGCGGCGGCAGGCCTGGTTCTCGGCGAAGTCCAGCCACATGGTAACGATGCAGTTGGGTTCACTGATCGCCCTTCGGCGCGGGCGTCGAGTGGCTGGCGCTGGAAGAACGTTCACGCTCTATGGCGGTGCGATTTCGTTCATCGCCACGTCGCCGCCCGCGACGCCAGTAGTTGCCGATCCGGCCACGCCGGTGAACGGGCCGTTCTCGGCAGATTTCAAGTGGGCGACGCTGCCGGATGTTCAGGCCACGCCGATCCAGTTCACCGATGGTCAGTCGAAGGTGTTCGGCGCGCTGTGGTCGTTCAAGGGCGAGGCCACGACGGCGGAGCGAACCATGCAGCGCGCGGGGCTGGACAGCGCCAACCATTCCCATCAGCACGCGCGCAGGTGGTTGATGAACAACGCCGTCTGCGTGTGCCACGGCGAAGAAGTTGGCGCAGGTTTCGAGAGAAGATAGGGCGGAACAGGGGCGAACCGGGCGCGTGGTGGCGGTCGGGCGACCGGCTGGTGGCACCCGCAGAACGGGCGGGAAACCGCTCACCACAACGACAGGAACAGTTTCAGCGGCTGGTCGGTGGAAGGCGTGAATCCGTAGCGTTGGTAGAACCGCGCCGCAGCTTCGTTCTTCGCGTCCACGAACAAGCCCGCACTGCCCACGGCCTGCGCCGCCATGCGGGCGCGATTCACGGCGTCGGCCAACAACAACTGACCCAAGCCTTGCCCTTGCATATCTGATCGCGTGGCCAAACCGCCGAGGCGCGTGACTGGAATCTGGCGCGGATAGCGTTTGGCCTGCTTGGCGGGCAAGTCGTTGGTCAACACGAACGCCGAGGTCAGGGCATAGAAGCCGAGGATGCCGTTGGCCTCCAACGCGTAGCCGGACCGCGTCCACGCTTGCACCGCCGCTTCATCGGCAGGCACGGCGACGAAGGTGCGCGAGATTCCCTTGCCCTGATGCTGGAGCGCGGTCTGCTTCAGCCAGACGTTGAGAACCTCGACGCCGCAATCAAACCCGTTTCGGTCGTGGTGCCCAGTCAAGGGTTCCAGTCTGATCATTGCGTCGCGCCGCGTAGTCTTCGAGGGCCGCCTTCAACGCGGCGTTGGGTGGCAATGGGTTGTCCAGCGCCGCGAGGAATGCCTCGGTATCACGGGCGGAAAGGCGGATGACGCGCTCCTGCTCGATGATGCGTTCGGCCTCGCGCAAGGCGGTCTGGACGACGAACTGGTTCAGGGTCGCACCCGTCAGGCTGGCGGCCATTTCCAAGGTTTCCTGCACGGCCATCGGTACACGTGCCGTGATGCGGCCACGGTCAAGCGTCGTGGTGGTCATGTTCGGGCTCCGGAGATTCGACGAGCGAAGTCTAGCAGAGTGGTGGCAAATTGTCACCACTCTGCCGTTTCAACCCGATACCCCATCGCCCGGTAGCCACGCTGGCGCTTGTCCCACATCCGCAGCAGCGCCGGATGCCCGGTGTCCACAAAGTCGATGATGCGCACGTCGATCTTGCTGGCGTGCTCCCGGTGCAGGCGACCGGCGTACTGCTGGAGCGTGCCCTTCCACGAGACGGGCATCGCCAGCACCAAGGTGTCCAGTCGCGGATGATCGAAGCCTTCGCCGACCAGCTTGCCGGTGGCCAGCAACACGCGCGGCCCATCGGGCGGCAGGGCATCGAGCGCCGTGATCAGTGTGGCGCGTTGTTTCTTCGACATCCGCCCATGTAATACGAAGGGCTCGGGAATTTCGTCGGCCAACGCGGCGCGAATGGCGTCAATGTGCTCGGTCCGTTCGGTCAACGCCAGAACCTTGCGGCCTTGCCGGAAGGCCTCGGTGATGGCGCTGGCGATTGCGTCGGTGCGGGCTTGGTTTTGGGCGAGATGCCGGAACACATCCTGGATGCCCGCCTCCGGCGGCAGGGCAATCGGCGACTCGATGAACCATGGCACCACCGCCAGATCGTGCGGCGCGTCAAGCGGCTGCGCCGCTTTGTGACGGATCGGCCCGCACTGCATGAAGATGATGGGCTGTTGCCCGTCGCGGCGAATCGGCGTTGCCGTCAGGCCGAGCACGTATTTCGCCTTCGTGCGCCGCAGGATGGCATCGAAGGACGCCGCGCCGACGTGGTGGCATTCGTCCACGATCACCTGCCCGTAGTTCTCGACCCGCGCATCGACTTCGCCTTGACGCGAAAGCGATTGCATCACCGCGATGTCGATCTGGCCGCTGGGCTTGTTCTTGCCGCCGCCGATAGCACCGATCACGCCCTTGTCTGCGCTGAGGAATGTGGCGAGCTGCGCCTGCCACTGCTTGAGCAATTCCGTGCGATGCACCAGTACCAGGGTGTTCACGCCGCGCCGGGCGATCATGGCCGCCGCCGTCACCGTTTTGCCGAAGGCCGTTGGCGCGCAAAGTACACCGTCATCGTGCCCGAGCATCGCCGCCACGGCGGCTTCCTGGTCTGGGCGAAGCATGCCGCTGAAGCCGACGGCGATAGGTGCTCCGGCGTGGCGCTCGTCGCGCAAGTCAAGACGAATGCCGTTATCCGCCAACAGGTCGCACGCGGCGTCGAAACACCCGCGCGGCAGCGCGATGTGCTGCGGAAAGTTTTCGGCGCAGCCGATAATGCGCGGCTTGTCCCACACCGACATCCGCATTGCCTGCGCCCGGTAGAACTCCGGGTTCTGGAAGGCCGCCAGCCGGATCAGACGATTGGCCAGCGCTTGCGGCAGTTGCGCCTTCTCGAAATAGACCTGATTGGCCAGGGTCACGGTCAGCGATTGGGGCATCAGCCCGGCCAGCTTGGCCGGCTTGCTTTGCCGCTTCCACGGCGTGGCCAGATCCTCGTCGTCGATGAAGGTCACGTCCAGCGGATGCACGCTGCCCGTCGCGCGCAGGATGGTCGGCTCGATGTCGTGTGCGAGCATCCGCGCGACGGATGCGAGAAACGCCCACTGGTCGGAATACGGCTGGAGGTCGGCATCCACGAACACGCTGAAGCCCAGCTCGCGCGGCCTCTTCTGCAAGGGCAAGGCGATCAGGTTGCCGAAGCCACCCTTGGGCATCGTGTCCTGGTTGGGAAAGAGGCGGTCATAGGACGTCAGCTTCAGTTGTCGCGTTCGCGTGCAGGCATGGCTGATGATGGCGGTGCCCAGACGACGCGCATCCCGGGCCGATACCGCACCGGCGAAGAACACCCAGGCGTGCGCGCCCTGGCCGGAGCGGGAAATCTCCAGCGCCGCCGATACGCCCAGTTCAGTGCAAGACTGGATGAAGGCCTTGGCATCCTCGCGCCAGTCGGCCTCGTCGAAATCGACCGCGAGGAAATGGCAGGTGTCGCCTTCCAGCAGCGGATAGACACCGACCGTGTGTTCACCGGCCAGATGGTCGTAGATCACCGCATCGGTCAGCGGCAGCAAGGCGCGGTGGGCGCACTCGCTGCACTTGATGCGCGGCTTCTCGCAGACATCGGCACGCCACTCGTTGGCGCAGGCCGGGGCGTAGCCGGATTTGCCGCTGGTCTTGCCTTCCCAGCGGATCGGGTACACATCCGTTCGGCCACGAAACAGCGTGCGGAACAGCGCAACCTTCTCGTCGGTGTTGAGGCGCGAGGGTGGTTCCGCAACCGTCGGCGTTTCCGTCTCGGGCGGTACGCGCCACGCGATGCCGTGTGCGTCCAGCAGCGCGGTCAGGCGCGCGTTCTCCGCGCGCAGCGTGGCCAGCTCATCGGCATCAAGCGCCACAGCCGTTTCGGCCATCGTCTCACCCCAACCCAAAATACCGCTCGAAGAACGCCGCCAGCTTGTCCAGCACCGACTGCTTCTTCGCCGAATGGTTGTTGTTCTTCGAGAACCGCGACACTGGCGGCAGAATCTTCGTGATGGCCGTGCCGGTGGCCGGAATCGCGCCGTCGCGGAAGGCGTTGTCCACGAAAGTCTTCGTCTCGTCGGCGTTCAAGCCCTCGTCGGCGATGATCTGGTCAAGCTCCTCGACCTTCTTCCTGGCAACGAACGCCTGCCATTCCGCATCCACCTTGGCTTTCGGGGAAACGGAATCCACGAACGCTTCGATGAGGTCTTTCTTGTTGCGCAAGCTGGGGCTGGAATTGATCGCGCGCTCGATGGTGGCGCGAATTTCCTTGTCCTGGCCGGTGCCTTTGGCCCTGATGTAGCGCTCGACCAGCATCAGGATGTAATCGACGTTGATCTCGACCTGCTTGATGAGCTCGATCTCGAACACCACGTCGTCGTTGATCGTCTCCTTCTCGGCGTCGGACGCGCTGCGGAATTCGGCGTACAGGTTCAGATACAGGCTCTGGTAGTCCTGAAAATCCCGGTCGCTCAGGATTTCATTGCCCGCGAAGTCATCGAAGGCTGTGAGGATGTTCTTCAGCCGCAGGATGGCGCCGAACAGCTTGATGAACGCCTTCTGCGCCGCCTCGCTGGTGATGGCCACGCCCAGCGGGAACAGCGCCATCAGCTCTGCGAGCTTCTTCTGGTATTCGGCGTAGTAGTCCGCGTAGGGCTTGAGCAGCACGATGCCCTTGGCGTCCTTGTTGCCGAACAGCGCCAGCGCGTCGTTGGTGGCCTGCTCCAGATCGCGGAAGGAAACGATGTTGCCGTAGGTCTTGACCGAGTTGAGGATGCGGTTGGTGCGCGAATACGCCTGAATCAGCCCGTGCGCGCGCAGGTTCTTGTCCACCCACAGCGTGTTCAGTGTGGTGGCGTCGAAGCCGGTCAGGAACATGTTGACCACGATCGCCAAGTCGAGCTCACGCTTCTTCAGGCGCTGCGACAAATCCTTGTAGTAGTTCTGGAACTTGTCGGCGGACGTGTCGAAACTGGTACCGAACAGGCCGTTGTAGTCGCCGATGGCCGCATCCAGAAAGTCACGTGAGCTTTGATCCAGCCCCTCAGTCTCGAACTCTTCCTCGCTCAATAGGCCGTCGGATTCTTCCTCGTTGACGGCGAAGCTGTAGATCAAGCCCACCTTGAGGCGCTGCGCCGGTGGCAGTGGGTTTTGCTGCTCGGCAAATTCGGCGTAGTAGCGCTTGGCCGCCTCGATGCTCGCCGTGGCAAACAGCGAATTGAATCCGGCCAGCCGCTTGCCATCGTGACGATAGCTGGCACTGCGCTTGGTCTTCTGGTCGAAGTGCTCGCGGATATAGCCCACGATCTGCGTGATGCGCTCCGGTGCCAACAGCGCCCGCTCGGTATCGATGGCCGACACTTTCTTGTCCCGGATAGCGGGCGAAGCCTTGATCGTGTTGATGTAGTCGATACGGAACGGCAGCACGTTCTTGTCGTTGATGGCATCGACAATCGTGTAGGTATGCAGCTTGTCGCCGAATGCCTGTTCGGTGGTGCGCCGTAGCGGGTTGCCGGTGGTGCCGGCATTCTCAGCGAAGATCGGCGTGCCGGTGAAACCGAACAGGTGATAGCGCTTGAACACTCGGGTGATTTCGGCATGCATGTCGCCGAACTGGCTGCGATGGCATTCGTCGAAAATCACCACCACATGCTGGTCATAGACCGGATGCTTCTTGTTCTTGGTCACGAAGCGGGAAAGCTTCTGGATGGTGGTGATGATGATGCGAGCGTTCGGGTCTTCCAGTTGCCGCTGCAGCACCGCCGTCGAGGTATTGGAGTTGGCCGCCCCTTTCTCGAAGCGTTCGTACTCCTTCATGGTCTGGTAATCCAGATCCTTGCGATCCACCACGAACAGCACCTTGTCGATCTCCGGCAGGCCCCGCGCTAGTTGCGCCGCCTTGAAGCTGGTCAGCGTCTTGCCGCTGCCGGTGGTGTGCCAGATGTAGCCACCCGCTGCGACGCTGCCCAACTGCTTGTGGTTGGTGGCCGTGCCGATGCGTTGCAGGATGCGTTCCGCCGCGACGATCTGATAGGGCCGCATCACCAGCAGTTTGCGATCCACGTCGAAAACGCAGTAACGGGTCAGGACGTTGAGCAGCGAGTGCTTGGCGAAAAAGGTCTTGGTGAAGCCGGTCAACTCGGTGATCGGCTGATTCTTCGCGTCGGCCCACCAACTGGTGAAGGAAAAGCTGTTCGAGGACTTGCTCTTGCTGCCGCCGGTGCCACTTCGCCTGCGTTGTTCCGCCAGATGGCCATCGCGCACGGTGTTGCTGTAATACTTGGTCAGCGTACCGTTGCTGATGACGAACAACTGCACATACTCGAACAGGCCGCAGCCCGCCCAGAAACTGTCGCGCTGGTAGCGGTTGATCTGGTTGAAGGCCTCGCGGATGTCCACGCCCCGTCGCTTCAACTCGATGTGCACCATCGGCAGACCATTGACCAGCACCGTGACGTCGTAGCGGTTAGACCGCGCACCCTCGACTTCATATTGGTTGATGACTTGCAGGCTGTTGTTGTGGATGTGCTGCTTGTCGATCAGGTAGATGTTCTTGATGCTGCCGTCGTCGCGCTTGAGTACCTGGATGTGGTCTTCCTGGATGCGCGCGGTCTTTTCGATGATGCCGTCGTTGCTGCCGGCAATGCAGGTGCCGAAGAAACGGTCCCACTCGGCGTCGGAGAACTGAATCTTGTTCAGTTTCTCCAACTCCCAGCGCAGGTTGGCGATCAGCTCCGCTTCCGAGGCAATGGGCAGGTACTCATAGGCCTGCACCTGCAACTGCTTGATGAAGGCCTTTTCCAGTTCGGCCTCGGATTGATAGACAGCCTCCCGAACGCCAAGGAATTCGGGCAGAAACTCGGCGACGACGGTGCTCTCGTTGGATAGCGCAATCGGTTCGTAGCGGCAAGACTTGAAGTCTTCGCTCATGCCGCTCCCTCCTTGTCACCCAGTGCTGAATCGCCGTCACCCTGCGCGAAGTCGCAGGGTCCATGTACAGCATTCATGGATTCTGCGACTCCGCTTCGCTCCGCGCAGAATGACGCTGCCATGTTTATGCCGCCTCCCGAAAGGTGAGCAGACGGCCGCGATAGTGTTCGTACTGCTGCCGGCGTGCCCGGATTTCGGCGGGCAGGCCAGAGGAGAGGTCATTCACCAGCGCGTCGAACTTGTCGAGGATCGAAACGATGCGCTCCTGTTCTTCGTCCGATGGGACAGGAATGCGAATCTTCGCAAGGCTCTCGCCGGAGATGCGGCGCACTTTGGTTCCGGTGATGTGCGGCTTCTTCTGTGACTGGAAATATTCCGTCTGGAAGAAGTAGGAAACGTATTTCGGATTGATCGTATGTCGGAAGATGTAGGCGTCGGTGCTGATGGCTACATCTTCATCGCCCAACCAGGCGACGGCCTTTGCCACGGCTTCATCGTCCTCGCTCGTGGTGGCAATGACCAGATCGCCCGAATGAGCCTTCCGCAAGCGCGCTGCAAATTCCGGGTTGACGAACGAAAGGGTTTCATCAGCCCATGTGCCGTAGTGCGTGTGAATCTGGCCGTAGTGGATACAGCCCACGCCGGTTTCGGTGAAGTCAGATTTTTGTATTCCAGCGCCGCGCATGAAACTTCCAATCTCACCGAGGGTCGTTATTCTTGCTTGCTTGCTTGCTTGCTTGCTTGCTTGCTTGCGTCAGCGTCCGTGCGTTCGCCGAACGTCAAGAGCGCATCGCGGTAATATTGGTACTGCCGCCGACGCGCCTCCAGCTCCGCCTCCAGCTGGGTGAACGTATCGAGTACTTTCACAATTTCGCGCTGAATATCGAGCGGTGGCATCGGGAAGCGGAATTTCTTGAATCCGTTCATATCGACCGACGCGAAGCTGGATGTGGTCGTATTGCTGCGACACCAGTTCCTGAATCCGTGTTCCAGACCGCCAAACAACCCATAACACATTGATGGTATTGTATAATGTTGGCATTCTTCGTTTCACCCGTCCGACCATGCCGCGCTTTGAAGTCAAGCAATCCAGCACGCTGCAACTGACCTC
>JACDJA010001908.1_pt1 | contig 16202 bp, 10 predicted proteins | sample 7449241 | NCBI WGS metagenome assembly JACDJA01 (sample SAMN14253289, study PRJNA609438) | sludge metagenome | isolation source: initial anaerobic sludge | collected 2018-12-20 | reverse complement strand
GACGAGATCATCGACTCGGCACACGGCAACCACTACACCGTGTTCTTCGTCATCGGTCTCATCGGTGCCTTCATGACCACGGCCTACATGACCCGTGCCACCTACCTCACCTTCTTCGGCGAGGCTCGCGGTGGCGCCGCCCACTTCGTGCATGAGCACGACGATCACGCTCACTCGACTGACGCTCACGCGCACGATGTGCATGACGATCACGGCCATGTCGAGCCGGTGCACGGCAGGTCTTTGCCGATCCTCGGCGGGACGGATTCGCCGTGGCAGATCACGGTGCCGCTCATCATCCTCGGCACGCTGGCACTGGTGTCGGGCTACCTGAACGCGGCGCCGTTCCACACGGAGTACTTCCACGAGTGGCTGCACAGCTCGATCGGTGTGGAGGTGCCCGAGGCGCCTGTCTTCGAGTGGATCAACGCGGTGCCCAGCATCGTGCTGGTGGCGCTCGGTTTCGCCGTCAGCCTGCTGCTGTGCAAGGCGGTGTTCGGCGAGAAGAAGAACGCGCTGCAAGGCCTCACCACCCGCAACCAGTTGCTGGGTGCCGGCCACAAGTTCCTCGTCAACAAGTACTACCTCGATGCGCTCTACGAGAAGGTCATCGTGCACGGCATCGCACACCCCATCAGCAAGGCCGTGTACTGGACCAACCAGAACGTGCTCGACGGCATCGTCAACGCCGTCGGCAAGGGCGGCAGGCGCTCGGGTGAACTGGTCTACAAGTACATCGACCAAGGGTTGGTCGACGGTGCGGTCAATGGAAGTGGTGCAACCGCACGCGGCGCCGGTGGCGCCCTGCAACCGGTGCAATCAGGCAAGGTCAACCTGTACGGAGCGTTGCTGTTCGGTGCCGCAGCAGTCGGTGCGCTCGTACTCGTACTCGTGAACAGCTAAGGGACAACCGAGATGATTCAAGACAAGCAATGGCTCCTCAGCGTCGGCGTGTTCCTGCCGTTGGCGGGTGTGCTCGTGATGCTGTTCATCCCCAAGAAGGACGAAGCGTCTGCCAAGGGCGTCGCCATCATCACTGCCGCGCTCACGCTGGTGGTGGGCGTGTACACGCTGCTCCAGTTCGACTACGACCAGAGCGAGAAGCTGCAGTTCTTCACCACCAACAACTGGATCAAGCCGATCAAGGCCACCTACACGGTGGGTCTCGACGGCATCAGCCTGCCGCTGTACATCCTGTCGATGGTGATCACGTTATTGGTGATGATCTACTCCTGGGATCACGTCCCGAGCCCGGGTAACGCCAAGGCGTTCTTCATCCTGATGCTGGTGCTGCAGACGGGCATGGCCGGCACGTTCGTCGCGCAGGACCTCATCTTGTTCTTCGTGTTCTTCGAAGTGGTGCTGCTGCCGATGTACTTCATGATCGGCGTGTGGGGCGGCGACAACCGCCAGTACGCGTCGCTGAAGTTCTTCCTCTACACGATGTTCGGTTCCGCGCTGATGCTCGTCGCGTTCATCGCCTTGTTCATCAACACCGGCTCCGTCAGCTTCTCCATCCCGTACCTCATCGAGCACGGGTCGAGCATCGCCAAGAACACCGCCATCTGGATCTTCGCCGGCATGTTCATCGGCTTCGCTGTCAAGGTGCCGATGTTCCCGTTCCACACCTGGCTGCCCGACGCACACACCCAGGCGCCCACGCAGGGCTCGGTCATCCTGGCCGCCATCCTGCTGAAGCTGGGCACCTATGGCTTCGTGCGCATCGCGCTGCCGATCCTTCCGCAAGCTGCGGTCAAGTGGGCGCCGGCCATCGGCGTGCTGGCAGTCGTCGGCATCATCTACGGCTCGCTGGGTTGCTTGGCCCAGACCGACATGAAGCGCCTCATCGCCTTTTCATCCGTGGCGCACATGGGTTTCGTGATGCTCGGCATCAGCACCCTCACCCCGCTGGGCATCAACGCGGCGCTGTTCGGCATGGTGGCTCACGGCCTGATCACCGGCATGCTCTTCTTCGTCGCCGGCTCGGTGAAGGAGCGCTACCACACCCTGGAGATCAAGCGCCTCAGCGGCATGCTGCTGCAGATGCCGCGCATGGGCTGGATCCTCGGTTTCTGCGCGATGGCCTCGCTGGGTCTGCCCGGCCTGGCCGGCTTCTGGGGCGAGTTCCCTGCCATTCTCGCCTCCTGGAGCCCATCGTCGGTGCTGGTGGCAAATGGTCATGAGACGCTGTTCCGGGTGCTCACCATCATCGCTGCGCTGGGCACGGTGCTGGCTGCCGGCTACCTGCTGTGGCTCTACCAGCGCACCGCCTTCGGCGAGCCCACCGCCGAGTTCGCCACGGCCGGCCACGACTCGCACGGCCACGACTCGCACGGCCACGACTCGCACGGCAGCGACGATCATGGCAGCGACGATCACCACTCCGACATCCACGATGTGTCGACGTTCGAGTGGATCGCCTGGACGCCGCTGCTCGTCGCCATCGTGGTGTTCGGCGTCGTGCCGTCGCTGATGTTCAAGATCATGGACCCCGCCGTTCAGCAGCTCACCAGCGTCTTCGGCGGGAAGTGACCCACGTGTTCGCCTTCTCCTCACCCATCATCGACTACCACGCGTTGGCGCCCGAGCTGGTGCTCGCGGCGGGCATCTGCACGGTGTTGCTGGTGGACCTGTTCGTGCCCGACAGCAGGCGCTGGATCACCGGCACGCTCAGCGGGTTCTTCATGCTCGCCGCGCTGCTGCCGGTGGTCACGCTCGCCGTCTTGGGCGACGATGTGCGCAGCGCACTCAGCGGCGAGGGCATCACCGGCAGGTACGTGGTCGACAACTTCGCGCTGGTGATGAAGGCGTTGTTCTTGCTGTCGGGCTACGTCGTGGTGCTGCTCAGCACCAACGAGATGGAAGAAGGCGGCTACTACCAGGGCGAGTTCTACGTGATGCTGCTCAGCAGCGTATTGGGCATGGTGATGATGGCCAGCTCGCGCGACCTGGTCAGCATCTTCGTGGCGCTCGAGTTCCTCTCCATCCCCGCGTACATGATGGCCGCCTGGAAGAAGCGCGATCGCAAGAGCAACGAAGCGGGTGTGAAGTACTACCTGCTCGGCGTGTTCGCCAGTGCGGTGATGCTCTACGGCATGAGCCTGCTCTTCGGCATCGCCGGCAGCACCCGGCTCAGCGACATCGGTGAAGCCATCACACTCGACGGCGACAAGATCGGTGTGCAGGTGGTGGGCATCGTGTTCGTGATCGTCGGGTTCGCCTTCAAGGTGAGCGCCGTGCCGTTCCACACGTGGGCACCCGACACCTACGAGGGCGCTCCAACGCCGGTCACCGCGTTCCTCAGCGTGGCCTCCAAGGCGGCAGGCTTCGTGGCCCTGGTGGTGCTGATCTTCATCGCCTTCCCGTTGGCGTACGACGTGTATCGGCCGTTCCTGTGGGTGATGGCGGCACTCACGATGACCGTTGGCAACGTGGTGGCCCTGAAGCAGACGAACATCGTGCGCATGCTGGCGTACTCCAGCGTCAGCCAAGGTGGCTTCATCCTGATGCCGCTGGCGGTGGCGTTCACCAATGGCAACCAGGGCGCCTCCCTGCGCGCCGTGATGGTGTACCTCATCATCTATGCGGCCACCAACCTCGGCGCCTTCGCTGTCGTCATCGCAGTCTCGCGCAAGACCCGTAGCGGCGAGATCAGCAGCTTCGGCGGTCTGTTCCAATACGCCCCCGGCCTGACGGTGCTGATGACCATCTTCCTCGCGTCACTGGCCGGCATCCCGCCGCTGGGCGGCTGGTACGCCAAGTTCGGCGCCTTCCGCGCGGCGGTCGACGCGGGTGGTGGTTGGGGGTACGGCATCGCTGTCATCGCCGCTGTCAACGCTGTCATCGCGACGGCCTACTACATCACTGTGATGCGCGAGATGTGGATGAAGCCGGTACCCGACGGCGACACCACGCCCATCAAGGTGCCGGCCTCGCTGCAGGCGGCGCTGGCCATCTGTGGCGTCGCGACGCTTGCGTTCGGCGTGCTGCCGGGCCTGATCGCCGAGGTCGGTTCCATCACCGATCTTGCCGGCGCCTTCAACCCCTGATCTCTTCGGTGAATCGGTGACCGTCGCTCAGCTCGCGGCCGCGCAGCATGCTGCCGGCCGCCCGTTGCGGTTCGACGAGTACCTCGCGATCGTCCTCTACGGCGAGCACGGCTTCTACACGACTTCCGGCCAGGCCGGCCGGCGCGGCGACTTCATCACCTCACCGGAAGTCGGGCCGTTGTTCGCGGCAGTGCTCGCTCGCTGGATCGATGCCGAGCACGCCCGGCTCGGTGCCCCCGACGACTTCACGATCGTGGAGGTGGGGGCCGGCCCTGGCACGCTCGCACGTGCGATCCTGCTGGCAGCACCGCACTGGAGCGAGCACTACGTCGCGGTCGAGATCTCGCCAACACAGCGAGCGCAGCACCCGGCCGGCGTGCGCTCGCAGGCCGAGCTCCCGAGCGTGCCCTTTCGCGGAGTCGTCATCGCCAACGAGTTGCTCGACAACCTGCCCTTCCGGCTCGCCGTGTTCGATGGTGGCTGGCGCGAAGCCATGGTGTCGATCGCACGCGACGGCACCCCCAGCGAGCTCTTGGTCGCGGCGCCACCCGAGTGGTCGTGGTTGCCCGCCGACGCCGCTCACGGCGCGCGGCTGCCCGTCCAGCACGCCGCCGGCGCATGGGTGCGCGACGTGCGCTCACTGCTCATCGACGGCACCGTGCTGGCCTTCGACTACTGCACCGCGCGCACCGCCGACCTGGCACTGGTGCCGTGGCGGCAGTGGCTGCGCGCGTACCGAGGACACGAGCGCGGCGCGCACTACCTGCGCGACGTGGGGCTGCAGGACATCACCGCGCAGGTGTGCCTCGATCAGCTCCCTGCGACCAAGGCGGTGCGCACGCAGGCTCAGTTCCTGCAGCGGTGGGGCATCGAGGAACTGTTGGAGGAGGGCCGCACTGCGTGGGCGGCGGCAGCGGGCGCGCCGGACCTCGCCGCACTGCGGATGCGCAGCCGCGTGCGTGAAGCGGAGAGTCTGCTCGACATCGACGGCCTTGGAGGCTTCCTCGCCCTCGAGTGGTGAGTCACGATTCACGACACGACGTCGCGCGTCACCGCAGCGGAGGCTACGGTTCGCCTCCGATGAGCGAGCAGCACGCGGCGGTCAAGAGAAGTGCACTGGTCGTCGGAGCACTGGGGGTGGTCTACGGCGACATCGGCACCAGCCCGCTGTACGCCTTTCGCGAGGCCTTCATCGAGGAAGCACACGTGCTCACCGTCGACCGCATCAACGTGTACGGGGTGTGCTCGCTCGCCTTCTGGGCCCTGGTGATGATCATCTCGTTGAAGTACCTCTTCTTCGTGATGAAGGCCGACAACCATGGTGAAGGCGGCATCCTGGCGCTCACCAGCCTGGTGATGCAGCGCAAGGGCTCGGTGGTCAAGGCCGGCCTGCTGGTCAGCCTCGGGGTGTTCGGTACCGCGCTGCTCTATGGCGACGGCATCATCACCCCCGCCATCTCCGTGCTCAGCGCGGTGGAGGGCCTCAACGAGGTGTCGACCTCGTTCGAGCGCTGGATCATCCCGATCGCGGTGGCCATCCTCATCGGTCTGTTCAGCGTGCAGAAGCGCGGCACCGGTGCCGTCGGCAGAGTGTTCGGGCCGATCATGATCGTGTGGTTCACGGTGATCGCGCTGCTCGGCCTGCGCCACATCGTGCATGCGCCAGAGGTCATCCAGTCCATCAACCCGGTGTGGGCCGTCCGCTTCTTCGAGCACGAGTCGATGAAGGCGTTCCTCGCGTTGGGCTCGATCTTTCTGGTGGTCACTGGTGGGGAGGCGCTGTACGCCGACATGGGGCACTTCGGCCGCAAACCGATCACCGTCGGCTGGTACTGCCTCGTGCTGCCCGCGCTGCTGCTCAACTACTGGGGTCAGGGTGCGTTCCTGCTGGAGAACCCCGAGCTGGTGGAGCAGCGCTTCTTCTTCCTGATGGCGCCGGCGGCCCTGAAGCTACCGCTGGTCATCCTGGCCACGATGGCCACCATCATCGCGTCGCAGGCGTTGATCTCGGGTGTGTTCTCGCTCACGCAGCAGGCGGTGCAGCTCGACTACCTGCCGCGCATCCGCATCGACCACACGTCGCATCATCACTCCGGCCAGATCTACGTGCCGCTGGTCAACTGGGCGCTGATGGTGGCCTGCGTCGGGCTGGTGATCGGCTTCCAGACCTCCAGCAACCTGGCGGCAGCGTATGGCATCGCGGTCACGATGACGATGGCCATCACCACGCTGGTCTTCTTCCGGGTGCTCACCGACCGGTGGCACTGGGCGCGATGGAAGGCGTTCGCCGTGTGCGTGCCGATGCTGGTCGTCGAGCTCGGCTTCCTGGGTGCCAACATCCCCAAGATCCCCCACGGCGGCTGGTTCGCGCTCGGCATCGGTGCACTGCTGATGGTGCAGATGAGCACGTGGAGGCGCGGCCGGCAGTTGGTCGCGGCGCGCATCAAGCGTGGCGAGCGACCGATCAACGAGGTGCTCGACGGGCACACCGACATCAAGAAGGTGAACGGCACGGGAGTGTTCCTGTTCAAGGATCTGGGGATGGCGCCGCCGGCGCTCATCAACAACCTGCATCACAACAAGGTGCTGCACAAGACCACGCTGATCGTGAGCGTCGAGACTGCCGACGAGCCGCGCATCGACCCTGCCGAGCGAGCGGAGGTCACGAAGGTGGAGCCGGGTGTGTTCCAGGTGCTGATCACGTACGGCTTCATGGAAGACCCCGATGTGCCGGCGGCGCTCGCCGCGCTCGACGTGCGGGGGCTCACCTTCGACCCTCACGACGTCACGTACTTCATCGGCCGCGAGTCGGTGGTGGCCGGCAAGGCACCGGGCATGAACCCCGCACTGGAGCATCTGTTCGTCTGGCTCAACCGTGGCGCCGACAGTGCCGTGCGGTTCTTCAACCTGCCCGACGAGCAGGTCTTCGAAGTCGGCTCCCGCGTCGAGATCTGAGCCGAGCCGGCTGACGGCAGCGGTCCAACTCTCACGCTTTCGCGCTCTCCGTGAGCATACGACGAAGCACAGAGCCGATGATCAATGAGCCGCGCGGCCTATGTCACTCTCGGTGATGCAGGAATACAGTTCTAGATGGCGGATAGAGGAGGGTCCCATCATGAGGATCTCAAAGGTTGCAGCAGTCCTGGTCGGGGCTGGCGCGGTGTTCGCCGCGCTCGGCCTGCTCGTCGGTCCGACGGCCACGGCCATCACCAATCCCGTTGCCCACGACGGCAATGTCACCACCTGCGCGCAGGTCGGCTTCCCCGGCTCCGTGCAGTACAACGGCAGCATCGTCACCAGCGTCGACGTGACCGCGTTGTTCACGGCCACCGTGGTCGGCAACAAGTACGTCACGATCAGCAACATCGCCTCCGGCGTCGTGTTCCAGGCTGTGGTGCTCAAGGGCGGCAACGGGTACAACGTGTACAACCCGCCGGTCGCGAGCATGCGGTCGCCGTTGAACAACGGCGGCAACGTGCCAGACCTGAGCCACTGGTTCGCCTGCACCACGACCGCGCCGGTGGTGACGACCACGACCGCGCCGGTGGTGACGACGACCACTGCGCCGGTGGTGACGACCACGACCGCGCCGGTGGTGACGACGACCACTGCGCCGGTGGTGACGACGACCACTGCGCCGGTGGTGACGACCACGACCGTGCCGGTGGTGACAACGACGACCGTGCCGGTGGTGACGACCACGACCGTGCCGGTGGTGACGACCACGACCGAGTTCGCGAGTGAGGCGCCCACCACCACAGTCGGCGCCACGAGCACGACCACGGACGTCGCCAGTGAGGCCCCGCCGACGTCGAGCCTGCCGAGCACCGGCGGCGCCGATGGCCGGCTGCTCGTGCTGGGTGCGTTCTTGGTCGCCGTCGGTTCGGTGATCCAGCTCGTGTCACGACGGTCCACTGTCTGACCGAGAGGTCGTCGGTCGTCGATCGGTAGCAGCCGCCCGCGACGGGCCCCGTCGCGGGCGCCTGCGCTAACCTCCGCAGCCGGGGTAACGACTGCGGCCGGGGGTTCACAGCATGACCGACGAACACGACACCAGTGGCGATCACGACACGATCGACGCATTGCTCGACGAGCAACGCACGTTCCCGCCGTCGGAGGCCTTCAAGCACGACGCGCTGGTCGCCGACACCTCGCTGTACGACGAAGCGGCGCGCGACTATCAGGGCTTCTGGGCACGTCAGGCGGCCGAACTGGTCGACTGGCAAGACGATTGGCACACCATCTGCGAGTGGGAGCTGCCGTACTCGAAGTGGTTCGTGGGTGGCCGGCTCAACGTCAGCTACAACTGCCTCGACCGGCACGTGCTGGCCGGCAACGGCGACAGAGTGGCCTTCCACTGGGAGGGTGAGCCCGGCGACAGTCGCACCATCACCTACGCGGCCCTGCTGGCCGAAGTGCAGCTGTTCGCCAACGCACTCAAGTCGTTGGGCGTGGCTAAGGGCGACCGCGTCAACATCTACCTGCCGATGGTGCCCGAGGCAGCAGTGGCGATGCTGGCGTGTGCGCGCATCGGCGCTGCGCACAGCGTCGTGTTCGGCGGGTTCAGTGCGCAAAGTCTCACCGATCGCATCAACGATGCCGAGGCCAAGGTGCTCATCACTGCCGACGGCGGCTACCGGCGCGGCGAGGTCTTCCCACTGAAGACCGCCGCCGACGAGGCCATCGCCGGCTGCCCCACCATCGAGCACGTGGTGGTGGTGCGCCGTGGCGGCAACGAGGTGCAGATGGTGCCGGGTCGCGACCACTGGTACCACGATCTCGTCGAGGCCGCCGACCCGGTGTGCCCCGCCGAGCCGATGGACAGCGAGCAGTTGCTGTTCCTGCTCTACACCAGTGGTACCACCGGCAAGCCGAAGGGCATCATGCACACCACCGGCGGGTACCTCACGCAGGTGGCCTTCACCCACAAGTACGTCTTCGACCTGCATGCCGACACCGACGTGTACTGGTGCACCGCCGATGTCGGCTGGATCACCGGTCACAGCTACATCGTCTACGGTCCGCTGGCCAACGGCGCCACGCAGGTGATGTACGAAGGGGTTCCCAACTACCCGGCCAACGACCGCTTCTGGAGCATCATCGAGAAGTACGGCGTCACCAAGTTCTACACCGCTCCCACGGCCATCCGCACGTTCATGAAGTGGGGTGCGCAGGAGCCCGCCAAGCACGACCTGAGCTCGCTGCAGCTGCTCGGTTCGGTCGGTGAGCCGATCAACCCGGAAGCCTGGATGTGGTATCAGGAGCACATCGGCGGCGGCACCTGCCCGATCGTCGACACCTGGTGGCAGACCGAGACCGGCGGCATCATGATCAGCCCGCTGCCCGGCTGCACCACCACCAAGCCGGGCTCGGCCACCTTCCCGCTTCCTGGCATCGGCGCCGAAGTCGTCGACGACGACGCGCAGCTGGTCACTCATGGCGGCGGCTACTTGACGCTCACGCAGCCCTGGCCGGGCATGTTGCGTGGCATCTGGGGCGACCCCGAGCGCTATCACGACACGTACTGGAGTCGGTTCGAGGGCCGCTACTTCGCCGGCGACGGTTGCAAGCTCGACGAGCAGGGCTATCTGTGGCTGCTGGGCCGCGTCGACGACGTGATGAACGTCTCCGGGCATCGCATCAGCACGGCCGAGGTGGAGAGTGCCCTGGTCAGTCACCCGTCGGTGGCCGAAGCGGCAGTGGTCGGCGCCAACGACGCCACCACCGGCCAAGCGATCATCGCCTACGTCACCCTGCGTGGTGGGCTGGAGGTGGCGGTCGACGAGTTGCGCGGCCACGTGGCACACGAGATCGGTGCGATCGCGAAGCCGAAGGCCATCTACTTCACGCCCGACCTCCCCAAGACACGCAGTGGCAAGATCATGCGCCGCCTGCTGCGCGACGTGGCGGAGGGACGCAACCTCGGTGACACCACCACGCTGGCCGATGCGAGCGTGGTCAACGAGTTGCAGCGCCGAGCGGTCGAGGCCCCGACCGAGGACTGATTCGTTCGCGCACGCTCAAGGATCGAGTCGGGCGCGCCGATACCTCCTGCGTGGCAATCGAAGAGACGGACACGCCCACCGGCACCGTCGGTGCGCAGGACGACACGCCCTCCGGTACTGACGCGGGGTCGAGCTTCTCTGTCGACGACTTCCGCCTGCGACTGGATCTGCCGCTGTTCCATCGCGACCCGGGCATGGTGGCGGTGCACGTGCCGGAGCTTCGTGAACTGACATGGGAGCACGTCATCCGCCCCACGGAGGCGTTGCCGGGAGCCGACATCGAGGAGTCGCGCGACGCGACCCCGCCGTCGGCGGCGCGGCAGCGCTTCGAACGCGAGCCGAGGTTGCCCTCGTTGGCACCGGTCGAACCGGTGGAGGTCGCCTCGCTCACCGATGTGCTGTCGCGAACCCCCGCGCAACCCACCGACGACCCCGAGTCGTTGGTGGCGAGTCTCCTCGCGGATGGCCTGCGCCCTCTCCACCTCGACCCGGTTGACGAGCCCGTCGCTGGAGCGGTGGAACAGCCCGTCCTCGACGAGGTCACCGTTGCGGAGCGGGCGCAGGAAGCGCTCGCCGTCGACGAACGTGCACAGGTGGAGTTGGCCGCGGCGGAGTTCGTCGTGGACGACGTCGCCGTTGAGGAGATCGCCGCGGAGGAGATGGCCGCGGAGGAGATGTCCGCGGAAGAGATGGCCGCGGAAGCCGTCGCCGTGGAGGATGTGCGCGTCGAAGTGCTGGCGACCGAGAGCCCCCTCGTGGTCGACATGCCGCCTGTGCCCGCGCGACGATCCTCGGAACCGACTCCCGCCGGTGGCATCGAAGCGGAGCTGAATCGGCTGGCGTTCCTGCCCGACTCCGCAGAGGAGGTCGGCCCCATCTCGATGCCGACCATCGTGTACTCCGACCAGCGCACGCCGCCGCGGCAACCGGCGTTGAGCCAGCACGAGATGTACTCGCCGAAGCACTCGGCGCCGGTTGCCAAGCGCAAGCCTGTCGCCGTCGAGGCCGCCCCCCGCCTCGCTGCGCCAGTGCGACGCCGCAAGCGAAAGCTGGTCGGTCCGTTGTTCACGTTGCTACTGGTGCTGGCGCTGCTGGGCGGAGGCGTGTTCGCGGCCAAGTACTACCTGCTCGACCAGCGTTGGGCTGGCGAGGTCAAGCCGCTCGTGGAAGAGGTGGAAGACGCTCGCGGTCTGTCGTTCGACCATCCGTTGACGGTGACCTCGCTGCCGGTTGCCGAATACGCGACGAAGCTGGCAACGGTGTCGTTGGGGCTCGCCGAGGAGAGCTCGGCCGCAACGGCAGCGGAGTGGCGCTCGCTCGGGCTGCTCTCGGGCGATCTCGACGTGCGAGCCATCGGCATGGCAGCGATGCCCGACTCGCCGGCGTTCTACGACCCCGGCAGCGACATCGTGTACGTGGTCGATGCGCTGCCACCCGACCTCTACCGGTTCGGCATGCATCGTGCCCTCACCCTCGCGTTGCTCGACCAGAACTTCTCCTGGAGCGATCGGGTGAAGGATGCGTCGCCATCGGTAGCGCTCGGCACCAGGGCGTTCTACGACGCCGATGCCGTCGCCACCGCCGTGCGCATGGCCGAGGAGGCCGGCAGCGCGAGCGACGTCTTCACGCAGATCTTCGGCCTCTACGGCGCCTATCAGATCGCCGCGTCACCCTCCCCGTTCGCGTCGACGGTCGCCGGCAAGCTGGGCGTCGCGGCCCGCCCGTTCGTCGAGTCGCTCGAGCCCGACGAGCTGCTGGCCATCCAGGAGAGCCGCACGGTCAGCGACGACCAGGTGCTCGATGTTCGCCGCCTGCTCACGGGCACCTCCGCCGAAGCCGGCGGGCAGGTGCGCGGAATGCTCTACTGGTACCACGTGCTGGCGGGCCGCATCGACGAGAACACCGCGTGGCAAGCCGCGCTCGCGTGGCAGAACGACGACCTGAGCGTCACGAGCGGGGCGACGGGCACGTGTGTGGTGGCTCACATCCGAGTGGACCCTGCGTCGCTGCAGAGCGCGCAGGCCGCGTTCCAGGCCTGGGCGGCGGCGGCGCCGGCCGGCTCCGGCACCAGTGTGACGCTGGCCGCGGAGAGCGCCTCCATGCAGCTCGAAATCAACGCCTGCGACCCCGGCATCGAGGTGCCCACCAACGCCGGCCGTGGCTACCTGGCACTGGGCGGCGCCCCGCTGCGTGCCGAGCAGTACCGCCTGTTGCTGGAGGCTCAGCCGAGCCTGTCGCGAGTGCAGGCGGCCTGCGCGGTCTTCGGCGACGACAGCGTGTCGTCGGCCGATGAGCGTGGTGTCATCGACAACGGCGATGTGTGGCCGGCCCCTGCTGCGCACCCGGCGCCCGACCCCAACCGACTCGGCTGCGCCCCGGCCGCGTGAGCCCGGCCGCACCGCGTGCGCTCGGTCAGTCGCGGAAGTTCTGGAACTGCAGGGGGATGCCCAGGTCGGCACCCTTCAGCAACGCGATCACTGCCTGCAGGTCGTCGCGCTTCTTGCCGGTGACCCGCACGGTCTCGCCCTGGGTCTGGCTGCTCACGCCCTTGGGGCCCTTCTCCTTGATCATGCGGTTGATCTCGCGGGCCTTGTCGCTGCCGATGCCCACCTTCAACGTGACCACCTGGCGCACGGTGTTCTGCGTGGCTTCCTCGACCTTGCCGTAGTCGGTGCCCTTCAGCGACACGCCACGCTTGACCAGCTTCTCCTCCACCACCAGGCGCAGCGCGGCGAGGCGGTCTTCGCTCACCGTGCGCAGCGTGAGCACGAGGTCGTTGTGCTCGATGGACGAATCGGTGTTCTTGAAGTCGAAACGGGTACCGATCTCACGCTGAGCCTGGTCGATCGCGTTCTTCACTTCCTGGCGATCGATTTCGGACACGACATCGAAGGTGGACATGCCTGAAAGGTTAACGGCAAGCGCATCGAAGGCGATAGCCTCACTCACCGCCGATGGGTCGGTGCCCGAGTGGCCAAAGGGAGTTGACTGTAAATCAACCGGCACAGCCTACGTAGGTTCGAATCCTGCCCGGCCCACCACGAAGATCGCCAGGTCATCCGGCCTGGCGATCTTGCTTTTTCCCGACAGACTGACCTCTTCATGATCCTCATCGATGCCGCCGGCCTGAAGGCCTCCCGCCCCAATCGCCCGTTGTTCGACGACGTCTCGCTCACGCTCAGCGACGGCGATCGTGTGGGTGTGGTGGGCATCAACGGCTGCGGGAAGAGCACGCTGCTGCGCTTCCTGGGTCGCGAGGCCACGCCGGAGGCGGGTGAGGTGCGTTGGGGCCGCGGCGCCCGGGTGGGCTTCCTCACCCAGCAGCCGATCCTGCCCGATGGCAGCGTGCGCGATGCCGTCGGCGCCGGCTGGGAAGGGGAGGCGATGCTCGATCGGTTGGGGATGGCGGCGTTGGTCGACAGCCGCACCGACGAGCTCTCGGGCGGGCAGGCCAAGCGGGTGGCGCTCGCCCGGCTGCTGTGCGGCGAGTACGAAGCACTGATCCTCGACGAACCCACCAACCACCTCGACCTCGATGCCATCAAGTTCCTGGAGGAGTGGCTCGCCGCCTACCGCGGTGGCCTGGTGCTGGTCACTCACGACCGGCACGTGCTCGACCGTGTCACCACCAAGGTGCTCGAGATCGATCGTGGCACCGCCTACTTGCACATGCCGGTGGGCAAGCATGCGGGCTCCGGTTATGCGGCGTATCTGGCCGGGCGTGCCGAGCGCGAGGAGCGTGCCGAGGCTGCCGAGCAGGTGCGCAAGAACCTGGCCGTCAAGGAGCTGGCGTGGTTGCGCCGCGGTGCGCCAGCTCGCACGGCGAAGCCGAAGGCGCGCATCGCCACCGCGACGGCACTGGTGCAGGGAAAGGCGCAGGCCGCCGCTCGCGAGGGCTCATTGGAGCTCTCGATGGGCTCGCAGCGGCTGGGCTCGAAGGGCATCGAGGCCCGCGACATCACGTTCAGCTGGCCCGACGGCACGCCGGTGCTCGGAGGCGTCAACGTCGCGTTCGAGCCGGGCGACCGCGTCGGCATCGTCGGGCCCAACGGCGCCGGCAAGTCGACCCTGCTGGATCTGATCGCCGGGCGATTGACGCCCACCGGCGGTGAGGTCGAGTGCGGCACGACGGTCAAGATCGGCTACTACGACCAGCTGGGTCGCGGCCTCGACCTGACGCAGCGTGTGCGCGAGGCCGTGGCCGGCAACAAGGGAGAACCGTCCCTGGCCGACGTGATCCTGATGAAGAAGTTCTGGTTCGACGGCGATGCCCAGTTCGCTCCCATCGGCACGCTCAGCGGCGGCGAGCGGCGTCGGCTGCAACTGCTGCTCACGCTGACCGAGCAGCCCAACGTGCTGCTGCTCGACGAACCCACCAACGATCTCGATCTCGACACCCTGCGCGCGCTGGAGGACTTCCTCGACGACTGGCCCGGCATCGTTGTCACGGTCAGCCACGACCGGTCGTTCCTCGACCGCGTCACCGACGAGCTGCTCGCGCTCGATGGTCGAGGCGGCGCCCAATGGATCCGCGGCGGTGTCGCCACCTGGCTGGCCGCTCACCAGGCCACGGCCAACGTGCCGCAGCAGGCCGGCAAGTCGTCGGGCCAGGGCAAGGCCCCCTCGGCGCCGCCGGTCATCAGCCGCGCGCCGGTGGCGAAGCCGGCGAGCAATCGCACCCCGTCCACCGTTCGCCGCCAGCTCGGGCAGGCGGAACGCGACCTGGCCACGGCAACCGCGAGGCGCGACGTGGTGCTGGCCGAACTGCACGACGCGCTCGACCATCGCGAGATGGCGGCGCTCGGCGAGCGCCTGGCCAGGGCGCAGGAAGTGGTCGACACCGCCGAGGAGACCTGGTTGGCCTTGGCTGCCGAGGCCGAAGCCCTGGGGCTTGTGCTCTGACCGTCGCCCATCCGAGTGTGTACTGGCACCCGGGGTGCCAGTACACACTCGGATGGCGGTGTGGCACTCGGGTGGCAGTGTGGCACTCGGACCGGGGTGTGGGTCAGAGCAGGCGTTGCATCAGGGCCACGTCGTGCCAGCGGCTGAACTTGCGGCCCACTTCGCGCTCGATGCCCACCAACTGGAACCCGCATCGCGTGTGCAGCGCGATGGAGGCGTCGCCGGTGGCGTTGATGCGTGCGAACACGGCGTGGAAGCCGGAGAGCTCGGCGGTGTTCAGCAGTTCCTGCAGCAGCAACCGGCCGATGCCGCGGCCCTGGCAGTCGCTGCGCACGTAGACCGAGTTCTCCACGCTGGTGCGGTAGGCCGCGCGCTCCTTGTACGGCGACAGCGCGCCGAACCCGACGACCTGGCCGGCGCCGCCTTCCAGGTCGACAGCGGTCTTCGCGCCAACGTCAACGTCGGTGTCAACGTCGGTGTCGGTGTCAACGGCAACGATGGCCGCGAAGGCGCCGGATCGGGCCGCGAGCCACTCCTGCTGGTCGGCCAAACTGCGCGGCACCAGGTCGAAGGTGGCGGTGGTGTGCATCACCTCGTAGTTGTAGATGGAGCGGATCTGCTCGGCATCGGCCGCGGTGGCGAGTCGGATCGAAGTGGTGCCCACGAACGGCGAGGGTAGCGGTCGCTGCGGTGCTCACCCTGGCAAGTTGTTGCGCGATTACCAGAATCCCGTGGCCGCGCGTGGGATGCCGCCGCTATCATCACCAGTCGGTTTCGCGGTCTCGCCGCGCGCCTAGGCCCTCTTAGCTCAGTAGGTAGAGCAACGCCATGGTAAGGCGTAGGTCGTCGGTTCGACTCCGACAGAGGGCTCGACCAAAACGGTCGGGGGTCACCCCGTCCGGTCCAGCAAGGCCCTGGCGGCGTAGCTCAGTTGGTCAGAGCATCCGGCTCATAATCGGAAGGTCACCGGTTCGAGACCGGTCGCCGCTACAAGTACCCATCATCACCATCACGTCACAGGAGAAGGTCTCCCATGAGCAAGGCAAAGTTCGAGCGCACCAAGCCACACGTCAACATTGGCACGATGGGTCATATTGACCATGGTAAGACCACGTTGACGGCGGCGATCTCCAAGACGTTGGCGGATAAGGGGTTGGCGAAGTACACGCCGTTCGATCAGATCGACAAGGCGCCGGAGGAGAAGGCTCGTGGTATCACGATCTCCATCGCGCACATCGAGTACGAG
>JACDJA010001905.1_pt1 | contig 16217 bp, 13 predicted proteins | sample 7449241 | NCBI WGS metagenome assembly JACDJA01 (sample SAMN14253289, study PRJNA609438) | sludge metagenome | isolation source: initial anaerobic sludge | collected 2018-12-20 | reverse complement strand
GCCATGACCCAGCGATCACCGATGTTCAGTTGTGCCAGCACTTCCATGGCAACCCGTTCGAGCAGCAGGTTTTTTAGAGGTTCGTCCACCGCGTCCCCGATGGCGAAAATGGGTTGGAAAAAAATGCGTGTTGGCTGTCCTTCGGTGAGCGCTTCGAGAATATCCTGATCCTCGATGGGCTTATCGTGCAGATCGGCCAATGGCTCTTCGGGATTGGGAAGCGCGAACTGATTCTTGCCCGCGAGTTTGGCCCGATACATCTGTGCGTCCGCGATGGCGAACAGGCCGCGGGCCGAGTCGGTGTGGGTGGGGCCGATGGCAATGCCGATGGACAATGAAACCCCGACCGTATGTCCATCCGGTGTTTTCATCGACAAATTTCGTATTCTGGCCAGCAGCCGGTCGGCCACCATGATGCATTCCTTCTCTCCTGCCTCAGGGAGAATGGCCGTGAACTCATCGCCGCCATAGCGCGCGAGGATGTCCCCGGTGCGTAAGGCATCGTTCAGGCACTCGGAGACCTTGCACAGGAAGGTGTCTCCGAAGGTGTGGCCGAAGCTGTCGTTGACAGCCTTGAAGTCATCGATATCAATGACAAACAGGCCGAACGAGTAGCCATGCCGCTGCGCGCGACCCATTTCATAATCCAGCAGCGACCAGAACATGCGCTGGTTATACATCTGTGTCAGCGGATCGCGCGTGGCGTAAAACTCCAGATCCTCGGTGTGTTTTTCAATGGCGCGCACCGAACCCACCACGTTCAGCATGGTGGAGAGGATCGACTCGATCAAGAGGCGTTCGACCTGTGACTGGTTTTGGGTGTTGGGCAGAATGAGACCGACCAGACCGTGGATGGACGGGTTGTCCATGGTGATTTCTTTGGTGCGCAGATCCAGATGCCGGGCGTTGTCGAGTGTTGGTCTGCCGGATGGGTCGAGGCTGTGTTGGCGGGGAACGAAATCGGTAGCAACCTGCCCCAGCGTTTCCCCTACGATTTGCTGGACGCGCTGGCTCATGGTTGCGGCGACCGTTTCATTGATGGCATCGAACCAGAACAACTCCACATTGGCGGGCCGGTCGCCGACCGCAAAGGCGGTGAATACGCCATGTACGGTTTGAACCGTGTTGATTTCCTTGAGCAGGTCGCGCACGTAGCGTCGCCAGTCGCGCACCACATCCGAGGTGATGACAAACCGTTCGAGCAGGCGAATTTCAAATTCGAGCAAATCCCGATCCACCGCCAGATGGCGCACTTTATCCGTCAGGCTATCGACTTCGATCAGCACGTCGTCCAGCTCGGAAAAACCGGTGTGCGCGTCGCTGAAACGGATATGTGCCAAATCCTCAACCCGGTCGAGATAACTGATCGAGTTCTTCAAACTTGCAATCGAGCGCCCCATCCGTCGCCCGAGCAATAAAGCGATCATCAGGGCGGCCAGCAGGGGGATCGGCATGATAATCAACAGCTTGTTGACAAGCTCATTGTGTGCCTTTGTCGTGATCTGACCGACTGATTGCGTGATCGAGAGCACGCCCAGCACATTGCCCACCTTGGCGTTGGTGTGGCACCTTATGCACTGCGCTTCGGCGATCAGTGGGCGGTCGTACCGAATCATCCCATCGTGCATTTGTGTCTGGGTTTTGCCCGTGGCGAAGGCAGATAGCACCAGAGGATCTGCATCGGGTTGTTCAATCGGGCCAAAGAGCGCTATGACCTTGCTGCCGCGGTACAACTCGATGCGGGTACTGGAATCGTTGCCTTGGGCGCGGATGGTTTTGAGAAATTCGTCGAGTTGCGCGCGGGACCAGCCTTGTCGCATGATCTGATACATCGCGTTGAAGGTGCCGTCGGCCAGCGAAGCCGACATATCAACGGCGGATTGGCGCACTGTGCGCTCGAAAACACCGGTGGTGGCCCAATACATGGCAATGGCGACCAGAACGGAAACCGCCAGGGCGGCGCCCACGATCAGCAGCCGAATTGAACGTAACCATCGTCCCATTGATTTCGATTTCCTAAAAAGCTAAGACTGTGTCGTACGATTCGGGTCGTCCGATACAGTGCGGCTGTCCAGTGCCACTATGAAATATTCGTGTAATAAACCAGCGTAATCGAAAACGATTTTTGTGTGGAATCAGACTTTCTGTGGGGTTATTAAAAAATCAAGATGTTCTTAAATTGTCGCTGGTGGAATTATTGCTGGTGGGCGCATCAGGTGCTGCCGTGTCGGCGGTCGGGTTGTCGTTTTCTTCCGTGTGTTCGGGGGGGTATGGCAGGCCGCCTGAGCCTAGCCATTCGTCCAGAATGACGCGGGCTTGCGGAACCCCGCTGCCACGTAACCCGGAAAAAGGCAGCCAATGAACGGTTGCAAGAGAAGTCTCTTTTTTGAGGGCAAAAACGGTTTTACTGATTTCGTTTTGACTGAGCTTGTCGGCCTTGTTCAGCAGGCACAGAACCGGCAGTTGACGATCCTGGGCGTATTCGATCATCTGGCGGTCGGTTTCCTTGAGTGGGTGGCGAATGTCCATGATGATCACGACGCCGGCCAGTGACTGGCGTTCGGCAAAGTAAGCGGCCAGTGCCTCGCCCCAGCGCCGCCGCATCGCCTCAGGCACCTTCGCGTAACCGTAGCCGGGCAAATCCACCAGGCGGCGGCTTTCGTCACGCAGGCCGAACAGGTTGATCAACTGGGTTCGTCCGGGTGTGCGGGATGTTCTGGCCAGGCCCTTTTGCCCGACCAGCGCATTGAGCACGGTTGATTTTCCGGCGTTCGAACGGCCCGCAAATGCCACTTCTGCGCCAAAATCGGCGGTGAGTTCCTTGGGCGACGGGGCGCTCTTGATGAAATAAGCCGTTCTAAAATCCATCATCACTTCGGGCTCCAGGTCATGAACGTTCCGCCTCGGACCAGCCGCGCGGCTCGTTCGCGGGTATAAATAAAACCCATCTAATGGGGTATTGATCAATCCGAATCCCGCCGCGAGCTTATCGCTGCTAAACTGGGAAGGTTTCAGTGAGCAGGGTCACTATTGGGTGGCATTGTTTCACAGATTGGGTCGGGGCGTATGCCGCGACGAATTTGCCGCCCAATGGGGCGGTGTATGCTCGGGTTGCGATGCCCCGAGCCGGACATTTTCCGAATAGATTTTAGAACAGGTGCCCCATGAGTCGATCAGCTTTGAGTTCATCACGTTTGCCCGTCGTGGCGCTTTTGTTCCGTCGTGCCGCACTGCCCATCGTGCTTGGTGTCGGCATCACGTTGACGGGAAGCGCTGTTGCTCTGGCCGGCGGCGATGTGGAAGCAGGGCGCGAGGCCAGTAAGACTTGCGCCGCCTGTCATGGTGCCGATGGCAACAGTATGGTGCCAACGTTTCCTTCCATTGCGGGTCAGCCCGCCGGATATCTCTCGGAACAGCTTCGTGCCTTCCGCGACGGTAACCGGGTCAATGCCTTGATGAGTCCGCAGGCCAAGGCTTTGACCGACCAGCAAATCCTGGATCTGGCTGCCTATTTTGCGGCGCAGAAGCGGGTGGTGAAGGCGGCGTCGACGGAAGATTCCATCCCCGGTGCGCATTTATGGAAGTTTGGCGGCCATTCGAATACCGTGGCGGCCTGTGCGGCTTGCCACGGTCCGCAGGGGCAGGGCAATCAGCCCGCCGGGTTCCCGGCGCTGCGTGGACTGACGCCTCAGTACATCACTGAATCATTATTGGCGTATCGCAAGAATGAGCGCAAGACTGAACACGCCGACATCATGGTCAGCATTGCCAGCAAGCTGACTGATGATGATATCAAGGACGTGGCTCAACATATCGCTACTTTCCGCTAGTTTTTGTTTTTCCGGGTTGTCTGCCGGGCTACTCCCGCGAGTGTTCTTGCGACCCGGATGCATGTTTTTTTGAATGTCCGACGATGGGGCTTGGGAACTTGTGTCCCGATAGCCACTCGAAAAAATCCTTCGATTAAATAACTCGAGATATCCTGCCCCGGTTGGGGTAACCAAGACCTACGATTACCTACCATATTTTGTAAAAGGCTGCGCATGTCCGATATTTCCCGATCTGCCGAACTGAACCCGCCCAAGTCGGCGGAGGCTCAGCCGGGCGCTGTACAACACCGTTCGCAGAGTGTTACCAAGCGCATCCTGCTGTGGCTGACGTCGATGAACCTGGCGGTCACGCTGCTGGTGATTCTGGCGATTGCTTCGGTGATCGGTACGGTGCTCAAGCAGAACGAATCCTTCAACAGTTATCTGGATGTGTTCGGGCCGTTCTGGTTTGCGGTATTCCGTAACCTGTCTCTGTACGATGTCTATTCAGCGACCTGGTTTGTCGCCATCCTGCTGTTTTTGGTGGCTTCCACGTCATCGTGCGTGGCACGCAACGCGCCGGCGTTCCTGCGCGACATCCGCAGTTTCCGCCTGAATGCCCAGGAAAAATCGCTTCGTGCCTTTGCGCACAAGGCAGACATGAAATCGACAGCCAAGCCCGAGTCACTGGTTGCGCCCATCCAGGCACTTCTTGAGCGGGCGGGTTTCAAAAGCCGGGTGAAAACCCAGCCGCACGAAATTCTGATTTCCGGGCGTAAAGGGGGGCTGAACCGGATCGGCTATGTGTTGACCCATGTCGGCATCATCGTCATTCTGCTCGGCGGCCTGCTCGACAGCAAAATGCAGCTCAAGCTGATGGATGCGCTGGGCATGGTCAAGGTGGAAACCGCCAATATTCCCGTCAGCGAAGTCCCGGCTGCCAGCAAGATTCACGTCGGTGGCTTGCAGGCGTTTCGTGGCACGGTCAACATCCCCGAACATAAATGGGGCGATGTGGTGTTTATCGGCCTGAAGGATGGTTATGTCGTTCAGGAATTGCCGTTCAAGATTTTCGTGAACAAATTCAGCATTGAACATTACGACACCGGCATGCCCAAGTCGTATAAGTCGAATGTGACACTGACGAACAAGGAAACAGGGCAGGAGATCACCAAGACCATCGAGGTCAACCACCCGTTGCATTACATGGGGTACAACATTTTCCAATCGAGCTTCGGCGATGGTGGAACGAAACTGAAAATGAAAGCCTGGCAGTTGTCAGGCAAGGCCGGCGTGGCGCAACCCATCGATTCGGCCGTTTTCGACAAAAAACGCTTTGATTTCAATAATCAAAATTATCAGCTCGAATTTACCGATTTCCGGATGTACAACATCAATCCGGTTATGGATGACAAGGGCGTGGTGCATCAGAAAAATTACGGGCCTTCGGTGACGTTCAAGCTGCGTAACGCGGCGGGCGAGGCCATCGAATACCAGAATTACTTCCTGCCGATCAGCTTCAAGGGGCATCAGTACTACTTAAGTGGCGTGAAACGCAGCATTGGTGGCCAGGAGCAGTATTTGTACATTCCGGCCGACCAGAAAGGATCGATTGATACCTTCATGGCTTATCTGGCCATGCTCTCCGATCAGGCGAAAATGCAGCAGATTGCCGCGCGCCTGATCGGTGACGTGAGTTCATCCGTCGATGGCAAGAGCGCCATGTCCAACGAAAAATTGACCCAATCGGCCAGTGCCTCGATCGCAGAATTGGTGCATGTCTTCGTCCAGCAGGGTTTCCCGGCCATGCAGGCGAAAATCGAATCGGCGCTGGCTCAGCGCAAACTGAGCCCGGAGGCCAGCAAGAAGGCAGAGCAGGCATCGATTAGTGTGGTTCGTTCCGTGCTTGAGCGCGCCTTCCTGGAAACCTTGGCTGCGCAAGATGGAAAGCAGGAATTTACCGATAAGGATGCCAAATTCTTCGACGATGCCATGGATGCCATCTCGGCCTTGCCGGCCTATGGTTCGCCCATTTTCGTGCAACCGACGAGCTTTGAGCAGATTCAGTCCACCGGCCTTGAAGTCTCACGCGCACCGGGCGCCATCTGGGTTACCATCGGGTCGATCATGCTCGTGATCGGGATTTTCATGAATTTCTATATTCACTATCGTCGGCAATGGGTGTTGCTGAAACCGGACGAGAAAGGTACCCGCATCTTGCTGGCCGGGTCCGATATTCGTAAAAACATTGATTTTGACAAGGATTTTGCGGCGTTCAGCAGTGAACTTATGGCCGCTACGGAGTCGAAACCTTCAGAGAGTGAAAGACCGGCCTAGCGCGACGCCGTCACGCTGGGTGAATCAATAGCCATGAGGCTCGAACTGTTTCCTATTCGAGGAGTTACCTGAAAATGTCAGTGCCAAAAGAACACATGATGCCGATGCTCGATGCATCGCTTAAGCTGAACAAAGACCCGGGCCGACGCATCGGGATCGCAGATGTTCTCTACACCCTGATCGCCTTGGGTGCGGCTGTATTTGCCTATTACCACTACCGCGAATACCTCTGGGGGCCCCAGATCGGCATGCTGTTTGGCTTTGCCATCGGCGTAAGCTTTTTGGGCTGGCTCTGGCCCGCTACCCGCTGGCTAGTGGGTGTGGTGGCCGTCGTCTCCCTCTTCACCGTATATCAGTACGGGTTATATGCCCCGGGCGGCGAAGCGGTCGGGCGTATCAAGCTGCACGAGATTCAGGAAGGTCACTTCTTCCTGAAGTTTTTCCTCTCCAGCCCGGCTGCCACCATGTGGATGGTGACGCTGTTTGCCTTGGCCATGCCGACCTATTTCTTCGGGATGTGGCGTCGGTCGGTGTTCGCGGAGAAAGTGGGCAGTGCGTTGGTTTGGAGCGGTATTGCCATGGGCTTTATCGGCTTCTTTGCCCGCTGGCGCGAATCGTACCTGATCAACTTCGATTACGGCCACATTCCGGTCAGTAACCTCTACGAAGTGTTCGTGGTATTCAGTGTGTTTACCTCCTTGCTGTATCTGTACTACGAGCGCCGCTACCAGACCCGCGCACTGGGCGGTTTTGTGATGACGGTGGTGACCGCCGCACTGGCCTTCCTGATGTGGTATCAGTTCTCTCAGGCCGCCAATACCATTGAGCCACTGGTGCCTGCGCTCAAGAGCTGGTGGATGAAAATCCATGTGCCGGCGAATTTCATCGGGTATGGCAGTTTTGCCATCTCCGCGATGGTCGGTGTCGCCTACCTCATCAAGGAGAAGATGGGTGGTGATGGCGTCAACGATCGCCTGCCTTCGCTGGCGGTGATGGACGACATCATGTACAAGTCGATCGCGCTGGGTTTCGCCTTCTTCACGATCGCGACGATTCTCGGTGCCATGTGGGCCGCCGAAGCCTGGGGTGGTTACTGGAGTTGGGATCCCAAGGAAACCTGGGCATTGATCGTCTGGTTGAACTACGCGGCCTGGTTGCATCTGCGCTTGAGCAAAGGCTGGCGCGGCACAGCGATGGCCTGGTGGTCCGTAGGAGGTCTACTGGTGACTACCTTTGCCTTCCTCGGTGTGAATATGTTCCTCTCCGGCCTGCATTCTTACGGCAAGCTCTGAGTTTGTGACGCTGATATGGACAAACCCCGCGCAAGCGGGGTTTTTTTGTCGTTGGGCGAACGTACGCTCAATTTCGGTGTCTATGCCGTACAATCGTGTCAGTGGATCGGATGGCCCGGTCATTTGAATGGGCTGGTTCATCGTGTGTAAAAAAGAGGAGTTTGGTATGCCGTTTTCGGGTTTCTTCCGGTTGGGCTCTTTGTTGCGTCGTTGGATTGAACTGGGGTTTCTGGGGATATTTCTCGCTTTGCCTGTGGCACATGCAGCGCCCACGGCAGCCGCGTCCGTACCGGTGACATTGAAAGAAAATGTGAACTACCGGGTCGTGATCACCGATGTGACGCCACCAACCGATGGCAGGATTCTCGTGCAGGAAATGTTCTGGTACGGCTGCCCTCATTGCTTTCATCTTGAGCCCGCGCTGGATGCATGGCGCAAGACGTTGCCCGCCTATGTGGACTTCGAACCGTATGCTGTTCCGTTGACCCCAGGCTGGGTGCCACTGACCAAAGCCTTTTATGCGGCGAAATTCATGGGCGTTTTGCCCCAAACCCATCTGCAGGTATTCAACGATATTCATGTCAAGAACATCCGCCCGGTGACGCGCGAACAGATCGCCGATATGTATGCGGATTTAGGGGTGGATCGGGACAAATTCCTGCAAATGTACGATTCCTTTGGTGTCGATAATGCCGTGCGTCAAGCGGGTGTCGTGGCTCAAGATGCCGGTGTGACCGGTGTACCGGCCATACTGGTGAACGGCAAGTATCTGGTGAACGGCGATATGGCGGGCAGCAACGAGGCCATGCTGCCGATTGTCGATGCGCTGATCGCGAGGATTGAAGCGGAGAAGAAGGCCAAATCGTGATGAGCATCGCGCAAGGAGGACCTGTTGATGCCTGAGTCTTGCGGGGTGTCCCGCGCAGCGGCGCTACAAACGGGCGATCATCCGCACGTGATGTCATCCAATGGGCCGCGCCCGCTGCGGCTATTGTCTTATAACATTCAGGCCGGTATTGGCACCCGCAACTTTCGTGATTACCTGCTGAGTGGTTGGAAGCATGTGCTGCCCTTCCCGCAACGGATGCAGAATCTCGATCACATTGCCCAGTTGCTCAGTCAGTTCGACCTCATCGGATTGCAGGAAGCCGATGGCGGCTCATTGCGCAGCCATTTTCTGAATCAGATCGAATATTTGGCCATGCGCTCGAACATGCCGTTTTGGGTATCGCGCATCAATCGTGATCTGGGGCATTGGGGGCAACACGCGCTGGGTATGCTTTCGCGGGTCGAGCCTTATCATATCGAGCGTTATGCCTTGCCGGCGCGCATACCCGGCCGCGGTGTCGTTCTGGCCGACCTCGACTGGTATGGTCAACGCGTACGGGTACAGGTCAGCCATCTGTCCTTGAGTGATCGGGCGCGTCGGGCGCAACTGGATCGCCTGATTGCACACTGCCGGGCGTTCGACGGTGTCAATATCGTGATGGCCGACTTCAATTGCACGCCCAATAATCGTGATCTGCAACGGCTCTGTGTGGAAGCGGGCCTCAAACTGCCGTTTTCACCGCCATTGACCTACCCCAGCTGGGAACCCAAGCGCGCGATCGACCACATTCTGGTTTCAGAGAATATCGAGATTGAATCCGTGGATGCGCTCGCTTATGGTGTCTCGGATCATGCGCCCCTGTCGATGCAGATTAAACTGCCGCCTGTTTCCAACGCTTATTTATCGTCAAAGGCCTCATAAGTGGCTTAGGGATCACCGATGAACGACTCGGCAAAAACGGATTACCGCGCCAAATACGAACAGTTGCTGGATGAGTTCAGTTCGCTTGAAACCACTGAGCAACTCCAGCAGAGCTTGTTGCGGAGCCTGCTTAACCGGGTTTTGTTTGCAGTGGATAAGGCGTACCCCACTTTGGCCAAAGAGAGTCAGGCGCTGCGCGATCTCATGCGTCGGATCGGTGATGGCCCATTACCCATAACGCGCATTCAACCGGGCATCGAGCATCTGGCCGAAGCCATTCGAGCCATCGAAGCCGGTGATCCGACCCCGGATCGCGAGGAAGATTTGAGTGATGAGGAAGTGGCTGAGCGTGTGGACGTTCGGGATTTTCTGCCGCTGTTGCTGGAACGGGTGGCCTTCACCGAATCCATGGAGGGTCGACGCGAGAAACTCCTGGCTATTTTGAATAATCCCAAAGACAAGACCCTCAATTCCATCTTGATCGACCGGGCGGCCACTCTGATCAACGACATGCGCCGCGAACTCGAAAATGAAAAAAACGAGTTGGCCGATTTCCTGCGCCAGCTCACGGAAGCATTATCCGAAATCGATCAACATACCCTTGCCAACCTTGGCGATGTCGAAACACAACGCAAGGTGCAGGAGGCGTTGGGTAACGCGGTTACCGAGCAAGTGTCGCACATCGATCGTACCGTGTCGGATGCGACCGATCTGGATGAACTCAAGCGCGTGGTGCGTCAGCGGGTGGCACGGATCAGCGAGCAGATCGATACGTTTCGCAAGATGGAAGACAAGCGTCTTGCCGCGGTCGAGTTGGAAAACAACCAGATGCGTGAGCGCATCGGCAAGCTGGAAGCTTCCCGGCAGATCCTGCAGGAGCAGCTGATGGCCAGTACACAGAAAATGCTGCGGGATACGCTCACGGGGCTGCCGAATCGTTTGGCTTTTGACGAGCGCGTGACACTTGAAGTGGCCCGGATGCAGCGCGAGCACACGCCTTTGTGTCTTGCGATCTGGGATGTCGATCACTTCAAGCAAGTCAATGATACCTTCGGGCATCAGGCGGGCGACAAGGCTTTGCACGTCGTTGGGAAGACATTGAATCGCTTGATTCGCGATGTGGACATGGTCGCCCGCTATGGTGGTGAAGAATTTGTGATGATTTTGCCGAGAGCAAACCTGCAACAGGCGTTTGTCGTGCTCGAGCGCATTCGGGAACAGTTGGCAGGCACCGCATTCCGCTTCAAGGAAACGCCGCTGAAAATCACCTTATCCTGCGGTGTTGCCGAGTTCGGTGCGGGTGAAACGATTGAAAGTGTGATGATGCGGGCCGATGAAGCCCTCTACCGTGCCAAGGCCAATGGCCGCAATCGAACGGAAATGGCGTATCTCAAATCATAGACGTACAGCGCGGTCAATGCGCTGTCCGCTCGCAACCAAGCTGAAATGGATTCAGCTACCTTTCCATGTCCATCAGTTCGAATGCCTTGGTGTAATAGATCACGGCTTGGGCGCTGTCGCGCTCATGTTCCGCTATTTGTGCCGCCAGTTTGAGGCTGGGTACATCGGGGCTGTCGTTCAGCACAGGGGCGAGGGCCTGTTTGGCCGCTTCGGTATCATCATTCAGCCAAGCCAGGCGCGCCTCGGCATAGGCGCGCAGGTTGGTGTCTGATGCGCACGAGCCTTGGCTCGCCCAACGGTTGAACTGTGTGAGCGCTCGTGCCGGATCCTTGGGTGGCAGCGCCAACCACTGATGGAGCAACGCGGGGGTGCATTGTTGATCCAGCGCTGTCTCAAGAATGCGTTCAGCTTCATCGGGTTGCCCCAGCGTCAACCAGGAGTTCGCCAGCGAGGCGAGCATGAGCCCATCATGGCGCAGACTTTTCGGCGCATCGTTCCATAGCGCAGCCAATTCAGAAGTTTGTTTATGGCGCGCCGCGGCCTGAATCAGCCCGCCGTATACGGCCCGGTCATAGCGTTGAATGTCCTGTTCGGTGAGGCCGGACCACTTCAGACGCCGCAACGCGGGCATCAGCGTCCGCAATTTTTCCCAGTCCGCCGCTTCGAACAGCGTTTCGGCAAAGGCACAGACAATGGCCTCGTCCTTGGGGTGAGCGGCGGCAAGCGATTGCAATAACTCCAGTGCAGGCGCCAGATTCTTCTGTTGTCGGAAGCGATTGGCCATGTGCAGGGAGAGGAAATCGGCAAAACGTGGAAATGTACCGCGGACTTCATCCAGCAGGCTGAGCGTGGCAGCTGTTTCGCCTTGGGCCATGAGCGCATCCGCCGCGATGACGTAATTCAACGGCGGCAGACTGGCTTCATTCAGGCTTGCGCGCGCCAGCTTTTCGGCCACAGCGAAGCGCCCCCGTTCGAGTTCCGCCCAGGCGCGCAGCAGTTGTTCGTCCGCGGCCTGTTGTTTCTGGCGCGCGGATCGACGACGCCAGAGTGCGGGTAGTTTCAGCACGGCGGAAATGACGCGCCAGATGATCGCCAGCGCAATAAACCCAACGATGATCAAGGCAAGCAGGCCCAGCGCCGTGGTTTGCAGTTCCCAGCCCAGCAGCGCGATGTCGGCTGTGCCCGGGTCACGGATGAAATAGAAGCCTGCGCCCGCAGCCAGCACCAGAATGATCAGGATCAGCGCAAAACGTTTCATGGCTGCACCTCCGGTGTGTGTGCCGTTGTTGGCGCCGTATTCTCAATGCCTGCCGCAGCCCAGGCCTTGAGGATCGGAGTGAAACTGGGCCACTGACGACCGGCGTAGAAATCCTGTGTCTGCTTCAATGCCGCCAGGGTTTGACGGACATCATCGTCATCGGTCGCATAATGCTGGGTAATCCAAAGCTGTGCTTCGTCCAGGGACTGCCTCATCTGCGGGATGTCATGCGAGAGTAGTTCTTCACGCACGGCCGTCAGCCAGAGACGTGTTTCACGATCATCACGCGCGCGGGCGCTCGCCTTGACGGCTTGATCACTGCGGGTCAAGGTGAACTGCCGACCGAACCATTCGGCGACGGGATGCCAGATGGCACGCGGCCAGCGAACGTACCAAGGGGCCGTTTCCGTTGCGGTGGTGTTGGCTGTGTCTTCTGTCGCGGTAGCGGGTTCGGTTTTGGCGGATGCTGGTTTTGAACCGATCAATGGCCAGTTCGAGACATTTTCTGCCGCGCGCCGCAGGCTCAGTGCCATGCCGACGGCGTCAAAGTCATCTGCTTTGCGCAGTCCGACCAGAACATCGCTGATTGCCGCGCGAACAGGCAGGGTCTGCGGCAAGGCGAGTGCGGCTAGGCGCTGATCGGCCAGCTTGAGTGCGACAGCCGCTCCGGCAGGATCTTGCGCGATGCTCAGACGTTCCTGCGCACGGGTAAGCAGAAAACCGATTTCGGCGGCCTTCCAGGCGCGTTCGCCTTGCCCCAGACGGTTTTGGATGTCAGCCAGATTTTTCTCGACCGCGGTCAGCCGTTCATCCAGTGTCCGGGTGGCTTGCTGTGTATCTGTTTTGGTTTCGGTGATCTGCTCGTGCGTTTTTTTCTCTTGGGCAGTCAGTTGTTGGTTCAACTGTGCCAGCTGGTCTTGAGTATTCTGCAGTGACTGGCTCAGTGCGCGTTGATCCGTCTGCTGAGTCGCCATCAGACCGTCCATACGAGCAGCATTGGTCTGGAACAGTTTCCAGCCATACCAGGAGACACTGACCAGCGATCCCGTGAAAACGACGAACAGGGTCAGTATCCAGTAGCCATAGGAGCGCGTTACGGCAACGGTCGCTTCCTCTGGTTTCATCGGCTCGTTCTCGCCGATAACATCGGTGGTTTGTTCTGTTTGAGGCAAAATTTCTTCAGCCGCAATGGGCTGGGCATCGGGCTGCTGTTTTTTCTGGGTCATGCGCTAATCCTGCTTGAAAACGGCGCAAGCGCGCGCCAAGGCCGCATCATCCGGGGCTTCGGCACGCACGATGGCTCCTGTAAAGCCCAGCGCTCGTGCACGGGCTTCTGTTCGTGCGTTAATGACAACGAGATTGCAGTGTAACAGTCTGCGCCGTTCTTCGGCAGCTTCCACTGTGTCGGCCAGCTGGCGCAGGCACCGGAGCGATTCGGGTGATGTGATCACCCAGGTCGTGGGGGGCGCCAATAATGCGTCAGGCGTTGGGGCGCAGCTTCGCTGATACACAGGAACGGGGATGACGGTAATGCCGTTCTGTCTCAGGGTGTCTGCCAGCGTCTCGCGTCCGGTCTGGCCACGAAACAGCCAGACGGTATGCTCGCGCATGGCCTTGATGGGTAGATTAGCCAGCAGGCCTTCGGAATCCTGAGTGGTTGAGGGGTGGTGAACCTGAGGCGGGTCTGAAAATAGCGACTGGATGGCTGTGGTGGTCGTTTCGCCCACGGCGGCCCAGTGAATTGCCGGTAACGTGGTCAGGTCGTGTAGCTCATGGGCGAAACGAACCGCACGTGGGCTGACGAAGATGGCCCAGTCGCCCGTGGTAATTTGAGCAATGGCGGCGCGTGCTTTCTGTTGTTCGGGTATTGGCGCGAAGGTCAACAGTGGCCAGTTGATCAACCTCGCATCCGGCAACAGGGTCGATAAGGCCGAGGCCAGTCCGTCATTGGCACCATCGGGGCGGGTCAAGCCGATGGTGCGTGGTGAGTCGCCGGTCATTGTTTCTCCGTTGCGGGGTTCATGGCACTGATGGTTTGAAATGATGATGAGTCAGTTGGGATCAGGCCGGATCGGCATGAATACCGACTTCGGCCAGGATTTTATCCGCGCCCGCAGCCAGCATCCGCTCGGCCAGTGCTACGCCCAGTGCTTCGCCTTCTGTGATGTTGCCTGTGATTTCATCACGCAGGGTGAGTGTGCCATCGGGGCGACCGACCATGCCGCGCAGCCACAGGCTGCCGTCGTCCTGCAACAGGGCGTAACCGCCGATGGGTACCTGACAACCGCCGTTGAGCCGCGTATTGAACGCGCGTTCGGCGCGCACGCGAATGTCGGTTGGTGTGTGGATCAGTGGCGCAATCAGGGCGCGGACGGCGGCATCGTCCGATCGGGCTTCAATGCCCAGTGCGCCCTGGCCGACGGATGGCAATGATTCTTCCGGGCTCAGCTCGGTGCGGATGCGGGCATCGTAGCCCATGCGCTTTAAGCCGGCGGCGGCGAGAATGATCGCGTCGTATTCTCCCCGGTCGAGTTTGGCCATGCGCGATTGAATATTGCCGCGTAGCATTTTGATTTCCAGTTGCGGGTAGCGCGAGCGGATCTGCGTTTCCCGGCGCAGGCTGGAGGTGCCGACCACCGCACCGGCAGGGAGGGCCGAGAGCGATTCGTAATCGTTTGAAACGAAGGCATCGCGGGGATCGTGCCCCTCGAGGATGGCGATCAGGTCCAGCCCCTCAGGGAAGCGCATGGGCACGTCTTTCATGGAATGCACGGCAATATCCGCGCGGCCGTCCATGAGCGCCAGCTCCAGCTCTTTGACAAACAATCCCTTGCCACCGATCTTGGCGAGCGGGCTGTCGAGTAGCTGATCGCCTTTTGTGGTCATGCTCACCAGTTCGACTGCCAAGCCCGGATGCAATCGCCGCAATTCGCTGGCCACGAATTCGGTCTGCCACATCGCCAGCGGGCTTTCACGCGTGGCGATGCGAATCAGGTCAACGGAAGGGGCGGTAGGCGTCATCGGGCGTTCTCCAGTAAACAGTGGGCCATATGGTACCTAAGGAAGGTCTGATTGAATCGAAAATACGGGGCGGCTGACGTTCAACGCGATTTTTTTCGCTTGAGGAGCCGGTTTTGGCTGAAAATCTCCCCAAATTTCAGCATTTCGACGGTTTTTGGGCAGATTTTCCCTGTGTTCATGCCGCCAGTCTCCCGCGCAGCAAGTAAAGATTCGCCAGTACCATCAGGCTCATGACCTGCGCACGGTTTTTTTCCAGACCCTTGTAGCGTACCTGCCGGTAGCCAAACTGGCATTTGATGATCCGAAACAGGTGTTCAATACGCGCACGGATACTCGATTGCTGCCGGTTGCGTTTGCGCTGTTTGCGGCTTAGGTCGCCGTGCTTGGGTTTGCGTTTGTCGTTTACTTTCCAGTGAATACCCAGTGCCCGTGCACCTCGTTTGTATTCGTCGCTGGTGTAACCGGCATCACCGAAAATGACCTGGTCGCTTGCCCGCAGCAGCTTCGGAAGTTGATTGATGTCCGCTTCATTGGCCGCCGTGACCGTCACTGTGTGGGCGGCGCCGCTGTCGACATCGGCGCCAATATGAATCTTCATGCCGAAATACCACTGCTTGCCTTTGCGGGTCTGATGCATCTCGGGGTCGCGCTCACCCTTGATATTCTTGGTGGAAGGCGAGGCTGCAATGAGCGTCGCGTCCACCATCGTCCCCTTGGATACCTGCAAGCCGCGTGATAGCAGGTGCGCATTCACGGCCTCGAAAAGCCGCTCGGTCAGCGCGTGCTTCTCCAGTAAATGCCGGAATTTGAGGATCGTGGTCTCGTCCGGAATGCGATCTTCACACAGCTCCAGACCCGCGAACCGACGCATCGATTCTACCTCGTAGAGCGCGTCCTCCATCATCGGGTCGGACAGATTGAACCACTGCTGCATCAGGTAGATCCGCAGCATGGTCGTGATGCCGATCGGCTGGCCGCCGCGCCGCCCTGATTTGGGATAGTACGGTTCAATCACCGCTTCGAACTGTGGCCACGGCACGCACGCTTGCATCTGCTCAAGAAACAACTCCTTGCGTGTCTTTTTCTTCTTCGACGCAAAGCTCAGCGAGGCAAAACTTGTCTGTTTCATCGATCCGGTACCTAACACGATGGTTTCACGCTAGTTTATCTGATTTGGGGGATTCAATCAGAGGTTCCCTAAGTAAATGCTGATTTATTCCATCCTTGGAATAAATCAGCTCGCTCATCGCGGTACACGCCCGCGATGGCTCTCACGAATCAAAGACGTACATCTTTGTTCGTGTTGGGGCATCCTGCCCCAAGCGGGAAGCACTGAATAAATCAGCGCT
>JACDJA010001903.1_pt1 | contig 16231 bp, 17 predicted proteins | sample 7449241 | NCBI WGS metagenome assembly JACDJA01 (sample SAMN14253289, study PRJNA609438) | sludge metagenome | isolation source: initial anaerobic sludge | collected 2018-12-20 | reverse complement strand
CTTCAAACTGTTCTTCTTCATCCGGCAGATCATCCCGGTTCAAAAACAGAAATTCACTGCGAAACAGACCGATTCCGGTTGCGCCATGTTCTTTTGCCCGCTCGACTTCTTGCGGCAGTTCGATATTGGCAAGCAAATCCACCGGAGTACCATCCCGTGTCACTGCTGCTACAAAGCGGAGACGCCAGAGTTTGCGTTTCTCCAGCTCAAGCTGGTTTTGCTTCAGACGATATTCGGCGAGGATATATTTATCCGGGTTGATAATGACGATGCCCTGATTGCCATCTACAATCAGATTGTCATTCTCGCGGATAAGCTGCTGGGCGTGCTGCATAGCCACGATCGATGGAATATTGAGACTGCGTGCAACAATAGCGGTATGCGAGGTTGGCCCGCCCATGTCTGTCAGAAAGGCAGAAAATTGATACTGCTTGTATTGCATGACATCAGCCGGACTCAAATCATGTGCTACCAGAATACCGGAGCCATCTTGTTTCACCGGCGGGGGCGTATACCCCGGATGTCCGAGCAACACCTTCAGAACCCGTTCAGCTATCTGGGCAACATCGGTTTTGCGTTCACGCAAATAGGCATCTTCTATTTCCTCGAAGCGTGCAACCAGGACCTCCATTTGTTGTGTAATTGCCCATTCGGCGTTGCATTGCGCTTGCTTTACAATGTCCAGTGCAGCCTGGGAAAACATCGGATCATCCAGAATCATCTGGTGCAGTTCCAGAAATGCATTGAATTCAGCCGGTCCAGCTCCTTGTACAGTAGAACTCTTTAGTGTTTCCAGCTCCAGCCGCACGGTGGAAAATGCGTTGTGTAACCGTGCCAATTCAGCATCAATTTGATCTTTTGGCAGCTGGTAATGAAGGATGTTCAGCGCTGCTGACGAGGCCAGATGAGCACGTCCGATCGCAATTCCGTCGGACACACCGACACCATGGAGGATGAAACTCATTCACCTTCCCCGAAGCAATCATTGATCAACGCTTTTAATGCTTCCATGGCCTGAATTGCGTCGGGTCCGATTGTTTCCAGCTCGACCACTGTACCCTTGCTGGCGGCAAGCGTCATGACACCCATGATGCTTTTGGCATTTACCCGGCGACCGCTGCGTGTCAACCAGACTTCACTCTCGAACCTCTCTGCCAGTTGTGTCAGTTTGGCTGATGCACGCGCATGCAAACCCAGTTTATTGAGGATAGTTAACGTCTCAGTTGGCATTGCCGGTTTCCTGCGATATATGAAGGATACTTTCCCGTCCGCCTGTCAGGACTTTGTTAATCAGCTGTGGCAGGGGAATATGCCGGTGCTGTACCGCACGCAACAACATGGGCAGATTTAGCCCGGCCAGGCATTCAACGCGCCCATCCTGAATCAGCCCACAAGCAATATTAGCTGGCGTGGCGCCCAAAATATCCGTCAGAATCAGAACACCGTCACCCTGATCCAGCTGCTTGAGTACTGCCTGCAACTTTATCGCCTCAGTATCCGGATCTGCAGCCGGGGACACAATATGATTAAGCAACAGCGGGGGACGCTCGCCCAGAATATGGATGACGCAGTCAATCAGACTGGCCCCAAACTGCTCATGACTGATGATCAGGATTCCGATCATTTTGTGATTTACCTACCTGTTTACTAGAAATGAATTTCTGGATTTTATCATCAAGGTATTTCTAAATAATTCAATTGCTCGTGTAATTTGTATTCGTATTAAAAATGCATACGGCGATATCTTTTTCAATGGCGGCGGATTTAATTTAGATGACGGTACAGTGTGCTGTCAGATCTGGTAAGTAAATATTAAGCAGGTTGTAAGCTATTTCACGGCAGGTTTCCACAAAATGAATCATGATCACGCAATAATTGTAACGATTACGTATGTAGAGGCGTGTGGTTGCAGAGAGAAATAGAAATCGGAGTATATGCTGGAAAAATTTAATCCTACTGTCAATTTTCGGTGATGGAGCAATTCTTTGTAACTGTTCTGCTTTCAATTGAGCATTTTCATATGCTTGGCGGGGTAGCTTTTTTGGCAGCGTTGCTGGCCATATTGGCCGCCTGGATCATGCTGTGGCTTGTCCAATATTACCTGCTTCGCTATGGCAACAGGTTATGGCGGGCAACGGTATCGTTGGGCCATGTACTCAAGAGCAAGTTTATTTGCAATCCATACGTGCACCGGTGGATGCGCCGACATCCCGGCAGCATCCGGTTTCTGGCGGAGCGTGCTGATTACACCCATTTTTTCGGCCTTCCACTGACACTTCTTTTCTTGTCGCTTGCCGTTACGTTGGTTTTGCTTGTAGAAGTTGCTGAAGATGTCGCTACTTCCGATTCGATCGTTGTGGTTGACCATATTGCTGCCCGGTTGATTTCCACATTTCGTGCGCCAGAACTTATTCCTGTTGCCATCTGGATTACGAATTGGTGTGCACCGCCGATAATCGGCATATTGCTGGTGGTGGCATGTTTGTTGCTATGGCTGGTGAACCGCAGATTTGCTGCCATAGGCTTGATAACTTCGTTACTGGGAGCCTCCCTGTTCAGTGTGCTGAACAAATTGATTTTTCAGCGGCTCCGGCCGGATGGCGCTGTGCTGTTTGAACCATCCTATTCCTTCCCAAGCAGCCATGCCACCCTGTCAGTCGCTTTCTATGGATTTCTGGGGTATTTGCTGATCAGATCTGTGCAGAAGTGGGATACACGGATCAAATTATGCTTTGCCATGATGGGATTTATTTTTCTGATCGGACTCAGCCGCATTGTGCTCGGCGTACACTACCTGAGCGATGTCTGGGCGGGCTATTTGGTGTGGTTGCTGTGGCTGATCGTGGGCATCAGCGTGAATGAATGGCTCGCTGCAACCGGGCGAATTGACTGGAATTTACCACTTGACTGGCGTCGGAGAATACTAGCGTGCTCCCTCATGCTTGTCGCAGTAATTGGTGTTGCCGGTTATTTATTTGCCCAGGCACTGGTTTTTCGCAGTCTGCAATAGAAGCATCGTCTAGTTTGACTAAGAAGGTTTAATGCCCAAAATCAGCGGTATGAGCTGCAGGCCGGTATCTGCATGGATAAATTATTATGCGTTACTACTACAATGGATTGTAGCGAATGAATCTTTGCGGCAACTCAGGTCAGCAGCTATTACCGAACCAGTAACACTGAGTGTGAGAATTATCAAAACGAACTCTTTGACATTTATAGCTATCACTTTTCTTCAGTTGGTTTGATCGATTTTGAGCGCATAACGTGGGAATTAAGGCAGGACGCGAAGCGGCGTCGGTTTGAATGAATTGTTAGTCGGCATTTACATGGGAAATTCAGCTGAAGTGAGTTTCCAGGAAAATAACCCGTGGCACTCTCGTCATTTCTACCGCGCGGGGTGAATCAGTGCGAGCTTTTGTACCTAGCCCATTGCCGCGCTTTGCCGCCGAACATGCACGCCAGCAACTGAATACCAGTTTCTCGATAGCTACTGCTGCCGTATTCTGAAGCATTCCAGAGTTGTGCAAAGGTTTCCAGGGATCCAAAATGCATACAGTAGTATCTTTTTCAATCAATCTGCCATGAGGAGAAATTGTGAAAAAACTGATAATGGGTGTGCTTTTCCTGGCCTTCATGTTGTCCGGAGCTGTCTGGGCAACGCCGTTTACCAGCCTGTACGCGTTTGGCGATAGTCTCTCGGATGGCGGTAACAGCCCGACTGCGGTAACGAGTATTTACAAGCTGCTGGGAAATAATTGTGATCCCACCCATCCCTGTCCACCTTATGTGGGTGGGCATTACTCCAATGGACCGGTAGCGGTTGAATATCTGGCAAATTCAATCCTGCCTGGTGGCGCTAATTCAGGCAATTTTTTTAATTTCTCCGTCGCCGGAGCAACCAGCGGTATCGGTAACTATGGTGATAGAGGGTCTGCAACCTCATCCGGCATTTTCGGATTACCTGGCATTAGTCTGGAAATTGAAGGTTATCTGCTTGCTTCGGGAGGCGTGGCTGATCCGGATGCGTTGTATTTTGTCTGGGGTGGAGCAAATGATTTTCTGACATTAGATTCCCCCACTGCTGCAGCGCAGAATATCGCAGCCAATGTAGACAAACTCATGGCGGCTGGAGCCACTCATTTTTTTGTGCCCAACCTGCCTGATCTGGGCCTGACACCGCTGGCTGCAGAAGGAAATGTGCAAGGGCTGGCCACATTATTCTCCACCACGTTTAATACGGCGCTGTCTTCCGAGTTGGCAGCGCTGGGTACGCAGTTTCCTGTTGCTGAAATTCTCCAATTTGATACCTATTCCTTTTTCAATCGGATTGTTGGTGACCCGGCTGCGTATGGTTTTACCAATGCACAGGCAAGCTGCCTGGCTTTTCAGGCAGGAGGGGTGCAATGCAGCAACCCGGATCAATACATATACTGGGATGACCTGCACCCTACCACGCAAGCGCACGCTCTGTTTGGTTCTGTTTTTGCCCGGGCCATCCCTGTGCCGGGAACACTTTTTTTGCTGATGCTGGGCTGGCTGGTACTTGTTTTTGCGCGCGGGAACTGGATTTGCAAGAACCTGGCCAGGCCAGTTAATTCCATGGAACTGGTTGGCTGATTGCCGGGCTCTGTTTGAATCTGGTGGTGATGCAGGGCGGGCAAGCATAGTGCATCACCTGCAAACTACCGGGTTATTTCGAGTGCTTCCCGATAGCTTTGCCAGTCAAAGCAGGGGCCTGGGTCAGTTTTCCTTTGTGGCGCAATATCGACGTGCCCGACAATGTCATGAATAGGGTAGGTTGCCTGTAGTGCTTGGGTGAGTTTAACCAAACGGGCGTACTGAATTGGTGCAAATGGTTGATTATCACTGCCTTCCAGCTCAATACCAATGGAAAAATCGTTGCACCGGGTGCGGCCTTGCCAGCAGGAGGCGCCGGCATGCCAGGCACGCAGCGTGCAGGGGACAAACTGGATGATTTCCCCATCACGGCGAATAAAAAAATGGCTGGAGACTTTTAATCCTGTCAGCTCTTGATAATACGGGTGTGCTTGAGGGTTGATCTGGTTGGTAAACAGTTCAATGACGCCTTCACCGCCAAATTCTTCCGGGGGCAGGCTGATGGCGTGGATGACCAGCAGGCTGATATCATTCCCGTCCGGCCGTTCATCGCAATTGGGAGAAGGAATGTATCTGGCGTGAACGAGGTAACCGTCCGTATCGATTAGCATGGATATGATTGAATTGCCGGCATGAGTTCTGAAATTTTAAGGGTGCCGCCATAAAAACGCCCGTTAACCATTTTAATTGAGTGATTATCTTGCAACGCGGAAAATTTATTACTTTTGAAGGGATAGACGGGGCGGGGAAAAGCACCCATCTGGCCTGGCTGGCGAGTTTCCTGCGTGATAAGGGGCTGGAGGTAATCGTGACGCGTGAACCAGGTAGCACCGCGCTGGGTGAACAATTACGGCAATTGTTGCTGGATCATCGCCAGGCGATGCACGCTGAAACCGAGACGTTGTTGATGTTTGCCGCGCGGAGAGAGCATCTGGACAAAGTGATATTGCCAGCATTGGAGCGTGGTGCCTGGGTAATTTCAGATCGTTTTACTGACGCCAGTTTTGCCTACCAGGGCGGCGGCAGGGGAGTGCCATCAGCCAGGCTGGAAATTCTGGAACAATGGGTGCAGAAAGGGTTTTCTCCTGATCTGACGGTGTACTTCGACGTACCGGTGACAATCAGCCGCCAGCGGGTACAATCCGCCAGAACGGCCGATCGCTTTGAGCTGGAACCAGATCTGTTTTTTGAGCGTGTGCGACAAGCCTATCTGCAACGCGCCAAACAATTTTCTGAACGGATCAGAGTAGTGGATGGCAGCTTGTCGCTGGAAGAAGTCAGAACAGCCATGGTGGAAGTTGTAGAGAAATTCTGGTCGGCTCAAGCGAGCTCCGGATACAGAATGTAAGTTTGGCATGAGTAAACAGCCAGATATCAGAGAGACGCCAGATGGGAAGAATATACTGAAAGACAGTGCTGTCGTTGTATTCCTTGCTATTAGATGATTACCCGGACTTCAGCCATAAATCATTCCAATCAGGTTTCATCCATATCCAGCCACACTCCATTCTGACGACAATGCCTCCGCCTGCTGCAATACGGTCTGCACCGCCGCATCCTGCAGGTCGGGTGGGTAGCCATATTTGCGCAGGATGCGCTTGACCAGCACGCGCAGCCGCGCCCGGGCCGATTCACGGTGGGCCCAGTCAACGGCAATGTTTTCTTTCAGGCTGACCAGCAGCTCGTGAGCAATAACCCGCAAATTGTCGTCGCCCATCACCTGTACAGCAGATTCGTTCTCCGCCAGCGCATCGTAAAAGGCAATCTCATCAAGGGATAGGCCCTGTTCCTCGCCGCGATTGCGCGCGGCGCGAATATCCTGAGCCAAATTGATCAGTTCCTGCAGCACCTCGGCGGTGGTGATGGCATTGGCGTGATAACGGGCAATGGCGTCTTCCAATCGCTCGGTGAAGGCGCGGGTCTCGACCACATTGGTACGGGTTCGCGAGCGGATGCTGTCATTGAGCAGCTTGCGCAGCGCTTCCAGCCCCAGATTCTTTTTCTCCATCTGCTGCACTTCAAGCAGAAACTCGTCGGAGAGGATGGAGATATCCGGTGTCTGGATACTAGCAGCAGCAAGGATATCGACGATCTCGGTGGAGATCACGGCCCGGCTGACGATCTGCTGGATGGCCAGCTCCCGATCCTGCCGGGTAGCCCCTGCACCGCCCGCCGTCTTGACTAGCGCAGCACGGATGGCCTGGAAGAAACCGACTTCCTCGCGGATGCCGCGCGCTTCATCCGAACTTGCCACCAGTGCAAAGGCCTTCGATAGACTCAGCACGCCATCGGCAAAGCGCCGTCGCGCCTACCTCGAAGCCTCTGGCGTCTTTTCTGCCGCCGCCCATTGCTGCTGCTTGTCGAGTATCCATTCGATGGCGCTGGCCATCATCGCCAGCCGCTCGCTGGGCGTGCCGCCAAGGCCGGTTTGGTAGTCGAACCCAAAGAACATGTCGCGCACGATCTCGACCTTCTCCAGCAGCACCGCCACGGCCTCCCGCTCATCAATGCCGGTCTTGTCTTGATCCGGTTTGGAATACTGGGCGAGGGCCGACTTCAGATTCTGGGCAATGCCGATGTAATCCACAATCAAGCCCGCTGGTTTGTCACGGAACACCCGGTTAACGCGGGCAATGGCCTGCATCAGGCCGTGGCCGCGCATTGGCTTATCGATGTACATGGTGTGCATGCTGGGCGCATCGAAGCCGGTCAGCCACATGTCGCGCACGGCCAGGTTCATCTTGGCCAGGCGCCAGGTGGTGTAGTTGCTCTCCTGGCCGTAGATGGCGATGTCGCCGAGGCGCCCGCCGTGTTCCAGCACGAACTTCTCGCTCTGCACGAACATGCCCCCGCTGCCGCAACAAGGGTCGTAGACGCGGCCCTGGTAGGGCTCGAGCATCTGCACCAGCACCTGCACCACCGAGCGCGGGGTGTAGAACTCGCCGCCGCGCTTGCCTTCGGCGCCGGCGAACTGGCTGAGGAAGTATTCGTAGACGCGGCCGAGCACGTCTTTTGATTTGTCGCCACTCTCGTTCATGGCGATGCCGGAGATCAGGTCGATCAGCTCGCCCAGCATCACCTTGTTCAGCGCCGAGCGGGCGTAGTCCTTGGGCAGCACGCCCTTGAGCGATTCGTTGTCCTTCTCGATGGCGCGCATGGCGTCGTCAATCAGGGTGCCGATCTCGGGGCGCTTGGCGTTGGCCTGCAGGTGCGACCAGCGCGCGTCCTTCGGCACCCAGAAGATATTGTCGGCGAGGTATTCATCCTTGTCTTCGGCAGCTTTTGGATCATCGGCCAGCAATTCGGCGTGGCGGGTCTCGAAGGCGTCGGAGATGTATTTGAGGAAGATCAGTCCCAGGGCGACGTGCTTGTAGTCGCTGGGTTCCATGTTGCCGCGCAGCTTGTCGGCAGCCTTGAAAAGCTCAGCTTCAAAGCCGAGATGATCGGTGGTTTTGTTGTTATTGGATTTAACCATTGGGTATTTCCTTGTTCTTTTCTATTTGCTTGTGGCTTTAGCTGCTGGCGATCGCTGCCTCGGAGCGCGCCTGGCATTCTCTACTCCCGATAGTGCCAGCGGGTGGGTTAATCTATTATCAACAATTTTTGTGTTGGTAAAATGCTGAATAAATAGAGATTTTACTTTTTCGGGAAGATTATGTCTGGCAGGAGTGGAATATCATATTAACTCTCCACAGGGTGCCTGGCACGCAGCAGGCCGATTCCCAGCATGGCCATGATGATTGAAACCAGGGGATTTAGCACGTTAAGCAGAGCATACGCGGCGTAGTCCAGTGTTGGTACGCCCAGTGTTGCGGCGTAAAAAACACCTGCTGTTGTCCACGGGATCAGGCCGGCGGTCAGTGTGGAACCTTCTTCAGTGGAACGCGATAACACGGCCAGATCCAGCTGTTTTTCCCGATAAGGCTGCCTGAACAGCTGGCAGGTGAGGATGATGGAAATATACGTCTCTCCCATAACCAGGTTACCGGCCAGGCCGGAAGCAATAGTGGCGGCAATCAGGGCACTGGCTCGGTTGATTGGCGCAATCAGCCGCATCAATAGTACTTGCAAGAATCTGGCACGATACAGGATTCCGCCCAGTGCTAGCGCCATGATGGATAACAGCAAAGTCCAGGCCATGCTGTATAAACCGCCGCGTCCAAGTAATTCGTCAATATTGGCGATGCCGGTATGGCCGGGTGTGTTCAGCCACAGCGCGTTGATGACATTGACAGTATCTCTTCCTTGATAGGCCACGGCGATCAGCATTGCCAGCAGGATGCTGCATGTCATACTGGTTTCGGCACTGTAGCGTTTCATACTCATGCCCAGCATCACTAGCAGGGGTAACAGCGTTATCGCCCCGTTCATTCGATAGGAATGTGCCAGCGCGCTGCGGATTTCTGCCAGATGTGCTTGCGGAAGATGATAATCGCCGTACTGCAGCCCCCATACGAGAAAAATAGCCAGAACAATTATGAATGTGGGCAGCGTGGTGTACAGCATTGAGCCGATATGTCGGTATAGATTCGTACCAGCACTTATTGCCGCGAGATTGGTGGTGTCGGAAATCGGTGACAGCTTGTCACCAAATGTTGCGCCGGAGACGATCATGCCGGCCACCAGTGGCAGTGGAATGCCCATAGCATTGCCAATTCCGATCAGTACTACGCCGATGGTGCCGACGGTGCCCCAGGAGGTGCCGGTTGCAACCGACATCAAGCTGCACAATACAAAACCGGTGGCCAGAAACAGGGTGGGATTGAGCCAGTCAAGGCCAAAATACAGCAAACTTGCGATGGTGCCGCTTTGCATAAAGCTGGCGATTACCATGCCGATCAGCAGGAAAATGTAAATCGCCGGCAATGCCCTGACGATGCCTTCATCCATCATACTGCGAATGGCAGCAAACGAATAACCCAGGCTATGGGTATGCAGGCCTGCCCAGATCAACGCCAGAAAAATGAGTGCGTGTAGGCTGATTTGAAACACAAACAAACCTGATGCAATCAGCAGCAGTATTCCTGTAAAACAAATGAGTGCCTGCCAGAAGGAAGGGAGCGGGTGTATATTTGGCAGTTCCTCTACGGTGGTGTCGTTGTGTGTCATGGTTTTGGTGATTATTTATGGATCAGTTAATGTCAATAACATTGCGTGATTGCCTTGCTTTCCTTGTTCTTTTTTTGGGGGGATGCAGACTTTATCACCAGGATATTCAAACAGCCAGATTGGGTGCCAGTGTTTCCGATCCGGGTCATGCTTGTTGGAAATCGCGCTAAACTGCAATGCCTTTATTAAAGGCAGTTTCTTTATTTAATGAAAAACTATTTTTTTAAGATAGGGTAACTTCAAAAATGACTGTGGCTGAAATTTTTCCATGGCAGCAGACAATCTGGCAGCAGATCCGGCAGTCGGACAGTTTGAGGCGGCATCATGCCCTATTGCTAAAAGGGCGCAAAGGAACTGGTAAGCTGGGTTTTGCTCTTGCTCTGGTGCGATCCATGCTGTGTGAACAGGTAGATGCAGCAGGGAGGGTATGCGGAAAATGTCAGGATTGTTACTGGTTTGAACAGGGGCTGCATCCGAATTTCCGTTTGCTGGAGCCGGAAGCGTTGTCAGTTCAGGATGGGACGGCAGACAGGAATAGCGAAGAAAAGCAGGAGGAGGCTGGTGGTACAAAGTCTGGCAAAAAGCCGAGTCAGCAGATCACGATTGCGCAGATCCGTACACTGGATGACTTTATCTATCTGAGCGCACACCAGAATCGCTACAAGGTGGTGTTGATTCATCCGGCCGAGGTAATGAATGCAGCTGCTGCTAATGCGTTGCTGAAAAAGCTGGAAGAACCGCCGCCAGAAGTGTTGTTTATTCTGATAGCGCACGGAACGTCAATGATTCCGGCAACTATTCTGAGCCGCTGTCGGCAGATTGCCATGCCGACGCCGGATCGTAAACTTGCAAAAGACTGGTTGATTCAACAGGGAATTGCACAACCTGATTTCCGTTTGGCCATGTCGAGTTTCTCACCATTGCTGGCATTGCACTATGACGAGCAACAATCTTCGCCTCATGCTGATTTTATTCAGAGTTTATGTGTGCCGGAGAAATTTGATCCAATCGGATTGGCAGAAAAACTGTACAAGCAGGATTTATCCAGTGTGACCAGCTGGATGCAGAAATGGTGCTATGACCTGATGAGCTGCCACCTTAGTGGAAGGGTGCGTTACCACCTGCAGCAGATGGATGCCATCAAGCGGCAGGCGGCAGTCATAGATCCGGTTGCGGTTGGATTTCTATGGCGTGATCTGGCTGCTTCACAGCAACTGGCACACCACCCGCTCAACCCCAGGCTATTTCTGGAAGAGATGTTTCTGATCTGTGCTGAAATAATACATCCGGCAAGCTCAGAAACAAGGTAATAACTACTGAATGCAGGATTCGCTGGTTGGGTCGATGGTGCAAGCCCAGAGCGTTCTGTGAATACCTGCTGCACGATTAAACAGGTGGTCGGCCTGTTGGGATTTTTGCTGCTCCAGCGTGAGGGAGGCTTTTTCAGGAATGAAGTATTTTTGTACCCAGAAACGTATTCTGCAGAACTCTTTCTCGTTTGCGCACAGCTTGTGAATGGCAGAGCTGTATATCGTTTTATCTGCTTGCCGCCCTTTTTCTATCAACACCATATTCACAAATTTTCCTGAATTACCCATTTCAACTTTGCGTATCAGTTGCCAGCCAATACCGCTGGGTAGTGCATTTTCATCTACCTTGACCACAGTTTCGGATTCGGCGGTGGCCGGGGCTGTTTCTTCCACAGGTGTAGAGGCTGCAGCATGTTCTCCATCCTGTACTGAAAAAGCCAGGCTTGACCAGGTGATTGCGAGAGAAATCAGCAATCCTTTTCCTATATTGTTCATGTGTTCCCCTTATGAAAACAGCTTGTTATATTGAAAGGCACCTCAAGAAACTTACGACACCTGATCTGCTCGCGACAGTTTTTTAAGCTGACCCGAGATGTATTATTCTGTCTGCACGAAGTATTGCTCAGGCCGCTTGAGAAATATAAAAAATCCGGCCATAACAACTTGTTTTCGTAACACCCGACAGACTAACGTTTCTGATCTTATCCAAAGATTGGATCACTGTGCAACGATTGTGACTGGAAATCGGTAGCTTGCATGTTTGTTTCATCAGATTTAACCAAGAATTTTTATTTGGCAGAAGATTCTTTCGGAGCAGAAAGAGGAGTCCATGAAACATAAAATTACGACGAATTTGAGTCATCCACGCAAGCATCATGCTCGCGTGCGTAATTATCGTCCGGGTGCGTCCCCCGGTTCTTTGGAAGCTCTGCCGGCTGCAGGGTCAGGGACGACACCGATGCCATTGGCGTGTATTTCACTGCTGCGTTATGGAAAAAATGGGGTGATTGAAGAGCAACGTGGGCTTGCAGCACACGATTGCCGGGCGCCTGCTGCCAGCGCAGCAGACGTTATCTGGTTGCATTTACAAGGTCTACCTGCTCCAGAGCAGTTGCAGGCGTTGAGTGCGGTGTTTGGTTTGCATCCGCTTGCGCTAGAGGATGTATTCCATCGGGAGACCCGTTCCAAAATAGAAGCCTACGAGGCGCAGCAGTTTGTTGTGCTCAATTACCTGCATCAGGACCAAACGGGTAAATTCAATACCGGCCTGGTGAGTATTTTTCTGGGAAAGAACTATCTCATCAGTATTAACGATGGTCCAGGTGATCTTTTCGAGCCTGTTCGGCGGCGTATTCGCAATACGGGCAAGCCGTGCGAGCATGGTGCCGATTATTTACTATATGCACTGGCGGATGTCATTGTTGATAGTGGATTTTCGTTGCTTGAGGAACTCGGCGATCAGATTGAAGCGCTGGAAAATGAAATTCTCGACAACCCAGGTCACGAGGCGCGCAACAAAATTCATTGCATCAAGCGTGAATTGGTTCAGGTGCGTCGCATCTGGTGGCCGCAACGTGAGGTTATTGCCGCACTTATGCGCGATGATGGACATTTTCTGTCGAATATCACACGTCTTTACATGCGTGACTGTTACGATCACTGCGTGATTGTGATTGACTTTGTTGAAACCTATCGTGAGATGGCGTCTAATCTGCTTGATACTTATCTGTCCGCAGTGAGCCAGCGTATGAATGATGTCATGAAGGCACTTACCATTATCGCCACAATTTTTTTACCCCTTATGTTTCTCACGGGTCTGTACGGTATGAACTTTGATACTGAAAGCCCGTGGAATCTGCCTGAGCTGCACTGGCGTTTTGGCTATTTTTACGTGCTCAGTGTAATGGCCGTTGTGGTTATTGGCATGCTGATTTATTTCCGGCGCAAGCGTTGGTTGTAAGAACCTGTTTATGATCTTGTAAAACTGCTGATAATAATGTTGGGGCATGAGAAAAAATTATCCGAGCGACATCAGTCGCGAACGATTTGAAATTATCAAGCCGTTGTTGGAGTGTGCGCGCTGGAAGACCTACCCCAGACGCATAGACCTGTCCGAAGTATTCTGTGCGGGCTCTGTATTTACTCAGGAGCGGCTGCCAATGGCGCATGCTGCCCGAGGAGTTTCCCAAATAGCGCACAGCACACTCGTACTTTTCCATCTGGAGTGAATTACGCGAAGGTGGCAGGCCGTAAGGGGGCTTTGCTGGTGGCTGCGTCGTTGCAAACATGGGCTGCAGCAAGGACAAAGTTTGCTGTACGACAGCGCCTATCTGGGCAAACCTTTGGCCCAAGGAGTGTGCGAAATCCTGGGAAAGTTTGTGACGGTACAAATCGCCAATCATAGCGAGCTGCTATACCTTTAAAGTCATGCCTGGGTAAATCATACCCAGGTGCTGGATTGTGGGACGTAGCTTCGCGTGGCGAGAAAAGAATCGGTGACTGTGAAAAAACTGTGAGCGATTACTCAATGCCAGCTTACAGTTCATTCACTTTTGGCATTTCTGGTGATCCTGCTAAAAAGAGTTGGAACAGGTTCTGAGAAGTGCCCTTGTGTGCGAGCAGAACGATTATAATCGTACCAATTGTGCCAAAGGGGGATAACAGTTTATGAGTGATTTGCAAATCAGCCTGGTTATTATTGGTGTTGTGATTATTGCCGGGGTTGTCATATTCAACAGAATTCAGTTGGCTCGCCATCATCGCCGAGTTCAGGATGCGTTCAGACATGAGCATGATGATGTTTTATTGAGTGATGAGCATAAACCAATATCTGTAGATGAACGGATTGAGCCACAATTTGGTGATGAAGTACCGTCAATTCAGGATGATGCGACGGATTTGGCCAATGTTCCGGCGAGTGCTTTGTCTGAACGGCATGTGGCGAACGATCAGCCGGTACAGAAAGAGCCCGGTGTGCAGAAGAAAGCTGCTAGCGTTGATAGCATGATCAATTATATTGCCGATATTCGCTCAAACTCACCTATCCCGCATGAGAGACTCATAGATCTGCTGCAACAGAAGTTCGATTACGGTAAGCCAGTGCGCTGGTACGGCCTGCAGTCAGAAGGACAGCTGTGGGAGGAGATTTCGCTGGATACGCTTAGCCCCAGAAATACGTATATCGAATTGAAAGGATGCTTGCAGCTTGTGGATCGCTCTGGACTGGTAACAGAAATTAATTTATCGAGATTTCGTGACATGGCCGAAGATTTTTCTGTGCAGATTCACGCGGAAGTTGATTGTCCTGATATTGCGGATGCGTATGCCAGGGCGGTTGATCTGGATAGATTTTGTGCTGATGTCGATGTGATTATGGGTGTCAATATTATCAGTAAAGATGGTGGTGCTTTTGTTGGAACCAAAATCCGTGCGTTGGCGGAGGCATCTGGTTTTAGGCTGGAATCCGAAGGAGTTTTCAGATACCGGGATAGCGAAACGAATGAGGTGATGTTTTCCCTTGGCAACTTTGAGTCTGCTCTGTTTTTGCCGGCAAATATGCGGACGTTGACTACTCGGGGCATTACTTTTCTGTTAGATGTGCCCAGGGTCGCAAATGGTGAGAAAGTATTTGATCAGATGGTCCATATTGCCAGACTTTTTTCATCGACATTGAACGGCCTTCTGGTGGATGACAACAGAGTACCGCTGAGTGAAAGTGGAGTAAAAAGAAGTAGGCAGCGGTTGGCTGATATTCAAACTACAATGGCGGCACATAGTATTGCTGCTGGTAGTGAAACAGCCCTGAAGCTATTTGATTAACAGTATCTCAAGTGTTCCGTGGGAGTAAGCCATGGATAAATCTGGTGCTGTGCAGAATCATCCGATTCAGGTTCAGCTGGAAATTGGGAAGCGATATTACTGGTGTCGATGTGGTCTCAGTCAATCACAACCATTCTGTGACGGTTCTCATAGAGGTGCCGGGATAAACCCTGTGCCATTTACGATTAGGGAAGCTGGCTCGGTTTGGCTTTGTGTCTGCAAAAAAACAGGTAATGCTCCTTTTTGCGACTGTTCTGGTAGTGAGCCATGATTTTTTATGCATTCTGATTGGATCTAGGGCTTGAGCGCACGAAAACCATGAACTGCTGTGATATTGAAGCAGAGATAGTAGGGGTGTTCAGAGTGGGTTATTAATTTTTGACAGATGTAGTTTGACAATGCGCTGGATTCTAACCGGATTATTTTTGTTGTTGGTATTTCCACTGCCAAGCCGTGCAGCTCAGGACGTGTGGATTCTGATAGATACTTCAGAGCACCGGCTTAGTGTCATGCGCAAGGATAAAGTCTTGCTGACTTTTGATAATATCGCTATTGGTCGGTATGGCGCTAGCCACTCAAGGATGCGAGGAGATAATCAAACACCGCTAGGATCGTTCCAAATCAGTTGGGTTAAACAACATGACCGCTTCTATCGTTTTTATGGCATTAATTACCCTAATCGAGAGGTTGCGGACTTGGCTCTTTCAGAGGGGAGAATTTCGCGACAAGTCTGGGAAAATATAATGAATGCCATTGAATCCACGGGATTGTCACCACAGGATACATCGCTTGGTGGTTACATAGGTATTCATGGCATAGGTAAGGGTGATCAGGCAGTACACTCTCGTTTCAATTGGACAAATGGATGTGTAGCTCTTACTAATGTCCAAATTGATCAGTTGAATCCGTGGGTAAAACTGGGTACGCGTGTGATAATACGATGATAGTTCCTTCGTGAAAGGATTCTGAAAAATACTATTGAGTAAAAAGATGTCGATATGCCTAATTTATTAAGGCCTGTTCCTGTTTAATCTCAATATTGATTTAAAGAAGCAAGTTCGTATCGTTGTAGCTCTCACCAGCAATACGAGCTTGCAATATCCCGGTTACTGCTCAATGCCGAGCTCTGGCCGAAGCTACTGGCCATTTTGCTTCACAATCACCTCTACAACAAGCAAGATTTGCGTATGACTGTCGAAGGCATACTGTAGTACCGCAGGTACCGATTCATTCGGGAGCTGGAGCAAGGTTTATAAACGATTCATCGCCTGATCTGCCAGCGGAAAATGGCTCAAGGTATTTCAGGCTCTGGTGGTTGAGCCGGACATGGAGCGGGTTTTTATCGATGGTAGCTATCAAGGCTCACCAGCACAGTG
>JACDJA010001902.1_pt1 | contig 16242 bp, 13 predicted proteins | sample 7449241 | NCBI WGS metagenome assembly JACDJA01 (sample SAMN14253289, study PRJNA609438) | sludge metagenome | isolation source: initial anaerobic sludge | collected 2018-12-20 | reverse complement strand
GGGCTTGCCCGAACACTCACGTTCCTACCCTACGCCCTGCTTTTATCCCTTTCGTTACCCTTCTGGGCGGTGAGTATTCCGGCTCTTGTGGATCTCGCAAGTTTTGTTGTCGGAAACTGGGTGGGCTGGTTCGGTATGACCGCCTTGATTGAAGGCAACAGCATTACCCTGCCTTATGGTCGCCTTATCATTGCCGATGGCTGTTCCGGCTACCGCTATTTTGCAATAGCCATTATGTTGGCGATGATGACATCCATCCTCAACGATTACCGCTGGCGCGGCTGGCTGGTAACCTTGCTGGTAGCCGGGACTATAGGGCTTATCGCAAACTGGGTTCGTATAACCATTCTGGTTGTGGTTGCCTATGAAACCGACATGCAGAGTGACATGATCTCAGACCACGAAACCATGGGCTGGATCGTTTTCGCCATGTTTATTATACCGGCGCTGCTCTTCTCGCCGGTTCGCAAACGAAAGTCGGCCGCAAACCATAGTCCGGAGGCTTCTGTATTCAATAAAACCGGTGTCATTGCAATCATCATCGCAATTGCACTCGGCCCAATCGCTCTCACGATAATGCAAAGGCCAGGCCTGCCAGTCTCGCCCTGGGCACTGGAGCTATCCGGGGCGAAACCTGCAAAAACCGGGGACATGCCAATAGCACTGGATCTGCCAGAGACGCTGAGCCAACAGGCGTGGCGTGCAGGAAATCTGTGGATGCTGCTGGCACAAAGCCAGAAAAACAATTCCGAGGACAAACTCGTGCCCTACCTGCCCCCGATGTTCGACACGTCACTATGGCAGTTACAGGAAACGCTCCAGCAAGGCTTACTCCACTATCGAAATATAATGACCCGCGAGCAAATAATAATCGGCCAATGGTTTCAGATCGGTTCCCAGCGCAGCTGGAATTACAAAGAAGCAAAATTACTCCAGGTACCAGCGCTGCTGGCACGGGAGAAGCAATTTGCACTCGTTGTCGTTCAGATGAAATGCAATCTCAGAAGCTGCGGCCCGGCCAAGGAAAAAGTTCAGCAGGCCATGGCATCCATTCAACTTGTCAGGTGAAGGGGTTGGCCTTTAGTGCTGCGCTAACAGAATGCCAGCGACAGAGTTAATGTCTGCGGTACGAACGTCCTCGTGGGCAGGGAGGGTAATAAGACGCTCCGCAAAGTCACAGGCACAAGGGAATGCCGTCGCGCTAACAGCCACAAGTTCCCTAACCCCGTTTATCGCCGGGAGCGCCTGGCCGTAGAAAACGCTGGCCCCGATACCGGCACGATTAAGCTCAAGAAGCGCTTTGTCCCGAATCTGTCTGGAAGGTGCGAGCAGTGGATAACGCAGTAATGCAGGTGAAGAGACAACCGGGCCCTCACCTCCTGCCTCATCGAAACATTCCGGTGCTAACCGGCTCCAACCTTTACCAGTGAGCCCCAACAGCGCTTCTGACCAGGCAGCGCCGTTTCCCTTCCGGCTGTTAAAATCTTCAATTCCCGCTTCCAACAACCCCTCAACAGGCGCCTGGCGCGCAATCGAGGAGAGCGGATGAAATAAGGTCTGCCCAATACCCAAAAACGGCATGTGCTCCATTATACCGTACAAAGGCCTTGTTAGCAGAAGGTTGAATAACCAGCGCCGCAGCCGCCAGACTAAGCCCGCTGATACCCGGGTCTCAGCAAGAGCACCCAAAACGTTTACACTATCCCGGGCAAGCTGCTCACAATGATCCTTGCGGATCAAAAGCGCACCGCCACCCATCAGATTTATGGGCTTGCCCCGGCCAAAACTCAATATCAAATAGTCTGCCAGGCCGTTCCCGCACGAAAAAGGCGGAAACACCTGGGCGGAATCCTCAATCAACGCCAGATCGTTTTTATCAGCGATCTGCCTCAGGGCAAACAAGCGTTCCGGTATGCCCAGAAAACCCACGGCAATGATACCCACCGTATTATCGTTAACCGCGTTTTCCACAGCCTCCAGATCCATCCAGGGCCGCCCCTGTGCCAGATCAACCAAAACCGGTCGTGCCCCCTGAGCCACCACAGCGGCAACCAGGTCCGGGCAGCCGTATGCGGGCAGAATCACTTCGGGTGTTTGCGGAGTTCGCCTGCTGATGATTGATAACTGTACCGCCAGGGAAAGTGCAGCGGTGCCGCTGTTCACAAATACTGAATCATAAAACCCGGCCCAGGGTGCAGAAAAACCGTGGAAGTTTGCCACTGGCAAAGGCACCCGGCTGCCCACTGGTCGCAATTTCGAAAAGCCCAAGCTATTTCCCTCTATCGCTGGGACGGCGACCAGACAGTCATCCGGCGCCCTCCCAGAAACTGCAGGGTGGCATGGGCAATGGCGTAATTCACCTGCACGAAGAAATACGGAATCCGGATATAGCTTTTCGCACGCAAGCGGGGCGAGAAGTGTGCAGCCAGAACCACACCGTAAAAAGCAAGCTGCAGCAACAGCGCCAGGCTGTATATCCAACCACTGCCTGCCAGCATGACTGAAACCACAAACAGGATGAGCAAAAACCAGGGCACGGCCCAACGCATCAGTTTATGGCTGAATACCTGCCAGGCAAACAAGCCGAACCGGGCGGGGTTGAGCACTTCCGGATGCCTGGCCAGGGCGGTCCAGCCACGGATAACGGTCCGCAGTTTGCGCTGATACTCTTTAGAAGGATCTGCAACATCCTGGTAATGGCCCAGAACATCCGGGGCTGAAACCGCTACGTAACCATCAAGGGCGCAATTCAGCGCGGTATTGAAATCACTGGGGGCATGGATATCCCAGCGGTGACACAACACCTGCCGCACCGCAAAAAATGATCCGCTGAGGCCGACCAGGCCGCCCCGAAGCGACTCCAGCTTGCGCAGCCACATCTCATATTTCACATAGGCCCCCTCGCCCACAACACTACCATCCCGGCTTACAAATACATCTTCGCTTGAAACCGCACCTACCGCGGGGTTATCAAAATACCGAACAAGCGCATGAATGGCATCCGGTGGAATACTGGTGGCCACATCCGAGAACACGATAATGTCACCGGTTGCCATGGCGATGGCATCCTTCTGGGCATTCTCTTTACCCAGGCGCTCATTGGTTCTGGATAACAAAACACCCTGGCTCTCATACTCGCGGACAATATCATCGGTTCCATCGGACGAGCAGTCAGACGCCACGATTATTTCCAGGTTCGGATAGACCAACTCCAGTGTATTTTCCAATTTTTGCCGGATGCGCCCGGCTTCATTGTGTGCGGTAATGATGAGAGAAACTGAGGGTGAGGCAGCTTGCGTAGCCGCAAGGTTATCAGCAGGTGCCGGCAGTGCTCTTCTGGCTGGCAGCGCCATAAGTGCCAGCGGATAGATAAAATAACTGTACACAGACCCTAGTACCGCAATCCAGAACACCGCTTCCAACATCCGTATCATCCCTGCATCTGAGCAAATTTGAGGCGTAATAATAGCACACCAGCATTGTGTAAATGATCGGTTCCAATCTGGCAAAGGTTACAACCAGATATAATGACAGCATGTGCCTTTAAGTGGCACAATTTGCGGCGAACGCAGTGGTTCATTGGCCGCGCGTATTTTACATCAAGGAGGATTGGTGACCGTGCAGTTGGTGAAACCGATTTTAAAACAGGCTCGCTACAGCCTTTTCGCTGCCGTCGCATTGCTCAGGATCAAGCTCAAAAAATCGCCGTCACTGATAATTCTGACCTATCATCGCATTCTGCCCGGGCAGTCCCTGCTTCGACACACGGAACAGCCCGGTATGATAGCAACCCCGGAAGCTCTGGACATGCATTTGAGCTTGCTCAAACGGCTCGGGGCCGAGTTTGTTTCACTGGATACCTGGCTGGATGCCCAACGTAAAAACAAAGGCTTGCCCCGATTAGCGGTAGCCGTCACCTTTGACGATGGCTGGCAAGACAACTACGAACACGCGTTTCCAGTGCTTAAAAAGCACAGCATTCCTGCCACCATATTTCTGGTGTCCCAGCGCATCAATACCTCATGGCTGTTCTGGCCCGAACAGGTGCTGGATTTACTGATCAACCATTTCCACCATCTGGGTCATGAGGCATTGCAATGGCTGCGCCCTTACCTCGAGGCAAGTGATGATCCTTCATCGCCTTACACAATCCTGCAGGCAGACTCGGTAATAAACCGCCTGAAAGCACTGGACGACCACACCATCGAGACACACCTTGAGCAAACCCGAAATACACTCCCGGCGCTGGGCCAAACGACCCCGAGTGCCAGACCCCTGCTCAATAAACAAGAGCTGGATACGATGTTGGCCAGTGGCCTGATCACCTATGGGGCCCATACCCGGCATCATTATCGTTTAAACCACCTTGGGAACCAGACAACTCTTGAAAACGAGATTGTTGGCAGCCATGAGGATCTGGAAAAACTTGGGCTTCAGCCGGTCAGAATCTTCTGCTACCCGAACGGCGACATTACCGGCAAAGGTGAACAGCTCGTACAGCAGCACTTCACCGCCGCCTGCACGACTGAACGCGGCTGGAACAGAACCCCGCCAAACCCGTTTGGCCTGCGCCGGTTCAACTTCCATGATGGCAATGGCAGTACCCCGCTGAGCTTTCTCGCAACACTTGGGAGACCGTAAGGTGGCAGCGAGCGGCTCACACCAAAAGCTTGTGGTGACTCATATCGTGTCTGGAGATTTATGGGCCGGTGCCGAAGCACAGGCATTTCAATTAATCTCTGGTCTTCAGACAAACGGTGTTATCAAGCCAACAGCGGTCGTGTTCAACCGGGGTGTCCTTTTCGACAAGCTCACGGAATTGGGTATAGACGTTACTCTCGCGGATGAGAGAGCTTTATCACCTTTGGGCCAGATTAAAACCATCTGCAAACACTTGCGGCAACACCCCACCGACATACTCCATACTCATGGCTTCAAGGAGAATGTGCTGGGTACTGTATCGAAATACCTGAGCGGCGTTAAACGCTCTGTTTTAACGGTACATGGTAGCCCCGAATCCCAGTCAACCTGGCGTGCCCCCCGAAAAAAGCTGACACACCTTCTGGATCGTGCACTGACTGCATTTTGTCATGATGCCGTAGTTACTGTGTCCCGGCATTTAAAAGCCCTGTTGGAGCCCCGGTATCCAAGCAAAACAGTCGTTATCCGGAACTTCATAGATACCGATGAAATTCTAGCCACTGCCCCGGGGCAACCTGATGACCAAGAAGAATCCGATGCCCGTTGCAGGATCGCCCTGGTCGGCCGCTGCGTTCCGGTAAAGCGCATCGACCTGTTTATTGATACTATTGCCAGCCTCATAGCCGACCATAACCTGGATGTTGAAGGTAATGTCTGCGGGGATGGCCCGCTTCTTGAAGTGATGAGGCAATACGCTAAAGACGAAGGCGTAGCAGATTTCATTCACTTCCGGGGGTTTATCCGGGACATGGAACCCGAATGGGCAGCAATGCACTTTTTATTAATGCCCTCTGACCACGAAGGCTTACCCATGACGCTGCTGGAAGCCCTGCTGCGAAAGGTACCGGTGGTCGCGCACAACGCAGGCGGTATACCGGAAGTGTTGGACAACGGGAACTGCGGAGCATTAGTGGATAACCACAGCGGAAAGGGTTATGCAGATAAGCTTGCACAACTTATAAAACAGCCGCAGACAGCCAGACAACTTGCGGCCAACGGGCTGACGCACGTCAGAAAGGAGTTCAGTAAACGTGAGAATGTGCAGAAGTACGAGGGGCTTTACCGAGCCATCTCACAAAAAAACAACTTCTAACCCAAAACACATAAGCATCGGCTCGCCCGGGTGACCGGGCTGTCGCAAACAGGTTTATCAAAGTTTATTCATGTATATACTCAATGTTATCAAAACTATTCTTTCTGTCCTGGATGCACGCACCCGGAAAAAATATATTGCTCTACAAATTGTTTTCCTTTTTTCCGCATTCTTTCAGGTCGTGGGGATAGCGAGCATCGGACCTTTTATATCTATTCTGTCTAACCCGGAAGTAATCCACACAAATACAATTCTTTCGCGCGTATATCAGCAATTCGGTTTCGAAACCGACCTCCAATTTATAGTTGCAGCTGCCCTCGGATCACTCGTATTAATCTTGGTATCCAACACGATAGCTGCGATGACTATGTGGCTGAGTATTCGCTTTTCAGTATCGCTTGGCAGCAGCCTGCAACAAAAAATATACAAAAATTATCTTTTTAAAGACTATTTATTTCATAAAACTGAAAACTATACTAAAAAAATAGCGACTGTATCAGCACAGGTTCCTCGCTTCGTTTATATGCTGTTTCAGCCTTTTCTGCTCCTGACAAGCCAACTGTTCGTGGTGGCCCTTATTTTAATCGGGTTGCTGATACTGGATCCGCTGCTGGCTGTCATCGCCGGAGGAATTATTGGGGGCTCCTATTTAATTACCTATATTATGTTACGTCGAAAGCTGGCCCATCACGGCGCAGTCATCTCAGAGCGAAACGACAAGGTTCAGGGAATTCTGTCCGAGTCTTTTATCGGCATCAAAGACGTGAAGCTGGACTCTCTCGAGAACCGATATATTAATCAGTTCAATAAAATCAACGTCAGGGGTCTTAAATCCCAAGCCTTCATTGCTCTATCTGGTGACCTGCCTAAATTTGTAATTGAATCGATTTCTTTTGGCGCTATCCTTGTTCTGGCGCTGGTATTACTTACGACACAGGATGATATACGTTCGGTTGTCCCTATTTTGAGCATCTACGCCCTGGCAGGCTATAAACTTCTACCAACAATGCAACAAATCTATAAATCCCTTTCAAGCCTGAGCGGCCATGGCTCTGTCGCGAGAGTGATTAAGAACAGACTGAACGTGACTTCTACAGATACATTAGTGGCTGAGGATATCATCAGACCAATGCGGATTAATCGAGTTCAGCTATCCGAGGCTAATTTTCTATACAACCCCGATAGCGCGCCTGCAGTCCATAACGTCTCACTGACTTTGAACAGAGGAGAAATCTTTTCACTGGTTGGACACTCGGGCTCGGGCAAATCCACATTAGCGGATCTAATATTGGGGCTACTTAAACTCAATTCGGGAAAGCTCATTGTTAATGATGAAGTTCTAACAAGCTCGGATTTAGCGTCTTTCCGAAAGAAAGTCGGTTATGTAGCGCAAACCATATTCATACTAGATGACAACGTCGTAAACAATGTAGCTTTCGGTGTGCCAGAAGCTGACATTGACATGGATCGCGTAAGGCAGGCTCTTACATTAGCTAACGCTGATGAGTTTGTAGACAATCTACCAAATGGTATCTACTCTAACTTAGGACAGGATGGGAAACTACTGAGTGGCGGCCAACGGCAACGGATTGGCATCGCCAGGGCGCTGTACAAGCAAACAGATCTGCTTGTATTAGATGAACCCACCAGCGCCCTGGATATGGAATCTGAATACAAACTTATGAGCACCTTGAACTCTCTAAAAGAAAACTTAATTATACTGATAATTTCACACAGACCAGCCTCTATCCAGATGTCTGACAAAATAATTTTGATGGAAAAAGGAAGAATTAACGCTGTGGAAACCTATAATAATCTCATAAAAAACAATGAGAAATTTCGATCAATGATGAAAAGTAATTTAGATGATAGAGCTGGCCACCTGTGATTTTGTTATCCTTTATTAAATCTATAAGGAATACTGTTTTGATACCTCTTTATTATGACAAGGTTGTCAGGCTCGCCACCCGCATCAAACAACGTTCCGGAATGACCAATAATCGCAATGTCTATTGGAGTCACTACGAGCCAAAAAACTTTGGGGATTGGGTTACTCCATACCTATATAAAAAAATGACTGGCAATGAACCATTATATTGCCCTCCAGGAAGAGGCTTATTTACAACCACAGTATTTGGAGCAGGCAGTATCCTTCGCCACCTGAAGAGTCAGAATACTGCTATTGTGTGGGGATCAGGTATCATAAGTGCAAAGGATAATTTTGAGAAACCAAAGAAAACTTTGGCTGTCCGGGGACCTCACACAAGAAAAAGGTTTCATGAGCTGGGCTTCGATTGTCCAGAGGTTTATGGTGATCCAGCAATACTTCTGCCTTTGTTTTATTCGCCGAGTAAAACCGAGAAGAAAAAATACGCTATGGGTATTATCCCCCATTTTATCAACTTTCGGTTAGCAAAAGAACTGTTCGGAATAATTGACGGTGCGGTAATAATCGACGTTACCCAACCGCTTGAAAAAGTGGTTGACAATATTAATGAATGTGAAATGACAGTTTCTAGTTCGCTGCACGGATTGATTGTTTCACATGCTTACGGCATTCCTTCCGCATGGATCGAATTCGGCGAACCGCTGATGGGTGATGGGACTAAGTTTCAGGATTATTTTTCAGCATTTAGGTATCAAAACAAAGTTGAGGCAACCACTGTCAATGAAAAGTTCACATTACAGGATCTTATTGCCTTAGTCACTGCAGCTGAAAATCCGGAGCACAAAGGCTTGGTAAAGCCTCTTTTAGAAGTGTGCCCATTTAACGTTAGAACTGAAATAAAATCTCAAAAAAAATTTAACGCATGAACAACGACTTGAAATCATCAGAAAGCAGATCAAACTCTAAGCTAGTTTGTTTTTTATGCAATGGTTTTCCTACGATTTCAGAAACATTTATAATAAGTCAAATTTCGAATGCAATCGATAATGGTTTTAGAGTAAGCATTCACGCCGATTATATAAATAACAACGATAGACCATTACTGGAGAATGACGAAAAAATAAGTAAAATGCTTTCGGCAACTTACGTCCGACAACATGCACCCGACAGTATTTTTAAAAGAATTGTCCAAGCCTTTGTTTTGGCCAAGCAAGAATCTGCAGTTATCTCACTTGCAAAATCTTTGAATCCGTTCCGGTTCGGAGTTCATGCTCTTAACTTCAGAAACTTCTTTTCTTATAGCTCGTTATTGAGTCTTGATAAGCCAGATTTAATACATGCACAATTTGGACCTAATGGCATCAAGGCTGTTAACGCAAAATTAAATGGTGTTGTAAGATGCCCTATTGTGACAAGTTTCCACGGTTATGACGCGCATACGGAATCTTCCCAATTAACTCAGGTCAGAAAGTTCTATTCCAGACTTTTTAAGCATGGCGACTTATTTTTAGTTAATGGTAACTATCTGAAGCAGCAATTAGTGGACCTAGGCTGCCCAAATTTTAAAATAATTAAGCTTCCACTCGGCGTTGATCTAAACAAATTCAAACCATTGCCCTCAAGACCAGATATCGGCAAAGGTAATGTTAAGTTTATCACTATTGGCCGTCTAATAAAGTTAAAAAATCAGAAATTTGGAATAGAGCTTTTAAACTTATTGCGGTCCAAAGGTGTCAATGCGTCTTATACAATTATTGGCAGCGGGCCGGAAATTGACAACCTAAAAACCTTAGCCCAAAATCTTCATGTAGATAGGTATGTTCATTTTCTGGGGAGCTTAACCCAGGAAGAGATCTGTAGAATTTTACCACAACATCATATTTTTTTAATGACCTCCTATAAAGATTCGTCCGGGCGAATGGAAACCCAAGGAATTGTATCTGCTGAAGCTCAGGCTTGTGGGTTACCGGTAATAAGCCTCGGATTTGGTGGGACAGCTGATACTATTGTCCATGGCGTTACCGGATTTAACCTATCTAGCTCGAATCCTGAGTCAGGCATTAATTACGTATATGATCTTATAAACTCTACCGTCTATGCCAAATTTTCATATAATGCTAGAGCTTTCATATCGGAAAATTACAACATAAAAATAACGAACAAACACTTGATTAAAATATATGAAGAATTAATCCTTGAGTCAGAGAACCAGTCACTCTTAAAGATTATAAGCTAATAATAAATCCTAAAATATTTTGATCTTTATAATGTAAATTAAAATAAAGTTTTACTTTAAATAGGCGCTCAATTGCTACAGACCGCAACCAATAAAGCCTAGAACCCATATCGCAAACCTCAGTGATCTATATATAGAATATCTATTAGGTGAATAGCAATCATGAGAATAGGTAAGCCGGACATATATCAAGAAGGAAACCAAATAAAATATCGAGTTTTAGTGGAATCCAGTAGTGGAAATGAGACCCTTTGGTACAGTTTACATGAGGCATGCGCTGACCTCCTGTCAAATAAATCTGACGCGCCCTTGATCGCATTGCTTATGCCAGCCATGGCAAGCGGCGAAGACATTTATATTAGCGGCGTGGTTTCCGAAAGACTAATATACAACCTTTCAGGCCCAATACAAAACGTGCTACAACGAATTATCCCGTCACTTCAGCGCGTAAATATTTATCCGGAGGAGGTGTGCCCTGACCAACGCAACAGACCGCCAGGCGTTGCAACTGGATTTTCAGGCGGCATCGATTCTTTTTGTATTCTTGCGGACCACCATCACTCAGATATTACAGACCAATTTAGAATCACACATCTTCTTTTCAACAATGTTGGCTCCCACGGAAGTGGTGGCGAACGCTTATTTAAAGAACGTTATAAGCGTCTTGTACCGGCGGCAAATTTGCTAGGGCTCCCATTTTTGATGATAAATTCGAATGTGGATTCATTTTATAGCAAACAACTAGGCTATAAACAAACACACACGTTACGTAATGTGTCAGTTGCCCTCTTGTTACAGGAAGGAATAGGTCGTTACATGTATGCTTCTGCCTACGGCTATTCAGAAATTTTTATTGGACCGACTTATAGCCTGGGTTACAGCGATGCTATCACTTTGCCACTTCTTTCCACTGATACACTTGATGCATTTTCTGTTGGCAGTGAGTACTCCCGAGTTGAGAAAACATTACGTGTGGTTGAAGCTCCTGAATCGCATAGGATGCTCGATATCTGCGTTAATGTTAACAATGCTAGTGGGTTTACAAACTGCTCGACCTGCTGGAAATGTCTAAGAACGCTCGCCACGCTGGAAATTGGCGGCCATCTCGAACATTATTCTTCTTGTTTTGATCTTGATGCTTATAAGGGCAAAAGGATTGATTATTTTACAACATTGCTCGGAAGTCACGATCCTCTCCTTAAGGAGATAGTGCAATATGCCAAGGACCGCAATTATCCGTTTCCCGTATATTCGCGTGTCAAGCATACCTTTCGTATAGAGCCAATCACCAGATCCTCGAAGCGTGTTTGGCGAAAGCTGAAGCATTTGGCACATAAATGAGAGCGAGCCCCGGCTTTCATAGGATTAAGCCTTTTTCTCTAGCCCATATCCTTGAATCAAATGTGAACAAATGTTCAATAAACTTTTGAGCCTGAATCTGGGACCAATAACCACGGTAGACCTGAGGCCAATGACTAATTTCAGTGTAGTGGACCACCTTCGTGATACTCACTGGCACTGTTTTCAACCCTAAGGCAGCCACTGCAGCCGCGCGATGTTGGCCATGCATCACACAAAAACGAAACTCTTCATTGTATTCAATTCCAATAACCGTAACATCCCCCTCACCTTGGGTCCTGTCGTAGCCAAAGGCTTTAATGCTTTCATATATCTTTACAAGGCGCTGGAACTCAATCTCACCCTTTTTTTCAGAGACAGGTCCATGCAGCCCGTACCCCTCTCTAGCATCAAGTTCCGGGCACCCGGCAGCTGTATTTTCATCAACGATGATTCTCTCCATAAGCGCTTGGCGGTCAAGGGGGCGCGCATCCATCCAAGGGGCGTGGAGTGTAAAAGGCGCAATTGATTTCAGCGCTGCAGGCGCGTTTGCGAACCCTGCCACAGCATCCGCGGAGTTCTCAGGTGTCCAGGTGCTGTAGTACTTTTCGAGAAAAGAACCTGGATATCGAGGTTTACCTGAGCGAGCGTTTATGTCACGGTAAGCTTCCACAAACGGGTGCCAGCCGGTTTCCGCAAAAGAAAATCCGCTCAGAATAACGCACTGATCAATCGGACACTCATATGATGCCCGAATTCCAACTCTGTTGAGTGTCAGAACCTTTTCCAGGTCATCGTATATTGGGGGAGGTTTTGGCTTGGATTCGGCGCTAGTGACCTCCAAGCCAAAAAACTGAAACAGTGGCTTTACAAGGCGTTTGATAAATTTCCTGATCATCAAGAATCCTTGGATGGGGGCAACTCGGCTTTGGCGGCTTGTTGAATCTAATCAGCCACACTCGATATAGCTTGACGAAACCGAAGCAACATTGCATCGGTTGAGAACTCCTTTTTCACTCTTCCCTGACCGCATTTACCGAGCCTGTTTCGGTACTCAGAAGACTTAATCAGCCCGAGCAGTGCCTTAGCAGAACTTTCCACGTCACCTTCCTGATAAATGACCGAATCCTGGCCATGCTCCAGGGTAGAACTTACCGATGGGTTATCCGACGCAACCACCGGAAGTCCAGCCCGCATATATTCCAATATCGCCAGCGACATCGCCTCCCCCTTAGAGGGGTGGAACGCAATATCGCATGTCTCCAACCTTTCGGCTACGTTGTTCACCGCACCATGAAACTCTATGAAAGGCTCAACTTCAAGTTCCGCTGCCAGATTTTTAAAAACCTCAAGATCCGGCCCATCTCCAAACAATTCATACCGAATATTGCGACACCCGTGCTCATAAACCAGCGACCGGATAACCCGAAGCGCAAAATCAATACCTTTATAATAAGAGGCCCTGGCAACCGTCACGATTCTGACAATTTCGCCCTCTTCCCGGGCACTCGACTTCAGGTTCGAAATCTCGATTCCGTTGGTGACGCAATACACCTTGGAAGGCGGCACACCATTAATCTCGATTAAGCGTTGCTTCACGTAGGGGCTCACCGCAAAGCAGGCAGTGCAAGAAAACAAGGGCAACCTGTTAGCAATGACTTTAAGCAGCTTCTTGATATAACCCGGGCGCGTCCGCACACCAGGCGTGTGGTCATGGACGATAATTTCACGGACACCACACAATCTGAAGATAAAAAACCGAAACGATTTTGTTTCCTGATCGGTCAGGTAGACGGCTTTAATAGAATTTTTTTTGATGTAGCTTGCCTGGCGAATGATCGAGCGTAATGATCGGGACGTAAAATCCTCCTGTTCGACTATGCAATTATGCTCAGTCAAGCATCCCGGAACTTCAGAAACAGATGGAAACACAACATAGGTCTGGTAGTCTTTTGCCCCGTAAAAAACCGACAGATCACACCAAAGTCGCTCCATCAACTTCCATGCATAACCGGTATTGGAATCAAAATTCCCTACAGCCAATACACCTGGTTTACGAACCACGTCCTTCCTCCGAAGGCTTTTTGAAAATGCGCTTGGTCAACCGTTTCAGGTTTTCTTTATAAAGTAATGACTGAACCAGATTTGAAAGCCCCTGTTTCATAAGCCCATTCCTCAAGTAACTTTTACCCATTCCAAACTGTTTTTGAGAAATATAAAAGTTACACAGGGAGCGGAGATCCTTTTTCACATACAGATCTCTGTATAACTTCATACTAAACAAATTCACATGGTTTTTTGTGAGAAAATCAGCGGATTTGTTTGAATCATGGACACGTACCGTCGTCAAGCTCTGACTAAGATAGGAAAAACCGTATTTTCTTGAAACTTTCAGGACAAAATTAAAATCCTCAGATTTTAGTATACCTGGGTCCCACCGAAAGTGATCGTGTACGTCGCGACGTATAGCGAAGGTCGAGGGGTAAAGCGGATAGCCCTTAAACAGAAGCCTTAACAGATCCTCCCCTTCGATGGTAAAGAGTTTTCCCTCCAGGTTCTTCGCCAAATCGTAAATATAGGGAAACATATCGGAGTTTGACAGGGTGTAGGGTTCCGGAAGCCTAATGTCGTGCTTGTGAAAGTCAGAGAACAGGAAAGCCAAGTCGGGATGAGTGTCTATCGCAGCTTTATAAATGGCAAGTTTCTCAGGGTGCCAGATGTCATCGCTATCCAGATAACAGATATACCGACCAGTTGAGAGTGCAATTCCTTTATTTCGCGCAGCAGCTACGCCGGAGTTGACTTGCTTGTAGTATGTAATCAGATCACCCAACTCCGTCAACACCTCTTCGGTGTCATCTGTCGAACCATCATCAACGACAATAATCTCATAATCCCGAAAAGTCTGACCAAGGACTGAATTCACGGCGTCAACTGTCATGCCAGACCGGTTATAAGAGGGTATTACTACGGAGAAAAAAGCCATATTAATTCCATTTAAATTGAAGCAAGGTATCTACTGCCAGATCTACGCCGGACTCCAGAGCACTCTCATCAGATCGGGAAAAAGGCTGAAGTACTGAGTTTTTCGCGGTTTTCTCGTTGCCCGGGCCCCTCACTCCTATTCTTAACCGTTTAATCTCATGGGAACCAAGCGAAGCAATCAGGGACTGTAGGCCTTTATGTCCGGCGTCGCCACCGCCGTGTTTCAGTTTAACCTGGCCGAGCGTTAAATCCATTTCATCATGAACAATCAGGCAGTTGTTTATTCCAGATCCCATACGCTCAAGATACTGCCGCGTTGGCGGGCCACTGTTATTGATTTTTGTGCCGGGTTTGAACAGGCTCACGGCGTTTTCCCCGACCTCAATCTCGCACACCATTCCTTCAGGCGAGCTGACCCATCGGCCTTTCGCTCTCTCCGCCATCCGATCCAGTACCCGATAGCCGGCGTTATGCGGCGTGTTTTCAAAGCTCGCGCCAGGATTACCCAAGCCTACGATCACCTTTCGCCCTGAATCGCTTCCGATTAAAGGTACGGTACCTGCACGAAAGAGTTTACCTTCCAGCGGCTGGGCTCCATCGGTGTTTAACGAGACCGGCCTGTATAATCTGGGACAGTCTCCACAAAAATTCTGGATTCCACACCGGGTGGCCCAGCAACTGACTGGCTTTTGCGTATTGTACAGGAGCCTTACAAGGTGATCCGCTTTATTGGAGCCTTTCAGCAGGACAAGGTCTCCCGCCTTGAGCAGTGCGTTCAAAAATGCCGAGGCCTCGCGAATTTCGCTAAAGGTATGGAGGTTATCAATGCTGGTATCCCGCTTGGCTTTCGCCGCCCTCGGCGCGTGGGGACCGACGAAGATAACAACATCACCAACTTTCAGTGCCTGCCTGGCAACCTTGGGATACAGCTTGGAAGCGGATAATGAATAGTCGGAAAGTGTTCCGATAATAATAATTTTTCGTTGCGCTTTGGCTTCGCTCATGAATTCAAGGGGTGCTGAAAGCGACCAATGGGGTGCCTTCCAGTCATCTCGCAAGAAAGTTACGCCATTATCATTCGAAACGATCTGCATCCTCCCCTGTGCGGGCCTCACATCAGAGACAGCAGATATGGCAGTCGTAAGCGGTATGCCTGCAGCGAGCCCCACGCCCAAAGCAGAAAGTATCGACAAAGCGAGATGCTTGCCGTGAAAATCTGTTCTTACCTCGTAGGGTTCTCCTTCATATTCGATCTCAAGAACAAGAGTCTCCGGCCATGTAGATCTCGCTGAACGGAGCCTTATGGTCGCACCGTCGCCTTCCCCTACCCAGATAACCTTCCGATTACAGCTTTCACCGATGGCCCGGACGAGCGGATCATCAATATTCAATACCGCAACTCCATCAGCAGGCAAAGCAGAGACAAGCTTTCCTTTTTCTTCGGCAATAGCCTCTAAACTCTTGAATGCTTTGAAATGATCGCGAGCAACCAACGTCAGTACGGCTATGTTTGGGGTAAACAACCTGAGTGGCCTGTCCAGCTCGCCAGGATTACCACCCGACACCTCAAGAACGCAGAACCGGTTGCGAGGGCTGACCTTGAGCAAAAGCTTGGCAATGGCATCAGAATAATTCGCAGAGCTCGGAGTGCTGTAACACTCACCCAAAGTACGAAGAACGCTTGCGGAAATATCCTTGGTCGTGGTTTTGCCGGCACTACCGGTGATGCCCACGAAGCTCACTTTTTTTAGTCTTTTGCTATAAATAAACGCCAGCCAGAACCGGAGGAGATGTGCACAGTAACGTAGGCACCTATAGAGATAGTTTTTCGCCACATCTCGAATACGACGGATCATTGACCGCTCACTCCTTTGAAACACGCCAGGATTGTATTGAAATCGCGAGTTATTTGCTGTGTTTCAGGCTGTACAAGAGGTAATAAAAGCCTGGAAATTTCTTGGCGAAAGATCGAAGCCTTGGAACAATTCTGAGTTGATATCT